>ERZ1673759.37-NODE-37-length-26081-cov-23.425843_pt1 | contig 26081 bp, 30 predicted proteins | sample MGYA00580179_ERZ1673759 | MGnify/ENA primary metagenome ERZ1673759 (study PRJEB41219, sample SAMN04549624) | soil metagenome | isolation source: soil | place: USA: Oklahoma, Great Salt Plains NWR | collected 2008-10-09 ... | reverse complement strand
TGTCTTCTTTTTTGTTTGGTTGTAAATTTATGTTAGCGAATTTGCTCATCTACAGGAATGAAGTCTTTTATTTGCTTGATACACCTGAAGGGACAGTGTCCTATTTAAATATGATAAAAACATTCGCTGTTTCACTAGATGATATTGAACTAGAACTCTCAAAAATTACATGTGAAAGCTTATCCAATTTTTTTTGTGATAATGTGGAATACATTGGTGCACATGTTTTAAGGGGGAGTAAAATTGGGGAAATTTGATTTTTTTCATAAATTAGAGTCTATGACAGAAAAAGCGTTTTTAAGAAACAAATTGACTATCTATCGAATAAAATATCCGAATTCATATATGAGATTGGTTAACATTCAAGTGAACTTTGGAAGCAGAGATTATATGCTAAAATCGCAGAATAATATCCAATATTTACCTTATGGTACAGCCCATTTTCTTGAACATCTAATGTTTTGGAAAGGCAATCATAATGTGTATGAGGATTTCTTTAAAAGAAATGCAATTTTAAATGCATTTACCACATATACAGATACAAATTTCATGTTCAATACAAGGCCTGAGTTTGTTTCTGAAAATTTAGAGGAATTGTTTTCGATTTTAAACCAGCACCAACTGAATGATGCAATAGTTGAGCAGGAAAAGCGAGTTATAAAGAATGAAATCGACACAGCCAAAATGGATCAATGGGTAGACAAACATTATAGAATGCTGCACTTATTGTGCAATGGATCCCCTGTAAGTATATACCCGGCGGGTAATCACAGTGATATAGATTCGCTGACAACGAAAGAATTAAAAACTGCTTATCAAACATTTTATCAACCGAAAAATATGAAATTATTTATAATAGGCGGAAGAGAAGAGTTAGATGATATAATTTCTCATAAACTTGAAAGCTATGAAAATAATCAGGAGCATTGCAGCTTAAGCAGACATTTGGAACCCCATTGCGACTTGCTTTCAAAGGATGTTTTTCAAAATTATAAAAGCAACATAGGAATCTCGGGATTTATGATAGGAGTTCTACTGCCCCGTTCCAAAGACAATGAACTATTGTTAAAACAGAAGGTATACTGGGAAATTTTTTTGCGGGCTTTATTCCACATAGGTTCTCCCTTTATTCAGGAGCTGCAGAAATCTAACAAAATATTTCTTCAAAATCTAGCAATGCATACCCATTTTACTGAAGATGTAAGTTTTATAATATTGGATTTACAAGGCGAGAAGTCAGAAATATTGTTTGAAGCATGGAATGCTAATATTCTGAATGACAGGAAAAAGGTATCTCAATGGCTTTCCTATGGAAAAGAAGTTTTCTTAAATAAAATTATTTATGAGAGTGATTATTTACGAAAGCTATTTGATTGGATTTCTGACTATGCGTACTATGATTGCTCTCTTTTAAAGGTATATCAAATCGTTGAAAACATGCGGGATGATGATTTTTTACGACTGATGCACTTTTTTATTGAAGCGAAAAAAGTTTATATCTCATATACATAGAGGTGGTAAAGTTTGAAAATAAAGAAAGAGACCCTTATAGTCATTGCGTCCCTGATGTTTTTGTATATGTTATTAGAATATATTGGATTAATTCAACATGCGGTTAAAATGGTAGCTTTCTATTTTCAGTTTTTGAAGAATGATTATTTAATAATTTTATCACTAGCTTTATGCACTTCTATTGTACTTTTACCTGCTTCTTTATATTTATATAGCCTTCAAAAGTCTATAAAAAAGATGACAGAATCTTTTCGAATCATTCAACAAGAGCATGAAAACTGCTGCCGTCCACATGAACAATATTACTGTGAAAAATATTTTCTAGACTTGCAAAATTTACGCAGAAATTATAAAAATGTCAACCAAACCATCGCGATAGGAGCAATCTTATATCAAGTAGCAGTGTTCGGCTTTTTCATTAGCATTGTTAATCACATACAATTTGATGATCATTCATTTATGATTATTGGATCGATCCCATATATAAAATGGCTATTATTGTTTATTTTAATGATTATCCTTGCAACTCAATTTAGGACATACCTGATAAAAATGTTAAAAAAACAACGGAATATGCAAAAGATTTTAAGTTTAGCTTTCTTCATGATAAGTATATCCTGGTTAACTACGTTTCGACCCAGTGAAATTATATTTCTTATAGCCTTACTGCTCATTCAGCTAACTGGCAGCATTTTGTTAAATAAATGGAGTCATTTCTATAGTAAGGGAAAGTCTTCATTAGTCCATTAGGACATATTTGACATTCGGCAATTGAAAATTAGAAATGGTATATATGAGTTGCTGAGTACACGTGTATTGAGCTTTAATGAGCCTTTCCCTGCAGGAACGCGTCTAAACGAACGAGTCCCCACCTCTGCCGAAACAGTCGAAATAGTGTTGCTCATTTTCGTCTGTTTTTTTAAAATTTTTTCGGCAAATGAAATCACTTTTTTCTGTTGGTTTAAGCAAAAAATCTCTTTCTTGTAATCAACGGTTCACTGTTAATTCTACCAATTGGGAAGCAACATGGCTCTTTTCTTATTTTGGACTTAACTCTACTTAAGAATGCTTAAGTTTACTTTTCTATTAAAATTTGGAAATAAAAACCTATTGGTTGACACAATCGCCATGTTGTATTTATAATGGTTACAACGATGATGGAGGGACAATCATGAAGAGAATCAGCAGCCGTTTTTCAGTGGCGGTGCACATCTTGTTGTTGGTGCATCGGTATCCTATGCTTACTTCTGAAGAAATTGCGGGCAGTGTGAATACAAATCCAGCTTTCATCCGAAAAATCCAATCGAAATTAAAAAAAGCGGGATTGATTGATGTGCGGCCCGGTGTGGGTGGCACTTATCTTTTAAAGGATGTCGATGACATTACGTTGCTGGATGTTTATCATGCTGTTGAGGTAGTAGAACAGAATGAACTGTTTCATTTTCACGAACATCCTAATCCGAATTGTGAAGTCGGAGCGCATGTGGAATCGGTTTTTCGTTCCCATGTAAGGAAAGCCCAATTAGCCATGGAAAAAGAACTGGCACGAACCACTTTAAAGGAATTAACGGAAGAACTGGGGAAAAAAATTAGCGCTGATTCATGCTAATTTTTTTAATTAAGTTGTATCCAAATTGTTTACATCTAAAGTTTGACCTTCATCGTTGGAATAAAGAAAAACAAAAAAACGACTTGAAAGGAGAAAATATAATGAAAATTGGTATTATTGGGGCAGCTGGAAAAGCAGGGAACCTTATTTTGAAAGAAGCTTTAAATCGAGGCCATGATGTGACAGCCATTGTTAGAAATGCATCGAAAGTGAAAGAAAATGTGAGCGTGATTGAAAAAGATCTTTTTGATCTTACTACAGAAGATTTGAAAGCATATGATGTCGTTGTCAATGCATTTGCTGCACCCATTGGACAAGAACATCTTTATATTGATGCAACCAACGCTTTGATTGAAGTTTTGAAAAACGCTCCGAATACAAGATTAATAGTGATCGGCGGCGCAGGCAGCTTATATGTAGATGAAGAAAAAACCACTCCATTATACAAAACTCCTGATTTCCCGGACTTTATTTATCCTACTGCTGAAAACGCAGCGAAAAGTTTGGAAATTTTGCAGCAAACGGATTCTATTAAATGGACGTTTATCAGCCCGGCTGCTGAATTTGACTATGAAGGGAAAAGAACAGGCAGCTATCAAAAAGGAAAAGATCATTTGATTTTCAATTCCAAAGGAAAAAGTTATGTAAGTTATGCTGATTTTGCCATTGCGCTTGTAGATGAAATTGAAAATCCGCAACATATCAATGAAAGATTTACGGTAGTTTCGGAATCTGAATAATCAGGGTTAATGTTTGCATTTGAAATAAGAAGTTTGGAAATAGACAATCGATCATCATTAAAGAGTCTGTCCCAACAAAGGACAGGCGCCTATTTGCATTTCTTCCCTCGATGCACATCAATCAAGCTCAGCACCAATTCTTCAAGAGAAGCATACAAATGCAAAAAATAGGTGGAAGAATGGGCAGACCACAAGCAAATGACAATGGACAGTGAATGAAAGCGGGAGAATGGCCGCAAATGGCGACTGGTGGTGCTATTACTGTTTTGTTTTTTAATCCCGATCAAGAAAGTCCGCTGTGATGATTCTTCATTGTCTTAAATAGGCTCCCCTATTCATTGCAAGTGCCCTTGTCATTCAGACCACTCCAATTCCAATCTCGATGATGTTGATTTGATCAAAAATTTGAAATAGGCGCTCTTTCGAAAAAGATTCATGACAATTTCATACATGCGGACCATACGAATGTCGAAAAATAATAGCAACTGGTTTTCGTGAATGGGGGAACAGCAAAAAATTTGTCGTTTAATCTACCTGTTAGAAGGGTATAGAAAAAGGGGAGGTGTTGTTGTTGATTGAATTTAAGAATGTGACAAAGAAGTATGAGGACGGTTTTGTCGCCATTAAAAACCTTAACTTGACCGTTCATGACCACGAATTGTTTGTGTTGATTGGTCCTAGCGGCAGCGGGAAAACGACGACGATGAAAATGATGAATCGTTTGATTGAGCCTACAAGCGGTGAGATTTTCATCAATGGCGAAAACATTGCAAAGAAAAATCCGGTGAAGCTGAGGAGAAATATTGGCTATGTCATTCAGCAAATCGGATTAATGCCGCATATGACCATTCGCGAAAATGTAGCTCTCGTTCCAAAGCTAAAAAAATGGGACGAAAAACGCTACATGAAAAAAGTGGATGAATTAATTGAAATGGTTGGTTTAGATCCTAAGGAAGTGGGGGACCGTTATCCGGATGAATTATCGGGCGGGCAGCAACAAAGAATTGGTGTAATACGGGCATTGGCTGCCGATCCTGAAGTGATTTTAATGGATGAACCGTTCAGCGCCCTCGATCCAATCAGTCGTGAACAATTGCAAGAGGAGCTGACCAGACTTCAGCAAGAATTAAAAAAAACGATTGTCTTTGTGACTCACGACATGGATGAAGCGATCAAAATCGGGGATCGCATCTGTCTCATGAAAGATGGAGAAATTGTTCAATTAGATCGGCCGGAGGTCATTTTACGCCACCCTGCCAATGAATTTGTCCGCCAATTTATTGGAGAGGAACGTTTGCAAGATGCCTCTAATATACCTGATTTAGAAGAATTGATGATTCCGCCCATTACAGCTTATCCGACAAGAGGATTAGCGGAAGCGTTAAAATATATGCGCAACAAACGGGTAGACCATTTGGTGATAGTCGATCGATACAATCAATATTACGGCGTCGTGAATATTTGGGATATGAGAAAAGCTTATAAAGATGAACAATTGCATCTTATTGATATCGTTCAGAAGGACTTTCCTACTTTGAAAACCAGCGATTCTCCAGAAAAAGCACTGCAAATGGTGAACGAATCCAAAACGGGATTTGTACCTGTTTTAGATGAAAAAAATAAAGTGAAAGGGATCATAAATCGCTCAAGCATTGTCAGTTATGTTGTCAGTCAATTGGCGATGAATAAAGGAGAGTGATTTGCATTAATAGTCTTTGGAAAGAAACAGCAGATGTATTTGTAAACAAATGGAATGACATTGGGAGACTGTTATTAGAGCACATGTATTTGTCGCTAGTGGCGATTGCGCTTGCCATTATCATTGCTGTCCCACTAGGGATCTATTTAACAAGGCATAAAAAGTTGGCCGATCCTATCATGGGCATCGCCTCGGCCATACAAACGATACCAAGTCTGGCTTTGTTAGTATTTTTAGTTCCCTTTATTGGAACCGGAAAGCCGCCCGCTATTGTAGCATTGACGATATACGGACTTCTTCCCATACTTCGCAATACGTATTTAGGAATATTAGGGGTAAATCGCAGTATCGTTGAAGCTGGTATAGGAATGGGAATGACCAGCAGACAAGTATTATGGATCGTTCAATTGCCTCTCGCCCTAAGTGTTATCATGGGAGGAATCCGTACAGCAGCCGTATTGGTCATTGGTGTAGCGACGATGGCAGGTTTAATTGGAGCTGGCGGATTAGGTGATTTCATTTTTAGAGGATTGCAAACATATAATTCCGCTCTTATTTTAGCCGGTGCTATTCCTTCAGCGATTATTGCGATTGTATTTGACCAAATATTAAAACGAGTTGAAAATCGAGCAAAACCTGGAATAAAAAGAAAAAAATGGTCGAAAGGCGCCAAAATTTCTCTTGTTTCCATTCTAGTCCTTGTGATTGCAGCCGTATCAGGGTTCGGAATTTATCAATCAAAACAAAAAGAAAATACAATTGTGATTACGGGAAAAAATTTTACGGAACAAGAAATTTTGGTTCATATGTATGGAAAATTGATAGAAGATCGCACCAATTTGCATGTTCAATATAAGTCTTTTATTAGCGGAACGGTGCCGGTATTTGAAGGAATGCGAAAGGGCGATTATGATTTAGCTGTTGAATACACTGGAACTGGATTGATGAACATCCTAAAAGAAAAAATCCATACAACAGATCCAAATGAAGTCTATCATCATGTAAAACAACAGTATGAGAAAAAGTATCATTTAATCTGGTTAAAACCAATTGGATTTAATAATACGTATTCACTTACCATTCGCAATGAGGATGCGAAAAAATGGAATGTAAAAACCATTTCGGATCTTGCGAAAAAAGCACCCCAATTAACTCTTGCTTCCGATCCTGAATTTTTAGAACGAAAAGATGGATATCCTGGTTTACAAAAGAAATATGGAATTAAGTTTAAAAATACCATGTCCATGGATCCGGGAATTATGTATAGTGCTTTAAAAAATCATAAAGTAGATGTTATTGATGCTTTTACAACTGACGGACGCATACCAGCATTCCATTTATATGTGTTAAAAGATGATAAACATCAATTTCCTCCTTATAATGCAGCACCGGTTATACGCGAAGAAGTGCTGAAAAAACATCCGGAATTGGAAAAAGTGATTAATTTACTTGCAGGAAAGATCACAAATGAAAAAATGCAGCAGTTAAATGCAGAAGTCGATTTGAAAAAGAAAGATTATGATGACGTGGCTGAACAATTTTTAAAGGAGGAGGGGCTGATTCAAAAGTAATCCTCTTATGAGAAAAAATGTAGAGAGGAATGAAAATGGGGCCCTCTCATAAGTCGGTTAAACCGGCTTATGAGAGGGCCTTTTAAGTTGATTCACAAATGGATAAAAAATGCTATAAAATTAGAGACTAAATTGTATTGGGAAGCTTTTCACGCCAAATACAAATGGACTTTGAATGGGCTCAAGTTCTGTATGTTTTGCTAGTTCTAGTTTAGAGAAAGTGGTTAATAATACTGAAAGAGCAACTTTTGCTTCCAGTCGAGCTAAAGGAGCGCCTAAACAAAAATGGATGCCATATCCAAAACCTAAATGTGGATTTGGGTGGCGTTCCAGCATAAAACGATCCGGTTGTTCAAACTTTTGCTCATCCCGATTAGCTGCCGCTACCCAGCTAATCACTTGAGATCCCTTGCGAATCGTATGGCCTCCAATTTCGACATCTGCCGTCGCAGTACGTCCAATTGCTTGGATTGGAGGATAGAATCGAAGAGTTTCTTCAATTAAGTTGGGAACCAAAGAAAAATTTTTTCGGACTGTTTCTTGAGTATTTGTATCTTCTACCATATATCGAACAGCATTCACAATGAGATTCGTTGTCGTTTCATTACCCGCGACTAATAATAAAATACAGAATCCGAGCAACTCTTCTTCCTTTAGTCTTTCTCCGTCCACTTCTGCTGCCAATAATAAAGAAATTAAATCATCTTTTGGGCTTCTTTGTCGCTCCTGTATGATTTCTTTAAAATAGTCATTCAGAAACTTGGCTCCTTCACGTCTTCTTTTCATCATCATATTAAAGGCCTCGTCCGAATCATCCTCGGCTCCAGACACAAGAATATCAGAATAGTTTTTAAAAAGTTCCCTGTCTTTTGCCGGGACTCCCAATATTTCCGCAATGATAATGACGGGAAGCGGAGCGGCAAAATCACGAATCATTTCCAATGTTTCTTTTTCCTTTGCTTGGTCCAACAGGGAGGTTGTAACGTCCTGAATTCGTTGAGAGAGCTCGTTGACAGCTTTGGGAGTAAACGTTTTATTAATAAGATTTCTCATTTTTGTATGTTTGGGCGGATCCATTATCAATATACTGTTTCTTTTGTCGCCGATCCCACGATTAGAGGAAAATAATGCAGGATTTTTTAAGATGAAATGAACATCTTCGTATCGAAATACATCCCAACATTCTCGAATGGGGTCATATCTTACCGGTGTTTTTTTCGCAAAGTGTTATAAATAGTAAAAGGAAACAACTGATCTTGTACAGATTGAATCTCTTTCATAGGAATCAGATTTGCGTAACGTTTTGTTTCGTAGGAGGTTTTCTTTGAAGTGGCCATGATTTCATCTCTCCTTTAATTTTTATCGGGAATATTCGCCAGTAATGTTTTTCCTTTTTACCATAACATTCTAAAAAATTACTATCAACAGACATATTATGCAAAAAATGTCAATCAATCAAAATGCCTAAAAATTTGGTTTTGATCCATATCTCCTATTGGTCTTTCTACTTACCATGGTGGAGGTTGGTTCCATTTGCATAACGTTTATGGCGTTTTTTTGCGTTCCAACTAAAATCCTATCAAGTTGAACCACTATAAATTTAGTTAGTCTATATGACAGCCAATAAAGGAAGGAAAAAGAGGATTTACTTGAAATGTAATATAGAAGTTGAGGGATTTTAAAAACGAAAGATATATAATGAAACTTTTATTCAGCGGTATGAAGGAATGAATATAATCTCATCTTAATAGTAGTAGTTTTACTTACGTGCTTCTTGGTTTCTTCAATTGGAAACATTGGTATCAGGAACGTGGGCAAGAATGATCATGCCAATGATGAAGAGAATAACAAGGCTAAACACACCTGCATTGGTGTTTCCTGTGAGCTGTGCTGTGAAACTGACTAATAATGGACCTAAAATAGAAGCAAACTTTCCGAAGATGTTATAAAATCCGAAAAATTCATTGGCGTTCTTTTTGGGAACAAGCTTCGCAAAATATGAGCGACTTAACGATTGAATGCCTCCTTGAGAGCTCGCAACAAGCATCGCTAATATCCAGAAGTCCAACGTTGTTTTTAAGAAGTAGGCATAGATGCAAACGATGATATAGACGAAAATGCCTGCATAAAGCATCTTTTTCTCTGTGAATTTTTCGGCCAATCTCCCGAACAGAATGGCAAACGGAGCAGCAACGACTTGGGTGACAAACAAAATCACTAACAGATCGGAAGAACGGATGCCTAAATCCGTTCCATACGCTGTGGACATCGTAATGACGGTACCGACACCGTCAATATAGAAAAAATACGCGAGTAAGAATAAAAACAGAGTGCGGTACTTTTTGATTTCTTTTAGTGTTTTCAGAAGCCGTTTAAAGCTCTCTGCAATGGGATTCGCTTCACGTTGAATATAAAAGGCTGCCGGACGTTTCGAAACATCGGTATGGTGAATAATCCCCACCAGATGGCGGTCATAAGGAAGGCTATTTTGCTTGCAGATGCGGTGGAAAGCGGAATTATTTTACTTTGAGCTAAAATAATGATCGCGATGCTTACGATAAACGGGATTGTGCTGCCGATATAGCCAAAGCTAAAGCCGCGAGCAGATACACGATTCATGCGTTTATCTGTGGTTACGTCGACGAGAAAAGCATCATAAAACACAGTGGCCCCGTTCGATCCGATGGCAGACAGGGTATAAATGATTAACAAGATAAGCCATTGATCACTTGGGATAAAAGCCAATAAAGCCGTAAAGGATACACCTAGGGCAAAAAAGAACGCAAAAAACCGTTTCTTCAATCCTTGATAATCGGCAATGGTCCCTAAAATAGGCCCTAACATGGCTATAATAAAGGTGAAAATGGAGATGGTATAGCCTAAGTAAGCCGTAGAATCAGCAGCGCTGACCCCGGCATTTTGGGCAGCCGCTTTATAATATAAAGGAAAGACAGCTGTCGTAATAATAAGAGAATAAGCAGAGTTTGCCCAATCATAGAAAACCCAGCTGTTCTCTTCTTTTGTAAACTGTTTCATTACATTGCCCCCTACAATACCCGCCTTATTTCACATTTTACTTGAAAATTCACTTGAAAAGACATAATATTTAAAATTTAACATTCTTTACAAAAAAATAAATTTTTTAAGTTGGGATTCTCCTGTGTCGCTGACAAAATGTAAAAAAAACTTCAATGTAATTGTTATCAATGGAATATAATTCTAACCTTTGAGATGTGACTATTGCCTTACATCGTAGAGATGTCAATGTTATTCCAGGAATATACAGTAAAAAAACAGATTTCTCTAAAACATACTTATTTTAATGGAACTGTCTACTTCCCGAATGAAAAAGAGAATGTGCCGAAAGTAGTTATGTTATGGCGGTAAGAAAAAGAAATACGGAATTCTTAAATTTTTTGAATGATGATATTAAAATTTCGAGAAACAGGTAAATTAGAACAGATTCAAAAAAATATCTAGGAAACCGAAACTTGTTTGTGTAACGAACCGTGTGCGGCTCCGCCAATATGGGTAGGAGATTTTTCGCTAATGAATTCGTGCTCCGGTTTTGCATCAACAATCAGATATCGTCCATTGTGGGAATGAAAAGAACTATAAAGGCGGGCAAGGGCATCCGGATAATTTCCGTATTGGATGTCATTTTCCTTTATCGCCAGATCCAAGATCGAAGCGTCCCCTTCCAACGTCCAAGACTGGTTATACGGATCCGTAAATTTGCCGTTAGGGCGGAATTGAAAGGTATCTTTCGCTTTTTCATTCGCCACATGAATCCAATCATTTTCTTTCCACGCAATAAAACCAATCCTTGAATCGTGTTTTAATTTAGAAGCAATCTCAGAAAAAGAAATGTTGTGATCCAATGTGTAGATAAAAGCCATCCGCTCATTCACAGCAAGGACAATTTGATCATTTTCCTTGATGGGTTCACCCAATTTAGAAATTCGGTAATTCTGTAATAAGGAGTTTAATGAAATGAGGGATTGGTTTTTGTCTTTTCCAATTGGGGATTGACCGCTGTCTCCCATGACAATCCACACTGCTTTTTTGAGCGCTTCGTCCCACGAGTCATAAGAATTTAAAATGTTTTGAAGCTGTTTATCGGCTTTTTCAATTCCCTTTATAGCCATTGGTCCATTTTATGAACAGTATGGTCATTGCTTGGCAAATAGGCAATTGTAAAAGCAGGAAGTTTCTTTTTTTGAATCAGGTATTTGACTTCTTGTGCGGAAAAGTGATCATTAAATCCAACATTTTGCCAGAAATGGTTATAACGGTTGTTCGGATCAAATTGTGAAAACCGTCCGAACGAAAACAAGATCGGTCCATTTGTCTTTAATTGTTTAGGCAATAAACGAAAGAAGGAAATAGGTTTTGGAACGTCAAGAGTTTGCTCATAATCGCCGCGGTATATAAGACCGTTAATCGAAGCAGAATGTTTTTTATTCTTTTCCAACTCTTCATGAATCGTTGTAACCAATTTGCTTAAATGTTGATTATTTAAATGATACAAAATGTCTTTTAAAACCTGTTTGGTACCAAGAGCAACAATTTCTTTTTTTCCGCTGCCATAATTGACAATCCGTTTTTCTTTTTCGTCATACCAGACGAGCCCGGGGATATTATGATGGTCCGGATACGTTCCGGTCAGCAATGTACTGTCGATCGTGACGGACATGGTGGGATAGGAACTAACCACATTTGGGTAATACTGTCCATTCCGTATAAGAAATTCAAGTGCCGGAACCCGTTTTTCTTTCATCGCTTTCTGTAAAGGTTCATCCATCAAAGAGTCAATCATTAAGAAAATGACAGGTCTTTTAGGCTGTGTAACCTGGTTTTCAACTTTTGTAAAATTGGAGTTAGAGGAGTTGTTTGAAAACAAGAAAAATAATAGGAGAATCAATCCAGTTACCGATAGTATTAAAGTGATTATTTTCAAAGTGACTCAACCCTTTTTATAGTTATCTGTTTCGTTTAATTCAAGTTATAGTATGGCAAATGACAACCTAACTATTCGTTTACGGGACAATCAACGTTTGGATACACTTCCTAATTTTGTTTTAAGGAAAAAGGCAGCTGTCAAAAAAAGCTGCATAGTAAAAAAACCTTTTGAGTAAATTATTTTTTACCTATTCCTTTTTCTTATGGGATGTATATATCGCTTTATGTATAAATATAAGAAAGGAGTTTTTCAAAACAGTCATGGTGCAAATGATAAAGGATATTGTGGAAGAAATAAGAAAAATGATCGTGGCATTAGTTGAATTTGATTATGAAGAGGCTTTAGAAGAAATGAACAAAAATTAATGGTTTTTAACATCATAAAAACCACGATGATAAAAGCTTTTGGATGACAGTGGAATTAATAAAGCTGATATGCGGATGATTGGGTGGGATATTTTGTTTATAAAGGGATTTAATCCCGAGAAAACCACGATGGAAATTAGTGTGCCGCCTAATATTTTCTCCCAAAAGGGCTTCGGTTGATGCGATTGAGCATTGGATGATCTATAAAGAGCATCCAAGTGTAGGTGCCATCGTTCACATACATGCTTGGATGGATAGAGTACAGGCATCCGAAATTAATTACCCCTGTGGTACCATTCAATTAGCTGAAACGGTAGCCGATTTAGTAAGGAAGGCAGATGATCCATCTAGAGCTATCATCGGGCTAAAAAATCATGGTCTTACGATTACAGGTCATAATTTGGATGACATTTTTGATCGAATTGAAGGACGAGTTGTTTCACAAGTTCCAATGTCGTAGATGACTATCATATTAAGGCTCCATAAGAAGTGTCTTCTGATGTTTAATGATATTCATTTCTATTTCTTTTACTTATAACAATGGGAGGGTTTCAATAGATAAAAATAAAACATTTCCAAGAAAGCCTCTGAGGTATAAGGCTTCTTCCTTTGATAATAAGAAAAGCTGGTGTATAATGAGTGTCACCTAAGTTAGGAATATTGTGATTTTAACCAATATTCCTACTAGCACAAACTCAACATAGAAACACACCGAAAGGAAGATAGGACATGTATGAACAATGGAATAAACAATTTATAAATGGTCAATGGAGAGAGGGAAAAGGTAAAACCGTTTATGCAGATAAAAATCCATATAACTGAAGAAACCCTAGTTGAGATTCGATTGGCTAGTGTTGAGGATATTGATGAAGCTTATCGTTCGGCTCAAAAAGCTCAACAAGAATGGAAACAGGTCAATGCTTACCAAAAGGTAGCCATCATGAAGAAAGCGATAGAATTGGTGAAAGAACGAAGAGAAGAATTGGTGAAAATTTTAGTGGAAGAAAACGACCCATACAAAAGCGAATATTGAAATTGATGCAGCAATCGGCATTATGAAAGAAGCCGCAACATTTCCTCTTCGTATGCAGGGAAAAATCATGCCCTCTGTGATTCCGGGAAAAGAAAATCGAATTTATCTCGACCCTGCAGGAGTGGTAGGGATTATTAGTCCTTTTAACTTTCCGTTTCATTTAACCATGCGCTCTCTTGCTCCAGCCTTGGCAGCAGGGAATGGCGTTGTGCTAAAGCTGGATTTGCAAACGATGATTTCTGGCGGATTGTTTATAGGCAAATTTTTTGAGGATGCAGGAATTCCGAAAGGGTTGCTCAATATCGCTGTTTGTAGTTCTTCAGAAATTAAAGATGCTTTTGTCGAACATCCTATCCCTCAGATTATTTCGTTTACAGGTTCCACACGTGTGGGACGCCATATTGGGGAACTTTGCGGAAGACATCTTAAACGTGTGGCATTGGAACTGGGCTGAAATGACGCCATGATTGTACTGAAAGATGCGGATGTTGAAAGAGCTGCTAGTTCTGCGGCATTTGGCAAATTTCTAAACAGTGGACAAATATGTATGGCCTTGAATCGGATCATTGTCGAACGCCCGGTATATGATGCATTTATAAAAGCTTTTGTGGATAAAGCCTCTCAAATTAAATATGGAGACCCAAGAAAGAAAGATGTAGTGGTAGGTCCACTTATTAACCATAAACAAGTAGAGGTGATCCAAAATTTAATTGACCAAAGCATTGAACAAGGGGCACGATACGCTTTACGAGGAAAAGTTGAGGGGAATGTCATTGCTCCTACGATCCTTTCAGATGTGGCATGGACCCCTGCATTTTCTGATGGAGAAGGAAAAGAAAATGGTGGTCCTACCCTTGCTGGCATTAGCAAAGAAATATGGCCAATTGCCTGTAATGGCCAATGGGAATCTTCATGATCCTGAAAAAACAAATGAAATGATCGAAAAAGGAGAAGCGGATGTCGTTACCATTGGTCGTGATGCCCTTGCAAATAGTGATTGGGTGAACAAAGTGAAAAACGGTGAAACGTTGAAAGAATTTGTACCAGAAAAATTTTTACACCCAAATGCCAAAATAAAGGATTTTGAAACCTAATATGATCATTGGCAGGAAAATAGTATAAAAGAATCAAAAAGGAAACTGGGGTAGGAAACCCAGCTTCCTTATTATCTGAATTGACCAAGGTTCCTTAAACAGATAGGAACGATAATCGGAAAAAATTTAAGAGGTTTTTTGTTTTGGTGTTTCAACCGAATTTTGATACTGTTTTTTTTCTTTTATTGTAGAATATTCCTGACGAAAAGATTTGACTAGTCCATAACACATAAACAGAAGAATAATCGCTAGCGGTAAAGCACTCACAATAATGGCGGCCTGCATACCAACTAGACCCCCTGTCCATAGTAAAATTGCAGAAACTGCAGCTAAAATGATTCCCCAAGTAAATGTAACGAGGAAAGGAGGGTTTAAACTTCCATTCGTCGTTTGCATTCCAAGAACAAATGTAGCGGAATCAGCGGATGTAACAAAAAAGATCATAATTAGAATGACTGAAAGGACGGAAAGAAGTCCTCCAAAAGGCATTTGTTGTAATACAAAAAATAAAGAAGTTTCTAAACTTTGTTTTGCAACATCTAATCCTTTTATAAAATCATAGTAAATGCCAGTTCCACCCATTACTCCAAACCATAGTGAACAAACCAAACTTGGGACGATTAATACGCCAATAATAAATTCACGAACCGTACGTCCTTTGGATACACGAGCAATAAAAGTTCCAACGAATGGCGTCCATGAAATCCACCAAGCCCAGTAAAAAATTGTCCAGTCTTTTACCCATTGATTGTGTTGTGAATTAAATGGTGCAAAACGCAATCCCATGCTTGGCAGATTTTGAAGATATGCACCGAAAGTTGTGGTGAATAACTCTATTAAATATTGTGACGGGCCTATGAATAGGATAGATAGAAACAAGATAACTGCCAAGATCATATTTATGTTGCTTAAATATTTAATTCCCTTTGAAACTCCTGTCGCTGCAGAGGTTATAAAAAGGAAAGTTGTGATCATAATAATAATCAATTGAACTTTAAAGTTAATAGGTAATCCAAGTAAATAGTGCAATCCACTATTGATTTGTGCTGCCCCTAACCCTAAAGATGCAGCAACACCAAATACAGTAGCAAATACTGACACAATATCCACTATATATCCAATTGGACCGTTGACTTTATTGCCAAGTAGAGGATATAAAGTTGCACTCATTAAACCGGGAGAATTTTTTCGGAATTTATAATAAGCCAAGGCAAGCGCTACGACTGCATAGATGGCCCATGCATGAAAACCCCAGTGCAGATACGTATATTGTAAGCCTATTTTTGCAGATTCAGCTGTTTGAGATTTTCCAAATGGAGGATTTGCATAATGTGAGATGGGCTCTGACACTCCATAAAATAAAAGTCCAATTCCCATTCCAGCACCAAATAACATAGCAAACCATGAGGGAGTACTAAATTCAGGTTTTTCGTCTTGTTTTCCAAGTTTAATATTTCCAAAACGACTAAAAGCTAGGAGTAAAGAAAAAATTAAAAAGAAAGTAGCCGTATATTCATAGAACCAGCCAAAACGGTCAAGTAAATAACTTTGTACTGTTGTCATCACACGTATTAAATTGTCTGGAGTGACGACTCCCCAAAGGACAAAAAAAACTCCAATGATCAGCGAAATCCAAAAAATGTTTGTTGTTTTCTTCACGATCTTCCCCCTTTAAAAAATTCAAAATGAAATAAGACAAATTAAAAGTTATTGTTTATTTTTAACATCACCCCTTTATTATTGTAAACATACTTTCTATCATAATTCAAATCTACTTGGCTGTTTAACAATATACTAAACGGCAAATAAGAGAATTCGTTCGACTGAATATATATATCACCACGCTTCTTGACAGGGACTTCTATGGCCATGATTTTGTGGAAAAAGAGAAAATTACATCATTTTGCAGGAAAGCGGCTGTCATGACCACCACTCCGTATCAAGTTATAGTTATAGAGATGTAGGATGTAATGGCCAAAACTGTACATTTTTCGTTTGCCATAAACTTATCAAACACACGTAAGTCATGAGGAAGAAAAACTGTATAGTTTATTTCTCTTTTATTCGTATTTGCCCATGAAAATTAAAGCGTCTGAAACACTATCAAGTTATGTACATGGCCAATCCATCTTGTTGATAGGAACCAATCACTTTAATTTTATAAAGGAAAAAATCAACCAAAGAGAAAAAGAACCCTATTTTCAACAGGGTTCTAGGAAGATAAAGTATGATGAATAATTTTTTCAAGAATAAGGGATAAAAGCATACTAATATTCATTTTTTCCAATCCATTCTATCCAGTAAAGAAGTTATATGAGCCAGATGATGTTTCGAATGCCAAGCATATAATGCAAGGGCTTGGTTTAAATCCATTTTTCCATTTTCTGGATGTATAAAACAACGTGAGAAATCTTTTTCATCCATCGAGAGAAGCAAATCAACCCAGCGGCTATGTACGGCTTTCAGCAAGGTGATGGAAACAGTAGGATCTGTTTGCAAACTGTCAGGAAGTTCTGCCCACTTTTTTTCGTTAAAAGGCTTAATCGTTGGTTGATCTTCTGTTAAAGCGAATTTAAACCGAGTATATGCGTTTATATTGGAGTCTGCTAGATGATGGATGACTTGCCGCACTGTCCAACCGCCGTCCCGATAAGGAGTATTTAATTGCTCAGGATTTAAATCTTTGACAGTTTGGTTCAAGACGTTTGGAAATTCTTTTAATTCTTGAATAAAATGCTTTCTTATTTCTTGATCGAAATGTTGCGGCAATTCAAATCGTCCGATCGGATATCGTAAATTTTCCATTTTGGATCCTCCATTTCTTAATTTTTTAAAATATAAAAAATAATATCATAAACAAAAAAATAACCCACCATCATTTCTATTAAATAGTCATGATCAAAAGAGATAAAATGATAATCAAATGAATCTCTGCTTTCCCGAATTGGATGAAATAAACGGATCTATCCCGCTATTAGGAGCAGAAGATAAAAGCATGCTTGGAAATGATTCGAAAGTCAACAGGGTTCTAGGCAAAGATATGGTGACGGAAATCCGAACCGAAATTGGGCTAATCCGTATTATTGCAGAGTGAATCACGTGGCAAATAACTTGTCACTATAATAATGAGGGGCTGACTCTACATCGAAAAAGGAGATGTTTAGTCAGCCCTTTTTTCAACTGTTTTAACCTCGTTTCACAAAAAGAGGAAGTTCGGTATGTCCCATTTCACGTACGTACACGAAAAGCTGCCCTTTATGATGAATTTCATGATCCATCGCTGTTTGAAGAAATTGATGGGCAGGGATTTTCATGCCAAAACTTTCCGTAAGGTCAAGGATGCGGTCTAATTCTTCATCTGTAAGCGATTTTAATAAGCTTTTAGTTTTTTCTGTATAGATTTCTGCCATTTTGCGCAAGTCTGATTCGGTTTCCTCGATTTTTTCTTTGAGCACTGCTGGATTGCCGCTCTTTGCGACTTTTGCAAGTTTATAAAATGTCACAAGTATATGTGTAACGAGGTCTTTTGCTGACATGGAGGTCGGCGTTGGTTTATAGTCATAATGTTCCTTTTCGATTTTGTTCACTAGTTCCGCTGTAACGATGCGATGGGCCAAAAAATATTGAACAAGCTGGCTTGTGCGGTTCACAGTTTAACTCCTCCTTGAGAGAAAGCATATTGCTTCCATGAAAAAGTTTTTTGCAAAAAAATTAGTTTGAAACACATGTAAGCATATTTAAAACACTATTCAACTTTTTTATAAATTAGCCAAAAATTCCTTTATCTTTTAACTTAAGCACTTCTTCTCTCGTATAACCTAACTCTTCTAATACTTCCTCTGTATGTTCTCCTAATAGACTCCCTACATGTTTATATTGGGCTTTTCCAGCTGAAAATTTGATCGGGCATGCGATTTGCTTTTGAGTCGTTCCATCCTTTTTAGGAACTTCTACGATCATTTCTCGCGCTTTCAATTGGGGATGTTCACTTGCTTCAGAAAAGGTAAGGACTGGTTCTACGCATGCTTGAAAGTCGTAGAAAATATCACACCATTCGTTAAACGTTTTTTGTTGAAATGTCTTTTGAACCTCTTCTTTGAAAACATGAATGTCTTCTAGATTTTCGCTCATTGCAAGATGGATTAAATCAGGTCTCCCAATCCCTTCACATAATGCTTTCCGAAACGGTGGTTCAAGACTCCCAACTGAAAAATAGCGGCCATCTTTTGTTTCATAATAATCATAAAAAGTCCCACCATTTAACAGCATTGATTCTGGTTTTATTTCCACACCTCCTGCCAAAACTCCTGAACCATAAATGGCATTTAAGGCGAATGCAGCAGCCGTCATACTTATATCCAGCCATTGACCTTCCCCGGTTTTTTCTCGATAGTAAACGGCTGCTAAAATGGCAATGACGGCATGCAGCGACCCGCCCGCAACATCCGCTACTTGTATACCTGAAGCAATTGGTTTTTCTCCATTTCTTCTCATACCGTCGGCTACACCTGATAGAGATAGATAATTGTTGTCATGTCCAGGACGATCTTTGTAAGGGCCTGATTGCCCAAATCCTGTAATGGAACAATAAATGATTCGGGGATTAATTTTCTTTAAAGCTTCATATCCAACACCTAACCGATCCATCACACCTGGCCTGAATTGTTCAATGATAATGTCATATTCTTTCACTAGGCGCTTTACTATCTCCACAGCTTCTTGCTTTTTTAAATCCAGTGCGATCGAGCGCTTCGAACGATTTAAATAACTGTGAGATGTTGATTGTTCACCATCCATTGGAGGAAATTGCCTTATCAAATCATGCCTTGTTGGAGACTCGACTCGCAACACATCAGCCCCTAAATCTGCTAACATCATGGATGCATAGGGTCCAGGCAGTAGACTTGAAAAATCTAGTATTTTTAAATCATGCAAAAGAGTCATTCTAACACCAACTTTTTGAATATTTCATTATAATGATCTTAAAACTGAAGACGGTAAGTGAAAAAACTTCTTCCAAAAGACCCTCTTTTGTATGTAAATATTTTACTTTAAAGGAAAATCATATAGAACCCCTTTTCATATGATAATTCGTTTGTTTTTCTGACGAATAAGAATGATCAATGGAATGGCTCCAGCTGGTTGAATAAGAAGAAAACAACAAATAGGAATCGCGATAGATCCTATAATTTGGGAAACGAATGTATTCATCTTGAAGGTAGATGGTCAAACGGTTCTTATTCCATCAAAGACTCTTGATACAACAGTAGAGTGTAGTGCTTTTCACTGATGTTTGGGATTAAGAATGGCGACAATCTTCCTACGGTAGCTATGTAGTAGTACTAAACAAAATTCTATTGAAAGAGGGAGCGAAGTGAATCAACTTTCATCGTTCCGGTTGCTTTGGATTAGCCAATCCATTGCTAACTTGGGAGATTCATTGTATATCTTAGCTATAGTAACTTTCATTTATAATAGTACGGGTTCAGCTGCCTTTGCAGGACTGTTTCCTGTTTTGCGGGTATGTGCACAAGCGCTGAGCGGATTTTCGGCGCCTCTGCTTATGGATCGTTTTCGGCTTGATTTTCTTTTATGGATGTCCGAAATGGGGCAAGCTATTTGTTTCGGGTTCATGTGTGTTCTATTCATTGCCTTACCTTCTCACTGGCTGATTCCAACGGTTCTTTTTTTAGTATTAGGTATTTCAATTCTTCATGGATAGGGGATTCCGGCAAGAAATGCACTTGCCCCTCGATTAGTTCCACCTGATTCATTGATGAAGGCCAACAGTTTACTAGCCACTTCGGATCAAATGGTATTACTAGTCGGTTGGTCATTGGGCGGGATTTTGGTTGCCGGATTGGGAATTCTTCAAGTGTTAGGGATTACTACCATCATGATGTTCCTTTCGGCGCTGGCTCTTTTCTTTGTGAAAGACCCTTCCAAGATCGTTCCATCCAATCAAAAAAAGCCAAAACCATGGGATCGTATGAAAGAAGGATGGAGCATAATTTTGACGAATCCCCTCCTTCGTACGTTATCCTTAATGGAGATAATCAGTGGTCTTGGAGAAAGTATATGGGCTGGATCCATCATTTTAGTATTCGTAAAAGGAGTATTGCATAAGGGGGAGGATTGGTGGGGATTTATCAATACCAGTCATTTTGCGGGAACCATTCTCGGAGGAGTACTTATTTGGAAGATGTCAAAAAAGATTGAAAATTGGATCATATTCAGTATGTTGATCGGATCTTTAGGAATCGGCGTATTGACGATGATATTTGCTTTATCCGCCAATCCTTGGTTTGCATTAGCAATAGCTTTATTAATGGGGCCGCCTTATCAATTACGAAACATTGCACAAAGAACTCTTTTACAGTCTCATACAACCGCAGAATGGCTGTCAAAGGTATTGGCTGCTTTTGGAACCCTTACATTTGTATCGTATGGATGTTCTGTTCTTTTAATGGGTTGGATCGCTGATCATTGCACAGTTCAATTTGTTTATATTTTCACTGCTGGATTAAATATTATTTCTGCTGTTCTAGCTCTAATGGCCAAGAAAAATACATCCATTTGATACGAATTCAAAGTGAGGAAGAAAGAGTTAGGAATTAAGATGGTCACGTATCGTTTTCATAACGCCATCGGCCAATTCTTTCTGATCGGTTCACTTGTTACAATCCTGCTCGATCTTTTTATTAATACGCCAAATCAAGTATTCAGTTTGAAGTTGTGACCAGACAAATCCGCCAATCATTAAACATACATAGAGTTTTCGATCTTGGTGTTTTTCTTTTCGTCTATTCACGAATATAGTTAAGAAAGCTGTTAGGATATGGGCAACTATATTGGCAAAAAAATTTTCATTTGTATCACCTGTTTTGTTTGGTTCGTGACAATCTTTACTGGCTGTTTTCACTTCCATCATGATGGAATTAGTATTTGTAAATAGTCAATGGATTATGATCATTTTTTGAATAAAAATTGGTGGACAAAAAAATGAAATTAAGGTATTATAATCTCGAATTAAAGATATTTAATTTAAAGAAAAAATCTTTTGTATGATGTTGTTGTCATTAAGACAACAATAAAATATCTTTAATAATATCACAACAAAAGAAAGGCGGAAACATAATGGCAAAAGTTTTATACATTACTGCACATCCATTTGATGAAACAAAATCTTTCAGCATGGCTGCAGGAAAAGCGTTTATCGACACTTATAAAGAAGTAAATCCAAATGATGAAGTTATACACATTGACCTTTACAAAGAAAATATCCCACAAATTGATGCGGATGTATTAAACGGATGGGAAAAACTTCGCTCTGGAAAAAAATTTGAAGAACTTTCTGCAGATGAACAAGCAAAAGTGGGACGCCTCGCTGAGTTATGCGACCAATTTGTAGCCGCTGATAAATATGTGTTCGTCACTCCAATGTGGAATTTTTCTTTCCCGCCCGTTATGAAAGCATACATTGATTCGGTTGCAGTAGCTGGAAAAACATTTAAATACACCGAAGAAGGTTCTATCGGTTTGCTAACAGACAAAAAAGCACTACATATCCAAGCACGGGGCGGTATTTATTCAGAAGGCCCTGCAGCCGATATGGAAATGGGTCATCGTTATTTGCAAGCGGTAATGAATTTCTTTGGTGTTCCTTCTTTTGAAGGTTTATTTATTGAAGGACAAAATGCTATGCCTGAAAAAGCGCAAGAAATCAAAGAAAAAGCCATTGCTCGTGCAAAAGATTTAGCTCATACATTCTAATTTCAACCATCAGGCTTTTGCTTCCACACCCGATATATGAAAAAACAGGCTGGTTCAATACTCTTTTAGCGATGTTGAACCAGCCTTTCTTTATGCAAGATCCGTTTTTCTTTTGATTTTAAATAAGAATGGAAGGATCGTCATAAGTGAAAAGATTTTGTTTTTGTCATTTGTGATAAACTTTCACGGTCCTTTTATTTTTGCTGAAGCCCATGCATCAAAAATTGAATGGTTCGTTCAATTTCTGCTTTTTCCGTTTCATCATCCCAGTTGTGATGCGGCAATACGATAAACCGAGTGATGAAAAATCCAACTATGGTTGTAATGATCATCCGAATGGCAGACTCTGGAGGGATCATGACAATCTCTCCCTTTTTTTGGAAATGTTCAATAATTTTTTTAAACTTCTCATACACATGTTTCGTAAAAATAAACTGCAATTGCTCCTTGATTTCAGGAAGAAATGCAATTTCCTGCCAGAATACACGAATTGCAGGCAAATATTTCTTAACAAAATCATAACGATTTTTGAGAAGCACTCGAATAAAATCTTCGAAATGTTGATATTCGTTTTCAAATACTTCTTTCACAAATTCCTTTGCCAAAAACGGAGCAACGGATTTAATCAGTGTTGGATTCACAATCGCTAATAATAAGTCTTTTTTCGTCTTATAATGGCGAAAAATCGTTCCTTCAGCCACGCCTGCCCTTTTGGCGATTTCACTCGTCGAAGTAGAGGCATATCCTTTTTCAGCGAAAATTTCAATGGCCGCTTCTAAAATTTTTATTTGCTTTTCGCTCAGTTTGACATCTTCACCGTTCACTTTCAACAGCTCTTTGATCCACTGTTGCTCGTTCATTCATACTACCCCTTACAGTTTTCGGTATTTTTTTAATGCTATCACATTTAATATCATAAACAAAACGGAAAAGCCAAGTAATACATAGGCGTCTTGGGCAATTTCATTCCAGCCGTTGCCGCGAATCATAATTTCCCGAAGCGCATCCGCTCCGTATGTGAGAGGCATAACAACGCTTAATGAACGAAGCCACTCTGGCATGGTTTCTAGGTTAAACAACCCGGAAAAGAAAATTTGCGGGACAATGACCAACGGTATAAATTGAAACATTTGCAGTTCATTATTAGCAAAGGCAGACAGCAACGTTCCCAAAGTTAAAGCGGTCATGGCCAATAAAAATGTAATAAAAAGGACGTATAAGAATGAGCCTTCCATTATCATGTCAAGAATATCAATCGCAAACCAAGAGATTAAGCTCGCCTGAAAAGTGGTAAAAATCCCAAATCCGATGACATACCCTACTACGATTTCCCAACGTTTTAAAGGAGTGGCTAGTATTCGTTCCAATGTTCCTCCTGTGCGCTCGCGAAGGAAAGAAACACCTGCGATTAAGAATACGAAAAAGAATATGAAAAAGCCGATTAACACCGGTCCGAAATAATCGAATAACGCCATATCTTCTGAACCGTGTAAATAAGACGTTTTTAAATGCATGGATGGTGTTTGAGGAGCTAATTCTTGCATCGCTTTTTGCACCGTCAAAAGGACAGCTTTATTCACATTGGGATCGCTTCCTTCTAACGTCATCTTTGGAGCTCCCTTATCCATTTCCATAAAAGCATCCACTTGCTGCGTTTTTAATTGATGATGAGCGGTCGTTTTTGTCATTTCTTTAACATCCGCATCATGTTTGGCTAACTTCTCAACAACAACTTCAGGAACGTTGGGATCAACCGCAATCGTTGGTTTATAATCTTTTCCATTAAACACAAGATTCATTAAAAAAAGGATAAACATGGGAGCCACAATCATGAGCGCAAGTGTACGTTTGTCTCGGAAAAATTGGCGAATGATACGAATGACGATCGCGCGGACTCTCATTGTCGTGCACCTCCAAAATATAAAAATGCTTCTTCAATGGTTCGAGAATTCGTCCGGTTCTTTAATTCCTCCGGACTGCCTAACGCGATGAGGCGACCGTCGCGAATCATGGCAAGACGTCCACATTTGTCTGCTTCATCCATGACGTGAGTAGTTACGACAATCGTTGTTCCGTTTTGTCGAATTCGGTCCAGTTCATCCCAAATGGCTTGGCGAAGCAATGGGTCAATTCCGACTGTTGGCTCGTCTAGGATTAAAACTTCCGGCTCATGTAATAAAGAAACGGCAAGTGACAAACGCCGCTTCATCCCACCGGAAAATTGGCTGACGCTCTTTTTTAAATGATCTGTTAAATTCACCAGCTGCATGACTTCGTTGATACGCTGCTTTTGCTTTTTCCCTTTTAATCCATAAATAGAAGCGAAAAACTGTAAATTTTCAAGGGCTGTTAATTCATTGTATAAGGCATCAGACTGTGCCATAAAACCAATTTGTTTCATGACATGAAGGTTTGGCATTTTTGTATTCAACACATCGATCGTTCCTTCGGTAGGTTCATCGATTCCAGCGATCATTTTGACAATTGTCGTTTTTCCAGCCCCAGAAGGTCCAAGCATTCCAAAAATTTCCCCTCTGAAAACTTCTAATGATACATCTTCAATGACTTTCTTTTTCCCAAAACGTTTAGACACGTGTTCCAAAGAAATACACGGTTTTTCGGGCATAGAGTCTCCTTCCTTTCTTGAGTGATTACTCACTTTTATACTAAACGGAAAAAAAGGATTTTGTAAAGTGAGTAATCACTCATTTTTATAATAATCATTCACTGTTGGCAGTATCTTTTCCTTTTTTGATATGGTTTAGAAGGGGAAGGCCTTAAAAGTGTGAATTTGGAAAATTATATTCATTCTGTTCATAAGGCAAGTGAGCAACTGCTTCGAAAAGAGAGGAATCTGGGAATAGTACAAATGGAACACTATATGCTTTAATAAAGTATTTTATTCACGGAATCGAAGTCTTATCTTTTCGTTGAAAGAAATTCATTTTTTAATGATCATATCTTTTGTGTAAGTGAAACCGATCTTATAGATGAATGACACCTTTTTATGAAATTTTTCACATTTTTTTATTTTTATCTTGCAAATCGGAATCATTACGTTTTAAAATGTGCTAGTAAGGATCGATTATCTATTGGTGGAATAAACAGGTTAGTCCAATGAAAACATTCCAAAGATAGAAGTATCGCTTTGAAAAAATGAGTGCCCAAATACATAAACATTTACTTGGCGATACTGTGATTTTGGGAATGGTTGCTGGATAAAAAGAGGGGGGAGTCTCAAATAGATAAAATTCATTCATACAGCTAAAGGCAACAGAAAGCCGCATTTACTTAGATAAGGAACGATCGGATCGAAGAGATGTTTCTTTTAAAATTTTTGATTAGCAGGGGAATTTGGCAGAGCCGGAGGCAAAACCGTATTTTCAGCAAACTGGTGGTATCGTGACAATCATTAAATCGTAATAATTTCGATTATCAAAAAGAGTATTTCTACGTAGTGGATGGGACAATTATGGAGAAAGTATTCAAATAAGTTGGGGTGAAACATAAGGTGATCGAATGACGGGATTGGTCATGATTGGTATTCATATGAACCAATTAGCCATTGAACAATCGTTGGATCAGTGTTTGCTAACGGAAGAAGAGAGTCAACAAGATTGGTCTTTATTTAAGGATCCAATTCCACCATTTTTAGCATCTTATTAACCTAAAGGAGCTATTCCTGTAATGAAGAAATTTGAGGTTTGAAACAAAAAGAGCCC
>ERZ1673759.36-NODE-36-length-26358-cov-24.690606_pt1 | contig 26358 bp, 26 predicted proteins | sample MGYA00580179_ERZ1673759 | MGnify/ENA primary metagenome ERZ1673759 (study PRJEB41219, sample SAMN04549624) | soil metagenome | isolation source: soil | place: USA: Oklahoma, Great Salt Plains NWR | collected 2008-10-09 ... | reverse complement strand
TCAAGAACAGACGCAAGGTAATCTCATTGAGGCTTTGAGGGCGATACATGTGATTAAAGCCAATGGACTAAACAATAAAGTGAAACAGAAATGGAAAGAAATCTATTCTGAACAGGTGAAGGTCACAGCTAGAAAGTTTGTTCTAGGTTCAACCGTAGATGGAATTGTTGGAACCTTAAGAATTACTTCACCATTACTTATTCTATGGTTTGGTATACAAGAAGTTATTAATAACAATATGACAGTAGGGCAGCTTCTAGCCTTTAATGTTATTGTTTCATCATTTCTTGCTCCTATAGGGTCCCTTGTTTCAAACATACAACAGTTTCAACTACTAGATAACGTATTTAAACGAATCGAGGATATTTTTGATTCAGAAATTGAAAAATCGAATGGAAAAAAACAAATAAATATCCAGATGCAGCCTGTTTCTTTTAAAGACGTTTGTTTTTCATATTCAAATAAGCAACATTTAGTTGTAAAACAATTAAATATTCGAATTGAACCAGGAAAAAAAACAGCCCTTGTGGGCACGTCTGGAAGTGGTAAGACAACGATTCTTAAACTTCTAACAGGGATGTATTTTCCAACAAAAGGGGAAATCTACTTTAAGGATATAAATTTGAAAGATTTGGATTTAACCTATTTACGTAAGCAAATCGGTATAGTACTTCAAGATACAGTTCTTTTTAATGACACTATCGAAAAAAATATTTCTTTTTTTCGTGACATAGATCCAGAGAATATTCGTAAAGCTGCTGAAATTGCTTGTTTACATGATGATATTATAAGTATGCCAATGGGATATAAAACAATAATCGGTGAAAACGGGCAACTACTTTCAGGTGGGCAAAGACAAAGATTGGCTATCGCAAGAGCTCTGGTTGACAATCCAAATATTTTGATATTGGATGAAGCTACAAGTCAGTTAGATACTCTTACAGAAAAAACAATTGATCAGAACCTAGCAGATCATCATATTACAAGGTTAGTGATTGCCCATCGACTTTCGACCATTCAGGATGCGGATCGAATCTATGTGGTAAAAGATGGAGAAATAATAGAAACAGGTACACATAACACACTATTACAGGAAGGTGGATTTTACAAAAAAATGTGGGAAAAACAGGTCGGTTTTGGACCCCAATACGTAGAAGGGGTCTTGTGAATATTCGATAAAGAAACCAGCCGGATATTGATATTATCCCTCTTGTGTAGACAGTTGGAAAGAAACCTATACTGTTTGGATAGGAGGGATTTGTTTTGGCTAATAAGAGACAAAAATTCATCAACTATACAGTTGAGTTCAAACTATTAGCTGTAAATAAGTATTTTGAAGGTGAAATGGGATACACGGCAATTGCTAAGGAACTTGGTTAATTTGATCATTTATATATACGTCGCTGGGTAAAAAATTATAGGTGTTGATGGCAATTAAGAAATGTAGTGTTTGACAATTAAGAGTATGCATTATTTATTGCATATTCACCGCTTTACATGGAGTGGCGGGAAGGATAGGCTTGTGTGCCTTGCAAAGTCCTATGGCTTACCCCCTTTGCGAAAATTATACCCGCAGAGGCTCCATGTCAAGCGACATAATATTGGAATTTTATACAGAGAAGTGAATAACCTTATTTGCCATTTAATGCATTTTTAAATTGCCAAAAACATTATAGGGAATTTGGTGTAGAGGGTCTTAAAGAACGTCGTGGAAAATCACGATTACCTCTTAAAGGCAGACCCAGAACCAAACCTATGTCCGTAGAAGAAGAATCTTAAAAATAGAGAATGATTTTCTAAAAAAGTTACGAGCTTTTCAAAGGAGGTGAAAAGGAAAGATAAAGAAATACTGTTTAACATTTCATGATTTATCTTCAAATTATCGAGTGGAATGGCTTTGTAAATTTGCTGGAGTATCAAGAGGCGGATATTACAAATGGTTAAAACGAAAAGATACTGTAAGTCCAAAACAACAAGATGATGAGTTCATAAAAGTATTGATATTAGAATGTTATAACGAAGTGAATGGCATCTACGGGTATTATCGTGTTAAAACCTGGCTCTTCCATCAATATGGTCTCAAAGTGAATCATAAAAGAGTTTATCGGCTAATGAAGGAATTAGGACTCAAGGCCAAAATTAGACGAAAAAAAGGGAATTACAAGAAAGGCTCAGAGAATATCGTGGTTCCCATTGTCCTCAATCGTGATTTTACTGCATCAGATGTAAATCAGAAATGGGTGACGGATATTACTTATTTGATGTTAAACCAAAAACGTTTATATCTATGTAAGCGTCAAATTCTTCCCACCTAGTTTTGGCCCTATATCCATGCAATAATCTCCTTAAGAAATCTTTATTAAGGAGTTTTTTTATGGACAAAATCGAATTGCGACATGAATGGGAACAGCGAATTGCCTCCTACAGAGCTAGCGGCCTTACCCAAGCAAAATGGTGTGAAATCAATGATTTAAAGGTTCACCAGCTTAAGTACTGGCTCAAACGGATCGAAGGTTCAAACGCTAAACCAAATCCCTCCACAAAATGGACATCCGTTGTGATTGAAGATCCATCGATCAGTCAAGAGGATTCCCTCCAAGTTAAAATCGGCGAATTTTCTATAGAGGTGAAGCAAGGGTTTAATCCCTCGCTTTTTGCCGATGTTGTTAGGACGCTGAAAACGTTATGTTGAATGGAGCAACTGTGACTCATGTCTACCTCGCTCGAGGTAGCACGGATTTACGAAAATCCATTGACGGTTTGGCAGCCCTTGTTCAAGAAGAATTTCATCTTGATCCCTTTTCTTCAAGTCTTTTTGTTTTCTGCAATCGTGGACGGGATAAATTGAAAATTCTTCATTGGGATCATAACGGTTTTTGGCTATATTATCGCCGACTTGAACGTGGAAAATTTTATTGGCCTTCTGATAGTAGTTCTGATCCTTTAAAAATTAGTCCGCGCCAATTGCGATGGCTACTCGATGGATTATCTTTGGAACAGAAACAAGCTCACCCTGCTGTAACAGCAAGGACAGTTATTTAAATAATAAAAATTCAGGGAATTCGGCTGTTTTGTTGTATAATGAGGTTATGAAAAAAACAGCGAATTTACCTATCTCAACCCCTACAATTGAAGATCTCCTCAAACGCTTGGAAATGTTGGAAAAGCAAAATGCAGAATTAGAGGCGAAGCTAAAAAAGCAAAATGAGTTGGAGACCAAATTAAAATGGTACGAAGAACAGTTTCGCCTTCTGCAACATAAGCGATTCGGCGTTTCAAGCGAAAAAACCCTTCCCGGTCAATTGGAACTATTCAACGAAGTAGAAAACGAATCAAGCTTTGATTTGCCGGAACCTACTTTGGAATCCATTACCTATCAGCGCCGGCGTAAAAAACGCGGTCACCGTGAAGCGATGCTTGAAAACCTGCCTGTGGAAACGATCGAATACCGTTTACCAGCTGAGGAGCAGGTCTGTTCGTGTTGCGGTGGAGCTCTGCATGAAATGAGTACGGAAGTACGCCAAGAACTTGTCTATATTCCTGCGGAATTAAAAGTAGTCAAACATGTTCAATACGTCTACTCTTGTCGCCATTGTGAGCATAATGAGATAGAAACACCTATCAAAACAGCGCCTAGGCCGAAACCAGTCATCTCGGGCAGCCTGGCATCCCCTTCTGTTTTGTCACACATTATGACTCAAAAATATGTAGAGGGCCTGCCTTTATACCGCCAAGAGAAACAATTTCATAGAATGGGCATCAATCTTTCTCGCCAAACATTTGCCAATTGGATGATTATTGGAGCGGAACGGTGGTTGAGTGTTCTGTATAATCGGATGCATGATCTTCTTCTGAAGCTTGATATTGTGCATGCCGATGAAACCACCCTTCAGGTTCTTCAGGAACCTGGAAGACCGGCCACTTCTAAATCCTATTTATGGCTGTATCGCACTGGAATAGAAGGGCCACCTATCATACTTTATGATTACCAGGAAACCAGAGCTGGAGAAAACCCAAAGAATTTCCTAGACGGTTTTAAAGGCTATTTGCAGGTGGATGGATATGCAGGATACCATAAAGTGCCAAATGTAACCTTAGTAGGTTGTTGGGCTCATGCACGCAGAGAATTTACTGATGCACTAAGATCCATGCCCGCCAATGGCGCGAAACCAGTGACGACAACAGAAGGCCTAAATTTCTGTAATCAGCTTTTTGCGGTTGAACGCAAATTAAAAAATTTAGATCCCAAGGATCGGTATGAAGAACGTCTAAAGCAAAGCAAACCAATACTAGACGCTTTTTTGTCATGGCTTAAAAATCAAGAACAAAAAGTGTTGCCAAAGAGTGCACTAGGAAAAGCCATCGCATACTGTCTGAACCAATGGGACAAATTAGTGGCCTTTTTAGAGGATGGGCGATTGGAGATTGATAATAATCGCAGCGAACGCTCGATCAAACCGGTTGTCATTGGAAGGAAAAATTGGCTTTTCGCAAATACACCGCAAGGTGCACGAGCAAGTGCCATTATCTACAGCATTGTGGAGACAGCCAAAGCGAATAAATTAAATCCATATTACTACCTTCGCTATCTTTTTGAGCAGCTTCCCAATATGGATTTGTCAGACGAAAATGCATTGGATCAAATGCTTCCTTGGTCAACAACACTTCCTGTTACATGCATTACTTTTAATAAGTTAACTAAATAATACTTCAAGTCCCGGCCTTCAAAAAGGTGGGGACTATTTGACGTTTACATATCTATCAGCGATAAAAGATTTGTACAATAACGAGATTGTTGTTTATAAAATGAGTCATTCCAATAACTTAAAGTTGGTTGTCGATACAGTAAAAGAGGCAATAAAAAAGCAAGATGTGCATGGGGTCACTCTCCATAGTGACCAGGCTTCCAATACACATCCTTAATCGGTAAGAAATAAGAGATGGAAGAATCCTTCATACAATCCAAGAATTCATGAAGGAAGGCATTATGAAAAACGGGCTAGTCACTTCAAACCTTGAAGGGACCCCCCAAGGGGGTCCATTAAGTCCGCTTTTATCCAATATAATGTTGGATCCACTAGACAAAGAACTCGAAAGAAGAAATCTTCGATTTGTAAGATACGCAGATGATTGTAATATCTTTTTCAAGAGTAGAAAAGCCGGAAAGAGAGTAATGGAGAACATGACAAACTTCATAGAGAAAGAGCTATCACTCAAGGTGAACAGGGAAAAGACTGCATTAGACCGCCCATGGAAACGGGATTATTTAGGGTTTAGCTTTACTTATCATAAATAACCAAAGATAAGAATCGCTCGGAAGAGCATTCAAAAGATGAAACAAAGAATCAGGGAACTCACCAGCCGCTCCCATTCGATCTCAATGGAAGAAAGAATCAAAAGACTAAATCAGTACCTAATGGGTTGGTGCGGATACTTTTCACTAGCTGACACTCCCACTGTCTTTAAGAATATTGATAAGTGGATAAGAAGAAGGCTCCGAATGATGATCTGGAAACAGTGGAAGAAACCGAAAACGAAGGTGAAGAAACTCATTCAACTCGGAGTTCAACCATATAAAGCATACGAATGGGGAAATTCAAGGAAATCATATTGGTGAATCTCTCAAAGTCCCATATCACACCAAACCCTTGGTAACTCTTATTGGAGTGGCCAAGGGCTGAAAAGCCTGTATAGGAAATATGGTGAAAAGCGTCATTTATTTGATTGAACCGCCGTATACGGAACCGTACGTACGGTGGTGTGAGAGGTCGGGGGTTAGGCGCCCCATCCTACTCGATTACAACTGAGACATGTATATTCACAAGTAAAACTCGAACTTACTCAAATTCTTTTCTTCTAAAGTGGAGCAACCCTAAAGTAGTAAAAAGAATAAGTAATACGCTAAATACTGCGAATAATTCTTCGTAGGAAGGTCTGAAAAGTTCATAGGCTGGAGACATCATCATCGAGGGCAGAGCCCATGGATAGTAAAATGCATACGGAGTCTGACTAACCATTAAGACCGGGATCGTCAAGGCAATGTTTACTGTAAGAGGGAGTCCGAAGCTTCTCCAATTAAAGGCCAACCATAGCTGTAATGAAGCGAGCGGTAGAGAAGCTAGCCAGCCAAATAGGCCATATAATACAAAATCTTTTAATACAAACGTTCCCGAGAGATCAACGATGTGACCGATGAGAATATATTGACCGACTAAGGATAGCTGGGTAACGACCAACAGTAAATATAAAATAAATAATTTAGCGAAAAAAAGCTTGATGCGTGAAATCGGAAAACTTAAAATTTGTTTCCATCCCCCTGTTAAATGATCAAACCTGCATATGGTAACGGCATAGATTCCAACAAGAATGGGAAGAAAGATCATTCCGTAAAAAATAACAACTTGTGACCATGCTTCAACCCATAAATTATCATCTGGACCAATGAATTTCCTTGCGTTAACAAGGAAATTTCCGACCCCTAGGAAGATGGATAAACTTGGGACGAGAAGGGCTAGAGGCCAAAGAACTGATCGTTTCGTTTTTAAAAGCTCAACTGAAAAAATGTTGGAGAACATAGATTTTCCTCCTTACGCGAATTCTTTTTTTCTAAAATGAATAAATCCAACCAGAAGAATCAGAATACCTATGATAAAGCTATTGCCGACAATGTCCCATGGCAAGCTAGCCGTCTTCTGGTTAGGCGAGGGTAGCACTTGCACATAAAATGACCATGGTAACCATCTTCCTAACGGCAGCTGCCCTCCAAGTATCGCTAGTAAAATTCCCAATGATCCAATCGTGATCGGGATCGCTTGGTTTTGAAAGATTAGCGCTAGCCATAATTGCAAAGCAATAAGTGGAACAGCAGCCAAGAATGGAAGAAGGGAAAATCCGATAATATACATCCAAGGAAAAGATTCATTTCCAAGTAGCATGCCTAAGCAAACAATTCCTACTGTTAAAATTAATCCTGAAATGATCGTTAGAACTGTTGACCATGCAAATTTGCTTACGTATATGTGAAATCGTGAAACTGGCATTGAAAAAATAGATTTCCAGCTGTTACCTTGATGTTCTACATTTGCAATGATTGATGTGATGAGTGTTACTTCTAAGGGAATGGCTAGAAGCATAAGGAAAAAGCTAAAGATCCATATTGGGTCCCACATAGTCATGCTATCTTGTTCTACTTGTTGAACAATCGTGTCATAGCGTAAAAAGATATTCAAAGCATTTGCAATAATTATAATGAATGGTATGATCAACGGAAGCAGCCAAAGCCATGTCCTCTTGTATTTGACCATTTCGGATGCTATTACTTTGCTCATCATACGGATTCACTCACCCCCGTAAGTTCGATAAAAATATCTTCTAATGATCGTTTCACTTCTTCCAATCTGTATACCCAGAACCCTTCGGAAACAAGTGCATAATTAATTTTACCTACAAGTTCAGGATCTGTGTCCTCCATGACTAATCTAGTGCCCTCAAGCTTTGCATGGAAACCTTGTTCTTTCAGGTAGGCGACTGCTTTTTCTGCATGATCGACGCCAATGCGCAAAGCTGGTTTACTTTTCTCTTTTAGTACATCGATGGAATCTTGGAAAATTAATTTGCCTTTATTGATGATGCCTACTTGATCGGCCATTTGTTCAATTTCACTTAGTAAATGGCTTGAAACGATGATCGTCATGTTGTGTTGTTTCGGCATAGATTTAATCAGCTCACGTATTTCTTGGATCCCTGCTGGATCAAGGCCGTTTGTAGGCTCATCTAAAATAAGGAGCTTAGGTTGTACGAGTAAAGCGGTTGCAATCCCTAGGCGTTGCTTCATTCCTAGTGAATATTTTTTAACCTTTTTATCTGCTGCTTTTGTCAGTCGGACGATGTTTAGTACTTCAGCTATTCGTTTTTCTGGTACACCTAGTAGCCTGCGGGCGGCTTCCAAATTCTCATACCCCGTTAAATGACCATAATACGAAGGGGTCTCCACTAACGATCCTACTTTACTTAAAATTTCCATACGATGTTTTGTTAAATCTTTTCCGAATATTTCCACACTCCCTTTAGTCGGTTTGATCAGACCGAGAAGCATACGAATAGTTGTGCTTTTTCCTGCTCCATTCGGACCTAAAAATCCATAAATCGATCCTTCTTTTACGTTTAGATTGACGTTGTTCACCGCATATTGCTTCCCATATTTCCTCGTTAAGTGACTCGTTTTAATGACATCCATCACTTTGTTCCTCCTTATTACATGTAAAATTCATATATAAAGGCTGCTAATGGTTAGATGGGCAGCTTTTTTTCAAAAAAATTCCAGGATAAAAGTTTAATTGAGTTAGATTAATATTGGTGATTTGGCAAAACACCTCAAAAGAGAAATGCCTTATTCATAAATAGTTGTCATCCAATCGACTATTCCGAGATTTTGCTCTTCTCGCAGTTGCTCCACGTTATGATGGCCAATGATCGTACCGTCTTTTATCGCGATCACCTCATCTAAGATGTTTTCTACTTCTCGGATCTCATGAGTGGTGATCAGAACGAGCTGTTTTTCTAGATCGATAAAGGAAATCAGTCCTTTGACGATCGATTTACGTACCATCGGGTCCAGTCCTGAAAGTGGTTCATCCATCAGGATAATTGGGGCGTTGCGCGCAAGGGACAGCACGATTTTTAAACGACCGCGGTTTCCTTTTGACAGCTCTTTCAGCTTGCTTTCCGGATCGAGCTTCATAAATGTTAAAATTTCATAGGCCTTTTTCAGATCAAAATCAGGAAATTGACTAGCATAAAATTCAATCGTTTGTTCCACGTTATAAAATCGGTAGTACTCATCCAGCTCTGATAAATAGGAGACGGTGGAGGCCACACGGCGATTCGCCTTGCTCCCATTAACGAGCACTTCTCCTCTCGTCGGATAAGCGAGGCCGGCGATTAACTTCAGCATCGTTGATTTTCCACTCCCGTTTTCACCGACCAGTCCGATGATTTTCCCCCGTGTAAGCTTTAAGTCCACTTCATGCAGTGCTACTTTTTGACGATATTTTTTCGTTACTTGTTGAAACAAAATCATTGTTCAGATGCTCCTTTCTCAGTCAAATAAGAATCTAGCTCTGCTTTAATTTCGTCGTCAGAATACCCCATTTCCCGCATTACATGTACAAAATGGGATATTTCCTTTTCCTTCATTTCCTCCCGGATCGCCTGGAGAACTTGCTCATCGACTGTAACAAATGTTCCTTGACCCCGTTTGGTCTCCACAATTTTCAACCCCTCTAGTTCTCGGTATGTTCGCTGTACCGTATTCGGATTCACGTTAACCTCAAGTCCCATATCACGTACTGAGGGGAGCTTTTCACCAAGTTGTAATTCACCACGAACGATTTGCCGTTTTATACGTTCCGCTAATTGTAAATAAATCGGCTCTGCAGAATGGAATATATCAGACATCGATTATACCTCAACTTTGCGATCAAGAATCCAGCAACCGCCGACAAAAAGCAAGCCAGCCAATACGAGATCCCGTACGAAATGACCGATGTAAAAAACGGTTGATGTTTCTTGGATTTTAAAACTATGGATTTCATTTGAAGTGCTAAACTCAAACCCTGAAAGCACACTTTCGCTGTTAACCGCCCCCCAATCGAATAAGAAGGATACGCCTTTAACTGTATTGAAAAGTAATACGAGGACGAGAAAAAATAAGAATGTCAACACAAAACTAAGAAAATCATTATACGTTTTGCTTAATGCCATAAAAACCGTCCAAAAGAACAAATAGGTACACCCTAGTAATAAAGTTTTTGTAAGTAAAGTGATTACCGACAAAATAAGGGTAGACAGCCATTCACTTAAATTGATAGACACCATGCTGTTTTCGTAAGCTTGCCATAATACGATTGCTGCAGTAATGAAGGTAATGAACATATAGGAAAGACCAGAAACGATCTTCGCCAACAAGAGTTGTACGATCGGCAGCGGATTATGGAGCCACAAATGCATTCGTTTTCGCTCTACATCCAGGCTGTAAAGCATGTAGTAGGCTAAATAAAAGCCATGAAGAGCAACCGCAGCAAACGCCCCAATCGTTAAAGTTTCCCACATTAAGTTAATCGATAGGCCAATTATGGTACTAATGGCGAAGATCCCGACCAGAACGATCAAGGAGAAAATAAATGCAGGAAGTCCCAGTCTGAATTCCTTTTTTGTTAAATCGAGCCAAGCAGTCATTATTATTCCTCCTATGTTTGAGCGTATCATTGTATTAATCAAATAGTACACTAATACAAAGATAGAGTCAAGGTAATTTTAAACTAAATGAAAGGAATTGTGCATAAGCCTTTAGTGAAACGTAAAAAACCCCTGTCTATTATGACAAGGGAAAGAGATTAGGGTGTCAGCTGTTTAAAATAGCGTTAAACTTTTTCGAGCTTTTTTACTTGTTTTCCTTTCGGGCTTCCATATTCCCGAATTCAAAGAATTTGACCTGTTTGATACCGACATAATGAAAAATGGCTTTTCTCATTAATGTTTTGTGGGCGTTATTAGGAAACAGAAAGGATAATGGGTGGGCCTCATATCGTAATCGTAGAAACACAAACAACGGACTTTCCTTTTAATAGTCCTTCTGGTACAAATCCTCCTCTGTCTCGGTAGGCGAAGTTAGATGCGAATAGTTGATCGAAGTAACCAAGGAGCATCGCAGGAGGTCGGCCCCACCAAATTGGATAGACAAACACGAGATTGTCAGCCCAAAAGAATTTGCTTTCGATACGCTTCAAAGGCGGGATCCTGATGATGATCCCGTCTCCGCTTTGTTTCATTAAATACAAGTAGTGGATCAAATTGTTCCTTATATAAATCTAAAACCTTAACCTCTTGAATGCTCGGGTTTTCCCAAAAACCCTAGATGATTTTTAGCGAAAAAGCATAACAAAGACTCTGAAGATTAGGGTGGGTATAAATAACGAGTAGCTTCATAAATGTCTCTTTCTACTTAATTATTCATTTCTAGTTAGAAGGTACGTATATAGTGTTTAGTTGTCAAATTGTCAATTGAATCGATATTGCGACGCTGATTTCGTTTGAATGGTTTACGACGGGAGATAGAAGGGGGGAATCAAGTCGCTTGGAAATGGCGGAAATGCTGTTGCCTCTATACTGAGGCGAAAAGGAATTGGCCAATAGCTCATGGCTCTAGGAATCTGTCGCTTCCATCAGTTCAATTGATAGTAGGTTTGATAGATAGGGCAGATTATGATTTTGATAATAAGGTTACAATAGAAAAGGGTTTCTCAAGGATGGCCAGCATACTCCTATTTAATAATGGAAGGGGTTGATGCTGTCCTGTTCCGCATTCTAGTTTTTTACTTCCTAAAAAATAAGTATATATGGTGTTTGGCGGACGGTCGTTAAACATCAATGGAGAACATGTCACGAAACCATTTCTTTCCAAGCATCGTGATCTTCAAAGCTCGCGTTCTTGGCAAACGTTCAATCCAATTTAATTGATAAAATCGCTTGAGCAAAGCATGACCGAGTGCACCTGCCAAGTGGGGGAGTCGCTTACTCCAGTCTAGGTATTTATGGGAGAAGGAGTGGCGCTTTTTCGCAGTTCCTCCATATTGATTTGACAATTGGAAAGAAGAGATCTCCTTTCTCCGTAATAGTGAAGCAATCCTCTGTTTCGTTTATGAACTGATTTTCCATTAGTGCCTTCATAATTTGGACACCTAAATAGCCGTTCAAATAGTCGTAGCTCGTTCTTGCTAGCTTCTAAAAAGGCGAGTCCTTTCTTCACAATGCCTGAACGATTCCCTTTTCTAATACACGATCTCAAGGACCCAACATACTAAACTGATTCAAATAAGGTTGTGAAGTAGGTCTGTTTTGAATACGGACTCTTAACAGGTCCCAGGAGCTGTTCGACCTTCCTTCACTTCTACTATAAAAAAGTAGCACAAACCAAGGCCATGGTTCGTGCTAATAATGTTAGCATGTTTTAGCCGTTTTGGTTGACCTGCTGCAAAGATCTTAGACGATCAATAAGCTTTGTTAAAGCGAAGAATGATTATAGGGCATGTTTGCTTTTTAGAAAATTCTCCAGTCTATTCAATCCTTCTTCAAGCTCTTTCATCGAGGCAGCGTACGACAGCCTAAAGTATCCTTCTCCATAATGGGAAAAGGCACTCCCGGGAACCAAGGCTACTTTTTGTTCCCGCGCTAATTGAAGGCAAAAATCAAAAGAATCCAGTTTTATCGCATCAGGTATTTTTACAAAGAAATAAAATGCCCCGTCCGGGCGGACCACTTCCAAGCCGAAACTTTCGAGACGCTGATATACATAAGCGCGGCGCTTTTTGTATTCTTCCCTCATAGCCGCGGAGTCTTCTTCTCCATTTGTATAAGCTTCCAATGCAGCCATTTGAGAAATAGAAGAAGCGCAAGACACGTTATATTGATGAACTTTTAGTAAATGTTGGGCGATGTTTTCCGGCGCCATTAAAAAGCCAATCCGCCATCCAGTCATGGAATGCGATTTCGACAAGCCGTTGATGACTATTGTCTGTTCTCTTAAAAAACGGCCGATGGAGACATGAGGACGATCGTAAAGAAGTTCGCTGTAGATTTCGTCAGCAATCACGAAAATAGGTTTATCTTTAAGAAATAGAGCGATTTCTTTTAACTCGTCTTCTGTTAAACTTACTCCTGTTGGATTGGACGGATAAGGCAAAATAACGCATTTCGTGTTGGCGGTGACATATTTTTCAAGAACGTCTTTTGTTAATTTAAATTGGTTGTCCCTAGTATCGGCAAAAACAGGGACCCCTTGGCACATCCGAATGATCGGTTCATAGCCGGGATAGACCGGACCTGGAAGGATGACTTCATCTCCCGTACATAAAACGGTCCTTAAGGCAACGTCAATCGCTTCGCTCGCTCCTATCGTGACAATGATTTCGCTTTCCGGCGAATAGGTTAAATCATATTTTTTATGTACATAATGGCTAATGGCTTGGCGAAGCGGCAAATATCCTGCGTTATGTGTATAAACGGTAAAATTTTCATGAATGGCATTCATTCCCGCTTTTTTTATATGATCCGGTGTAGGAACATCCGGCTGGCCAATGGTTAAAGAGATCATCCCTTCTATTCCGCTCACCATATTAAAAAGCTTTCTAATTCCAGAGATTTGAATATTTTTGACGTTTTCGTTCAGATATTTTTCCAATGTTTTTCACTAACCTTTCTTTCCTTTTGTTATCATTATAATGTCTATAGAGTCTCTTAAAAAGGAAAGAATCAAAAAACTTCATCATTTAAAGGCGGTTGAATGAGAGATTATGATCAGAACATGCGCTGTTGATAAAGATAACCAAATCGTATATGATGTTCCGCTTCGTGATCTTAACAATGAACATACGGTTTGGTATTGGGTGGATTTTTCGGAGCCAACCGATCAGGAAAATTCCCTTTTACGTGATTTTTTTCATTTCCATCCATTGGCTGTGGAGGACTGTTTAGACGAATTGATTGAAAGGCCCAAAGTGGATTTCTACAAAAATTATTTATTTTTTCTTTTGCACTCCATCCAGCAAACAACTTTGGCTACAGACGAAGTAGAAGTGTTTATGAACAGCCATATGCTTGTCACCTATCATAAACAGCCGAACAGGGCCATTAATAACTCGTGGGTGCGTATAAAAAAAGAAGAAGGTTTGAAAAAGGGTCCAATTTTTGTGGTCCACAGCATTATTGACCAGATCGTAGACGATTATTTTCAGCCTGTCTTCCATATTGAAGATGCCCTCAACCAAATCGAAGAAAACAGCGATAGAGAGGCTGTTAATGAATTGCTGGATAAAATATTTGATATCCGCCACGACATGTCTAAGATCCGGCGCTCCATTTTGCCGATGAGAGATCTTCTTTACAGGCTTTTAAATTCAGAAAATGTCTCATTTATTGAAGATCAGCGATTTTATTTTCATGATATTTATGACCATTTGTTGAAGTTATCAGAAATGCTGGAATCCTATCGGGAATTTTCTGCCGATATCCGTGATAACTATATGTCTTTTAATTCCAATAAGACCAATAACATTATGATGACGCTGACGATTATTACGACGATTTTTATGCCGTTAACCTTTATCGTAGGAATATATGGAATGAATTTTGATTATATGCCGGAACTTCATATTAAATACGCTTATTATATGGTGTTAATAGGGATGGCATGTATAGCCTTCTTTATGTTTTTGGTTTTTGTCAAAATTGGATGGCTGAAAATCGGGAATAAAAAAAATCGACGGAATCGTCATAGTTCAAAATAGATAGTCTTTTTTGCCTATCATTTTCATGGTATAGTTAAGGTAATTGGGAGGGGTTGCCACTATGGACAAAAATACGACAGTTCTGTTAGAAAGTGGGACAAATGAACTGGAAATCGTAGAGTTTGAAGTGAACGGAAACAAATACGGCATTAATGTGATAAAAGTGAGAGAAATTATATTGCCGGTTCCCGTCACGTTTATACCTCATTCACATCCTCATGTTGAAGGAATTATCGAATTGCGCGGGGAAATACTGCCGGTAATCGACATGATGAGTGTGCTGGGGTTTGAAAACTCTCAGCCGAAAGAGAATGATAAATTCATCGTGACGGAATTTAACCGCCAAAAAGCTGTTTTCCGTGTCAACAACGTTTCTAAAATCCACCGGATTTCATGGCAAAGCATTGAAAAGCCTTCCGAAATTTATCAAGGGAAAAGCAGTGAAATCATCGGCGTCATTAAAATGAACGGAGAAATGCTTTTGCTTTTGGATTTTGAAAAAATAATGGTCGATATTAACCCGACTTCCGGTATTCAAGTCGAACAAGTGAAAAAACTTGGTAAACGGGAGAGATCGAACAAGAAAATAATCGTGGCGGAAGATTCGCCGCTGTTGAGAAAATTATTGGAAGAGACGTTGGGAGAAGCGGGATATGTAAATATTGATTTCTTTGAAAATGGACAAGAGGCTCTTTCCTACTTGGAATCTCTCATAGAAGAAGAATCTGATATTGCAGAAAAAGTACAATTGGTGATTACCGATATCGAGATGCCGCAAATGGACGGACATCATTTGACCAAACGGATAAAAGATAATCCAAGTCTGAAAAAGCTGCCTGTCATTATTTTTTCCTCATTGATCACCAATGAATTACGGCACAAAGGAGAAATGGTGGGAGCTGATGAACAAGTCAGCAAACCAGAAATCAATGAATTGATCAAAAAAATTGACGAGTATATTTTATAGCGATAAGGCACCGAGTGAGGTGCTTTTTTGTTATTCCGGACATAAAAATGTGTAACGGATCGCCGATTCACTTTTACGGTGAAACTTTAGAGAGTGCTTTCAATAAAAAGGAATCGTCTCAATCGAATGAATTTGAACGGTATGGCAAAAGAGGTGAGAATATCGGTCCATAAAGTGCCGTGATTGGCTGGAATGAAAGGGTGGGTGGGAGGCTCACAAACAATGCAGTAATTTATGTGAACAATTTGATGGCGTAAAACTCCAGCCGACAATCGTACGTTAAGCGGCTGGAGCGTGCGAACCCGCAAAACGGGTCAAAGGTCCAACCTCTTTAGTTGATGTGGCCATTAGGAAAAAAATGACTCTCCTAGAGGTTTAAAAACGGGTTTTCGATATTTTTTTCGTCCGTTTGACGGACGTGTTTCATTTTCTTCAAAACCAGTATAATTTTGAAGCAATTTTTTCGCTTGGAACAGGCTCATATGACATTTTGGATTATGAGTATGCTGGTCAAGATGACCTAAATGCGGCAAAAGTTGAAAATCATCTTTAGAGGCAGGTATATGAAATGAGTATTCTCCACATGTTACGAGCACATCAGACTGCTGCTGACTGTATTTAGGATTTTGAGAAAAGTGCAGCCCTACTTTTTTAGCTTTTCCTTCTTGAATCATTTTCAGCAACGCTTTCTTTTTCAGTGAATATAAGTATTTTGGATTGGTGGCTGTTTTAGCATGGCGATTCACCGTAAATATTGCTTTTGAGAGGTTCGTAGTTGTAGGAGGAAGCGAGGGCAATTCATTTTGGCTGTTCAACGTGATAACTCCTTTCGAAGCATTTTTACCATATTATATCCTTTTTTAGGCTTGATGGAAAGGGGAAGGAAAAAGATAAAGAAAGTTTTTTCATAAAAATGGAATAAAAACTCTCTTATGGGAGTTCAATTTTATATTTTATATTTTTTAATTTTTCTGAAACGGCTAAACCGATAAAACTAAAAAGGGGATATCCATTTTTTCTCTGTATATTCCAAATATTATAAACTCCTTTTTGTTCGATGAGAAGATTGGTTTTTAACTCATCATACATGCTCCAATCTCTGTTCTTTATCAACATAAGGACCAGGCATTGCCGCTTGCCGCGAAAGAAGATCGTTTTTAGATTGTCTAAAATTTTCCGTTATGATACGATTATCTCAAAAATGTTAACTTTTTATAAAATTAGTTAACAAAAGAGGTGAGATATTTTTCATGTACTTATGGGAGAAACAAATGAAAGAGGAACTGCGGCAGATAGAGGATAAAAAGCAAAAACGCCATTTGCATTCTATTGATTTTCTGAAGAACTCATACGTTTTGAAAGATGGTCGCAGGCTTCTTAATTTTTCATCGAACAATTATCTTGGATTGGCTGGCGATGATCGGCTCATTCAAGCAAGCGTGCGCGCTGCCCAGCAATACGGTGCCGGATCGACAGCTTCTCGATTAATGGTTGGCAACTATTCACTTTATGAAAAAGTCGAATCGGAATTAGCGAAGTGGAAAGGGACAAAAGCCGCACTTATTTTCAACAGCGGGTATACAGCCAATGTTGGCATTATTTCTGCACTCGTCGGTCGCCATGATATCGTCTTCAGCGATAAATGGAATCACGCCAGCATCATCGATGGAACGATTCTTAGCCGAGCGGAAATGAAACGGTATCAACATCAAGATCTTGATCATTTAGAATCTCTTTTAAAAAAAGCGCCCGTTCATAAGAAAAAACTGATCGTTACTGATTCTGTTTTCAGTATGGATGGGGATATTGCTCCATTAAAAGGGCTCGTTGAATTAAAAGAAAAATACGGGGCTATTTTGATGGTCGATGAAGCTCATAGCAGTGGTATTTACGGAGAAAGAGGAGAAGGGCTCCTTCATTTATTAGGTATTGAACAGCAGGTAGATGTTCAAATGGGGACTTTCAGCAAAGCTCTGGGGTCTTTTGGAGCTTACGCAACCGGAAAACAATGGATCATCGACTATTTCATCAATAAAGTGAGAAGCTTTATTTTTACCACCGCATTGCCGCCTGCTGCATTGGGATCGATCCTTGCAGCGATTTCCATTGTCCAACAAGAGACGATACGCCGGAAAAAGTTGCAAGAGAATAGTTATTATTTTCGAAAAAAACTATATGAAATAGGTTTTGATATCGGTACAAGCGAGACACAAATCGTTCCGATCATGATCGGTTCCAATGAGTTAACGGTTCTCTTTAGTAAGAAATTGGAAGAGAAAGGTGTTGCTGCTGTCGCCATTCGGCCTCCTACGGTTCCGGAGGGGACAGCACGAATCCGTTTCTCCCTTATGTCGACATTCACAAAAGAGGAACTAGATTGGACGCTTGAGCAAGTGGCCGCCGTTGGAAAAGAATTGGGGGTGGTTTCGTGAAACATCAGCATTCTCTAGTCTTCCTTCCGGGATGGGGAATGAAAGGAACGATTTGGGGTCCTCTTGAAGAAAGGCTAAAATCGACTTTTGCCATCTATAAAGTGGAATGGGATGGGATTGATAAAGCAGCTGATTTTAAACGAAAAGCGCTTCAGTTCATAGAGGAAAAAGGTCTTTCTTCTTTTGTTCCCGTGGGCTGGTCGCTTGGAGCGTTGATCGCTCTTGAACTTGCTTTTTCTGTTCCCGAAAAAATCGAGCGCATAGTTCTCATCAGCGGTACGAGTCGGTTTATTCAAGGAGATCGTTATCACGCTGGATGGAATAGACGGATAGTGGAACGAATGAAAAGGCAATTGATTCGTAATCGCGGACAAACGATTTCTACTTTTATAAACTCGTTGCTTTATGAAGACGAAAAAGGGAAGGAGATCGATTTCATCGATCACTTTCATTGTGATAAACCAAATAGTTTAGAAGCAGGCCTTGACTATTTAATGTCAGCAGATGTTCGTTTTGCTGTGAGAGATCTCTCGGCTCCATTATTGCTCATTCATGGGGAAAAAGATGCAATATGCCCGCTATCCGCTGCAGAAGACATTGTGGAACAGACAAGTGGCAAGGCGCTTCTCTATAAATTGCCGAAAACCGGACATGCTCCTTTTTTAACGAAAACGGACGAATGTGCACAGTTGATTCAATTATTTGCAGGAGGAGAACAATGATCGATAAACCGTTGCTGAAAAAACGATTTAGTGACCATGCCAAAACGTATGATCAATTTGCAAGCGTGCAGAAAAAAATGGGGACTCAGTTATTGAAGCAGTTGGATGGGAAAGAAAGTGAATTCGCTCCGATCCATATTCTGGAGATTGGCTGTGGTACAGGATATTTGACAAAGAAACTGTCGCAACAATTTCCCGAAGCAACGATAACCGCAATTGACTTTGCACCGGGAATGATCGAAATCGCGAAACAGCGGATCAACGATGAACGGGTACATTTTCTCTGCGGTGATATTGAGGAAATGGGGCTAAAAGAACGGTATGATCTTATCATCTCCAATGCAACCTTTCAATGGCTGAATGATATGGAGAATACTCTGATTCGTCTTAGCCATTCGTTAAAGAATAATGGAAGGATTCTTTTTTCAACATTTGGAGCCGAAACATTCCATGAACTTCACACTTCTTTTTCTCGAGCGTTGCAAAAATGGCAAATCTATACGAATGCCAGACTTGGGCAGCCGTTTTACTCATTAAAGGAATTATTAGAATTATGCGATCGTACGATTCGATTGGTTCATCCACATTCGAACATCGTCGGAATAGAGACCATTGAAAAAGAACGATTCCTTTCTGTGAGAGACTTTTTCACTTCTTTGAAAAAAATAGGGGCCACGAATAGCAATCAAGGGCCATTTTTCCAACGACCTTCGATATTAAAAGAAATGATAAAAATCTATGAGCGTGATTTTCAAGAAAATGGCTTTATAACAGCTACTTATCATTGCTTATTCATAGAAGTTGCGTTAAAACGATGATTTGATAGAGGGGAAAGAGGTTTAAAATCACATACTCAGATCCTTTATCTCTGTCATTTTTGTTCTGTTTTCATTCTATCTGATGGCTTTTTCGAAAACGAACACCTCCTGCCGCTTATACGGACAGGAGGTGACCCTTACTTTGTTATACTTTGATAAATTTCGGCGATATATTATTTCCGATAATTTCACCGTAATGAAAGAATTCATTTTCATTATTTTGTTGTTCCAAAGGCAATAATGGAAATAACAATTCAGCCACCCGATACGCTTCTTCCAAATGGGGGTATCCGGATAATATAAAACGATTAAATCCTGCTTGTTGATATTCCAACATTCTTTTTGCAACTGTTTCGGGATCCCCTACTAAGGCTGTGCCGGCGCCTCCTCTTACTAATCCGATCCCCGCCCAAAGATTAGGGCTTATTTCTAATGATTGTCTGCTTTTGTTTGCCCCGCGATGCAAAACACTCATTCGTTTCTGTCCGACCGAGTCATACCGGGAAAGGACTTGATCTGCTGTTTGAACGGCTTTTTCATCGACATAGTGTATCAGTTTGTCTGCCGCTTCCCATGCTTCTTTATCCGTTTCCCGCACAATTACATGCAATCGGATGCCAAACTCAACTGTTCTGCCTTGTTCTTCTGCCAATTTCTTGACTTCTTCGATTTTCTTGGCCGCTTGCTCTGGTGGTTCTCCCCACGTTAAATATACATCGGCGTGTTTAGCCGCCACTTTTTTTCCGGCATCAGACGATCCACCAAAAAAGACAGGCGGATATGGTTTTTGTACGGGTGGAAAAAGAAGTTCGCCACTATCAATCTTTAGATGTTGTCCGTCAAACGTGACCGTTTCGCCTTTTAATAATTTTTCCCAGATCGTTAAAAATTCATCTGTCGCTTCGTATCTTTGATCATGACTTATGAACAGCCCGTCTCCGGCTAATTCTACCGGATCGCCTCCGGCTACGACGTTTATCAACAATCGACCTTTGGAAATTCGATCAAGCGTAGCCGTCATTCTGGCCGCGAGTGTTGGGGACATTAATCCCGGCCTTACGGCAACAAGAAATTTCAATCGTTCGGTTTCGACGGCCAGCGATGAAGCCAACAACCAAGGATCTTCGCACGATTTACCCGTCGGAATCAGCACTCCTTTATATCCCAGCTGATCGGCAGCTTGAGCAATTTGTTTGAAATAATGATAAGTTCCTGCACGTCCGCCTTTTGTCGTTCCCAAATACCTTCCATCGCCGTGAGAAGGAATAAACCAAAATATTTCCATGTTTTTCACTCCTTTAAATGAACGATTATGGATGATTCATTCTTAAATAAACCCATTTCAACTTATACTTCACCTTTGTAAGTGTCTTGCCATTTTAGAAAATGCTTTTCCATCAGCCTGACCAATGAATCTGTTAATTTTCCGACAATGGCAAAAATGATGATGCCGACAAATACGATATCCGTGTTGCTAAATTGTCTGGCGTCCATCATCATATAGCCAAGGCCCGCCGTAGAACCCATCAGTTCCGCTACGACTAGAGAGAGCCAAGCGGCTCCTAGCGATAAACGGATTCCCAACAATATATTGGGAAGAGCGGAAGGCACGATCAGCAGCTTGATTTGCTTCCATTTGCTGAATTCAAGTATGCGCGCTACTTCAAAAAGCTTTGCGTCCACTTTACGAATGCCTAAAAAGGTATTGACGTATAGCGGAAAAAATGCGCCTAATCCGATTAATAAAATTTTCGATTCCTCTCCCAAGCCAAACCACAGAATGAATAGCGGGGTAATCGCCAAATGCGGAATAGTCCGCACCATTTGTAAAGTTGGATCTAATAAACTTTCGGATTTTGCCGATAGTCCTACCAGAGTTCCCAAAGCTAATCCCAATCCGCCGCCAATGACAAATCCGCATGCGGCTCGAATAATGCTCACTTTCATATTGGTGAACAAAACCCCGGAGACGGCTAAATTTTTAGCCGCCAAAATAATTTCCCACGGTGTCGGCAATACGGTTTTCGTCACCCATCCGAGAGACCCTATTAATTGCCAAATGATAATGATGATAACAGGGAGTATTAATCCGGAAAGTAATCTATACCTTCTTCTTTTTCCGGAAGATTGCGAAATAGATTTCCATTTCTTCTCAGATTGACGTGGCGTGGAGACCGGTATTTCAGCTGTCATTCCTGCTTTGCTCATTTTTTATTCACCTACTTTTTGTTTGATAGTGCTTGATTGATATATTGATTATCTACTACTTTGCTTGTATCGATTTTTTTCTGGATGATATGTTTCTTGTATTGAAAATCAGCCGTTTCTTGCTGAGCATGAATAATCTTGCTAGAGATCGGCAGGTTGGTGGATGGATTGTTTTTCAATGCGCTGGCCACAACCTTTTTATCTAAATTCTTCGCCTTGGCATAGATCGCAACGGCTTCGTTGAAATGCTGTTTTTCCCAAAGCCGTGCCTGTTCATACACTTTCAAGAACTTCACTGTTAAATCCGGATGTTCTTCTGCAAATTGGGAACGTACGAGCATAAAACTCGGCGAAAAACTGTTTAATTGCTTTTCGGTCGTTAAAATCCTAGCATCATGTTTTAATGTTTCATAAGATATAAAAGGCTCCCAAATCGACCAAGCATCTACCTTTTTTGCATTGAAAGCCGACTGTGCTTCATCCGGTTGAAGCTGGATGATTTGCACATCGGAATCTTTTAATCCTGCTTTCTGTAAAGCCAGGTATAATAAATTAAATCCGCTGCTTCCTTTGGCGACAGCAATTTTTTTGCCTTTTAAATCTTTAAGGGTTTTAATCGAGCTTCCTTTCGGTACAAGTATCGCATCCGATTTTAATCCTAATCGGGTATTGGAAATTTCTTTAAAACCGATATCGGCGGCTTGCGCTGAAATAACAGGAGAATTGCCCACTCCCGCAAAATCAAGATGGTTGGAAGAAATGGCCTCTATTTGCGGCGGGCCGCTTTGAAATTCAGTCCATTTCACTTGAACATGGTCTTTTTGGAAAGCTTTTTCAAACAGCTTTTTTTCTTTTGCTAAAAGGAGAGGGCCGACATCTTGTTGAATACCTATATTGATCGTAGTATTTTTTTGATCTGCACTTTCGCTAGCTTGGCTGTTGCCGCATCCGGATATTATCCAAATAATTCCGAAAATAAAGAATAGATATGCCTTTTTCATAAACTTCCTCCTTGACTGCTGTGACAGACATTATTTTGATAATGAAAAATGATTGACTGTTTCAAATTCTTGCATGACGGTTTGTCTCATTTTTTGAAATGATGAATCTGTTCTTTGGCGAGGAAATGGCAAGTCAACGGGAATCTCGCGGTGCACCGTTCCCGGTTTTGATTTCATGACGACGACTCTATTCCCAAGATAGACCGATTCATCCAAATCATGCGTCACTAAAATCATAGTCTTTTTTGTTTTTGCCCATATTTGTAAAAGGACATCTTGCAAATGTTGCCTTGTAAATGCATCCAGGGCGCCAAATGGTTCATCTAACAATAAAACGACTGGATCTCTCAATAAAGCTCGTGCGATGGCTACCCGCTGTGACATGCCTCCTGACAATTCCTTTGGATAGGCTTTTTCAAACCCTTTTAATCGAACGATGTCGATTAATTCATGTACTTTTTCGCGAATAGCAGGATCCTTTAAAGAAAGATCAGCGGCAATATTTTCTTCGACTGTCAGCCATGGAAACAAGCGATGTTCTTGAAAAACAAAACCTTGGGCAACACTTGGCTTTTTAACAGCCTGTTGGCCGAGGAAAACATCTCCGTTGTAATTCGTATCCAGCCCGGCGATAATCTTCAGCAGTGTGCTTTTGCCACAACCGCTCGGACCGATCACCGTAATAAACTCACCGTTTTTTATATTCAAATAAACATCATGCAGCACTTGCACACTTCCTTGATTCGTTTTAAATGACTTGTCTTTTATATTGATTTTTATATCCATTTTTGTTCCTCCAAGCTTCGGCTTTCCTTTAACTTAAGAACAAACAGACGTAAAAAGCGATGACCTCGCTTTCGAATCGTGATACGTTGTGATCACGAAACGAACAGGATGAATTCGCAAGGAAAGATTGCGTTTATTCGCTTTTGACATGAACAAAAGATCTATTTTTATCCATCTCCGCAATAAATTGCTCTATTTGTTTATGGATACGTTGTAAAATGTCTATGTTTCGGACATACGGTGCGGAAGTTTTATCCACATGTTTATCCAACAAATAAACCCCTTGCAATAATTCGCCTTTCAAAGCGGATAATAATGGTTTTAAAGCATACTCGATGGCGAGCATATGATGGCTGCTTCCGCCTACCATGACGGGCAGAACCGGTGTCCCTTTGAACGAATCTTCCGGAAATAGATCAATTAATGCTTTTAACACGCCCGTATAGGATCCCTTGTAGACAGGCGATCCAATGACGATTCCATCGGCGTTTTGAAAATCATTGACAATCGAAATGATTTGTGGATCGTCAAAACGTGCATTGAATATCGTCTCAGGCTCAACATCTCTTACGGACACCTTTTTTACATTACATCCACGATAAGCTAACAAATCACTGATTTGCTGCGATACAAGCGCTGTGTGTGAATAAGTTGTCGGGCTTCCCGATAAAACGATAATCTGCTTCAATTCTTTTTCACACCCTTTCTATTTGAAAATTGAAAAAACAAATAATAATAAAAATTTACGATTGCTCTCATTCTAATACCATGTATTCATACCTGTCAACTATGAATTTTATTTTTGTTTATTCTGAATTTTATGTTGATTTTATTGCGCGGACATGTTATTTTGATGAATAAATCCAACATTGTCTTTTATCTTTTTCCAAAAACGGAAGGAGCTTTCCGATAAAAGTCTATCCCCCGATGTCTAGCAGGTAGGCAAGAATATACCATTTAGCGTATTCATAAGTCCTTCTTTTTAAAAAACGAAGACTTATTTATTGGGAAAACGAAGGAAGTGATGTGCAAAGCGAAATGTTCTTTTTTTAGTCTTTAATCATAGTAAACATATCGGCATAATTGAAATATGGTGCGTGGAAAGAAAAATTTTGGCGTTTCAAAGACAAACAATGTTTTAAATGAACATCCAATTCAATATAGAAAGGGGTTGTTGATGATGCTGGGGACAAACTTGAATGAAAAAAAGGCATTGCCGACGGTTCAAAGGGGCTGGGCTGAATTGATCCGAAAGGAAGACTGGTGGGCCGTGTGGATCGGACTTTTTCTGGTTGTGATAGCTATATTCTTTTGGTTGGCAGGATCTTCCATTAAAGTGTTAACAGCCCAAATTCCAAAGTGGGGAGACGTTCATACTTTAACGACCACGTTAAGTCAACATTTCGGCTCTATCATTCTGTTGTTGGCCATTTATATTGTTTTATTTTCGATCGCTGCCTTCTTTTTGCAAGTAAAAATGAGTCACTTTATTTCCGGATTTATCGTTTTATTTATACTCAGCGTTTTAATCAATATTTTTAGTTCTTGGGAATGGGCGCAGCAATATAATTTGGAAGCTCCTCTTGTTGCCCTTGCTTTAGGGCTTATCATCGGCAACTTAATACCTATTCCCGAATGGTTTGGAACGGCGCTCAGGACGGAACTTTACGTGAAAGTGGGGATTGTGCTTCTTGGGGCAACGCTTCCTTTCACACTGATCATAAAAGCTGGTCCTGTTGCCTTTCTCCAAGCGACGATCATTGCTGTGGCAACATTCCTTGTCATTTATTTCGTAGGAACCAGATGGCTGGGATTGGATAAACGATTTGCGGCCACATTAGGTGCAGGAGGCTCCATTTGCGGTGTTTCGGCTTCGATTGCCGTAGGCAGCTCCATAAAAGCAAAGAAGGAACATGTTTCCGTCTCGATTTCACTTGTTGTGATTTGGGCAGTATTTATGATTTTTGCTCTTTCGCTTATTATCAAATGGCTAGGATTACCAGCGGGACAAGCGGGGGCGTGGATTGGAACATCAGAATTTGCAGATGCGGCGGGAATAACGGCCGCCAGCTCATTCGGCGATAAAGCGCTCGTAGCCTTTACACTCATGAAGGTCATCGGCCGTGATATTTTTATAGGGGTTTGGTGCTTCATACTTACGTTCATTTCAATCACTTGGTGGGAAAAGCGAAAAGAAGGTGCAAAAGCGGATACGTCTGAAATATGGCGCCGATTTCCTAAGTTTGTGATTGGTTTTTTCAGCGCCTCAGCCATCCTGACCATCCTTTTGGCCGGCTCTTCGGCCGTTCAGGCAGATGTGATTAATACAGAGATTATTGCACCAATCAAAGAACTGAGAACATGGGCTTTTACTTTTTGTTTCCTGTCGATTGGATTGACAACTCGTTTCAAAGAATTAACATCGGTTGGTTGGAAACCGCTTGCCGCCTTCAGTGCAGGGGTCGTGGTGAACGTCGTTTTGGGATATATTTTGTCTATTCTTGTCTTTGGCTCTTATTGGGCGAATCTATCATCATAAAGAAAAAAGGCCTATGTACAGTTCAACTTTCATAGGCCTTTTTTCTGCTGATCAACACGAGTATTAAAGGAGTGCTGTTGAATGAATAAAAATCAACTGACTTGTAATCAAAAAATCTGTTTTATTTTCGAAATTTGGGATCGACAGATTTGGTTTCCGCGCAAAATAAAGCCTCTTAAAAGGTCATCCCGTTTTCACCAAGTGAATTCACGACATGTGAGAGAATTGAAGGATCGTTTATCGCTTCGATTGGAGAAGATTGCTTGCATGATGGACATTTTGCAAGAAGCGCATGATCATTGGATGATTTACGAAAAAAAGAACCAAATCATTATGGAAACCGCTACTTTTGGTTTTAGTGAAGCTCTCGACATCTTGTCCAGACATGGTTTCACCAATGGCGATTATATTTTGAAAGTGGAATACGAACGAAAATGGGGAATGCTGTGATTCTTTTCCGTTTTACGAAACTCGGAAGAAATGTATAAACAAAACATTCATGATCGTCTCTCTCCCAACCCGTGCATGAAAATAGTTCCTTCC
>ERZ1673759.34-NODE-34-length-26923-cov-27.347923_pt1 | contig 26923 bp, 25 predicted proteins | sample MGYA00580179_ERZ1673759 | MGnify/ENA primary metagenome ERZ1673759 (study PRJEB41219, sample SAMN04549624) | soil metagenome | isolation source: soil | place: USA: Oklahoma, Great Salt Plains NWR | collected 2008-10-09 ... | reverse complement strand
AAGGTTTCAGGTGCCATACAGGATGATTTTTTATTGTATCGTCACGGATTCAGGTATAATAATCTTTTTTTCTATGCTATACTATAAAGGATTGATTTGAAAATAATGCAAGGTGATTAAATTTATTTAATATTCCGAAAAATATTTAATTAAAAATCGTTTTGTATGATTGACATGGATCTAAATGAGGAAAATTTTATAGTTGGAAGGTACGAGTTTCAAAACCTTTACGTCAGTTGACGCAACATGATTGAAATGGAAACCGGGAATCCTTCCTTTTAAGCGTGCAGAGCTGTGTGGAGCTTTGCAGCCGCTGCAAAATCAATTGGATGGGAAACACAGGTGATTAAAGGATGGACGAAATCTTTTTGAAAAATATGATGACTTTGTACAAAGCGAAACTATATGAGCTTATCGTGGCCCCGGATGAACAAAATGTTCAACAAAAATGGCTGAAATCTATTTCTGACATTTTAAAGTCAGAAAAATTCCATTTTTTGGACAAAAGTTCGATGCAAACCGTTTCAAATGAACAGCGGAAAGAGATCGAGCATCTGTTTGAAAATAAACGATGGGTACAACGGGATATCCTGGATGTCAGTCGCTGCTATTCCGAATATTCGTTTGGCGTCCAGTTTCTTTGTGAACATGAAGTCTATGGCTGTTTATTTGTAAAAACTCCTTTGGAAGAAAAAATCACCGAAAGGTTTTTAAAAGAATTTACGGAAGAAAGCCATCGTTTTTTTCAACGTTATGCCTTTGTTTCTTCCATCTCGAATGGGGAAAAATTTTATAAAGAATTGTTTCAAGCAACAAAAAGATTTCATTCTTCAATGAATATTGAATGTGTATTAAACGAAATGGTGGACACCCTCAAACGCGTTTTTCCTCATTATTTTTATTCGTTAAATCTTACCATTGATAAAAATGACATAGAATTGCCCGTCCATTTATTTGAAATGGAAAATACTCGCTCTATGGCGATGGAAGCGTATGTAAGCGGCGAAGTAAAAGTGGAGCACTTAACGCAAGCAAACAAAAGTGTTTTATATGTCCCTATAAAAGGAAAGCAAGGGGTGTACGGACTTTTAAAAGTCGATTGTCCGCTTTTTCAATTGAACAACGAAAGAATTGAGTTTATTCGGCTGCTTGTGGAAACAGGTGGAAGCGCTTTGGAAAATGCCAAGCTTTATCAGCAATCGAGACGATTTATTGCCGATTTGCAGCTTATCAACGAAACATTGCGGCAGTTGAATTCCAATTTGCGCTTTTCCGATACTATATTGTTTTTGCAGTCCAAAATCCTTTCCTCCTTTGGAGCTTCTGCTTGCGGATTCATTTTTATAGAAAAAGATGGCTATAAAGTATTGGAAGGAAGCTCCCCGATTTTTTTGGATGAATCGGGAAAAATGTACATATCGTATGTAGGAAAGAGAATGGAAGAAGAAAAAGATTCGATATTTATTGGGGACATAGCCAGAAAAATAACGGATAGAAAATTTCCATATCGTTCATTAATGGCTGTCCCCATGTTTGAAAGCGACATGCTAAAAGGATTTTGCATTGTATTGAAAGACAGCGCCTATGGATTTACGTTTGATATGTATAAATTGCTGCAGTCCTTGATTTATCATTCCACATTGGCTTTGACCAATTCTCTTTTAAGAGAGGAACTTGAACGTCTTGTGATTACCGATCATTTAACGAATTTATATTCCCGAAACTATTTGGAGTCAAAGATGAGCGAGTCGCTGCAGAACGACGAACAAGGGAGCTTTCTTCTGATCGATATTGATGATTTTAAAAAAATCAATGACACGTACGGACATCAAGTAGGGGATGAGGTCATCGTTCAAGTGGCCAAAATTATTCAATCTGTTTCCGGTCAAAAAGGAATAGCTGCAAGATGGGGCGGAGAGGAGCTGTCTATCTATTTTCCTCATTTGACTGTGAATGAAGCAGAGAAACTTTCACAAAGGATAGTAGTAGAAGTGGAAGAAAAGACGAATCCGAAAGTGACGGTTTCTTGCGGAATGTCGCAATGGTACAAAGGAAGTGGAGAAGACGTAGAATCGTTGTTTAAAAAAGCCGACCAAGCACTGTACGTTTCGAAAGCAACCGGCAAAAACAAAATGACCATTAGTTATCATAGTGAAAACGACAGCAAAATGCCTTTTTCATAACAAGACGAGATGAGGCGGATTCCAAATAAAATTTGGAATCTGCCTCTTTTTTCGAAAGCAAACAAGCCTTTCTTATAAAAATTCCACTAAAGCATGAACAAATTGTTCCAACATGCTTTGATCGATCTCATCAAAACGATTGATAATAGGACTGTCGATATCGAGAACACCGATTAACTGTCCCGCTTTAATCATCGGAACGACTATTTCCGATTGGGAAGCGGCATCGCAGGCGATATGGCCGGGAAACTGATGAACATCTTCTACACGGATGGTTTTGCGTTCTGCTGCCGCTGTTCCGCAAACCCCTTTTCCGAGCGGGATGCGGACGCAGGCCGGCAGTCCTTGAAACGGTCCGAGGACAAGTTCATTTTTTTCTTGTTCATATAAATAAAAGCCGACCCAATTTATTTCTTTAAGAAATTGATTTAATAAAGCGGAAGCATTGCTTAAATTGGCGATTCTGTTCGTTTCGGACTCCATCAAGGCTTTCAATTGTTTGATGACGAGTTGATACTGCTCTTGTTTAGAGCCTTTGTACGTTTCTGTTTGAAACATCATGATCACCCTTCTCTGTGAAAATTCACGTCGATTCTGAAAGAAAATGTCGATAAAATTATAAAGGATTTTTACGTATGAATCCGAAATTTGATAAAGAATAAGTTTTACAGCTTTGATTGGTTACAGACATAATCAATGGGCACGTCACCGTTTCATTCGCATCCCTGCAACAAAGAGAACCCCCAATTTCTCAAATAGGAAAGGCAAACAGTCAAAAAACAGAAAATTCTGATCGATCAATGAAATCAAAAATCCCAGTTTTTGTTTTGTCCTAAACATCGCGATCAATTAAGGAGAGAAGAGGGAAGAAAATGAACGCAACATTAAAGGAAACGAAAGAATTAATTATGGACGCAGCCATTGTTCTTTTTAATACAAAAGGCTATGACGGAACCGGGGTAAGGGACATAGCCAAAAAAGCCAAAGTGAACCCAGCGAATATCTCCTATTATTTTAAAGGAAAACAAGGATTATTGGAAGCGTGTTTAACCCAATTTTTTGAAGGCTATTTGTCTTGTCTGGAAGAAAAAGTATTTTTACTTGAAATGGCGCCCCCGGATGAATGTTTAAAACAAGGCTTGAAAAGCATACTTTCGTTTCAAAGAGAAAATCATTTATTGACTCGTTTTGTCTGGAGGGAAGTGTCTATTGACTCCCAAATCTCACGTGAAATTATTGCATCCTATTTAGTGAAGGAAAAATATCTTTTTCATTTGATCCTGGAACAAGGAATCAAAGAGGGAATTTTCGCCAATCTGCCGGAAAGTTTAGTGATCATTCAATTAAAATCGCTGCTGACGATGCCGTTTTTACAAAGTCAATATTTGCGGGAGGTTTGGCACACATTCCCTCAAGAAAAATATTTTGTTGAAAAATACATGATCATGATCGAGCGTTGGATCGACTCAACGTTATGCTCCTTGCAAGAAACGCGTCATTTTGACAGAAAAATTATTTGACTGTCTTGCCGGAGCCGTCCTCAAGAAGAGAAAGGATCATCTTTTTTCTGCCTTGGCCAAGATCCTTTGCTTGATGGGCGTCTGATCCATAAATAAGAGGGATGCCCATTTCAGCTGCTTTCAAAGCGATGTCATTCGACGGGTATGGTTCCAGACAATCCGGTTTGTGGACGCCTGCACCGTTGTAATCTAAGGAAAAGCTATTTTTCTTTACAGCCGATAAAATCGATTCAATCATATGGTCAAAAGATTTTCGGCAAGGAAATTTGTTTTGAAATTTGCGAACAAGCGTGACATGGCCGATTCTTGCCGGGCGATATTGGCCAAGATCTGCCGCTATGGATTTTAATACCGTCTCGTAATAGCATTCATATGTCTTTTCAACGGAGCCGAAAACATCAACGATCTTTCCAAAGAGCTCAGCGCTGTAGTCAAGGCAGTACCACTCATTCCCTTTTTTTAGGAAGTGGACGGATAAAATGGCATCATCCAAAAGCGGCCCGTATCGATTCAAAAATTCTTTTGTTTTTTGCTCGTACCCCTCGATGTAATCCACTTCCAGTCCAATTTGGATATCAATAATCCCTTTATATTTCTTTTTCCATTCGGAAACTTCTTCTATGTAATCATCGATTTGGCCGGGATCCATACCGCTGTCTTTCGTCGGAGTCGTATCAATAAATCCGTCCGGAAGCGGGGCGTGTTCGGTAAAGGTTATTTTTTCAAAGCCAAGAGAAATGGCTGTTTCTATGTACGACTCGAAAGAATCATTGGTTCCGTGCGGGCAATAAGGAGTGTGAATATGACCATCGACCCTCATAAATAGTATTTCTCCTTTCGATGCTCGAATTTATGATGGAAATAAGCTAAAATAAAGATTAGAAACGAAACCTTTATTATAATTGATCGGCAAAGTCAATTTTAATGAGAGAATCGAAAGTCGGATCCTCGATGAAAAGATATTTCTTTCGTATGAATAAAAGTGTATCAAATTTTTGAGTTTCCTGGTAAAAAATTAGAATTTATTTGTCAAAAAAGATCATTCACATGGTATCATATTTACATTAAGATATTTTTACGATAAAACGATGAACTGTCCGTAACGGATCCTTGTTGGGTGAAGGGACAAGGATAAGTTATATATCATATAAGAGCAGCGTTTGCCTTTGAATCAAAATATCTCACGGCGGGATTTGGCGGAAGGCAGAGAGCTGGAAGGGATTTTGTAACAGAGGCTTAAGCCGCAGCAGGATTAATAAAAAAGTGAGGCGACTGAAGGTGCGACAAGCACAAGACAGCTTGCGAGGTGGCGGTGTTTCAACCACCACAACAAGATGGGGGTTGACCTCGAGCACCTGGGAGCCACAACTGGATTAGTCCGTCCCCCTCTTTTACAGGCGGGAAATTATGGACAATAAAGCGGGGTTTATTTAGAGAAAGTACGGCATATGTGGAACAGGGGGCTTACGATGGAGTTCGTCATCGGCACATTCTTATTGATCATCATAATGGTCACAATAGGTTTCTTAATGAAAAGAAAAAAGTATCAAGTTGTAGATCAATTGGACAAACGCAAAATCGAAATTATGAATCGACCTGTAGCGGATGAATTGAAAAAAGTAAAAAAATTAAATATGACTGGACAAACGGAAGAATTATTTGAACGGTGGCGTCAAACATGGGATGAAATCATTACGACGGAGTTGCCGGCAATCGATGAAAAGCTGATAGATGCCGAGAGTTGCATTGACAAATACCGTTTTCGAAAAGCACAAGAAATCATGAGACAAATTGAAGAAAATTTGGACAGTGCAGAGGAGAAAATTGATAATTTATTGCAAGAGCTGAATGAACTAGTAGGCAGTGAAGAAAAGAACCGCAGAGATATGGAAGAGATAAAAGAAAAATATCGTTCCGCTCGAAAAAGACTGCTTGCTCATCGTCATACATATGGAAAAACCGCACCTATATTGGAAATAAAGCTTGATAGTCTGTCCTCTCAATTCGATCAATTTGAAGAACTGACCGCTGAGGGGAACTATTTGGAAGCAAGAGAGCTTGTATTGAATCTGAAAGAAGAAATGGCGGATTTGCTGCATAAGATGGAGCGTATACCGGTGCTGATACCGGAATGCACAAGCTTGCTTCCTTCCCAGCTGGATGAGCTTGAGGAAGGATATAAAGAAATGGAAAAGCAAGGGTATATTCTTAATCATTTGCAGCTTGATAAAGAAATTGCGAGAATCCGGAAAGAGCTGGATCTTTATAAAGATTTAATCGCGAAAACCGAAATTCAAGAAGTAGAAGATTCGTTGAACGAGACGAGGGAAAATATTGATCTTCTGTACGAATTGTTGGAAAAAGAAGTGAAAGCAAAGCATGACATAATCCAAAACAACAACCAAACATTTGAGCTGCTGCAAAAACTGAAAAAAAACAACAGAAAACTGAAAGAAGAAACCCAAATTGTTCAAGAAAGTTATCATTTAGTAGACGAACAAATTGATGTGCCAAAGAAATTAGATAAAGAATTGTCTCTGTTGGAGAAACGGTATGAAATCGTGTCCAGTAAAATATTTGCCAAACAGTCTGCTTATTCGCTGTTAAACGATGATTTAATGGAGATTCGAAAAAGCATTGAATCGCTTCAAGAGGAGCAGGAGAGATTTGCGGAGTTTTTAGGGAACTTGCGAAAAGATGAATTAGCCGCTAGAGATAAATTGGAAGAATTGAGAAAAATGATACACGAATCCCATCGTAAAGTGGCGAAAAGCAATGTGCCCGGCTTGCCGGATTCCTATAAATCATTGATGGAGGATGCATCAGAACGAATCAATGAGGTCATTCAGTGCCTTCAAATGAAGCCGTTGAACATGAACCAAGTTCAAGACAAGCTGGAACTGGCTGTGGAAGCGGTGGAAGTTCTCAATCAAAAAACAGATGAATTGATTGAACAGGTGTTTTTGGCGGAAAAAGTCATCCAGTATGGTAATCGTTATCGGAGCCAATATCCGAACGTTCGAGAAAAACTGATTGAAGCGGAAAAAGCTTTTAGAAATTATGAATTCAGCGAGGCGCTTGAGCAAGCTGCAGCTGCAGTGGAAAAAGTGGATCCTCAATTTTTGAAAAAACTATCGGATCTATTGAATATGGATGGTAAAGACTAAAGAAAGCGGCTGATTCAAATGGATTTGGCCTCCCCATTTAAGAACAGGCTTAGATTGTGGGGAAGAGTTCGAATCTTACTTTGAATCGTCTGCTTTCTTTTTTTTCGGTTTTTTAGAATGATAAGCTGCTTTCTTTCTGATTGTTCCCTACTTCAGGCTATGTTATTATTAGTATTTGAGTGTGAGAAATCATTCACAGAGAAGGTGTGAATTATGATTTACTTCGATAACAGTGCCACCACAAAACCATATAAGGAAGTAATGGAGTCATTTTTAAAAATAAATGAGAATTTTTATGCGAATCCGTCTTCCCTCCATTCTTTTGGAGGACAAGCGGAAAAATTATTGACTGAAGCGAGAAAGCAGATTGCTTCTTTGCTTCGTTGCAAACCAAGTGAAGTGTTTTTCACTTCCGGCGGAACAGAATCGAATAATTTGGCGATTAAGGGGACTGCGTTGCAATACCGCCATCGAGGAAACCATATTATCACGACTTCGATTGAGCATCCTTCCGTGCACAATGCATGCAAGCAGTTGGAGGATCTTGGCTTTGAAGTCACTTATTTGCCTGTGGATAAAAATGGAATGGTTCGAGTGGAAGATGTGGAAAAAGCAATTCGGCCGGAAACCATTCTCGTTTCCGTTATGCATGTCAACAATGAAATTGGGTCTATACAACCGGTCGAAGAAATTGGAAAACTATTGAAAAATTTCCCTAAAATTTTTTTCCATGTTGACCATGTTCAAGGAGCGGGGAAAATTCCTTTGCCGCTGTCTGACGGAATCATTGATTTCTGTTCTATTTCGGCACACAAATTCCACGGTTTAAAAGGAACCGGCATTCTTTATATAAAAGAAGGCATTCGAATTTCGCCGCTATTTTCAGGAGGAAGCCAAGAAAAAAATGTGCGAAGCGGAACTGAAAACACCGGTGGGATTGTTGCCATGGCAAAAGCTTTGCGAATGACCATGGAAAAGCAAAAGACGGCTTTGAAAGAAATGGAAAATATTCGCTGTTATTTATTCAAGAGTTTGCGCTCTATAGAAGACGTCACGATTTATTCTCCGGATTCCGGGACGCCTCATATCATTAATTTTGCCATATCCGGTGTTCGAGGCGAAGTGCTCGTTCATGCGCTGGAATCAAAAGGGATCTTTCTGTCGACTACAAGTGCTTGTTCTTCGCGGCAAAATCAGCCGAGCCGTACATTACTGGCTATGGGAGTACCGGAAAAAGAGGCAGATTTCAGCGTTCGCATCAGTTTATCGTATGAAAACACAATGGAAGAGGCAAAAGAATTTATCACGACGTTAAAAGAATTATTGCCTACGATTACGAAAACAAAGAGGAGATGACCATGATTTACGATCGCGTGTTAATTCGATACGGGGAGCTGTCGACAAAAGGCAGAAACCGAAATGTTTTTGTGACGAAACTGAAAAAAAATATAAAAGATATCATGAAAAATGAAGGGAATATCCAAATTCAGGCAGGAAGAGACCGCATGTATCTTCTTCTAAATGAGGCTTCCTATGAAAGAATCAAAGAAAAACTATCGAATGTTTTCGGAATTCAATCGTTTAGCCCGGTAGTACGGACGGAGAAGAACATCGAAAAAGTCAAAGAAGCAGCGCTTACGCTCGTTAAAGCCAATTTTTCGCCTGGGAATACGTTTAAAATTAATGCAAGACGTTCGGATAAGACGTTTGAAATCGATTCCCAGGAAATGAACTCTGTTTTGGGGGCTCACATTTTAAAAAACATAGACGGAATTAAGGTCGACGTGAAGCATCCTGATATTGAACTTTTAGTAGAGGTTCGAAAAGAGGGCGTATTTTTATCCTGCGAGTGGGTCAAAGGAGCTGGAGGACTTCCGGCCGGTGTAAGCGGAAAAGCAATGTTGCTGTTGTCGGGGGGAATTGACAGCCCTGTTGCAGGTTACATGATGATGAAACGGGGAGTAGAAATAGAGGCTGTTCACTTTTTTAGTCCTCCTTACACAAGCGAACGAGCTAAGCAAAAAGTCATTGATTTGGCGAAAAAATTAACATCCTTTGGTGGAACCATTAAACTTCATATTGTTCCGTTTACAGAAATCCAGCAAAAAATCCATGAAACGGTTCCGGCTAATTACACGATGACTTCGACAAGAAGATTTATGTTAACCATTGCGGATGAAATCCGGAAGAAAAACGGCGGACTTGCACTTGTCACTGGGGAAAGCTTGGGACAAGTAGCCAGTCAAACAATGGAAAGTATGCTGGCCATCAATGATGTGACCAGTACACCCGTTCTAAGACCGCTCATTGCCATGGATAAACTGGAAATTATTGAAATCTCTCGAAAAATTGGAACGCATGATATATCCATTCTTCCTTATGAAGATTGTTGCACTATTTTTACACCGCCTTCTCCAAAGACAAAACCAAAATTGGAAAGGGTGGAACACTACGAAAGCTTTTTTGATTTTGAACCTTATGTAAGAGAAGCGGTTGAAAAAACAGAAACGCTCTTGATCAGTGAAGAGTTTGAATCGAAAGAGTTTCAAGACCTATTTTGACGTATTGTGAACTGCATCGGGAATAAAGCGGACCGATTATGCACATTTTAATGAATACAGGGAGGTGAAAATGGATGGCTAGAAATAATCGGTCTAACCAGCTTTTAGTTCCCGGTGTAGAAAATGCTCTTGAACAAATGAAGGCAGAAATAGCGCAAGAATTTGGTGTGCAGCTTGGGCCGGATGCAACAGCACGCGCCAACGGTTCTGTCGGTGGAGAAATGACAAAACGATTAATCCAAATGGCAGAACAGCAGTTAAACGGTTTATCAAGATAAAGATACAATTTCCTTCGATAAAATGATTTTTTCAATAAGAACCATAAAAAAATGGAAGCGTCAAACTTTAGAAGCAAGGGGAAACCCTTGCTTCTTTCTGTTCGAAACTTTGCAGTCAGTTTACAATACCCGATCGAAAATTTGATTCAAATTGTGTGGATCATTTTGATATAATGGATCTATGTGAAAAGACAAGCAGTGATAGGTACTTTAGAAGGGTCTTTTTTTATACGTAAGTGTTTATCGTGAAAGGAGCTCTTCATGAAAAAGCGAGGCGAATGCGAGCCTGCCAAATACTTCTGGCGAAAGGCCTCATGATTATGCCCCGCTCCTAAAAAGGCGAAAGCCGGGAGTAGCTAGCAAGATTAAGGAGGGATCTCTGGATGAAAAGAGAGGATTTGTTGGCGCCAGAAAAATACAATATCGTAATGGAATTCGAAAAATATGCTTCCGATCCAAAAAAAGTGGCGATCAAATGGGAAAATGAAAATGGAGATACAAGAGAAATTACATATAGACAATTGATTCAAAACGCCAATCGAATTGGAAATGCCTTTTTGAGTCGAGGCTTGAAAAAAGGGGACATTATTTTAGTCATGACCCCACGCTTAATTGAAGCTTATGAAATTTATACGGCTGCTCTAAAGACGGGATTAGTCGTGGTTCCTTGTTCGGAAATGCTAAGAACGAAAGATTTGAACTATCGTATTGAACATGGAGATGTAAAAGCCGTCGTTTCTTATCATTCCCTTGTCGGGGAATTTGAAAAAACAGAGAAGTTTATAGACGGAAAATTGCTGCCGTTTGTATTTGGCGGAAAACGCGAAGGATGGCTGTCTTTAGAAGAAGAAGCGGAAAAACAGTCTGATTCATTGGAAATGGCCGATACACGAAGTGATGATATGGCCTTTTTGCCTTATACTTCGGGAACGACCGGAAATCCTAAAGGGGTTGTTCATACTCATGGATGGGGCTATGCACATTTAAAAACGGCGGCTCCTAATTGGCTGTGCATTGGAAAAGACGATATCGTATGGGCTACAGCCGGACCGGGCTGGCAAAAGTGGATTTGGAGCCCATTTTTGTCCGTTCTTGGGTCAGGAGCAACAGGACTTGTCTATAATGGCCGATTCAATCCAAAGAAATTTTTACACCTTTTGGAAAAATATAAAGTCAATGTGCTATGTTGTACACCGACTGAGTATCGATTAATGGCGAAAGTCGACAATTTGGGCGATTATCGTCTGGATCATCTACACAGTGCTGTTTCTGCAGGAGAGCCTCTGAACAGAAAAGTCATCGAGATCTTTAAAAAACAATTTGGAATTTATGTCCGCGATGGTTATGGACAAACGGAGAGCACTCTTCTCGTCGGTGTGACGAAGGACATGGAGATTCGTCCGGGATCCATGGGAAAACCAACGCCTGGAAACCACGTGGAAATTATTGATGACGACGGGAATCCTTGTCCACCTGGCGTAGTAGGCGATATTGCCGTCCATGTGTCAACTCCGGCTTTGTTTAAACAATATTATAAAGATCCGGAAAGAACGGCTAAGCAGTTTCGAGGAGAGTACTATATTACCGGGGACAGAGCCAAAAAAGACGAGGATGGATATTTTTGGTTCGAGGGTCGAGGCGATGACATTATTATCAGTTCCGGCTATACCATTGGCCCGTTTGAAGTGGAAGATGCTCTCGTTAAGCATCCGTATGTCAAAGAATGCGCTGTTGTGGCGAGTCCTGACGAGGTAAGAGGGAATGTAGTAAAAGCTTTTGTCATCTTAAAAGAAGGAGTGGACAAAAACGATCCTAACTTAATTCCCCGATTGCAAGAACACGTGAAAAAAGTGACGGCTCCATACAAATATCCGAGAAAAATTGAATTTGTGGATGAACTGCCTAAAACGGCTTCAGGCAAGATCAGACGGGTGGAGTTAAGAAACAAAGAGCTGCAAGCATTGAGCTAAGCTTGAAGAAAAACAGGCGGCACAAGCTGCCTGTTTTCCATTTTGTTCAAAAGGAAGGAATCCGATATGAAAACCCTTTGGCATAATGGAAAGATTTTTACGATGAATAAAGAAAACGAAACATGTGAAGCAGTTGTGACAGAAAATGGCACGATCTTATTTGCCGGTTCAAAGAAGGAAGCGGAGTTGTGTCATGCCCCTTTTGACCGCACCATTTCACTGGATGGTGCCGTAATGTTTCCGGGATTTGTCGATAGCCATATGCATTTGCTGGGTCTGGGAGAAAAACTCGATCGACTGGATTTCACCGAGATGAAATCCAAGAGAGACGTTTTAGCTGCTGTCAAAGAAAAAATTTTTTCTCTAAAAGAAGGCGAATGGCTGATCGGTGAAGGATGGGATGAAAGTCGCTGGTCGACAGGCGAAATATTGACAAAAGACGATCTTGATCAAATTTCAGACACGATTCCAATTCTTTTAAAAAAGGTGTGCCGACACACGGTTGTAGCGAATACCCCAGCTTTAAAGAAAGCGGGGATTGATGAAACATCTGTTGATCCTGAAGGTGGGAAAATCGAACGGGATGAGGACGGACGATTAACAGGAATCTTAAAAGATCGCGCCATTGACAGAATGTTTCAGACGCTTCCCGAGTATACAAATGACGACTTGAAGAAAATTCTCGAAACAGGGATTCAACATTGTTGGGAGAATGGATTGACAGGAGCCCACACGGAAGACTTGAATTATTATGGAGATTTTTGGCGGACGTATCGCGCTTTTGAGCACGTGATTCATCGAAGCAACCGGAAATTCCGGACCCATTTATTAGTGCATCATGAAGTTATAGTTGAATGGAGGAAAGCGGGATTTGACTTTTTATTTGGCACTCCATTTTTGGAATTCGAGCTATGAAAATTTTTGCTGATGGCTCTTTGGGCAGCCGAACCGCTTTATTAAGTTCGCCATATCAAGACGATCCGGAAACGAACGGTTTGGAAATCCATCCTAATGGCCAGTTGGTCGAAATGGTAAAAAAAGCGCGAGAAATGGGGCTGCCGGTTGCTGTTCATGCCATTGGCGACTTAGCTGTGGAGCGGGTATTGGATGTAGTGGAACAATATCCATCGGCGAAAGGAAAAAGAGACAGGATTATTCATGCAAATATTTTGCGACATGATTTAATCGCAAGACTAAAACAACAAAACCATCTTATACTCGATATTCAGCCTGGTTTTATTCGTTCCGATGTTTCCTATACAGGACGTTTGCCGGAATGTCTGCAGCAGTACGTATCTCCGTGGAAAACGATCTTAACAGAAGGGATACATTGTGCCGGCGGCTCGGATGCTCCTATTGAAGACGTGAATCCTTTTAAGCACATTGGCGCTGTCGTAGAAAGAGCCGATGGCCGTACGGATGAGAATCTAACTGTCTATGAAGCCATCTCGCTTTACACAAAAGGAAGTGCTTTTGCTTGTCATCACGAACACGATCGAGGCAAGATACAAAGAGGATACAAAGCTGATTTTACCATTGTGGATCGTGATGTATTCCATATTTCTCAAGAGGAGATTTCAAAAACGAAAGCAGTAATGACGGTGATAGACGATGAGATCGTTTATACTGCTTACTAGACCTATATTCAAACGGGTGAACGGCTTTTTAGTGAAAATCAACTGATTCGCCCAAGTCTTGTTAGGAAATTTATCAGTTGGGAAAATAAACATCGATATTATCATTGGACAGAAGGGGGAGACAGGGATGAAAAAAGACGAGAAATTGGGGATTGTATACGCAGGGCTTTCGTACTTGCTATGGGGATTGTTCCCTCTTTATTGGAAATTGCTGAAGCAAGTTCCCGCTTATGAAATTTTAGCGAACCGGATTTTTTGGTCTTTTCTATTTATGCTTGGTTTTCTATTGGTCACAAAGAAATGGTCGTTGTTTCGTCAAACGTTCCGGCAGCTTATTCAACAGCCAAAAATGGGGCTGACATTATTTTTCGCATCCGTGCTGATCAGTGCCAATTGGTTTTTATACATTTGGGCCGTCAATCAAAATCATATCATTGAAACAAGTTTAGGGTACTACATTAACCCGCTTGTGAGCGTACTGTTAGGCGTTTTGATATTAAAAGAAAAACTGTCAAAAGCTCAAGTAGTATCTTTTCTTTTGGCGCTTACTGGCGTTTTAATCCTTACGATTTCGTATGGAAAATTTCCATGGGTGGCCCTTGGGTTGGCTGTCACCTTTGGATTGTATGGTTTGGCCAAAAAAGTAGTCAAAGTCGAATCCGCAACGGGGTTAACGCTTGAAACGCTGTTGATTACTCCATTTTCGCTGCTATTTTTACTGTATTTAAATAGCAATGGTGAATTGATGCTATTCCACCAAAGTGTGGCGACCGATCTTTTGCTTATTGGCGGTGGAATTGTCACGGCAGTTCCTCTTTTGTATTTTGCCAAAGGTGCTCAGCGGATTCCTTTATATATGATTGGATTTTTGCAATACGTTACGCCCACAATGTCTCTGTTGATAGGGATTTTTATTTATCATGAACCATTTTCGACGATCAAATTCATTTCCTTTACATTCATATGGGCGGCGCTTTTTGTTTTTTCATTATCACAAATTCGCTTCTTTCATAGAAATGGAAAGAATCCAAAAAGAAAAAGTGAGATTCCTGTTGAAAACTAGAAAATCAATGAAGGAGAGCCTTGGCGCTTCTTTTTTGACATTCATCTAAGTATTAAATAGAGAAGTCTACATTTTCGTATAAAATCCAAAAGTTCTTTCGACTATGTCGAAAGAACTTTTTTAAAAAGAACGGAACAAAGGAACATCATGAGAAGGTATGATCAGTCAGGAGGATGGACCGAAAAGATTCCAACTCTTGTTCTATTCGGATTTTTTCTTCTTGGAAAAGTGATCACGCAAAAAGGATTGGCGACTCTTGGCCAATCCTTTTTATTAAAGGTCTAAGAAGAATTTTTAACCAATATGGTTCAAACAGCGATAGGAAATTTTTCAGCGCTCTTTGATTACGTTGTGAAATTGGCTGTATCGTTCAGGAAGCTTTTTTGATGGTTTTATCCTTATGTTTGTTTATGACAAAAGTAAATGTATATATCATGATTAACAAAAGTATAGGAAGAACACTATATGCATACATGGTGTGGTATCCGGTTGAGTTGGCCACAACCCCTAATCCGGAGGAGCCAATCGCTATACCAAGATCCATGGAAGAGAAGAACATGGCGTTGGCAGTCCCTTTTTTGTCTTGCGCCACTCTGCTCACAGCCAGTGCTTGGAGGGAAGGCTGAATAACTCCATATCCAAGGCCGTAAAAGAAACCTGCTATTAATAAGGTCGCCGTATTATAAGTGAAATATAATAACATTAGACCGATAATGCCTGCCATTGCGGCAGGATAAATAAGTACTTTATGTCCAAAATGATCATACAGGCGGCCCGAAATGGGACGTATCACAGTCATAACGATGGCATTGGTCAGAAAGAAAAGAGAAACCGTTCCACCCAGATTCGCTTCTTTTCCTAATTCATTCATGAAACTCACGACACCGCCAAGAGAAATAAAGTAACAAACAATTAATAAACAAGGCAAAAGGGCTTGTTTGTCGAAAGCATATTGAATAAGTGACTGTGCTTGGCTATTTGTCGGTTTGCCGTCCGTCTTTGAAGAGCTTTTGATTGAAAAGCTGAGAATGAGAATAATGGCTGTAAACAACACAGATAAAAAGATAAGAACATGAAATGAGAAGGCTGCCATCAATGACAATGCCAGCATAGGTCCCAAACTTGTTCCTAGGCTGGTGGAAAGCCCGTAGTAGCCAATCCCTTCTCCAAGACGATGATTCGGAATAATATTGGTTGCCATGGTGGACAACAGAGTTGTGATGATTCCAAAACCGATGCCATGGAAAACTCTCAAAAGGAGAAGGATCGGAACGGATTCCAATTTATAGCTTAATGCGATTGCCAACAGGACGAAGATGAGCGAAAAAATCGCCATCCGCTTCACATTCAGTTTATGCATCAGTATTCCGATAAACGGGCGTGTTACAATCGCCGCTGCCATAAAGGCAGTGGTCATCAAGCCTCCTTGTGCAGGGTTATGTTTAATATCCGAAATGAAGGCGGGATAGCCTGCTGTCAGCATTTGGAGGCAAATAAAAAAGAGAAATGCCATTAATAAGATGACGATAAATTGTTTTGTCCACAATTTTGAGGACTGATGATCCATTGTGATTCCTTCTTTCTATTCTAATTATTCCCTGATGTGTACTATTTTAAATGAAACGATGCATAAAAGCTTCATAAAATCCGTAAACTCAGATTTATGTGTTGGCAAATTCAGTGAAATGGACGAAAGGCTGTATGGGGCGAAAAAGCAAAAAAGGCTTTTGGTAGGTTCAAGTGGTTTGCTACAATAATTGACAGGAATGGAATTTCTTTATTTTAGAATTGGAGGACAGGATGGATGAATAGGAAAAGAATAATAGCTTTGGCTATTGCGGCTATATTGTTCGCAGTTTCTGTCATTGTCAATTTAGCCAGCATCACGCTGACTGCAGACGTTGAAAACCTTTTTGAAGGACTGACAAACCAAGATGGAAATTTCAATGAAGATGTCATCGAGAAAGGAAACACATTGAAGAAAATTGCGGTTTTGGAAGTAAATGGCGTGATTCAAGATACGGGTTCGACTGCCTCATTTTTTGAGACGGGATACAACCACGAAAATTTTATGAAAATGCTTGATAAAGTGGAGCATGATAAGAGCATCAAAGCGATTATATTGAGAGTCAATTCCCCGGGCGGCGGGGTGGCCGAAAGTGCAGAAATCCATGATAAATTAATGGAGATTAAGCAAAAGGCAAAAAAACCGATTTATGTTTCTATGGGCCCGACGGCGGCTTCAGGTGGCTATTATATTTCAACTGCCGGAGATAAAATTTTTGCCAGTCCTGAAACTTTAACGGGCTCTTTAGGAGTGATTATGAACACTGTGAATTACTCCAAATTGGCGCAAAAGTTCGGTGTGGATTTTGTGACTGTTAAAAGCGGTCCTTTCAAGGATATCGGCAGTTCTACCCGCCCGATGACAGAGAAAGAGAAACAAATTTTGCAAACGATGATTAACAACTCTTATCAACAATTTGTAAAAGTGATTTCAGAGGGGCGGCATATTCCGGAAGAACAAGTCAGAAAAATCGCTGACGGTCGTGTGTACGATGGCAGGCAGGCGAAGCAGCTTCACTTAATTGATGAATTCGGTTATTTGGATGATACAATCAAACAATTGAAAAAAGATAAACATTTGAGCGGTGCCGAAGTATTTCGTTATGAAACGAACAGCGGGCTTTCTTCCTTTTTTGCAGCCAGCGCGCAAAAAATGTTTCAAAAGGACGGCGAATGGAACGTGCTGATGAATCTTTTGACTCACTCACAGTCTCCGCGGCTCATGTATTTATATTCTGAGGAGGGATCGTTATGAATGAATCAAGGCACGATCCTGAATTAGAAAAGCCAATAGCCGCTGAAACGAAAAAAGAGGCGGATGACGGATATCATGAGGGCGCAAAGTCTTTTTTGTACGGCCCTCACTATGCTGGCTTTTGGATGCGTTTTTGGGCGTATTTACTTGACTTAATCGTGATTGGAAGTCTTAAACGGATATTGATTTTGCCGGTTTTCCGCTGGCTTGATCTACCCGTTTTTGCCCATGAACTGTTTGCCCCCATCCATGTGGCGAGTGCCGTTCTCTTTTACGGCTATTTTCTTCTATTCACGAAATTCACCGGACAAACGATTGGAAAAATGGTATTTGGCTTAAAAGTCGTCCCGCTGACAGAAGAACGTTTAACTTGGACTGTTGTTTTGTTTCGGGAATTGATCGGGCGCTTTATTGTAACCACTATTGTCATTCTGTATTTAATGGTTGCTTTTATGCCGAAAAAACAAGGATTGCACGATTATTTCGCTGATACAGCCGTTATTCATGAGAAAACGGTGGAAGCTTTAAAACCTGCTTCATAAAGCAGGTTTATTTTTTTGGGGTTTTGTCGATAATGGTGGAAAGGCAAGGGGGCTGCAGTATGGCAATTGTCATGACAATACTGATCTCGATCGTCGTATTGATCGTCGTTATTTCGGCAACGGTGCTTCATATCAACATCGTTTTTTGCCATGAGAAAGAAAATGACTACGTTCAGATCCAATTCAAGATTTGGTTTGGCCTTATAAGATATACGATTAAAGTGCCGTTTTTAAAGTTGGTAAAAAACCCCGAAAATAATGAATGGAATTTACAATATGAAACCAACGTCTCTTCTGAAAATCAAAAAAGGACGAAGTACCACTCCCGAAACAACTTGACTCCTGAAGAACTGGTACAAATGATACATAAGGGAAGAGAATTTTTAAAAAAAGTAAAGGATCTCCAGGAGATTATGAAACACTTTTGCCGTCATATATCAGTTGATTCATTGATGTGGGAATCGGCTATCGGTGTAAAAAACGCTGCATGGACCGGCATGTTAACGGGAACACTATGGGCAGCCAAAGGTGAATTCATCGGTTTATTGAGTAAGTGGATACGATTAAAGACGATGCCGAGATTAAATGTTGTTCCTACTTTTCAATCTCCTTACACAAAGACACGACTTGAGTGTATGCTTCATTTTCGAATAGGATATGCTATTATTGCCGGATTGAAAATAGTCCGTTTTTGGAAGGGAAAACCATCAGAACGTGAGTCTTCTTTCGCAAACAATAAACATCATTCTATCTAACAGGAGGTTGGATTCCCATGTCGGAACATCCGATTAAAGGTTTAATGACAACAGCTATGGAAAATTTAAAAGAAATGATTGACGTGAATACCATTATCGGAGATCCTGTTGAAACACCGGACGGCAGTGTCATATTGACAGTTTCAAAAGTTGGATTTGGTTTTGCGGCAGGAGGAAGTGAATTCAAACTGGATCAAAATGAGCAAAACAGCCAAGAAGAGAGCCTTCCTTTTGGAGGGGGAAGCGGCGGCGGTGTTTCCATCACACCCATCGCTTTTTTAATCGTCAACTCCCAAGGCTACAAGATGCTTCATGTAGATGAAAACACCCATTTAATGGAGCGGATTTTGGATGTAGCGCCCAATGCAATGGAGAAAATCCAAGGGATGTTTAAAAACAAAGATGGGGGAAGCGCAAACCAAAACAACAGCCAAACGAATAGTCAAAACAACGGTCAAAATAATGGACAGCAATCACAAAATTTGGACTTTAATATTTAAAGGAACAAAGGGGAGCTTTCTACGTGGAAGCTGCCTTTTTTGTGATGAGGCCTGCCTCATCTTATAAAATGAATGAAATCCATCTTCCTATATAAGGCAGCCCTGTTCGAAAAATAGGGGATAAAAAACAGGAAATTTGCATTTCTTTGCCGAATTTCTTTATGATGAAGTTGTAGACCTTAAATAGGAGGAAAAGATATGGCGAAAATTACATTTAAGGGAAATCCCGTTACTCTTTTAGGAAATGAAGTAAAAGTAGGAGATCAAGCGCCGGACTTTACCGTACTTGCCAATGATTTGTCAGAAGTCAAATTATCCGACTATAAAGGAAGCGTGCGGATTTTAAGCTCTGTTCCATCTTTGGATACGGGAGTATGCGATGCTCAAACCCGCCGTTTTAATGAAGAAGCAGCCAAATTGGATGGAGTGAAAGTTTTAACGATATCAGCGGATCTGCCATTTGCCCAAAAACGTTGGTGTGCTTCAAGTGGATTGGAAGATGTGATTACGCTTTCCGACCACCGCGACCTTTCCTTCGGCAATGCCTACGGAGTCGTGATGAAAGAACTTCGTCTCTTAGCACGGGCTGTCTTTGTGGTTGACAGTAATGATAAAATTACCTATGTTGAATATGTGAGCGAAGGAACCAATCATCCTGATTACGAAGCTGCCATTCAGGCTGCTAAGGAAGCAAAATAATGGCTAACGTCTTTAGCGAAAGAGTATCTCCCAAATAGGACGTTCATCATACAATGTTCATTGCATAAAAAACAAAACGACATGATGGCCTGTGAAAAGGTATCATGCTTTTGTGAGCAAACAGTTGAAATTTTGCCGATCGTCCGAAACGGAATGCAGCTTTTACGGACGCTAATCAGGAAGAAACGGAAAAAACATGCCGAATAGGGATGCGATCTCTGTTCGGTTTTTTATTGAATGGGCTCTGTATTTTAATGAGAGATAAAGGAGGTATGTCGGTGAGTACCAATACAACATCTTCCATGGAATCGTTATTCTATGTTTTAGATCAAACAACGGACATGCTGCAAAAGGCTCTTTCTTGCACCTATCTGGAAGCTCTTGCGGAAAGTGCCGACAACTTGTTTCAAGGTATGGTGCTGCAAGAAGAAATCAGCGAAAAGACAAAAAAGGAGCTTCAAACGCAATACGATCGTATTTCATTAGATTCGATGCCAAAAGAACATATTCGAAAAGCTTATCAACTGGCCATCCTAAAAGGAATGAAAAAAAACATTCAGCCAAATCACCAAATGACGCCGGACTCCATTGGTTTGTTTGTCAGTTATCTCATGCAAAAATTTATGGCAGACTACGATCAATACAGTCTTTTGGATCCTGCGGTCGGAACCGGAAATTTGCTGACGACCATCTTGAATCAGCAATCTGATCAAAACATCCATGCAACCGGAATTGATGTAGATGATTTATTAATAAAGCTTGCCTATGCAGGGGCCAATCTGTTAAAGCATCCGATTCAATTTTATAATCAGGACGCTTTGGAACCGCTTTTCGTTGATTTGGCAGATGCAGTGGTGTGCGATTTGCCTGTCGGCTATTATCCAAATGACGATCAAGCCCAAAATTATCGGTTAAAAGCGAAGGAAGGCCATTCCTATGCTCACCATCTTTTTATCGAGCAAAGTATCCGCTATACAAAACCCGCCGGATTTTTGTTTTTTTTGATTCCAAATTTTCTTTTTGAATCGCCTCAGGCTGATCAATTGAGAGGCTTTTTGAAAGATGAAGTATATATACAGGCAGTGATACAGCTCCCTCTTTCCGTTTTTAAAAATAAAAATGCGGCCAAAAGCATTTTGATTTTGCAGAAGAAAAGCGAAGATGTAAAAGCACCTGAACAAGTGTTATTAGCAGACTTGCCATCTTTGACCAATAAAAAAGCGATGGAAGGAATGATCGCGAAAATTGAAAGCTGGTTTTTAGAGAAAAAACGCGGTCAATAATAAGCTGATTTCGTTCAGAAGGAGAGGGCTTGCAGAAGCGATGCCGTTCAAATCCCCCCTTATTGGCTGCAATAGAATCATGTTAAGATCAAACTTTTACCATGTTTTGTTTCAAGACTGACATTTGCCTGTTTAAGGCCAACATCAGCATTTAGCGCTCCTATAAAAATTCGAAAGGAGGGAGCATAGGGGTTCAATGGCTAGCGTGTGTTGGGACAATGGGGTATACCATCGCCGGACGGTATACGGTGGTTTACATTGTCCATGTGTCTAGGGAAAAAAGATGATGAATGAAAATCATTTCGTTTTGGACATGTTTTTCTTTCATCATCTTCTTGGATGCATAAAGTTGGAGTCCCCTGTGCGAATAATGATGAATTGGACCGAGCGAGACGAAGCCGTTTGGGAAGAAATTCTGAAATGGGAACAAACATTATTGGAATATGAAGGAAATGACCTCCAAACAACGTACATAAAATGGCTTGAACGTACCTTTGCCTCTTTTCCTGAGGAGTGGCAGGAAGCGTTTTTAACCAAACTGGATCAATGGATGTTTCAAGTTCAATCGCTGCTTCAAGGATCGCAAATTCAAGAAGAAGCTCGGGAAAGAATCCTCGTTTCAGCTCGCGCTTTTGATGATTCCGTCGTGGATATTCCGGATTTGCGGAAATTGACGATTGATCAGCTCCATTATTTAAACAGACAACATTCGGCTCGGCACCGTTTGTATTCGTTTATTCAAGGAGGAATGACCGGAAAAGGCGGCTTTTTGTCGGCCGTTTCCGATTTTCCCATTCTTATTGCCATTAATGTTCGGGCTGTTCAACTAACGGCTATGACTTACGGATTCGATGTTCAATCTCCTTATGAAACGATGATCTCCTTAAAAGTCTTCCATGCAGCAGTGTTGCCGAAACAGGTTCAAATTTACGGATGGAAAAAATTATTGGAAGATCTGGAAAACAAACAAGATGTTTATTTTTACGATGATTCTGAACAACTTGCGGACCCCCTGTGGTTGAATGAAATCGTGAAACAGCTGATGAAGCTGATGGCCATCAACATGTTTAAAAAGAAGCAAAATGACAAATTTCCTCTCATCCGGATGGCCATCGGTGCCAATTTCAATTATCAATTCACAAAAAAAGTAACGGAGTATGCAGAGAAGTACTACCAATACCGCTTGTTGTTGGATAAGAAAGGAGATATGAAATGAGTGCGTCAGACCATAAAAAGGGAGGGCCTCAACATGTGAAGGCTGCTGTCATTACCGTCAGCGATACTCGGACTCAAGAAAACGACAAAAGCGGAGCGCTTATTCAAAAACTATTGCTGGAACATCATCATGAAGTGGTTCAATATGAAATCGTCAAAGATGACAGTCTATCCATTCGCCGTCTTGTAACGGAAATTATTCGCAAAAAAATAGCGGATTGTATTCTTTTAAATGGAGGTACCGGTATTTCAAAGAGAGACGTAACAATTGAAACCGTTAAGCCGCTATTTGAAAAGGAATTGGCAGGTTTTGGAGAATTGTTTCGAATGCTCAGCTACACAGAGGACATCGGTTCTGCGGCTATTTTATCGAGAGCAGCAGCAGGTGTATCCGGCGGTGTCGCTATTTTCTCCATGCCTGGATCGACCGGGGCGGTGAAGCTGGCGATGGAAAAATTGATCTTACCTGAAATTCGCCATATTGTAAATGAAATTCGCAAGCAGGGGCTGTCCTAAAAGCTCCTTTTAAACAAGAAACCTCGACGAGATAAAACAATGTATCTTGTCGGGGTTTCTTTGTATCAAAAAGTTATGGGCGATGGCAATTGACCCTAATTCGATCGTTGCCTTAGTCGGTCCCATGTTGTATTTAATCAAAGCAGCTGAAAAGTGACTTGAAAGAATCACTTCATTCAATGTCAGCTTGGCGATTACATGATAATGAAAGGACGATTTTTTGCACCGGACTACGTGAAATTTTAGGTGATGATCTTGAAACCGGCGAGACTCCTGCGGGAAAAGGGAGCCAGGCGGACCCCGCAGCGAGAGACGAGCGAGGAGGTTTGCGGATCGCCCGCGGAAAGCACCTATGTCATTTTGAAACAATCCCTTTTTTGTTTTCAATATGCTCGTATTCTTATACACCTCCATTTGGTCGCGAAAATATTTTTTCAATCCCGAACGTTCTTCCTTCTTTTCAATAAGATATTTATTGTATACAGCCAGTGTTCGCTAAAACAAAGCATTGTTTGAAAAAGTATTGAATAAAAAATAAAATTAGAAAATTTTTATTCAATGGCCCTTGAAAGAAGAAACGGAAAATGATATTCTTATAGACATATAAAAAAGGAATAAAAATAACTATTGATGAATATTTATACGACCAAAAGGGGGATCCATGATGGGTAAAAAAGTTGTGCTCGCTTATTCGGGCGGTTTAGATACATCGGTGGCCATCCAATGGCTGAAAGATCAAGGGTATGATGTTGTTGCCTGCTGCCTTGATGTAGGGGAAGGAAAAGATTTGAAATTTATTCAAGAAAAAGCGTTGAAAGTCGGAGCTGTGGAAAGCTATGTCCTCGATGTAAAAGAAGAATTTGCTAATGAATACGCTCTGTTGGCTTTACAAGCTCATGCTCTTTATGAAGGAAAATATCCGCTGGTTTCAGCTCTGTCAAGACCGCTCATTTCCAAAAAATTGGTGGAAATAGCTGAAAAAGAAGGTGCCGTGGCGGTGGCGCATGGCTGCACGGGCAAAGGGAATGACCAAGTTCGCTTTGAACTTTCGATCAACGCTTTAAATCCGGATCTTGAAGTGTTGGCTCCTGTCCGTGAATGGAGCTGGTCGCGTGAAGAAGAAATTGAATATGCCAAACAAAAAGGAATTCCTATTCCGGTTGATTTAGACAGTCCTTTTTCCATTGACAAGAACTTATGGGGAAGAAGCAATGAATGCGGGATATTGGAAGATCCTTGGGCTGCTCCGCCGGAAGAAGCATATGAATTGACCACAAGTATTGAGTTTACGCCGGATACTCCGGAAATCATAGAAATCGATTTTGAAAAGGGAGTGCCTGTAGCTTTAAACGGCAAGCGTTACGCGCTTTCGGAACTGATTTTGGAATTAAACAAAATCGCAGGAAAGCATGGAGTGGGACGTATTGATCACGTTGAAAACCGACTTGTCGGAATCAAATCAAGAGAAGTGTATGAATGCCCAGGCGCGATGACATTAATTTTAGCCCATAAAGAATTGGAAGATTTAACGCTTGTAAAAGAATTGGCTCATTTTAAACCTGTCATTGAAAAGAAACTAACGGAAGTCATTTATGAAGGCTTATGGTTTTCCCCCATTAAAGACGCATTAAAGGCCTTTTTGCAAGAAACGCAAAAATTTGTCACCGGCACTGTCCGTGTCAAACTGTTTAAAGGCCATGCCATTGTAGAAGGAAGAAAATCAAATTATTCTCTTTACAACGAAAAACTGGCAACGTATACGGTTGAAGACGAATTTGATCATCAAGCAGCAGTCGGCTTCATTAAATTGTTCGGCTTGCCGACGAAAGTAAATGCGATGGTTCATCAAGAAAAGGAGAAGGTTCAAGCATGAAAAAATTATGGGGCGGGCGCTTCCAAAAATCAGCAGAAGAATGGGTAGACGAATTTGGCGCATCCATTTCGTTCGACCAAGAGCTCGTTCTTGAAGACATAGAAGGAAGCCTTGCACATGTCACCATGCTCGGAAAGTGCGGCATCCTTTCCCAAGAAGAGACGGATAAAATCAAAGAAGGGTTGCTCCGCTTAAAAGAAAAAGCGGAAAGAGACGAACTCACCTTTTCGATTTCCGAAGAAGATATCCATTTAAATTTAGAAAAAATGCTGATCGAAGAAATCGGACCTGTTGGTGGAAAACTTCATACCGGGCGGAGCCGAAATGACCAAGTGGCCACCGATATGCATCTTTATTTAAAAAAACAAGTTCAGTCGATTATCCAATTGATTACTTCTTTCCAAGAAACGATTATTGAAAAAGCGGAGAGGCATGTGGAAACAGTGGCGCCCGGGTACACACATTTACAGAGGGCGCAGCCGATTTCTTTTGCTCACCATTTGATGGCATATTTTTGGATGCTTGAGCGGGACAAAAAACGATATCAAGAATCGTTAAAACGTATTGACGTTTCTCCGTTGGGGGCCGGGGCGCTTGCCGGGACCACCTTTCCTATTGATCGGGAATATTCGGCCGCCTTATTGGGATTTTCAAGCATTTATCAAAATAGCTTGGATGCAGTAAGCGATCGCGATTTTATCATCGAATTTTTAAATGATTCCTCTATTTTAATGATGCATCTTTCGCGATTTGCAGAAGAGCTTATTTTATGGTCAAGCCAAGAGTTTCAATTCATTGAATTGGATGATGCGTTTTCAACCGGCAGCAGCATCATGCCTCAAAAGAAAAATCCGGATATGGCTGAATTGATTCGTGGTAAAACGGGCAGAGTCTACGGGCATTTAATTTCTTTGTTGACGGTATTAAAAGGATTGCCGTTAGCTTATAACAAAGATATGCAGGAAGATAAGGAAGGAATGTTTGACGTTGTCCATACGGTTATGGGTTCATTGAAAATCTTTAACGGAATGGTACGGACGATGAAGGTGAATGAATCGAAGCTGACGGAATCTGTCCATCATGATTTTTCGAATGCGACGGAACTCGCCGATTATTTGGCGGCAAAAGGAATCCCTTTTCGAGAGGCGCATGAAATTGTCGGAAAACTAGTTCTCCATTGCATCCAAAAGAAATGTTATTTGGCCGATTTGTCATTGGAAGATTTGAAGGAAGCCTCTCCGGTCATTGAGGAGGATATTTATCAAATTCTCTCACCCTACCAAGCAGTCAAAAGAAGAAATTCTTTAGGCGGGACCGGGTTTGAACAAGTGAAGCAGCAAATACAATATGCGAAAGAGCTTCTTTCACAACCGTTATCTAATGATAAAAGACAAATGGATCTCCCGGTGTAAAGGCTTCATTTCTACTAAAGGCTGAATACGGTGACTGCGCTAAAAAAGCATGCTTTAAGCATGCTTTTTTAGCGCAGATATCGGTCAAGCAAATCTTTGAAAAGTTTTGCCGATTATGATTTGTTTGTGCGGACAATTAAAACGTCGCATCGGGCTGATCGTGCGATATGTTCGGAAACGCTTCCAATCAAGAATCGTTCAACAGCATTCATACCTGTGGCTCCACAAATAATCAAGTCCGCTTCGACTTTTTTAGCGACATCTCTGGGAATGACCGCTTTAGGAGAACCGTGTTCTAAAAACGTAACGATATTTTTTACACCCGCTTTTTCGGCTTTCTTTTTGTAGTCTTCCAGAAGCTCCTGTCCGTATTTTTCAGCTTGTGCGGTGATAGTGTAGTCATAGGCTTCAACGCCTGCAAATACTCGGGTGTCGATGACATGAACCAAGTAGATGGTGGCTTCATTGCGCTTGGCGATTTCGATGGATTTTTTAAAGGCCCATTCCGCCTCTTGAGAACCGTCGACTGCTACCAGAATATGTTTATATTGGGTATCCATTTCTTATACCTCCTTTTTCTTCATTGTAAAACAAATAGGAGTATATATGTGTGGAATTTTTTCGAAAAATGTAGCAATATCATTATCATATGTGTGAAAAAGGAGAAAATGTACATTTGAAAATCTTTTTTGGCAAGGTCGAAAGTCAGGGGAGCCTAAAACGAATTTCTCATAAAGTGGAAGAGCAGGCCGCTACAGAAGAGTTATCATTGAAAAATCCTTTTTATCAGTCTTTTTTCTTAGTGAAAAAGAACTTGTCTATAAAACGGACAAGTTCTTTTATGTGCGCCCGGCATGTACATGAACTATAGGGCGTAAGTCCCGAACCCCGAAGACAGAAGTAGAGGTTAGCCAAGAGCAAGGGTGTC
>ERZ1673759.33-NODE-33-length-27156-cov-121.205380_pt1 | contig 27156 bp, 23 predicted proteins | sample MGYA00580179_ERZ1673759 | MGnify/ENA primary metagenome ERZ1673759 (study PRJEB41219, sample SAMN04549624) | soil metagenome | isolation source: soil | place: USA: Oklahoma, Great Salt Plains NWR | collected 2008-10-09 ... | reverse complement strand
GTCTTCGGGGTTCGGGACTTACACCCTATAGTTCATGTACATGCCGGGCGCACATGAAAAACGTCCTCTTCTTAAGAAGAGGACGTTGATGGACTCCTCCTCTTATCTTTCAGATCTATATACAAGATCTGTAGGACTTAGCACCTTTTCAAGCAGTACTGCTTGAAGGTTGCCGGGCTTCATTGGGCCTAATCCCTCCGCCGCTCTTGATAAGAGTGAAATATTCGTTATTTACAGTTTGTTGTGAATAAATGAAAAAAAGAAACTATTGAACAAATTATAGTGAATCTATGGACTAAAGTCAATGCCCTTTTCAATGATCCACATGGTTGTGCTTGTCCATGTTCGATACGGAACGACTACGGACAACGATGCGCTAACTTAGAATGGTTGAACATTGCACTGCATTAAGTTTTGATTTATTGTATTTCTTTTACGAACAAAAATTCGTCACGTATAGGTATATGGTTCTCGGGATTCATAAGGGGGATTTCAGGCTTTCTCTTTCTCGCGATATTCACGGCATTCGGGATGACCTTTACACATTGATATCCTCTTTTTTGATAAAATCGGATAGCCCTCAAATTATCATTAGTCGTAATCAGTTTCATTTTCTTACAATTTTGTTCTTTAGCAAAAAATTCAACACGATTCAGCAAAGAAGTTCCAATGCCTTTATTTTCTTCCATACTGTCCAACGATATAATTTCGCATTCATCTTTTGAAATGTAAAAAGTAATGAATCCATTGATTTCTCCTTTTAAGTTTAGAGAGACAAATCCATCCAATTCCAAGCAATCGTATGTACCGCTTGATGTCACCATTTCTGTGCTCCCCCATTGCTCTTTAAAAAATTTTAAAATGAACTCCTTCCTTACATCTTTTATTGGTTTTATCATTCATCATTCTCCTCTCCTTTGCAGTGGTTCAATGGCTATGCATTGATCGTCAAGCATTGTGCCACTCATTTCTTCCATTGAGGAAAAAGCGAGCCTATATGCAAGTTTCTTGGTGTAAAAGTCCAGTTTGGGTTATTTGTTTGAAAAGTGTTTAATGGAAAAGGGAAGACCTAATTTACTAAATAAAAGGAGTGTGACGGGTTATCTTTACTATTTGAATGGAGAAGAACCGCCTTCACTTTCATTGTAAAAGATTTTTTTGTTGCATACACACTTCATTTTGAAGATTATCAGTATTTCGAATTCCATTCGTTCGGCGATCATGTTCGCCATGATGATGAGGATTTATCAGGCCGATAGAAAGAAAAGCAGGCCCTTAAATATGTTTAAAAATGAGATCATGATAAGGCCGACATACAAACAACAGGCTGATCCAGAGAGATTGCCTCTAAAAATCAGCCCGTATAATGAAATTCAATGTTCAACCTTTTTCCAGACTTCGCGTTAAAACGCTACTGCCGGGATAGTAAGAAAGCAAGGCTTTGTTGAAACTTTTTCCAAATGTCAAACATACTTCTTCGCAACAAGCACCTTACTAGTAACCGAAACCAACGAAAGCCGTACCAACAATAATCAACAAAATAAACAACACAACAATCAACGCAAAGCCACCTGCATAAGCTCCGCCCATCATAACACCTCCATTTGTGAGTACAGAATAACATATTCCAATTGCCCCTCAGATGCCCGGGCTCGTGTAGCTGTCCATCGATTTTTTTCAAAATGAAAAAGAGAGCCTGACGTGTGTCAAGCTCTTCCATACCTTAAAAATTAATATATTTCCGTGGATTAACAGCATATCTTTTATCCGGAGTCCATGGCCCTTCATGAATTTCAAAATGAAGATGCTGGCCGGTTGATTGTCCCGTGCTTCCCATATAACCGATCACTTGTCCTTTCGAAACGTGTCCCGATTGGACGAGACGCGCGGACATATGGGCATAAACCGTCGTAAATACTTTTCCATTAATGGAATGTGAAATAAAAATACAGTTTCCATAAGAAGTAGAATAATAGGAGCGAATCACTTCTCCTGATGCGGCAGCCACTATTGGAACGTTGGAGCCGCTGTTCGCGATATCGATTCCTTCATGGAATTCAGAACCTCTAGCGCCAAACTCAGAAGAAATCACCCCGGCTGCCGGCCGAGTAAAGGCCCCAGACGAAACTTCAGGCATCGGTCCTTGGCTGGCGGACTGAACGGAATGTTCATTGCCAGTTGGCTGTGGTGCTTGTGCGGCCTCATTTTTTCGGTTTTTCTCGCTTTGAATCGCTTGTTGAATAGCCGACTGTTGAGATGCCAGCAATTCTTGTTCTTCTTGAAGGCTTAATTTATCGTTTTCAACGTCTTTCTGCTCTTTTGCCAACTGCTTCATCAACGAGTCTTTTTCCGTTCGTTTGGCATTTAAACGTGCCGTTAAATCTTTTAAATCCTGCACCATTCCTGTTAAACGGTCCAACTCTTTTTCTACTTCTTTGCGATTATTCTCTAGTTTTTCTTCATCTTTTTTTTGCTCATCCAAAATCGTTTTATCGGCGTTTACAAGAGCTGTCACCGCTGTGGCGCGGTCGATAAAATCACTAAAACTTTCAGCACCAAGCAGCACGTCTATGTAGCTAGCGCTTCCCCCGCTTTGTTGAAGTGCACGTGCCCGTTCCTTAAGCACTTCGTTCCGTTCCTGAATACGCTTTTGAATTACTTTAATTTCTTTTTTCAGATTTTCGATTTTTTCGTTTGTCTCTTTCATTTGTTTTTGTTTCTCAGCAATTTTTAATTCGGCATCTTGAGCAGCCATATCGATCGCTTTTATTTCTTTCGCCAACTTGCTTTGCTGGTCTTTTAGCTCGTTTAGTTTTTGGTCTTTTTCTTGAAGATGATGCTTGAGGTCCGCCTTTTTTTGTTCGATTTGTGTATTTTTCGATTCCAAATCTGAAATTTTGGAAGCAAAAGCGGCTTTTGTGAAGCCAAAATTGCTTCCAATCCCTAAAGAAGCAGCCAAAGCGGCCGAAAGAACGACTCTCTTTTTCACCATAAATCCCCTTTCCCTATCATTTTTTCTAACGTTACAAGTATGTAGATCTAAAAAACTTTAAATTTTCAAGAAGCGGCGAACAGACAAGAAGCTTCCCCACATTCCGATAAAAACGCCGACCAATAAAATAATGGCGCTTACTTGGAACACAAAAGGCGTATAGGAAAGAATTTGGATAAAATGATCATGCACATGCGTTTGAAAATATTGATAGATTACTTTATAGACAACCGCCACAAATGCGATTGGAATGACAGAACCTAAAATTCCGATCCAAAGCCCTTCCAGTAAAAAAGGCCAGCGAATAAACGAATTGGTGGCTCCAACGAGTCTCATAATTTCAATTTCTTTTCGTCTTGAAAAGATGTTCATTTTAATCGTGTTCAAAATTAAAAACATGGCAGTGAACAATAATCCGATCAGAAGCACAAGGCTGACATTCCTTGCCGTTTCAAGCACCCGAAACAATTTTTTGATTTTCTTTTCTCCGTAGACCACTTTTTCCGTATGATCGAAATGACTGATTTTCTCAGCCACTTTTGACGTATCTTTCGGATTTTTCGTTTTGACGATGAACACATCGTAAAGAGGATTATCTTGTTTAAAAAGTTTAAATTCGTCTCCCATGTCTTTAATCAAATTTTGCAATTCTTGTTCTTTTGAGGAAAACTGGACGGATTTCACTTGGGGCATCGATTCAATTTGTTCTTTGAGCTCTTGTTCGTCTTGCTTATTGGCGTTAAGAGCAATATGCACCCTGATTTCGACGTCTTTTTCCATATCCGTGGCTGCTTTGTTCATATTAAATAAAATGATCAGAAACACTCCGACCATCAATAAAGTGACGGTCACTGCCGAAACGGATGCGAACGTCATCCAGCCGTTGCGGCCGAGGCTCTTAAAACTTTCTCGAAAGTGGCGACGCACTGTTCTAGCTTTCATATCCGTACTCACCTCGCTGCTCGTCACGTACAATCCGCCCGTTATCAATAGCAATCACCCGATGGCGGTTTGTATTGACAATTTCTTTGTTGTGAGTCGCCATGACAATCGTCGTGCCTGTTCGGTTGATTTTTTCAAAAAGATTGATAATGTCCCAAGATGTCTCAGGGTCTAAATTCCCGGTTGGTTCATCCGCAATCACCACTTTCGGACGATTCACAATCGAGCGCGCAATCGAAACACGCTGCTGTTCCCCGCCTGAAAGCTCATCGGGAAACATTCTCGCTTTATGCTTTAAGCCGACCAATTGCAGTACTTCCATGACTCTTTTTCTAATTTTTTCCGGTTCTTCTTCAATCACTTCCAACGCAAAGGCGACATTTTCATAAACAGTCAGCGTCGGCAGCAGTTTAAAATCTTGGAATACAACTCCAATATTTCTCCTCAAAAACGGAACTTTGCTGTTTTTCAAGGTAGAAACGGTGGTCCCATTGACAATTACGGTGCCTTTTGTCGGTTTTTCTTCCCTATAAATCAGCTTGATAAAAGTGGACTTGCCTGCACCGCTCGGGCCAACGATGTAAACGAATTCTCCTTTACCAATCCTTACATTAAAACCATTGGCCGCCACTACGCCGTTCGGATATTGCTTAAAAACATCCTTCATTTCTATCATTTTAAAACCACCTAAGTCTTTTATTTCTTGTCGAATTTATGACTCTAACCCATTTTTTTAGGGAAAAATCGCAAAATCTAGCGAATTTTCAACTCAAAACTCATTATAGCATTGAATATCTTTCACTCATTGAAAATTTATGTTACATTTTGATTTCAGAATGTAAAAATAGTAGAGAAGTCCGTATCCGGCTGACACCTATATGCGAAAGAAAACAACCGTTTTTCCACACAAAACATTCATGATCGTCTCTCTCCCAACCCGTGCATGAAAATAGTTCCTTCCCGTCCATATTGGTAAAGACACAAACAGTTCATAATACGTGGCTTTTTTTGGTGGTTCGACCCTGAACACAAAACTGTTTGAGTGAATTTGGTGTTCAACCCTTTGTTAGCTCTTTCCAAATGGAAGGATGACTACGTACAGAAAAATGCTTATTTTCAAATTCACTCACTGTTTGTGATCCTATCTTTATGGAGTGATTGGATGGAAGTATTTATTGAAAGATGTGCAGGATTGGATGTTCATTCAGAACCCATAGTGGCTTGTGTTCTGATTGGTTCAAAGGATGATGAACTAATTAAGGAAACAGAAACCTTTCCGACTTTGACCAAAGATTTATTCCGGTTGTTAAAATGGCTCGAAGACCATGATGTGACCCACATTGCGATGGAAAGTACGGGAGTCTACTGGAAACCCGTGTTCAATATCTTAGAGGACTTCTTCGATATAACCCTGGCGAACGCCCAGAGGATTAAAAACGTACCTGGAAGGAAGACGGATGTTTCTGACGCTGAATGGATTGCAAAATTATTGCGCCATGGATTAATTGAAAAGAGTTTTGTCCCTCCGGTAGATATTCGGGAGCTGCGTGATTTAACAAGGCTGAGAAAGAAATGGATTGGCCACGTAACTTCTGAGAAGAACAGGATTCAGAAAGTATTGGAAGCCTCAAATGTTAAATTAAGTACGGTCATTTCAGATGTGTTTGGGGTTTCAGGAAGAAAGCTGCTCAATCGCCTCATCGAAAAAGGATATGTAGATGTAAAGGATGTTGAAGAAAGAATTCATGGGAAAATGGCTTCGAAAAAGCAGCGGATTGCGGATTCCTTATTTGGAACAATAAACGAGCATCAGCTTTTTCTGATTCGTCAGTCCTGGCAGCACATTGAATATTTGGAATCCCTCATCACCGAAATTGAACAAAGAATTGATGTTTTATTACAGAAATATCAGGAAGAACTTCAATTACTTCTAACGATACCCGGCATTAAGAAAGACACAGCAGCCGTCATTATCGCCGAAATGGGTGTAGATATGAGTCAGTTTCCTACATCACAACATTTAGCATCATGGGCGGGAGTGTGTCCAGGGAACAAAGAAAGTGCAGGAAAACGGTATAGTACAAGGACGGTAAAAGGGAATCCACCTATCAAATCCGCCATGTGCGAGGCGGCTTGGGCAGTGTCAAGATGCCGAAACAGATGGTTAGCAGCAAAATATTGGTCATTGGCAGCACGAAGAGGAAAGAAAAAAGCACTCGTTGCCACATCGCATCGAATGCTTCGGATCATTTACTCCATGCTTATCAACAAGGAGGCTTTTAAAGAAAAGCAAATTAACTAGTATAACCAAAGTCAAAAAGATTTATACAAAGTTACCTACCACAGGTAGCTCTGCTTTCTTATTGACTTTTTTCGGTCTTTGTTTAGGTTTGCCTGCTTCCGCCCGTAATATACGAGGAAACCTAGGAAATTATTTTCACAGAAAAAAGCTGAGCGCTTCCATCGCACTCAGCTTTTTTTCATTTCCAGCCTCTTTCTACCACTTGAATGGGATGCCTCCTATATTTTCCGAAACCATCCTTGTTAAGTTAAGCGTTATAATTATTTTTTATTGGCCAGCCATTCAGCCATTTTTTCGGCGTCCTTTCCTTGTACAACTTTTGGAGGCATTTGTCCACGGCCATTTTTCAGAATATTCAAGATTTCCTCTTTGCTGTATTTAGAACCAACTTTTTGCAAAGAAGGACCGACACCGCCTTTTAAATTTTCCCCATGGCAGCTAATGCACTTATTGTTGTAGATCTGTTGCGGGTCATCTCCTTTATTAGCCGATTCTTTTGCATTATCGCCATTGCCTCCACCACAAGCGGCAAGTAGAATCGATGTTCCAAGTATAAGCCCCATCAACTTTTTCATTTTTATCCTCCCTTGTGATAAGAATAGAACTCCTAAAAAATTATACCAATTTTATTTCACTTTGGAACTGTTCCACATCTCTCCCATTTCCCGATGACATCACGAACATGCAGTCAGGACATTCCTTTCCGTAAATTGTTTCTATTTCGTGAATTTCCGTTTGAATCTGATCCAAACCGATTATCTATTATTTATTATGAGCGTAATAAATGAAAAAAATCTTCCTATATAGGGAAGCAAATTTTAAAAAGAAAAGGTCTGTTTCTAAAGTCAATAAAATGCCCAGGAGCACCCCCTTTCTTCATGTAAAACCTTATTTCGGGTAATTATGGATGATCGCGAAATTCACTCGCTTTCCGCGGGCTCTCCGTTCCTTTACCATTTCAAATCAATTCGTATTTAAGAAAAAACATTAAAAAGGCTCCCGAAAACTATGTTATCGGGAGCCTTGATTTCCTGCAGTGAAAATCTTATTTTCCAACGAAATTTGGTTTTCTCTTCTCTACAAATGCCGCTACTCCTTCTTTAAAGTCTTCCGTTGTCCGAAGCAAACCATATGCTTTTCCTTCCAATTCAATACCTGCGCTAAGAGGCGTTTCATCTGCTGCATTCAGTACTTGCTTACATACTTTTAATGCAAGCGGCGAAAACTTGACAAGTTCATCGACCAGTGCGTCAACTTCTTTTTCTAGATCTGCTTTGGATACTACTTTCGTTAGAAGCCCCCATTGATAAGCCTCATCAGCCGGTATTCTTCTAGCTCTCATGATCATAAGCGACGTAATTTCTTCGCGTTCCAATAGTTCAAGGGCTTCTTTTTCATCAAAGTCAGGTAATACGACATACTTGCCATTTAAAAACATGATGGATAAAAGAGATCTCATTCCCATCGTATGATAAAGCGGCATTGTGCCTAACGTACTTTTTTCTAAAGCATCTTCCGCGATATAGCGGTTTTTGGCCGCAACGACCGCTACCGGTTCGCCAACATACCGCACTTTGTCAATAGCCATTGGATAGTATTGAACTGGCGCTGTCACTCCGACACTGAATGGATTTAATAAAGGCTCAATATCCTTCCCAGTCACAACTCCTTTTACCCCCGGAATTTCCAGCGCTTCTGAATAATCGATAGAAACGATTTTAGCATGAGGGTAAGGACTTCTTAATATCGCCACATGAGCGGTATTAGGCGGCGTCCCGATATCATCGATGTATTTTCCCTGCCCTGTCAGCAATCTGGCATCTTCTATACGAGTTACTTTTTTACCAATCAATTGACTCATTTTACCTTACCTCCTTCCGAAGAAGTTCCTCATAATCTTCCGGTGTATCAACATCCTCAGGATGTGGTTTATCCAACCTAGCCAAACGAATCTGGTTGGCAAACTTCTTTAAGACGGATCTGGCCCCTTCATCCCCTGTTAAATGGAAAAGATACGGAAACATCGAATGATCAAACAGAACGGGATGCCCTCTTTTGGACTGATATTGCGCTTGAACAATAGGGGCTTCATTCGATACATAACATCGAATGACTTCATTAATATCATCCTCTGTTACAAGCGGCTGATCACCGAGCAGCACAACGGCAGCATCCGTCGTAGAAGGCAGATTTGTCACCCCTGCTCTTAGCGATGTAGACATTCCTTTACCCGCCTCATCATTCAACACTAGTTTGTTTACAGACGAACTCCATACTTCCTGTTGAAGCCCGGCTATATCGGGATTCACGACAACAATGACGCCGTTTAAGCAGGAATTGGTGCTGGCATCCAAAACATGTCGAATCATGGATTTCCCTTTGTATGGAAGAAGCAGCTTAGGTTTTCCCATCCGTTTTGAAAAACCTGAAGCTAAAATGATTCCCCAAATGTTTTTTCTCTTCTTCTGTAAAATCGGCAGACGCCTCCTTCACACAAATTGCCTCATATCCGCTAATTGCGATAGCTTCTGTCCCGAGCCACCGTTACAGAAAACTTATAAAAAGTTATAATTTCCTACAACTTTTATGTTTCATTACTTCTTCATCGTGTCTGCTTTCACGTCTATCTATTAAACAGATCGCTACTTGCATTTGGTGTAACACTCCAAAGTCGTAAATTCCCGACTAACGAATCGGTACATGTCTGCATTAACTTGCATTGTTAAGATGCAGATTCTAAAACATTTTCACCATATTTTTTAAGATTTATAGACGCTTGATAATCTCGATCAACAATATTTCCACATTCACATTCAAAAGTTCTATCGGATAACTTCAAGTCTTTTTTAACTTTTCCGCAACAAGAACACAACTTAGAACTTGGAAACCATCTATCCGCCAAAATGAAGCGAATATTATTCCAATTCGACTTGTATTCAATTTGTCTTCTAAATTCATGGAAACATTGTTGTTGAACAGATTCAGCTAAATGTTTATTTTTCATCATACCTTTTACATTCAAATCTTCTAAAACAATAAACATTGGTTTTCTGTTTACGATTTCAGAAGTGATTTGATGTATGTAGTTATGACGAATATTCGTTAGTCTTCGTGAAACTTTTAAAAGTTGTTTTTCACTTTTTATAATGTTGTTGGTTTTCCTGTAACGGTTTCCCTCCCTTCCTTTTTCATATTTTCTTGAAATTTTGCGTTGCAACCTACGCTTTTTCTTCTCTAATTGCCTGATTCTTTTTGTTTTATTAATATTCCCATAAACTTTACCATCAGAACAAACAGCTAAATCTTTTATTCCTAAGTCAATACCTATTCCTTCTGTTTTTGAAGGAGAATAATCACTATCTGTTTCTATTCCAACAGATACCCACCAATTCAAACCATCAAATGTAAATCGAGGATTCATATACTTAACATTTTCACCAAATGGAATACGTCCTTTTTCAGCTAATCGAATCCAATTTATCTTTTGTTTATTCGACTTCTTAGTTGAAGCAAATCCTTCTACTTTTACATGTGTTTTTGTGAATTTAATTTTCACATTGTCTTGATAAAAACTGGGTGTAGATTTCTTTTTACTCTTAAATTTTGGATATTTTGATAGTCCTTTAAAAAATCGTTTATAAGCATCACAAGCATCTTTAATCGCTTGTTTTGTCACATTATTGCTTACATTATTCAGCCATTTAAACTCATCGAGTTTTTTCATTTGAGTAAACTGTTTTCTTAACACTGAATCGCTAATGAATTTACCGCCATTTTGATAATTTTCTTGTTGTTTTGCAATTGTCCAATTATAAGCAAATCTAGCTGTATTCGCATATAGAAATAATTTAGTTTTTTGTTTATTATTTGGTTTCAACATCACTTTTATTGACTTTATCATTCAGCAACTCCTCATTTTCCTTAATTAATTCATCTACTAACTTTCTAGTTTTATTAGCACGTTTGCCTTGTAATCTGCAACTAAATACTGTAACAATCTGTATTAAATCTTCTACAAGTTCTTGTTCATCTGTTTTTTCCGTACTATCTAAAACTTCAATCTCACATCCGTTAAGGTTTGCTATATACTCAACCAATTCAAAACCAAATCTAAGAAGCCTATCTTTATAGAATACTACTATTTTATCCACTTCTTTGTTATTTATCATTTTGATTAGTTGACGCAAACCTTTTTTCTTGTAATTGATCCCACTACCAATGTCTTGAATGATTTCGTATTCAACATTTAACGACTCTAAATATTTTTTCATATTTTCAACTTGTCTTTGCAAATCATCTTTTTGTTTATTAGAAGAAACTCTGCAATAACCAACCACTTTTTGACTGGTTTCTTTAATACCAAGTATCTCTTTAAGTTGATCGTGAGAATAATATCTATAGCCGTTTGAGCCAGTATGATGTGGTTTTAATTTTCCACTTTTGTCCCAATTTCTTAAAGTTTGTGGCGTTCGATTGATTAATTTGGAAAATTCATGAATGCTATAATATCTCATGCTATATTCCTCCTTAAATTAAATATAGCATGAAAAAATTATAAAGTAAATAAAAATTTTATAACTTTTTATAAGTTATTTAAAACTGTTTAAGCCTCCGTCTCCACCCATACAGGATCAACAAGAGAAAGCGCTTCTTCATCCGCAATCAGCACCACATTCTCATGTTTTTTTAAAACAGAAGCAGGAATCTCTTCCGTTATTCCCTCCTGAAAAAGTTTGCGAATAATAGGCGCTTTTTTCAATCCGGAAGCTAACAGTAAAATCTTCTTACTCTTCATGATCGTTTCTATTCCCATCGTAATAGCTTTCTTCGGAACTTCCTCAAGGGTGTTGAAAAATCTCGCATTAGCCTTTCGGGTCGATTCCGACAGTTCAACAATATGGGTTTTGGAATCAAAAGGCGTACCCGGTTCGTTAAAACCGATATGGCCATTCACACCGATGCCAAGAAGCTGCAGATCAATGCCGCCAAGACTTTCGATCCGCTCGTCATACCTTTTGCATTCTTCTTCAAGATCTTCCGCTTGTCCATCAGGCAAATAGGTGTTTTCAGGCGGAATTTGGACATGATCAAACAGCCTTTTTTTCATATAAAAATGGTAGCTTTGCTCGTGTTCAGGGCTTATTCCAATATATTCATCCAAATTAACCGTTAAAATCTGTCGGTAACTCGTTCCGTTCTTCTGATGGTCTTTTGCCAATAATTGATACGTTCCAGTCACTGTTCCACCCGTGGCCAGCCCGAGAACCGAATCAGGTTTTTCTTTCACTTGACGGATGATACAATCCGCAGCTTTTTGACTCATTTCCTCATAGTTGGCTACTTTTACGACTCGCATCTAACATCCCCCTTTTTTTATCAGCCGAAGGAAATTAAAGCGTTTACATCTTTATATTACCTTTTATCCGTCTAGTTATCTATACCAGTATCAAAACAGCGGAAGGGAGCACCCTTCCGCTGTTTTGATTAAGAAGTCGCATGTTCGTGTTCAGCTATTTTTTGTTTCATACGCTCCTGGTCGCGTTTTAAAATTTTCTTTAAATATTTTCCAGTGTACGATTGTTCCACCTCAGCCACTTCTTCAGGCGTTCCGGTAGCCACGATCGTACCGCCTTTATCGCCGCCTTCAGGTCCCAGATCAATAATATAATCGGCTGTTTTGATCACATCCAGGTTATGTTCAATTACAAGTACCGTATCACCGTTTTCCACAAGCCGCTGAAGGACCTTTAGAAGCCGTGCAATATCATCCACATGCAATCCTGTCGTCGGCTCGTCCAAAATATAAAACGTTCTTCCGGTAGAACGGCGATGCAATTCGGAGGCCAGCTTGACACGCTGTGCTTCCCCTCCCGACAATGTGGTAGCTGGCTGCCCCAGTTTGATATAGCCGAGGCCGACATCAGCAATCGTCTGCAGTTTACGCTTGATTTTCGGAATGTTTTCAAAGAATTCAAGCGCATCTTCCACCGTCATATCCAATACATCTGCAATGTTTTTTCCTTTGTATTTCACTTCGAGCGTTTCCCTGTTGTATCTCTTTCCATGGCAAACTTCGCAAGGAACATAGACATCCGGAAGGAAATGCATTTCGATTTTGATAATGCCATCCCCGCGGCAAGCTTCACAGCGTCCGCCTTTCACATTAAAGCTGAAACGTCCTTTCTTATATCCGCGCATCTTTGCTTCCGTTGTTCGGGCAAACACATCGCGGATATCATCAAAAACGCCTGTATAGGTGGCCGGATTGGATCGCGGAGTGCGTCCAATAGGGGATTGGTCAATTTCGACCACTTTATCCAAATGTTCAATGCCTTTCACTTCTTTATGCTGACCCGGCTTTTGTTTTGCTTGGTACAGCTTATGAGCAAGCGCCTTGTAAAGAATCTCATTGACAAGGGTGCTTTTTCCGGATCCCGACACGCCGGTGACAGCGATAAATACGCCTAACGGAAACTTCACTTTCACATTTTTTAAATTGTTTTCTTTTGCTCCTATTATTTCAATAAAACGACCATCCGGTTTTCGCCGTTCCTGCGGCAGCGGAATAAACTTTTTCCCGGATAAATATTGGCCCGTAAGCGAGTTAGGATCTTTCATCACTTCCTCAGGCGTGCCCGCTGATACGATCTCTCCTCCATGGACGCCTGCTCCCGGCCCGACATCGATTAAATAATCGGCGGCTAACATCGTATCTTCGTCATGTTCTACAACGATTAATGTGTTGCCTATGTCCCGCATTTCTTTCAGCGTCTCGATTAATCGATCATTGTCACGCTGATGCAGACCAATAGATGGTTCATCCAATATATATAAAACTCCCGTCAGTCGAGAACCGATCTGAGTGGCTAAACGAATACGCTGCGCCTCACCGCCTGAAAGCGTTCCGGCCGCACGGCTTAACGTCAAATAATCGAGGCCGACATTATCCAGAAAACCAAGCCGCTGGCTGATCTCACGCAAAATCAAATGGGCAATTTTCTTTTCCTTTTCCGTCAATGTGAGATTTTCAAAAAACTTTTTCGCTTCCTTAATGGAAAATTGAGTGACTTCTCCGATATGAAGACCGCCGATTTTGACAGCCAAGGCCTCTTTCCTTAAACGATGCCCTTTGCAAGTCGGGCATTTTTGATGAGCCATGTATTTTTCCATTTGCTCGCGTATATAATCAGATGTCGTCTCTCGATAACGGCGCTCAACGTTCGGGATCACGCCTTCAAACTCGATATAATTCTCCTTGACTTGGCCGAAATCGGTCACGTAGCGAAAATAAATGCTCTCACCATCTGATCCATATAAAATTTTGTCTAAAAGCGGTTTCGGTATATCCTTGACGGGTATATCCATATCAATGCCGTAATGATCGCACACCGCCTTTAAAAGCTGCGGGTAATATTGAGAGCTGGTAGGTTCCCAAGGTGCAATCGCGTTCTCGCGCAAACTCAAATTCCAATCCGGAATGACAAGATCAACGTCCACTTTTAATCTGGACCCTAATCCGTCGCAAGTCGGACAGGCACCGTATGGACTGTTAAACGAAAACATGCGCGGCTCCAATTCGCCGATCGAAAAACCGCAATACGGACATGCATGATGTTCACTGAATAACAGTTCTTCTTGTCCGATGACGTCGATAATGACTTTTCCTTCCCCTAGTTTCAGCGCGGCTTCTAAAGAATCGGCCAAACGGGAGTGAATTCCGTCTTTCACGACAATGCGGTCTACCACCACTTCAATCGAATGCTTTTTATTCTTATCTAATTGAATGTCTTCCTCCACATCCCGCATTTCCCCATCGACGCGAAGACGTACATACCCTTGTTTCTTCATATTCTCCAGCGTTTTGGCATGCGTTCCTTTTTTTCCTGATACCACTGGAGCAAGGATTTGCAGTCTCGTCCGTTCAGGATATTCCATAATGCGGTCCACCATTTGTTCAATCGTTTGAGAAGTAATTTCGATGCCATGGTTAGGGCAAATCGGATGGCCGATACGGGCAAATAACAGACGCAAATAGTCGTATATTTCGGTTACGGTTCCCACAGTAGAGCGGGGATTTCGACTGGTCGTTTTTTGATCAATGGAAATGGCCGGCGACAGCCCCTCGATGGCGTCTACATCCGGCTTGTCCATTTGTCCGAGAAACTGGCGTGCATAAGCAGACAAAGATTCAACATACCTTCTTTGGCCTTCCGCATAGATCGTATCGAACGCCAAAGAAGATTTTCCAGAACCCGATAGCCCGGTTAAAACAACCAATTGATCCCTTGGAATGGTAACGTCAATATTTTTCAGATTATGGGCTCGTGCTCCTTTAACAATGATTTGATCTTTTCCCATGATGGTCATCCTTCCGCTTTTAACTCTAAAATCGCATCACGCAGCTGGGCAGCCCGTTCGAAATCTAGTGCTTTGGCTGCCTCTTTCATTTCTGTTTCGAGACTGGCAATCAAACGATTCTTTTCTTCCGCAGATAATTTTTTCTTAGGAGATTTTTCGTACGTTTCTTTTTCTTCCGCAGCATAAGTAGCCCGAATGACATCGCGAATGCCTTTTTGAATCGTTTTGGGAGTAATTCCATGCTCTTTATTGTACGCTTCCTGAATGGCACGGCGTCGTTTTGTTTCCGAAATGGCTTTTTCCATCGAATCGGTAATATGGTCGGCATACATGATGACGTGGCCGTTTGCATTTCGAGCGGCGCGGCCAATCGTTTGAATTAAAGAGCGTTCCGACCGCAAAAATCCTTCCTTGTCGGCATCCAAAATCGCCACAAGAGAAACTTCCGGAATGTCCAATCCTTCTCTTAATAAATTGATCCCGACCAGTACATCAAATTTTCCGAGTCGTAAATCGCGGACGATTTCAATCCGTTCCAACGTCTTTACTTCCGAATGCAAATATTGCACTTTTATGCCGACTTCTTTCAAATAATCCGTCAAGTCTTCTGCCATTTTCTTTGTTAAAGTGGTCACAAGCACTCGTTCATTTCTTTTCGTTCTTTCTTGAATTTCGGCAAGCAAGTCATCGATTTGCCCTTCGATCGGGCGGACATCGATGGTCGGATCCAGCAAACCGGTCGGCCGGATGATTTGTTCCACCATTTCCGGGCAATGTTCCATCTCGTAAGGACCCGGAGTAGCTGATACGTACACAATTTGGTTAATATGCTTCTCAAACTCTTCAAACGTTAAAGGACGGTTGTCCAAAGCAGACGGCAGCCGGAAACCGTGATCCACCAGGACTTGCTTTCTTGCTCTATCCCCGTTGAACATTCCACGAATTTGCGGTAATGTCACATGCGATTCATCGACCACGATTAAAAAATCATCCGGAAAATAATCAAGAAGCGTATAAGGAGTGGAGCCCGGCGGTCTTAACGCCAAATGGCGGGAATAGTTTTCGATTCCGGAGCAAAACCCCATCTCTCTCATCATTTCTAAATCATATCGAGTTCGCTGCTCCAGTCTTTGCGCTTCCAGCAATTTTCCTTGGTCTCTCAGCTCGTTTAAACGTTCTTCCAGTTCGATTTCAATATTGCGAATGGCCATCTTCATTTTTTCTTCTCTCGTGACGAAGTGAGAAGCAGGGAAGATAGCCACATGTTCCCGTTCACCAAGAATTTCTCCTGTCAGTGCATTGACTTCGCGGATGCGGTCGATTTCATCTCCAAAAAACTCAACTCGGATACAGTGCTCATCCCGGGAAGCGGGGAATATTTCGACTACATCGCCGCGTACACGAAAGGTCCCACGCTGAAAGTTAATGTCATTGCGCTCGTATTGGATATCCACAAGTCGACGGAGAAGGTGGTCCCGCTCCATCTCCATACCGACACGCAAAGACACGACCAAATCCCGGTATTCTTCCGGCGAACCTAAACCGTAGATGCAGGAGACGCTGGCAATGATAATGACATCTCGCCGTTCAAACAGAGCGGAAGTAGCAGAGTGCCGCAATTTGTCAATTTCATCATTGATGCTGGAATCTTTTTCTATATACGTATCCGTCTGCGGTACATACGCTTCCGGTTGATAATAGTCGTAATAACTAACGAAATATTCCACTGCATTATTCGGGAAAAATTCTTTAAACTCACTGTATAATTGTCCGGCTAACGTTTTATTATGAGCGATGACCAATGTCGGTTTATTCACTTCTTTAATTACATTCGAAATCGTGAACGTTTTGCCTGTTCCTGTTGCACCAAGAAGCGTTTGATGCTTCTTTCCTTCCCGTATTCCTTTTACCAGCTGTTGAATGGCTTTCGGCTGATCGCCTTGCGGACGATATTTCGAAACAAGTTCGAAGCGATTTTCCACTCGCAAGATCCCCCCTATATTGACAGCATTTATCAGCCGAAAAGAAGAATTTCTTCCTTAATGGCTGTTTCGTGTATATAAACGATCACATAAGGTGAACGGTGATAGACAATCCTTTATCTGGTTATAACTCATTCTACCACAATTCCCTTCCCCTTCACCAATTATATGCGAACAAATTTTCGTTTCGATTCAAAGAAAATGGATAAAAAATAAAAGCAATCAATGGCATTGATCACTCTTTTAAGCATAAAATTTTCTTTTCCATAAAGAAATTCAATACTCAGCGCAAAGAAGCCAATCTTCACGATTCCGCTGAATCCTTTCCCGTTTGTTCTGTTGCTTGCTTATTTTTTTGTTTTTTTCTATTTTTAAAAAAGGCAATGATGAGTAAAAAAATAGGAATGACGACTTGAAGCGGCAAGTGTAAAACGAGGGGAACTAAATCCAGCCCCTCTTTCATGTGCTCAAAAAAATTATCGGCAATGGATAGCGATGCAATGATCAAGATCGGAACCAGCAAATACAATAGCTTTTTATAATCAGAGATCCGAAAAATTTCCGCAATCCCGATGGAGGCGGCATAGAGAAACAGACTAACTTTAATAAAACCGCCAATCACTAATGTGATCAAAAAAAAGATATCCAGTCGTTCCAAAAAATCAGCCACTTCGATTTGCTGGATGGTTTCTAACAGAGGAAAAGTCGCCGTTGAAAAACCATCCACCCCCAGCACGGCGATGTTGACGACACTTACGATGGTTAAATTAATTCCACTGAGCGTAATCGCCGTTAATCCAATGATCTTTCCTTTTTCGGGCTTGTTTAAATACGGCAGCAACATGGTGAAAACAACGATTTCGCCAAATGGTACATACATGGTTTGCGTAACGATTGTTTTCAACACAGGCCGAATCCCGTTTTCCAGCATCGGCTGTAAATTCTCCAGTTTGATTAAACCGGAAATGACCACCAATACAAAGCCCGAAATCGCCAGCAAATAAAGAGCCACAAAGGATAATTCGCTCGTTCTCGCAATCACTTCTATTCCTTTGTTCAGGCCATATAAAATGGTCGCCATCATAATGGCATTAATAATCAACACAGGTGTCTCGGGATAGGCAAATGTTGCCACTAATTCCCCGAAATCGCGCAGCACTCTTGCTGCTAAATAAAGAAAATAAATGCAATAGACAAAGCCGATCACTTTTCCTACAAACGTCCCTAAAAGGTCTTGTGCATAAGTGGCCAGAGACTTGTCGGGAAAATACAGATAAAGGCGATGGTAGACAAGAAATAAAAGCAATCCTCCCAACAACCCACCTAATATCGTCATCCAAGCATCTTGCTTAGCCTGGACTCCTAAAGTGAGGATAATGGCACTTCCCATTTCAAATAGAAAGATGAGAATGAATAACTGGAGGCCGTCTATTTTTGCCTTCTCCATTCATGGATCACCGCCTTTTTTCTTCCTTAATAGTGGACAGGAATGATTTTGTCCGCAATTCTGAACGCCGTATGTGCGTCCTCACTTCAACCTTTATGTTCATAGTTGGGAAATAATCATCGCTCCACTTCGTGTGTACCCTTTTCCAAAACTTCGGATCGTGCCTATGGATCGCATCGCCAAAGCCAAAAATATCCGTGTGGTTCCGTTGAGCGATTTTGATCGCTCGCTCAATTTCTCTTTCAATTTCTCTATTGGTTTGTCTTTCAATTTTTTGTATGACTCGTAAGTTCGTGATATCAACCGGGACGAGCATTTCTCCAATATCGCCTTCCACTTTCACCAAGACGGACCCTTCCGGTTTTCCGTTTTTCACTTTGGCTGTCAGCTTTGTTTTGTCCCGAACCACTTCATAGGAAAGGGCCTTTTTTCTTCCACCCCAATCGACGCTTACACTCGTGGACCTCATCTTTCCCAGCGACCAGGTTACTCCTCGCGCTGTTTTGCCGTACACCCATTTTTTTAGTTTTCCATCTTTAATCATGGCGAATCCGCTTATTTCGATATTATTTACCGGATTTGTTCTTTGCAGGTTTTCCATCGTCCCCCTTTGTTCACTGTTATGGATCAGCCTGATCCCCGGAATGACCGGTTGTTTTCCCGGGGAAATCAATTGTTGAATGACATCAGCAATTTTGGTTGGGAAAGTTTCACTCCATATTGACTCGGAAGTCGTCAGCGTTTTGCTAATTTGATCAGCGGGAATTTTATCAATTGGCGTCAAAGTTTCTAAAATGGTCTGCGCCTTTGTTCCTTTTGCAACCACCATTGTCGTTGTGTTTCGAAATTGTTGGTCTCTTTCGATGGCTTCCAGTATAACAGGTATATTTTTTTTAGCCACTTTTTCTCCTATTACGAGCATATTCGTATGAGAAAAGTACAAACGCCTTGAAATCATTGTAGAAGCTTTTCTGGTAGCTTCAACGATGTTATCACCTTTTTGATGATACACGACTATCGGCAGTCCTTGTCCTCCTCCGCCACCTTGCTGGACAGCCCCGGCCACATTTCCGGGATTGACAATTTGCATGCTGACCTCATATTTTCCATCCTTCGTCATATCGATGCCGAGTGCCAACACCAACGCCAGATCGGTCAGTTCACGCTTGCTCCAACACCCCGAAAGGAGAAGTTGCACACATACTATCATGAACAATAAGGACCGCTTACGAATCATTTTTTTCACCTTTTTCATTCTCTTTCTGAGAATAGGAATGATCCGGCGGCTGTGGCCGTTGATGTTCACCCGCTCTTGTAATATTCGATTGGCTAATGATACGAGGTCTCTCTTTATATTCCCAGATTGGCTTGCGAACTACTGTGTCGCCAAAATTAGCCGGAATAAAAGGAGCAAGCGGAGTCATATACGGCACCCCAAATGAGCGAAGGCTGCATAGATGAATCACCATCACCAATATGCCCATTAAGCAGCCGTAAAACCCGAATGTCGCCGCCATCACCGCAATAATAAAACGAATCAATCGCGCCGATATCGCAATAGAATAAGCAGGGGTCGCAAAATTGGCAATCGCTGTAATCGAAACGACAATGAGCATAGCCGGCGATACAAATCCTGCTTGAACCGCTGACTGGCCAAGGACAATCGCCCCCACAATCGATACCGTTTGTCCGATTGCCCGCGGAAGCCTTACCCCGGCCTCACGCAAAATTTCAAACGTTACTTCCATAATCATTGCTTCCACAAACGCCGGAAAAGGAACCGATTCACGCTGTGCTGCCAGCGCAATCACAAGAGGGGTCGGTATCATTTCCTGATGAAAAGTAGTCGCTGCAATATAGATAGCCGGACCTACGAGAGAAATAAAAAAAATCAGCACTCGTAAAAAACGGAGGGCAGAACTAAGATCAAACCTGCCATAATAATCATCCACCGCCTGAAAAAACTGGATAAAAACGGCCGGCGCCAAGAGGACATATGGTGTGCCATCCACCAATATCGCTACTCTTCCTTCCAATAAATTAGCCGCCGCCACATCCGGTCTTTCGGTATGAAACAACGTTGGAAAGGTAGTAAACGTTTTGTCCTCAATCAGCTGTTCTATGTAGCCAGAATCCAGAATACTATCGATATTGATCCGCTTTAACCTTATCCTGACTTCCTCTACCACTTTTTCATTGACAATTCCTTTAATATACATAATCGCCACATCTGTCTGCGTCACTTTGCCAATTTTCATGGATTCCAGCCATAGATTCGGATTTTTAATTCTTTTTCTGATTAAGGCACTGTTTGTTCGGATCGTTTCCGTAAAACTGTCCTTCGGCCCGCGAATGGAAATTTCCGTAACCGGCTCCGATATTTGCCGCTTTTCCCCTCCTCTTGTATTAGCCGTTAACGCTTTAGAAACGCCATCTACCAGGATGATCGTTTGTCCCGTCATTAAATTGGTAAACAAATCTTCCCAACAATCTAATTCCTTCACTTCTCCGATCGGTAAAATTTTTTCTTTCAATACCTGAAGCGCTAACTTCGGGTTTTCCAAATTTTGTTCGTTCGTATCTTTCATGGCCGATTCTATCAAAAAGTCTTTTACGGTCAGATCGTCTACAAGCCCTTCCGTATAAATAATGGCAGCTGTGACATCCGCTTCCTGACCCATTTTGATGACACGAACAATGATATCGCTGCTGTTGCCCGTTGTTTCTTTGATGACATCTATATTGGTCGCAAGCGATTTCTCTATATCTCCTTTTGGCACATTTTTGGATTGTCCTAATTGCTCTTGTTTTTTGCTCACCTGTTTTTTCTGTTTGTTCTTTTTGCCTTTATGAAAGAACATTTTCTTAAACAATCCCATCATAATCCCTCGTTTTCAAAAAATGGATGTATCTGTAGTTTCCCGCATATACCGTGGAGATTATACGAACTTTTTTTCTTACATGATCTGGGACAAAATAGAGAAAAATAAAGAAAACATATGTTGTGAGGATGTCATCATGAAGGTCATTTTTACCGTTCTTTTAATCATCGCGGTTCTTTTCGCTTTAATTTTTTCACTCGATTTACTGTTAGGGTACCGATATCAAAATGCGTTTTTAAAAACGCTCGACCCCTTTCGAAAAATGGAAAAAGAAGAAATTATAACGCTTGCTCTCTTTTTTATTGTGTACATCATCAAGCAAGTCATAAGACTATATAAAAAAAAGAGCAAGAACAAAAACAATCAAAAAAGCAGCCCCAAAAAATAAGCTGCTTTTTTATGCGATAAACATATTCAAAAAAAACAATGGAAATGTTTTCAATCAGAGGTTATTACACTGTCTTTCATTGGTCTACTTCTATCAGTGGGAGTCCGCTGTCTGATCACGCGGGATCAAAAGGCCGTAGCGTCTCGTTTAAAGCTCAAAATCTGCCTATTCATGCAACCTCAGCAGCAAAAAAAATAGCGCCAGGAATGATCAGCAATAGTTCCTAAGCGCTTTTCTTTTGACTTCTTTTCCAATAGTTCGATAACCAAAATCCAGCCGTTAAAGAAGCGGCATCAATGATCACCAAAGGCCACGTATGAGTATATCCTTTGTAAGCGGAAGCAGCTATTAAGGCGACAGTTAAAACCAGTCCGATGACTTCATTATACGTGATACGTGCAAACAGCAGCACCAGTAATCCGGGAACAAACATTGCCAACAATATTTTCCCTTCCATATCCACACCCCTTTGGCACCATTCTGCTATACATCATATAACATACAGAATAAACTGAAAAGTCATTTACAAAAAATTACTGCTTTCTGTTTATTCAGACGGATTTTGTTTTTTGAAAATAATATCTTCTGTCATTTGTTCCAGTTCACTTTGCGGAATGTATGTCTCCGATAATAAATCAGGCACGATTTCCTTCAAAAAGTATTGAACGCAATTCATATCTTTAAACTCCATAATAGTGGACAAAGCTTCCTGATAAATTTCGCGGAATAGCGGTTCTGGATTTCCTTTTTGGATTTCCCCGAACGATTCATAGAGTAAATCAATTTTATCCGCCACTGATAAAATTCTCCCCTCTAATGTATCATCTTTCCCTTCTTGAAACCGTTCCAGATAAATCGATTGAAATTCTTCAGGAAATTCTTTTTCCACAAATTTCTTCGTCATTTGCGCCTCCACTTGTGAAAATAGCTCTTTTAATTCATTAGAAGCGTATTTCACAGGCGTTTTTATATCGCCGGTAAACAATTCCGCATAATCATGGTTGAGCGCTTTTTCATACAACGCTTTCCAATCTACTTTTTCGCCATGCGCTTCTTCTACCGTCCCTAAAAATTGGGCAATTTTCGTCACTTTAAAAGAATGGGCTGCAACCGAGTGCTCTTGATATTTAAACTTTCCCGGACAACGAAACAGATTTTCTAAGTCTGATAAGCTTTTAAAGTAGTTGTGTACTCCCATAAGCCATCCTCCTTAAAAAGTATATTGCGAATGATTGTATCAATTTTTGTTGAAAGTTTCCACTAAAATGGATGAATTATCGAATCATCATGGAAATCGTTACCGGACCAATACCCGTCTCATCTCGGTTACAGTGGGCGCCATTCACCAATCTTATGGATGAAAAAAGACCGCCCTTTTCACATGTTACGAAGAACATTTCGCTAAAAGGGAGGCCTCTCTTTATCGCGGGAAACAACTGCTATGATACAGCTGACCCGTTTATATGTCTTTCCTCATCAATGAAAATTAACCCAAGTTCATGGTGTTCGCCTTCATATAAAGAACTTTGGGCAAAGCGAACTTGGCCGTTCACATCATATACTTCCAATTTGCAAAATGCACGGTTGCGTTGAAGCGCTTCATAAAATTCTTTCTCGCTGTTGACTTCCACTCCGTTCGTTTTACGGATAATTTCCCCGCTTTTCAGTCCCATTTTATGAGCGGGTGTAAAGGGGAGAACCCCCAAAATCAAAACACCTTTCGTACTGGGCGTAAAAAAATGGGGCTGACTTTTTTGCCGATTGTGGTCAAAATAGGAAATCGCCAACCGACCGGCAAAAGCAAAGATCAAGGCTGCATAGCTTATGACCGGAATCCAATGAGACACGAAGGCAAGCAAAAAAGTCAACACACCGAGCCAAATCACCTTTCTGCCCGTTTCCTTCAAAACCCTTTCCGGAATAGAAGCCGTCATCGTCCGTTCAAACCCTATTAAAAACGGAAAGAAAAACAACGTGAATGATTGTGCTCCAATGGAAAAGAACGGCCACCAATCCAAAGAAGAACGAATATGATCAGCAGGAAGCAATAAAAACACAGGAATGAGCCACGTACGTTGAGAATAGTGAGCGCCCACCGTCAATCCCCGCGGACTTTGGACAAGTCTTGGCGAAGTGTCCCGCCAAGCATTTCGATAAATGAGAGCCCCTTCCCCTATAAGAAGAAGCCCCGCAAGAACAGAGAGCGATACAAATACGAGCGGTTCTGAAACGGTGGAATCAGCATTAGGCAAACCCATGCCAGCTGCTTTCGCCACATAATACAGAATGGCCGCACCGCCAAAAATCCATGCCGGCGATAAAAACCGGGCCCTGAAAAAGCTAAGCAGCAGAGTGGTCGTGGCTAACAGTGCGCATGAAAACCAAGACACTTCAACACCAAGAGCCAGCGTACAGGCGGAAATAATGAACCCGGCGACCAATCCGGCCGGAAGCAACATGCGCAATTCGTGGTATATATCGTATACACTGATATCAAAATCTTTCCGTTCTCTTTTTACCCGCCATAATCCAATACAGACAGAGAAGATGAAAGAAAAATAAAAAAGCGGATGGAGAAAAAGTTTTCCAAAGCCTTTTGCCAATTCAAGCAGAATATCTTGTATCAATAGGAAACCACCATCCTTTCTTCCGTCTCACCGTTTTGACTGTAATCTCATTGTATCAAATGAATGATGAAAACACATATAAAATTACACAAAGATCATAATGAAATCATAGCGGACTTCTCTTTCGCCGCAAATTCTTTTCATGAAGTTCTCCCGTCACACGTCCTGGACAATAGCGGCCAAAGGACAACCGTTTACGGCCAAAACTATTTCTATATTACATAAACCAGATATCAATAGACAAAGCCTTAAATGTCATTTAGTTTTGCCAATTTTTTCATCATCGCTGACAACCTTTAGCGCCACATTCAGCTGCAAATCATTTTTATCTTTTTTCATCGCTTCCATGATTTTAGTCTCCAGCATTTGCGCTGTCTGCTTATCAATTTGTCCGTTCACTTTTATTTGATTTTCCATTTGAAAGGCGCGAACCGCTTTTTCCGTTTGAGCGCTAAAATAGCCATCGGTCCGTCCGGGAGCGTATCCCAGTCCATCCAGCATTTCTTGGGCGTTTTTGACTTGATCGGTATTCATATTTTTCTTTAGCGGTTTTTCTATTTGAAGAGGATGAACGTAGAAATAGTCAGGCTGCTTCACCACAATGTTCGGTTCAATCCCTTTATGATGAATCCAATTGCCGTTTGGCGTCAGCCATTTATAAGTCGTTAATTTAATATTGCTGCCGTCGCTGAGGGGAACCGCTTGCTGAACCGTTCCTTTGCCAAATGTCTTTTGTCCGATTAAAGTATATCCTTCTGCCTCCTTCAGTGCTGCGGCTAAGATCTCAGATGCAGAAGCGCTTCCGCCATCTGTAAGGACCACAATCGGATAAGGTTTAGCTTTTTTGGTCGTTGAATAATATTCCACTTTCTTTCCGGATCGTTCTTCGATTTGCAAGTACGGCTTATGATCCGTAACGAGTTCTTTTAAAATTTCTTCAACGCTTGTCAATAATCCTCCTGGATTGCCCCGAACATCGAGAACAAGTCCTTTGATGTGTTCTTTCTCTAACTGCTTTAATTTCTTTTTAAAGTCTTTTCCCGTTTCTTCCGAAAAAGAGGTAATTTCGATATATCCTATTCGTTTTCCATGTTCTTTCTTGATTTTTCCATTCACCGTTTGAATCGGTATTTCGCCCCTTTTCACTTTAAATGTCAACGGTTTTGCCGCCCCATCTCTTCTCACTTCCAACGTGACGGATGTTCCCTTTTTTCCGCGGATTTTTTCAGTCGCCTTATATAAATCCAACCCCTCTACGTTTTTGCCATTGACTTTAATAATCTGATCGTTCGGCTTTAAACCTGCCTTTTCCGCCGGTGAATCTTTCAAGGGCGAAACGATGAATACTTTTCCGTTTCTAACGGTGATCTCAGCCCCGATCCCTTCAAAAGCAGAGTCCAAAGAATCATTAAACTGGTGAGCGGTTTCAGCATCCATATAAACGGAATAAGGGTCTTTCAAAGCAGCCAGCATTCCGGAAATCGCTCCTTCCACCAGCTGACCGCTGTTCACCTTCTCCACGTATTTTTTCGAAATCAATTCATACGCCACTTCCACTTTATGGAGTTCATCCGGAAGTTTGTAAGATGCCTCGCCTGTTTGGCCAGGCTCCCTGCTTTCTTGCGGCGCACTCTGATCCCAAATTTTCAATCCTGCATATGTGCTCCCTGCACCCGTTAAAAAAGAGCACGACACAAGAAGAGCAGCCCATTTTCTCTTCATCACTCATACATCCTCCTGTCCAAAAGCCTTCCCCTCTTTTTGAGGTTCGAGCTAAGCCTAACGTTCGTGTCATTATCTATATTCACGGAAAGGACAAGTTATGAAGAGAAAGGTTCGGCTGCCAGAGAACATTTTTATATGGAAACTCCGGATATAACAGCCCCTAAGCACGCATTCCTTGGTTCAAGCGCCAGTTCATTTAACACTTCAAAGCTTCGCAGGATTGTTTCCTTTTGATGCCATTGCTCTATCGTTTCCCTTGTGGCGGCGATATCATAATAATAGACTGAAGCGGTCTTGCCTGTATGTTTTATTTCGACATTTGGCTCAGATAGAGGTTGTTCCGTCAATACAACCCATTCCGTTTCAGCAGTATTGGAAGAGGCATGGGAAAAACAAGGTTTTTTCCCTACTGAAGTTTGTTTGAGAACATGGATTAAATCTTCTACCATGGCGCTTGCAGTTGGATACTTTCCGGCACCGGGGCCTTGAATGGTCACTCTGCCAATTAAGCTTCCTTGGAAGGAAACAGCATTCTCCACTCCTTCTACACCGTAAAATGGATGCGTCGACGGTACAAAGACAGGCTTGACAAAACCTTTCAAATGGCTTCCTTCTTTTTTTATATCCGCTACATGCTTTACGCGACATTGCAGTTGATCGGCAATTTCAATAACTTCGCTTGTGATATGAGTAATTCCTTGTTTTTCAATCGTTTCCCATTCCGGCTGAATTCCCCAGCCAACGTTGCTTAATATCAACAGCTTATAAAAAGCATCGGTCCCTTCGATGTCATTGGCCGGATCCGCCTCGGCATAACCTCTTGCTTGAGCGTCTTTTAACGCTTCATGAAAACTGATTTTCTTTTCTCTCATTTCCGATAAAATAAAATTGGAAGTTCCATTTAATATTCCTTGTATTTCTTCCACTTCATTGACCCTTAACAGCGCAAGCGTTTGAAGAATCGGGGTTCCACCGGCAGTCGTCGCTTCAAAACCTATTTGAACGCCGTTTTCTTTTGCTTTCTTTAACAGTTCCTGACCGTGGCGGGCAAACATGACTTTATTGGCAGTGATAACGTGGATACCTTTTTCTATTGTCATTGATAAATAAGTATGGCCCGGCTCTTCTCCCACTATAGCTTCAAATATCACTTGCAAGCCCGGAATCGCCAAAATGTCTTCAAATTGGGTCGTAACGATCACAGACTCATCTACATCCCGTTCTTTTTCCGGATGTTGAATCAAGATTCCCGCAACTTCCACTTCTTTCCCAAGCAGCTGTTTCAGCCGACTTTGATGGGATTGAATCGATTGATAAACTCCTTGTCCCACTGTACCAAAACCCAAAATGGCTGCTTTAATTTTCTCTGTCATGTTTGCTCCTCCTTCACATCAATCTAGAATGCTTTTTATTGCAACCCCTTGTTGATACTCCTCGATACAAACAAAACGGCTCTAAATCGAGTAGGAGGGAGCGATTAACTCCCGTCCTCTCACACCACCGTACGTACG
>ERZ1673759.32-NODE-32-length-27449-cov-26.545156_pt1 | contig 27449 bp, 26 predicted proteins | sample MGYA00580179_ERZ1673759 | MGnify/ENA primary metagenome ERZ1673759 (study PRJEB41219, sample SAMN04549624) | soil metagenome | isolation source: soil | place: USA: Oklahoma, Great Salt Plains NWR | collected 2008-10-09 ... | reverse complement strand
TACGTACGGTGGTGTGAGAGGACGGGAGTTAATCGCTCCCTCCTACTCGATTCATGAGAGGCGTTGTTTCTGCATGGAACAGGTTTACGGGAAAGACGTATGATCGCCATTCGAGGGATCCCAAGAATCGTTAAATGCAGGAGGAAATGACCTATCTGTATGATCCTGTTGCAACAAACAGATTGTCATTTTTTGTGAGTTCAAGAGATTCTTTTTGAATTAGTATTGGATGGTAAATTTCTTTTCATTTTCTTTCGGTTCTTTTTCGACAACTTCGATTTGATCTACTCTTCCGTGGGGGCTGGCTCCTTTTTTGATGAAAGAAATCAACTCGGACAGAGGCATTTCATCCCCTTCGGCTTCTATTTCGACAGATCCATCCATTTCGTTTCGCACCCAGCCTTTCAGACCTAATTGTTGGGCTTTTTGTTGTGTGTAATAACGGAATCCTACACCTTGAACTTTTCCGTATACTTTAATAAAAAGTCGTTTCATCATAATCTGATCCTCCTCGTCATTGCGGGGTTTTTTTGTGAAAACATCCTCCTAAAGAATAGAAAGGTAGAAAATTCAATTTCATAGTTTTCCGAAAATAGCACCTTGACCGAGAATTTATTTTTATTTTATCACAGGATAAAGGCTGATTGGGATCGGGAAAGCAATGAAAAACGGACTGACTTTACTAGCAGTCAGCCCGTTTATAAGTTCAAAATGAATCGTTTTTTATTGTCCTTCACGTGCTTTTTGTTTTTCGTAAAATTTCTTCGACAACCATGTTTGTCCAATTAGAAACAATCCGCTGACAGCCCAGTAAAGCGGCAGTGCAGCCGGGGTTGAGAACGAAATGAACAAAATCATCAACGGAGACATTAGCCCCATGATTTGCATTTGTTTTTTCTGGTCTTCCGGAACACCTATCATGGAAACACGGAATTGGAAATAGTACATAATTCCGGCGATAATGGCCATGGGAATATCAGGATGTCCTAATTTAAACCATAAAAAGTCCGCTTTTTTAATATCCTCAGAAATTCGGATTGCATAATAGAGAGCCATCCAAATCGGCATTTGGATCACAATCGGAAGGCAGCCCATTGAAAAAGGATTGATTTCGTGTTTTTGATATAGCTGCATCATTTCTTGCTGCAGCTTCATCTGCTCTTCTTTTGTTTTAGCCGATTTTATGCGTTTCTGAATTTTTTCCACTTCCGGTTTAATTTTATCCATTTTTTCTTTCATTTCTTGCTGTTTTTTCATGGTGTTCAACATAAGCGGCATCAATATAATTCGCACAAGCAACGTGATCACGATGATCGCTAAAGCATAATTTCCGCCCAAAAAGGAACCGATGGCATGAATCAATTTTACGAATGGTTCTACAAAGTAATCATGAAAAAAATGTCCCTTTTGTTGGGCGCTGGAACATCCGGATAAAAGAACAGAAGAAAAAAGAATAAAGGTCAATAACGAAAAGTATTTTTTCAACATACATCCTCCTCAATAAGAAAAATTCCAAACAGATGCGGCAGAAAGAGAAGGAATATAATGATCTTCGTTATCACGCGCCGATTCTTTTCGGCAAACAGACTTCGGCAGCCAAGACACAAACCGAACGGCAGGGAGAATGGTATTTTGCTTGATGGAAAGCAATACCGTTTCTTGAGTTGTCCGTTCAGCTATTGTGTAGCATGTTTTCTTCGAAGAGTACTTGACAATCCAATGAAGAGTCAACGCGAACACAAAATGGAGAACCAAGCTCATATAGAGAGAGTAAAAGGCAAGATCCGTCAAATTATCACTCATAATCGTTATCATGGCGACTCTCCTTTTGCAAACTAAAAAAATTATACATGAAAATTCATTTGTATTCAATTAATTATGAAACATGCTGCTTGAAAGATCCCTATTCCTTTTAAAGAAAATTTCAAAAAAATGATTTTCCCTATGTTTCTTATTCGTGTTAAAATGAATTGAGAGTTATTGAGAAGTATTATCATTCTTAATTCGATTTTGTAATTTCATGAGAATCAAATGGATGAAAAGTGCTCGTTCATTTTAAAGGAAGGGTTTGGTTATGACGCTAACTGAATTGAAAGAAGGAGAAAGCGCTTATATCACTACTTTAGAAGGAGTACAGCAACTTGTGAAAAAGCGTTTATTGCATATAGGGTTAGACGAAGGATCATATGTGACATTACACCGCATTTTGCCGATTGGAGGACCATGTCTATTAGAATGCTCCGGTCAAATGATTGGAATTCGTCGCAAAGATGCCAGGAAAATTAAGGTGAAAAAGATATGAGCCAGACAGCACTCATCGGAAATCCGAATACCGGAAAAACTTCTTTGTTCAACAGCTTGACCGGTTCCTACGAACACGTGGGAAACTGGAGCGGTGTGACGATTGAGAAAAAGATTGGCAAGTTAAAAACAGAAGATGGATTTTTAATCGATTTACCGGGAGTATACTCACTTCATCCTCTATCAAAAGACGAAGCGGTTGTCATTCGATATATGCTTCATGAACATCCGCAAACACTATTAAATATTGTAGATGCATCGTTATTGGAACGGAATTTGCAGTTGACAGTCCAACTTCTGGAATACGGAAAACCGCTTATTCTTTGCCTAAATATGGTCGATGTTGCAGAGCGGAGAGGTTTGAAAATTGATGACCGGCTTCTTTCCAAACGATTGGGTGTGCCTGTTATCCCCGTCATTGCTCGAAAAGGAGAGGGATGTCAGGAAATTAGCGTGTTATTAAATCAAACGATTCAAACAAAGCCTATTGCTATTTTCTATGGTGATATGGTAGAAAGGGCCATTGATTCGATCGTTCGTTTGTTGCCGGAGAATCTGCCTTTTTCGGCGCGGTGGCTGGCTCTGCATTTGCTTGAACAAAATCCATATGCGATGGAATTTGCTCAAGAATGGATTTCAGAAGAAGAGCTGAAACAGCAGATTGAGGCGGTCAGTCAGGAGCTGAAAAAACATGGCGACTCCACGGTGAGCCGTTCGATATTCAATACAAGAAAAAATTGGATCAGTCAAATCGTCAACGAATGCGTCGTCATGGAGGAGAAAGCATCCGCCGTCAACTGGACAAAACGAATAGATGACGTTCTTACTCATAAAATTTTGGGGGTTCCGATCTTTCTCGCTTTTATGTATTTATTGTTTATGATGACGTTTAATTGGATCGGTACTCCGCTTTCGGACATGTTGGACCGTTTTTTTAACGGTCCGCTTACAAAGTGGATGGAACAATTGTTGGTTTCGATCCATGCCGGGCCGTTTGTGCGGGCGTTGGTGCTTAATGGAATTGTCGGAGGAGTCGGTGGAGTTTTAGTGTTTATACCGCAAATTTTTGTGTTATTTTTCTTTATTTCTTTCCTTGAAGATTCCGGGTATATGGCTCGAGCGGCGTTAGTGATGGACCGATTGATGGAAAAAGTCGGACTAAACGGCAAAGCTTTTATTCCGATGGTCATTGGTTTCGGTTGCAACGTCCCCGGCGTGATGGCCGCGAGAACGATTGAACAGCCGAAAGAACGGCTGCTTACGATTTTACTGACGCCTCTCATGTCCTGTTCGGCAAGGCTTCCCGTCTATGCCTTGTTTACGGGAGCGTTTTTTGATCATCATCAAGGGGAAATCGTGTTCTCATTATATGTACTTGGAATCTCGGTCGCATTCTTATTGGCAAAATTGTTCTCCAGCACCGTTCTAAAAAACGAAGCTTCCATTTTTGTCATTGAACTTCCGCCGTATCGAGTACCACAATGGAAAACGCTATGGCTCAGTACTTGGGATAAAGGCAAAGGCTTTGTACGCAAGGCGGGTACGTTTATTTTTGGAGGCTCGGTGTTTATTTGGCTGCTTTCTTATATGGGTCCCGGAGGCATTGGGGTTTCTATGGACGAAAGCTTTTTAGCGAAAATTGGCGGTTTAATCGCTCCTTTGCTTGTTCCGCTGGGATTTGGTACTTGGCAGGCGGCTAGCAGTTTACTAACAGGTTTTCTGGCAAAAGAAGTGGTCGTGTCGACGATGAATATTATTTACCATGCGGCAAACACCTCGTCCTTAAAAGGCGTTATTACGGGGAACTTTACTCCGTTATCCGCTTATAGTTTTATCGTATTTATTTTGCTGTATGTCCCATGTGTGGCGACGGTTGCTGCCATTCGACACGAAACGGGTTCGAAAAAGTGGACGTTCTTTTCGATCGGATATGGATTGGCTATTGCCTATCTATTATCTTTCATCATTTATCAAGGCGGCCAATTATTCATCTAAAGGAAGTGAAGGCTTGATGATCATCAATAGTTTAATTGTGGCAGCGGTTTTCGGCTATGCCGGTTACACTTTATATCGATATATTCAAAGAACGAAACAAGGCGGGCATTGTGCCCACTGTTCTCTGAAAGACAAATGCACAACGAAATGTGAAACGGTCAAAAAAGAGTCAATCTCACATTGACGTTATACCAAGAATAAAAAGAACACGTATGGACTTCTTATTTAATGCAATTGAATTGTATCGGAATATGGGTGATAAAGACGACGATGTACTGAATCCGCTTAATGGCGGGTTCTTTTTTAAATAAACATTCCTTCTATTAATATAAATGGATCCAATCTTTCAAAAGTTTTGAGCGCGACAAAAAGGTTTCTTCCACTTTCGTTTCCAGTTCTAAATTTTTATTTCGGCTGATACATTGTAGTAAAAGGGATTAAAGGTGATGAATATGCGACTTAGCGAATTAAGCGGAAAAGAAATCGTCGATTTGAAAAAAGCAGAAAGACTAGGTGTCTTAGGGCAAACGGACTTGGAATTTAACGAAAAAACCGGCCAAATCTATGAATTGGTTATTCCAACCGGTAAACGGCTGGTTAAAAAACAGAATGCCGAGATTCGCGTGCCATGGCAACGTATCAAAACGATCGGCTCTGATATGATTATATTAGAAGTGCCTGAACAGTCTTAATAGATTACAAAAAGGTCTGGTTCAAATCCTTCGGGTGAACCAGATCTTTTTTTGTTTATGAAAGGAAATGCCTCCGTTTTAGACTGCATGCTGACACGCATTCTCTAGTGGAGTGAAAATGAGTTTCTTTTATAAAAACACCGGAAAACGAAAAAGCTGTCCTGATTCTCCGCAAAATTCCTCCTCATTACACCTATTGATACCCATCTTCATACAATAAAAAAGTAAATATAGAGCTTATGATCATCAAAGGGGGTTCAATATGTTAACAGGCATGCAAATTGCAGTAATCGGCGGAGATGCCCGCGAATTGGAAATCATCACAAAATTAACAGAATTAGACGCCAAATTGTTTTTAGCCGGATTTGAACAATTGAATCATGCTTATCCCGGGGCTGTGAAAGAGAAAATGGAGGACATTCCTTTTTTCGAAATTGATGCCATCATATTGCCTGTAGCGGGAACCAATCATGAGGGAGTGGTTGAAACCATTTTTTCTGATGAGCGGGTTGTCCTTACAAAAGATATGCTCCAAGCCACTCCCCAACATTGCACCGTTTATTCAGGTATTAGCAATCAATACTTGAACGATTTAACCAAAAAAACAAACCGAAAATTGGTCAAATTATTTGAACGTGATGATGTCGCTATTTATAACTCGATTCCAACCGCTGAAGGAGCGATTATGATTGCTATTCAAAATACAGATTTCACGATTCACGGTTCGAATGTCGTCGTTCTCGGCTTTGGCAGAGTCGGAATGAGTGTGGCAAGAGCCTTTGATCAATTGGGGGCAAATACGAAAGTGGGGGCAAGAAAAAGTGAGCATTTAGCAAGAATATCTGAAATGGGAATGACGCCTTTCCATCTTAAAGATTTAAAAAATATAGTTCGTGATGCGGATATTGTCATCAATACTATTCCGCATTTAGTAGTAACGGCTTCCGTAATTGCCAACATGCCATCCCATACTATTATCATCGACTTAGCTTCAAAACCGGGTGGAACCGATTTTCGCTATGCGGAAAAACGAGGAATAAAAGCCATATCGGCACTCAGTCTTCCGGGAATAGTCGCACCCAAAACAGCCGGGCAAATTTTGGCCAATGTGTTGGCAAAGCTTTTAAAAGAAGATGTTTTTCAACGAAAGGAGAATATTTCCTTATGACGTTAAAAGGAAAACGAATTGGTTTCGGACTGACAGGATCGCATTGTACGTATGATGAGGTGTTTCCGGAATTGGAAAAACTGACGAACACAGGAGCAGAAGTGGTGCCGATTGTAACATATACAGTCCAAAATACATCCACGAGATTTGGTGAAGGAGAAGAATGGGTAAAGAAAATAGAGAAAGTAACAGGCAATAAAGTCATTAACACCATTGTGGAAGCGGAACCGCTCGGACCGAAAAAACCGCTCGATTGCATGATTATTGCACCGATGACGGGAAACTCGATCAGTAAATTTGCCAATGCATTGACAGATTCACCGGTGCTGATGGCGGCTAAAGCGACTCTGCGAAATCAAAAACCGGTTGTTCTTGGTATATCTACGAATGATGCTCTTGGATTAAACGGGGTGAATATTATGCGTTTAATGGCATCGAAAAATATCTTTTTTATCCCGTTTGGTCAAGATGATCCTGTCCAAAAGCCGACTTCTATGGTAGCACGTATGTCTTTGTTGCAGGAGACAGTAGAAAAAGCTTTGGAAGGAAAACAACTTCAGCCAGTGATTATTGAAAGGTTCCATGACAGCGTGTAAGTAAAATCTCCTCATTTTCAACAACTTTTTTAAATTAGTATTCTCATTATCTTTTAATGTGATAAAATAATAACAATTCAAGGAATATGTTATGTCTTAAGGAGCTGTTCGTTTCCCTTACGTTTACGACGCGTAATAAGGAGAAACTGGAAGGAGAAGATTAGATTGACGAACAATGGTTTTCACGTAGCAGTAGTTGGCGCAACAGGTGCAGTAGGACAACGAATGATTGAAACGTTGGAAAAGCGAAATTTTCCAATTCGGAGACTGACACTTTTATCTTCTTCCCGATCAGCGGGAAAGACCCTTACGTTTAAAAATGAGGAGATTACTGTTCAAGAAGCTAAGCCGGAAAGTTTTGAAGGCGTAGATATTGCATTGTTTAGCGCAGGAGGAAGCGTCTCAAAACAGCTCGCCCCGGAAGCTGCTAAAAGAGGAGCAGTTGTCATAGACAATACAAGCGCTTTTCGGATGGATCCGGAAGTTCCGTTAGTGGTACCTGAAGTGAATAAAGAAGATTTAAAGAAACATAAAGGAATTATTGCCAATCCAAACTGCTCCACTATCCAAATGGTAGTCGCGCTTGAACCGATTCGCCAAAAATACGGGCTGAAAAAAGTAATCGTTTCTACTTACCAAGCTGTATCAGGAGCGGGAGCCAAAGCCATCAACGAATTGAATGAACAAACGAAAGCCATTATCAATGGAGAAGAATTTACACCGGCCGTTTTGCCCGTTGCTTCAGATCCAAAACATTATCAAATTGCCTTTAATGCCATTCCGCAAATTGATAAATTTCAGGATAATGGCTTTACGTTTGAAGAAATGAAAATGATCAATGAAACAAAAAAAATCATGCATTTGCCTGAGTTGAAAATTGCCGCAACCTGTGTGAGATTGCCGGTAGCTGTCGGGCACTCTGAATCCGTTTATTTCGAAATTGAAAAAGAAGGAGTCACAGCCCGCGACATACAAGAGTTGATTAAGACTGCACCAGGAGCGGTTTTACAGGACGATCCAGCTGAACAAATTTATCCGATGCCTGCTGATTCCGTCGGAAAGAATGAAGTGTTTGTAGGACGAATCCGCAAAGATTTAGATGAAGAGAAGGGCTTCCATATGTGGGTCGTTTCTGATAACCTATTAAAAGGAGCAGCATGGAATTCTGTCCAAATCGCTGAAACTTTAATTGAAATGGGATTATTGAAGTAAACAACTTGAATGGAATGCCGAGGTGTAGTCAATTGAAAATAGTGGTACAAAAATTCGGCGGGACATCTGTACGTGATGAAAAGTCACGATTAAGCGCAAAAAGACATATTCAAAAAGCAATTAATGAAGGATATAAAGTAGTCGTTGTCGTTTCCGCCATGGGGCGCAAAGGAGAGCCGTATGCGACTGATACGCTCCTTTCCCTGGTGGAAGGGGCGCGGACTAAGCTAAGCAAACGCGAACAAGATTTGCTAATGTCGTGCGGAGAAATCATTTCTAGCCTTGTCTTTACGAATATGCTTCTCGAGCACGATATTTCCGCTGTCGCTCTTACAGGGGCGCAGGCCGGCTTCTTGACAAACAGCGATTATACCAATGCGAAGATTCTGGAAATGAAATGTGATCGGGTTAAAAAGGAACTGGAAACTCACGATGCGGTTGTAGTCGCCGGATTCCAAGGTGCTGACAAATACGGTGAGATCACAACTATCGGACGTGGCGGTAGTGATACGTCTGCGGCTGCACTTGGAGCTGCATTAGGCGCAGAATGGATCGACATATTCACGGACGTGGATGGGATTATGACGGCTGATCCTCGTATTGTCGAAAATGCTCGGCCTTTATCGGTTGTTACTTATAATGAAGTATGCAATATGGCCTATCAAGGAGCAAAAGTCATTCATCCGCGTGCAGTAGAAATTGCCATGCAGGCGAAAGTGCCAATCCGCATTCGTTCCACATACTCCGATGAAGTAGGAACGCTTGTCACAACGCTGAGCAAACAGAATAAAGGCACCGATATAAAAGAAAGGCTAGTGACTGGAATCGCTCATGTCTCTGATATAGCACAAATCAAAGTGAAAGCGAAAAAAGATCAATATGATTTGCAGTCTGAAGTGTTTAAAGCGATGGCTAATGAAAAAATCAGCGTTGATTTTATCAATATTTCGCCGACAGGTGTGGTATACACTGTGCAAGAAGACATGGCCGATCGGGCTGTGACCATTTTGAATGAACTTGGTTATGAGCCTACTGTCGAAAAAGGATGCGCGAAAGTTTCGGTTGTAGGAGCCGGAATGACGGGAGTTCCTGGAGTTACAGCGAAGATTGTGACCGCTCTGTCTGAAGAAGGAGTACGGATATTGCAATCAGCGGATAGCCATACCACCATTTGGGTGCTTGTCAAAAAAGAAGATCTTGTTAAAGCAGTAAATGCTTTGCACAGTGCTTTTCATTTAGAAGATGAACAAAATGAATACGAAGCAACCATCAACATTTAAAAAAAAGAGGGGGAAAAAAGATGGTTTCTTTAGGTCGGATTTCGACCGCAATGGTTACACCCTTTGATTCAAAAGGAAATATAGATTTCCGAAAAACAACTCAGCTGGTCGAATATTTGATTGAAAATGGGACGGATTCTCTTGTTGTTTCAGGCACGACGGGAGAATCGCCCACTTTAACAACGGAAGAAAAAATCGCTCTGTTTCAACACGTTAAAAAAGTAGCAAACGGGCGCGTACCGATCATTGCCGGTACTGGCTCCTACAATACACAAGCTACTGTTGAGTTGACGAAAAAAGCAGAGGAAGTCGGAGTAGATGCAATTCTGCTCGTGACCCCATATTATAATAAGCCGAATCAAGAAGGGTTGTACCAACATTACAAAACAGTTGCAGAAGCAACTTCTTTGCCGATCATCCTTTACAACGTACCGGGGAGAACAGGTGTTACGTTGCAGCCTGAAACGGTGATTAGGCTGTCTCGTATTCCTAATATAGTGGCAGTAAAAGAAGCGAGCGGAAACTTAGATGCAATGGCAGAAATTATCGCCAATACAGACGATGATTTTGCCCTTTACAGTGGAGATGATGCTTTGACGCTTCCTGTTTTAGCGATCGGAGGAAACGGAGTTATCTCGGTTGCTTCCCATATTGTGGGAAATGAAATGCAGGAAATGATTACGGCCTTTTTCGACGGTGATCTTTCCAAAGCGGCAAAACTTCATCAAAAACTTCTTCCTCTTATGCGAGGGCTGTTTGCTGCGCCGAGTCCTGTTCCGGTCAAAACAGCACTGCAAATGAAAGGAATGGATCCGGGACCTGTACGTCTTCCGCTTGTGCCGTTAACGGAAGAGGAACGAAACAAACTGGCAGAATTGCTCAATCGTTTATAAAAACTTCCGCTTTTTTATTTCTGGAATAGAGAGATTACGTGAACTGCAGGAGTCCTTCATTCGGGGAATGGACGTGTTTTTCAATCGGAATGTTTTCGTTTTTTGTCTCTTTAATAATTGGGATATGAAATATAAGAACAACATCGTTTGAACGTGAAGAAATGTTGCTCGTACCATGTGTGCTTAGGACGTGAAATATACTTGCGGTGATGAAAATAAGGAGAATCGACCATCATTTGGTCAAAATCAAAGTAGATTCGTTCGTCACCCTGAAGAAATGGGAATATCCCGTAAGATAGATATCGTTCTCGATAAAGGTTTGGTCCTCACATTTTCTGATATAAAGAACACGAGCTTAACCAGTTCCTGTTTTTTATATGGAAACGTGAAGGATCAAACCTTTTCATTTTTTGGTTCTATACTAAATGTTGGGGTTAAGAGACTTTTCAGGGAAAATAAAAGCACTTACGAAGATCTCCCTTTAAAATGATAGTTGGCGACTACATCAAAAAGGAGATTTCGTAAATGCATTCTCATTTTATCACAAAACTGCTTGGGTTAGAAGATGTTGAAATCACTCATGTAGAGGATCAAATCACTCACTTTGAAATCCATATTCAAACGCCTGTAAAAGTTCAAAAATGCCCCTGCTGTCAGAAGGAAACTTCCTCTGTCCATGATGATCGAATTCAAAAGATTCGTGATGTAAAGGTCTTTGAAAAATAATGTTTTCTCATCTTGAGAAAGCGCCGATACAGATGTAAGTCCTGTGGAAAACGGTTCTACGAACCCTATTCTTTTCTAGAGCGTTACCAGCGCCATACGAAACGACTCCTCCAAGCACTTTTGGTTAAAGTGAGGGAGTATAACTTTAAGCAGGTTGCCAAGGAAACAGGACTTGGGCATTCCACCGTCATTCGGCTCTTTGACAAGTACTATTCCTATGACAATAAGGCCCTCCCGAAAGTTCTGGCCATTGATGAATTGAAAGGGACTTCTGAAACGGGCAAGTACCAATGTATCATTGGCGATCCTGTAAACCGAAGGGTTTACGATATCATTCCTAACAGGAATCTATCCACCCTAAAGGAATACTTCCGTACACTTCCAAGGGAGAAAATACAGATGGTGGTCATGGATATGTGGCAGCCCTACAAGACGCTCGCTTTGAAAAGTTTTGATAAACCGATTCTGGTGGTCGATCGATTCCATTATGTTCGGCATAATGTCTGGGCATTGGAACGGGTAAGGAAGAGAGTCCAGAAAAACTTTCAAGAGAAGGATCGTAAATCCATGAAGAAGTTGCGTTATCTGCTTCATAAGCCACATGCCCATTTGAATGCAGATGAAATGGAACAGCTGAACTATTTCTTTTCACTGGCCCCTGACTTAAAGAAGGCCTATATCGTAAAAGAGACCTTCCATAAGTGGCTGAAGGAAAGTGACAAAACAAACGCCAAAAGAAACCTTGAGCACCTCTATAAGGTCATAGAGGAATCGGGACTCGAAGAATATCAATACATGAAAAGAACATTTAAAAACTGGGAAAAGGAGATCTTAAATTCCTTTCTCTTCCCCTACACCAACGGATTTATCGAGGGGATCAACAACAAGATAAAAGTCATTAAACGAATGTCATATGGCATTCGGAACTTTAAGAGACTAAGAAATAAAGCTTTATGTTCACTCATCTAGTCAACTACAAAAAAAGGGGCACTTCGATAAGTGTACCCCAACAATTGACATAGAGCCCATTTTTTCTAGACAACTAGATTTCTCTTCCTATAAACTCAATTATAAAGGGGATATGAATCCTTTTTTCACGGATTAATCCGAATAGACAGAATAACTCATATAAAGGTAATTCTTATGAATTCTGCTTCAACACATAAAGCGTTTGGGTTGGAAGTGGGACCTTTTCATTTATGCATTAAAAATTAAAGCTTGGAGCATTCAAAAAGTTTGTCGAATGAAAGTAGAAAGAATAGTGTTGGATTTTAAAAATGGCATCCGATATAATATTACTAATGGCAGCGGGGCGGATTAGAGAAGTCAACATAGGAGGATTTAAACATTGAGTAAAAGAAAAAATGAGAGTATTAAAGTGATCCCATTGGGAGGAGTAGGAGAAGTCGGGAAAAACATGATCGTGATCGAAGTGGATCATGAAATTTTTGTCATCGATGCCGGCTTGATGTTCCCTGAAAATGAAATGCTCGGAATCGACGTTGTCATCCCAGATATTACATACTTGGAAGAAAACAAAGACAGAGTGAAAGGCATCTTTCTTACACACGGTCATGAGGATGCTATTGGTTCACTAGGCTATGTGCTTCGGAAAATCAAAGCACCTGTTTATGGAACGAAGTTAACATTAGCTTTGGCCAAAGATCGGCTTCGTCAAGAAAAAGGGATTGAATCGGTTAAATTTTATACGATCCATTCCGATTCCCGTTTGCGGTTCGATACGGTCGACGTGACTTTTTTCCGAACGACGCACAGCATCCCTGACTCTGTCGGGATTTGCATCCATACGTCCGAAGGCGCTATTGTTCATACGGGCGAATTTAAGTTTGACCAAGAAGCAAAAGGTTTTTATAAACCGGATATTGGAAAGATGGCCGAAATTGGCGAAAAAGGAGTATTGCTGCTTTTATCGGATTCCACAGAAGCCGAAAGACCGGGACATACAGTATCGGAAGGTGTGATGGCTCGACACTTGTCTGATGCCTTTCATTCTGTCAAAGGTCGTATTATTGTAGCTTCCTATGCATCCAATCTGATCAGGATTCAGCAAGTATTCCAAGCAGCATATGAGAATCATCGGAAAGTCGCGGTTTCAGGAAAAAACCTGCAACGGGTTTATGAAATTGCTTTGAAACTCGGCTATTTAGATGTGAAGGATAATATGCTGGTCGATATTACAGAAATCAATCAGCATCCTGACAACGAACTAGTCATATTGACGACGGGCATTCAGGGAGAACCGATTGAGGCCTTGCAAAAAATGGCGAAAGGCACTCATAAATTGGTCAATATAAAAGAAGGAGATACGGTGTTTATTACCGCTAATGCAACGCCGGGGCTGGAATTGTTAATGGCCAAAACGGTGGATCTCTTGTTTCGAGCGGGAGCTAATGTTTTAACCAATCACCGCGAAGTTCACGATTCTGGCCACGGCAGCCAAGAAGATTTGAAATTTATGCTGAATCTGATGAAACCGCAATTATTTATCCCTATACAAGGCGAATATCGGATGCTGATTGCTCATGCTAAATTGGCCGAAAATGTTGGATTGAAGCAACGTCAAATTTATATTCCTGAAAAAGGGGAAGTCATTGAAATCAAGAATAAAGCTTTCAAAGTCGGCGGACGAGTGCAAGCAGGCAATGTTTTAATCGATGGCATCGGAGTTGGCGATGTTGGCAATATTGTATTGCGCGACCGCAAACTGTTATCACAAGATGGAATATTTATTGTAGTCGTCACGTTGGATAAAAAACGGAAAAAAATTGCCTCCGGTCCAGAAATTATTTCCAGAGGTTTTGTGTATGTAAGAGAATCGGAAAAGTTGATTGAAGAATCGACATCGTTAATTTCGCAAATCGTTGAAAAGAATATGGAAAACGACGTCATTGAATGGTCTAATATTAAACAAGCCATTCGTGATCAATTAAATACGTTTTTGTTTGAAAAAACGAAACGCCGTCCGATGATATTGCCGATCATTATGGAAATATAATCGATAAAATCACCGATGAAATTCGGTGATTTTTTTATGAGTATGAAAACGAAACGATCGTGAATAATAAAAGCATCACCGTTAAAAGGAGTTGCAATCCATGGCAGAGCTTGAAGGAACGAATCCAGAACCGTCCAAGCATGAGGAGGAGAATGAGCAAAATACCTCTTCCACTTTAATGGAAAAAATTCAGCAACTTGGACAAACGAATGTCCCGGAGCTTTCCAACGATTCGAATATTCACTGCCTGACAATCGTCGGCCAGATCGAAGGACACATCCAATTGCCTCCTCAGAATAAGACGACCAAATACGAACATTTAATTCCGCAGCTTGTTGCGATCGAGCAAAACCCTAAAATCGAAGGGCTGCTCGTTATATTGAATACAGTCGGCGGGGACGTGGAAGCTGGGTTGGCCATTGCTGAAATGCTTGCGTCTTTATCGAAGCCAACGGTTTCCGTTGTCCTGGGCGGTGGACATTCCATCGGGGTGCCTATTGCGGTAAGCTGCGATTATTCTTTTATTGCGGAGACGGCCACGATGACGATACATCCTATTCGTTTAACGGGTCTTGTTATCGGAGTTCCGCAAACGTTTGAATACTTGGATAAGATGCAAGAACGAGTCATCAAGTTCGTGACAAGCCACTCTCATATTCAAGAAAAAACATTCCGGGATTTGATGTTTGCCACCGGAAATCTTACACGTGATATTGGAACGAATGTTGTTGGCCGCGATGCAGTGGAAACAGGTTTGATCGATGAAGTAGGCGGATTAGGATCCGCCATGAAAAAATTGAATGAATTGATTGAAGCGAAGAAAAAGGCTGACAAAGGGATGATCCAATGATTTTGTATACCCCGATTCCAAAAGAACTCATTTTTCCAGCTTTACAAGAAGAATTTCAAGCTGTTGAAACGATAACGTGGCAGGGGATTCCGTTGATGGTGCAGAAAGAAGAACAACAAATGCGTATCCTTCGTGTTTTAAGCACAAATCCAAACGATTATTTAAATCAGCAAATTGTACCAGGGCAGTATTTGCCATATCCACCAAAACAATATTAGGTAAATGCGAACAAATATGCTATAATGATAGGTGAAAATTAGCAGCCGAACTGAAGGCTGCTTTCTTTGTTCGTTTTTTACAAATAATCCATAATGATCTCGATCATCCGAAAGAATGGTTTATCGGGATTTTTTGGAAAATGACATACTCTGTTTAATCTAGGTGATGGTATCATGCCAAAAAAGAAAAGAAGAGCAAGACGAAAGTCGTCTCAAAAAGTTCAAGAGACATTGAAATATGAAATTGCGGGCCTTTTGCTGATTGCATTTAGTATTATTGGACTCATTCCATTGGGCGTTGGAAACTATTTTGTGTATGTTTTTCAATTTTTGCTGGGGAGATGGTATAAACTAGGATTCCTCATGGTCATTGTGTATGCTGGATTTTTAATGATCAAACGGACAAGACCCACTTATTTCAACCGCAGGCTTCTCGGATTTTATATTATCGTAGCTAGCTTGCTGCTGTTTGATCATATCGCTTCCTTTGAAAGCAGAGGATCTGTCAATCCTAGTATTATTTCTAATACTTGGGATATTTATTTGAAGGAAAAAGGTCAAGAGTTTCCAGCAGATCTTGGCAGCGGGATGATTGGAGCGGTGCTTTTAGCTGTTTCGTATTTTTTATTCGAAGCGTTAGGAACGAAAATCTTGTCATTGGTTCTTCTTATCATCGGTTTTATGCTTTTGACCAACATTTCGATTGGCGACATTTGCGGAAAATTGCTTTTCTCTATTTTGAGATTTTTAAAAGAACAATGGCAGGCCTTTTTGCAAGACATAAGAGACTGGCAGTCGGGACGTAGAGAAAGACGGAACCAATCAAATCAAGAGAAAAAAGCGAAGCCTACTGAAGATGAAAATGAAGGCAGCGTCGTGATTTTAGACCATAACCAAAACGAACCGACTCATCCAGTCATTACGGATTTTTCGGATAAAGTGGCGAACGAAGAAAACGATGATCCAACTCATTCGATCGTCAACGGAGGACCGGAAACAGAAGGAGAATCGGATGTTTATTCTGGTCCTCCAATGAACTTTAGTGAAGTAGAAAACGAAGATTATCAGCTGCCTCCTATATCTCTGTTAAAGAGACCTAAAAAGACCGACCAAAGCAACGAATATCGTTTAATTCACGAAAATGCGGCTAAATTAGAAAGGACGTTTCAAAGTTTCGGCGTCAAAGCAAAAGTCACTCAAGTACACTTAGGACCAGCTGTGACCAAATATGAGGTTCATCCAGATATTGGAGTCAAGGTTAGCAAAATTGTCAGCTTAAGCGACGATCTTGCATTGGCATTGGCGGCGAAGGATATTCGAATGGAAGCTCCAATCCCCGGAAAGTCGGCGATCGGAATCGAAGTACCGAATTCAGAAGTAGCGATGGTTAGCTTGCGGGAAGTGCTCGAAAGCAAAAACAACGATCGTCCCGATTCCAAATTATTAATCGGACTTGGACGCGATATTACCGGTGAAGCAGTGCTTGCGGAACTTAATAAAATGCCCCATCTGCTGGTTGCGGGGGCAACCGGAAGCGGTAAAAGCGTGTGCATTAATGGGATTATTACAAGTATTCTCATGCGTGCTAAGCCGCATGAAGTCAAATTAATGATGATTGATCCGAAAATGGTAGAGTTAAATGTTTATAATGGAATCCCTCACTTGCTGGCTCCTGTGGTGACCAACGCGAAAAAAGCTTCTCAAGCTCTAAAAAAAGTGGTAGGTGAAATGGAACGCCGCTATGAACTGTTTTCACACAGCGGTACGAGAAATATCGAAGGCTACAATGAACACGTAAGGCGGCATAATAGCGAAACGGGGGACAAACAACCGCTTCTTCCTTATATTGTAGTGATTGTAGACGAGCTGGCAGATTTAATGATGGTGGCTTCAAGCGATGTGGAAGACTCGATCACCCGACTTGCCCAAATGGCACGCGCGGCTGGAATTCACTTAATTATCGCTACTCAAAGACCATCTGTAGATGTCATTACCGGGGTGATTAAAGCTAATATTCCTTCACGAATTGCTTTTGCTGTTTCCTCTCAAACGGATTCGCGAACCATTTTGGACATGGGTGGCGCTGAAAAATTGCTTGGACGAGGAGATATGCTTTTTCTTCCTGTAGGTGCTTCTAAGCCGATACGGGTTCAAGGAGCTTTTCTTTCAGATGAAGAAGTCGAAGAAGTGGTGAATTTTGTCATATCGCAACAAAAAGCGCAGTATCAAGAAGATATGATTCCAGATGATTTGCCGGAAACATCGTCAGAAGTAGAGGATGAATTGTACGATGAAGCTGTTCAATTAGTTGCGGAAATGCAAACTGCTTCCGTTTCTATGCTGCAGCGGAGATTTCGAATTGGATATACGAGGGCGGCAAGATTAATTGATGAAATGGAAGCAAGAGGAGTTGTCGGTCCTTATGAAGGCAGCAAGCCACGGGCTGTGCTAGTACCAAAACCATCTGAACAACAAACCTCTTAAAAAGGCTGCAAACGCAGCCTTTTTTCATTTTTAAGGAACTTTTGTATTGGGCAAATGAAGTCATTGATGAAATTAATTAGACTGCTCGATCGCTTTTGCTCCTGTGTTTTATGGCGCTCAGCACGATATTTAAAAAAGCGTGACCATTACAACTGAAATGCGATTTTTCCACCAAACACCTCAAAGCTGCATTTTGAACTAGCATCTGAATATTTTCCGCTGTTGGATGGATCGTTGAAGCTTATTCCGTAATAGTGAATCATTCTCTAAGAAAATGTAAATGAAGGGACTTTCGGAAAAAGGCCGAGATAGTTATCATAAAAATATTATGTAAACTAAATAAGAGGAAAAACTTGCTAATCACCGTTAATAACATGTATAGTTGAATTGACTTTTCATAAAATAAAGCGAGACGAATGGGTTTTTACCGCATGGTGGGTTTAGCAGAAAAGGCTGACAATCTTTAAGGGCAAATGTCGCTGCCATCCTGAATGATGTTTTAGAACGATGAAAAACAAAATGCCTTTGATGAAGATGGAGATAAAAAAGGAGGAAATAGAGATGACAGTGGTGGATGAAATAGTCAAAAAGAAAAAGGGCTATACCCTTCATTTTGTCAAAACCGATCAATACAAAACGAATACAATTGTGTGGAAGATGAAAGCACCTCTTGAAAATGAGACGGTTACTTTAAGAGCCCTTCTCCCTAACGTGCTGCAAAACAGCTCCAAGAAATATCCGACAACCACATCCCTCCAATCTTATTTGGAAGAGCTGTATGGGGCTAATTTTTTTGTGGATGTTGGCAAAAAAGGCGAATACCACATTATGAGTTTTTCCATTGAACTCGCCAATGAAAAATTTTTAAAAGAGAAGACGCCATTATTACGTACAGGACTTGATTTTTTAGCTTCTATTTTATTTGCACCCAATGCAGAAAACGGCCGATTTCATGAATCATCCGTGACGAGTGAAAAACGGATTTTAAAACAGCGATTGCAATCGTTGTTTGACGACAAAATGCGTTATGCTAGCCAACGTCTCATAGAGGAAATGTGTGAAAATGAACCATATGCGTTGCATCCATATGGGCGCTTGGACGATGTCGATTCCATTTCTTCAGAAAGTCTGTATCAATATTATGAGAGAGCGCTCCGAGAGGACGAACTGGATTTATATGTCGTTGGTGATGTGGATTTCGAGGAAGTGGAAGGTGCTTGCGACCAATTGTTCTTACTGTCGGATCGGCAGCCAAAATTAGTGAAAAAACGCTCGATTCCTTCGCGTTCGGAAGTAAAAGTAGTGAAAGAGCAGCAATATGTAAAGCAAGGAAAATTAAATATTGGATACCGAACTCATGTGTCATTCGGCGATCCCGATTATTTTGCGCTGCAAGTATTTAATGGAATATTCGGGGGATTTTCTCATTCAAAACTGTTTTTGAACGTTCGGGAAAAAGAAAGCTTAGCTTATTATGCTTCCAGTCGTCTTGAAAGCCATAAAGGGCTAATGATGGTTATGTCCGGCATCGAAAGTAAAAATTATGAAAAAGCGGTGGCCATCATCCACGAACAGCTTGAAGCGATGAAAAACGGAGACTTTTCCGAAAAGGAAATCGAACAAACGAAAGCGGTCATTCATAATCAATTGCTGGAGACCATTGATACTCAGCGAGGTTTAATTGAAATGCTTTACCATAATGTGCTGGCGAAGAAAAATGTCACAGTGGAAGACTGGCTTCAAGGAATTGTGGAAGCATCTGATTCAGAAATTGTCAAAGTGGCCGAAAAAATTGAAATGGATACCATTTACTTTTTATCTGGACAGGAGGGGCTTAATTGATGGAAAAAATTCAATTTGATCAGCTCCAAGAAGAATTGTACTATGAAAAAATGAGCAATGGACTTGACGTTTATGTTCTCCCAAAACAAGGATTTCACAAAACTTATGCGACTTTTACAACGAAATACGGTTCTGTGGATAATGAATTTGTTCCGCTCGGTAAGGATCAATTCACCCATGTTCCGGATGGAATCGCCCATTTTCTTGAACATAAATTGTTTGAAAAGGAAGATGGCGATGTCTTTCAGCAGTTTAGCAAACAAGGAGCGTCTGCCAACGCTTTTACCACTTTCACAAGAACCACTTATCTTTTTTCCAGCACCTCCAACGTGCAGCAAAATTTGGAAACGTTGATTAATTTTGTTCAAGATCCTTATTTTACCGAAAAAACGGTAGAAAAAGAAAAAGGGATCATCGGTCAAGAAATTACCATGTATGAGGACAACCCCGATTGGCGTGTTTATTTCGGCTTAATTGAAAATATGTATCATCATCACCCGGTTCGCATCGATATTGCGGGTACGATTCAATCCATTGATAAAATCACAAAAGATCTATTGTACGAATGCTACTACACTTTTTATCATCCGAGTAACATGCTGCTCTTCGTTGTGGGGCCGGTCAATCCGGAAGAAATCATGAATCAAGTAAGGGAAAATCAATCGAAAAAGAACTATCAAAACCAGCCGGAAATCAGGCGTCACTTTGAAAAAGAACCGGAAGATGTAAAAGAAAAGCTCAGGGTTCTACCTATGGATGTAAAAACGCCGAAGTGCTATGTGGGCATAAAAGGCGCAAAGACCGATATTAAAGGAATTGAAATGCTGCGGTATGAATTATCCATCAATGTATTGTTGGAGATGCTGTTCGGAAAAAGCTCTCAAAATTATTTTGACTTGTACGAAAAAGGTTTGATTGACGATTCATTCTTTTTCGATTTCACGCAGGAAGAGGGATTTGGCTTTGCGATGATTGGCAGTGATACAATGAATCCGGATGAATTTGCTAAACGCATCCAATCCGTTTTACTGGACGCGAAAACAGGCGCTTATTTAACGGAAGATGCACTTGAAAGAACGAAAAAGAAAAAAATTGGTGCGTTTTTAAGATCGCTGAATTCTCCGGAATTTATTGCCAATCAGTTTACGCGGTACGCTTTTCATGAAATGAATCTTTTTGATGTAGTGCCAACTCTTGAACAACTGACATTTGATGACATAAAAAAAGTAGCAGCCGAATTGATTGCTCCTAATCGATTAACCACTTTTCAAGTTACACCCAAATAACGTACGATTTTATATCAGGAGTAGACAAAAAGCGCCTAACGTATCTAATTTGTGTTGAATGAATCACAACTTTTCATCCGTACGGAAAATTATTGCGGATGAAAAGTTGATTTTGTTTTTCATCCATGAGTCCATGTGTTTTGGTCTTACTACTAAGAGATGAAATTTTTCAAATTGGCTGAACAGCAAACATAGAAAATGTAAACTTATAAAGGAATTGTAGTTAAAAAATAAGGGAGTAAGTTTATAATATGAAAAAGTTTGCTTTAATTACCGGGGCGAGCGGGGGAATTGGTCAAGCAGCTGCTCGAGTATTGGCCCAAAACGGATGGAATTTGTACCTTCATTATCATCAAAACCGTGAATCCATCCAAAACTTGATGAATGATCTCAAACCATATGGTTTAGAAATCATTCCTATTCAAGCAGATTTAAGAACGGATGACGGAATCACCACTTTGGTCGAAAGCCTTTTTTCCGTTGATGCCCTCGTTTATGCGAGCGGGAATTCCTATTACGGGCTGCTTCAAGACATGTCGACTGTCGAAGTGGATGAACTTCTTGCTGTGCATGTACGAAGTCCGTTGCTGCTCATTCGATCGATATTGCCCAAAATGTCTGCGAAACGGAAAGGCCAAATTGTACTTGTCAGTTCCATTTGGGGACAGACGGGGGCCGCATATGAAGTCGCCTACTCAGCTGTAAAAGGTGCACAAATCGCTTTTGTAAAGGCGCTAAGCAAAGAAGTGGCTGCGAGTGGAATCCGCGTTAATGCAGTGGCGCCAGGAGCAGTCGCAACTAAAATGGTGACCGAACAGCTGTCGGAAGAGGAATTGTCGATTTTAAAAGAGGAAATCCCAATGAGGAGGCTTTCCGCCCCGGAGGAAGTGGCTGAAGCCATCGCGTTTTTGTTATCTGATCAATCTTCTTACATAACCGGTCAAATATTGGCGGTGAACGGTGGCTGGTACACATAATTCAAAACGAATGTCTTTTACGAACATAGATGAATAAACCCGGTTTAAGAATGTATATTTTTGTGCAGACGTTACAAACTATACTTGTATCTCACTAAAGGGAGGTTCAATGAATGTCTGTACTTGATAGCTGGGAACAATGGAAAGATTTTCTAGGAGACCGTTTGAATCAAGCGAAAGATCAAGGAATGAATCAACAAGCAATCAGTGATATTGCTTATCAAATCGGCAACTACCTTGCAAACCAAGTAGATCCGAAAAATGAGCAGCAACGGGTGTTGGCCGATCTTTGGTCTGTCGCTTCCCCGGAAGAACAACATGCCATTGCTAATGTCATGGTAAAACTTGTGCAAAATAACGGGACTCATTAGAGAGGGAAATCCCTCTCTTTTTTTTCTTTAAAAAATGGCGAAAATCATTTATCATAATAGCTAGATGTTTATTACCACCCGGATTGTCACTTGGAGGGTTTTATGGAAAAACAAGAGTGGTATTTAGAATACGAAATACAAAAGAACCGTCCTGGGCTCTTAGGCGATATTTCTTCATTGCTCGGCATGCTCTCAATTAATATTGTGACAATCAACGGGGTTGATCAAGGAAAACGGGGCATGCTTCTATTGGCTAAAACGGAAGAACAAATTGTCCGCCTTGAATCCATTTTGCGAACAATGGACACGATTAAAATTGTAAAACTTCGAAAGCCTAAAGTAAGAGATCGTTTGGCTGTTCGTCATGGAAGATATATCACCCATGACGCTGATGACAAAAAGACTTTTCGATTTGTGCGAGATGAATTAGGAATACTGGTTGATTTTATGGCGGAATTATTTAAACAAGAAGGCCATAAACTGGTTGGAATTCGCGGGATGCCGCGTGTAGGCAAAACAGAATCCATTGTAGCGGCAAGCGTCTGCGCCAATAAAAGATGGCTTTTTGTTTCTTCAACGCTGATTAAGCAGACTGTCCGCAGTCAATTGTTTCGGGAAGAATACAGCGACCAAAATATTTTTATTATTGACGGAGCCGTTTCGGTAAGGAAAGCAAATGAAAAACATTGGCAGCTCATTAGAGAAATTATGCGGATCCCGGCCGTAAAAGTAATTGAGCATCCTGATATTTTTGTCCAAAACAGCGAATATTCCATTGATGATTTTGACTATATCATCGAATTGCGCAATAATCCAAATGAAGAAATTACATACGACTTGATGTATAAAAATCAACTTTTTCAGAATTCTGAGTTCGAAGGATTTGACTTTTAAAATTGGAAGGTGTTTACGGTGACAGAACTAGGAAACCGCTTGAAAGAAGCAAGGGAAGCGAAGGGGCTTACCCTTGATGACGTTCAGGAAATGACCAAGATTCAAAAAAGATATTTGGCCGGCATTGAAGAAGGAAAATATGATCTGATGCCGGGGAAATTTTATGTTCGAGCCTTTATTAAGCAGTACGCGGAGGCTGTAGGGCTTGATGCTGAAGAAATTTTCAATGAATATAAAAATGAAATTCCGGACTCTCATGAAGATGAAATTCCTCAGCGAGTGACGCGGATAGAACCGTCTTCGCGAAGGACTGTTTCCGGCGGGGCTTCGGGAAAGTTTTTCGATTATTTGCCGAAGATTATTGTAGCTGTGTTTATTATCGGAGCGATTTTTCTTGTATGGGCATTGATTCCAAAAGGCGGCGGAAATGAAAAAAGCGGAAATGATCATACGGTCAAAGTGGAGCAATCCAAAAATGTAGAGCCTGTTAAGGAAAATTCCGTCAGCAAGAAGAAAGAAACGAAAAAAGAAGCGAAGAAAGAAGAAAAAACGTCTAAAACGGACAAAAAAGAAGCGAACAAAAAGGATCAATCCGAGTTGAAAGCTGTTCAGTCTAGTGGTCGACAAACGGTTTACCAATTGACGAATGCGAAAGATTTCAAAATATCGATTGCTTCAACGGGTGAAAGCTGGATTCAAGTGACCGATGAAAGCGGAAAATCGTATTTTTCTAATTTGCTTCGAAAAGGACAAACGCAAACGTTTGATTTGAAAGGCCACAGTCAAGCGAAAATTGTGGTCGGTTTTGCACCTGCGACAGAGATTAAAGTGAATGGTCAAACCGTTCAATATAAAATCCCTGCAAATCAGGTCGTTCGCCAGGACATCATCATTCAAAATCGTACATCGGCGCAATAAATTAATTAAAATTGTTTAGGATACTGTTTTCGATGGAATAGTGGGGGTACTTCTTGTGAATTTACCAAACAAAATTACTGTATCACGTATATGTTTAATTCCAATCTTCGTTATTTTGCTTGTTGTTCCATTTAATTGGGGAAACATCACCATTCTAGGGACAACTATGCCTGTGACTCACTTCGTGGGGGCCCTTGTATTTATCCTTGCCTCGACCACCGATTGGATTGACGGACATTTTGCACGAAAGTACAACTTGGTCACGAACCTGGGAAAATTTCTTGATCCGCTTGCGGACAAATTGTTAGTTTCGGCTGCGTTTATTATACTGGTTGAATTGGGATATGCTCCTTCTTGGATCGTCATTTTGATCATCAGCCGCGAGTTTGCGGTGACAGGGCTTCGCCTTGTACTTGCTGGGGAAGGAGAAGTAGTTGCGGCCAATATGCTTGGAAAAATTAAAACATGGACCCAAATCATTGCGATTTCTGCGTTGCTTCTTCATAATATTTTGTTTGAAAATTTCTCGATTCCGTTTGCGGATTTTGCCCTTTGGGTAGCGCTCTTTTTCACGTTATGGTCAGGCTGGGATTATTTCGCCAAAAATGCACATGCATTTAAAAACTCCAAGTAAAATGAAATGAAACAACTAGAAAGGCTGGCTCATCCAAGAACTCGAAAAAGACGGTTATGCACTTTCGTTCTTGTTGAAGAGCGGCCTTTTTCTGTTTGGATCTCTATATGATTGAGGAGGACTATTTTATGAATGCTGAAATTATTTCGGTTGGTTCCGAACTTCTACTCGGCCAAATCGTCAATACGAATGCACAATTTCTTTCTCGTCATTTGGCTGAAATGGGCGTCAACGTATTTTATCAAACCGTTGTCGGGGATAACAGCGATCGGCTTCTTTCAACGATTCAAAAAGCAGAAGAAAGAGCAGATCTCATCATTTTTACAGGTGGTCTTGGCCCGACACGTGATGATTTAACAAAAGAAACCATTGCCGCGCATCTAGGCAAGAAACTCGTTTTGAACGACGAAGCGTTTAAAGGAATTCGTCAATATTTCCTTAAAATAGGCCGTGAGATGACGGAAAATAACAAAAAACAAGCTCTTGTTCTAGAGGATTGTCTTGTTTTGCCGAATGAAAACGGCATGGCTCCCGGTATGTTTGTGAAATCAAAAAATAAATTTTATATGCTTTTGCCGGGGCCGCCAAAAGAAATGCAGCCGATGTTCGAAAAATATGGAAGGCCGGCTATATTAAATGTTTTGGATCGCCAAGAAAGCATTGTTTCACGCGTATTGCGTTTCTTTGGCATCGGAGAATCGCAGTTGGAGACAGAGATTGAAGATATGATTATGAACCAAACAAACCCGACCATTGCGCCTTTAGCCGGCGACGGAGAAGTGACCATTCGACTTACGGCGAAGCACCGTTCAAAAGAGACAGCTAATGAGATGATTGACAAAGTAGAAAAAGAGATTTTAAACCGTGTTGGCGAATACTTTTATGGTTATGGACAAACTACGATTGCAGCTGAATTAGTACAGAAGCTGAAACAACAAAATAAGACGATTGCCTGCGCTGAAAGTTTGACCGGAGGACTGTTTCAAAGCATGATCACCGCTGTTGCGGGAGCAAGCGCCGTTTTAAAAGGCGGGATTGTTTGTTATACAAACGAAGCGAAAGAGCATCTGGTCGATGTTTCAAAAAAGACGCTTGATACGTTCGGAGCGGTCAGTGAGCAGTGTGCGAAAGAGTTAGCTGAAAATGTACGGAAAAAGCTTAACGCTGATATTGGAATCAGCTTTACGGGAGTAGCAGGACCCGATTCTTTAGAAGAAAATCCTCCTGGAACTGTTTGGATCGGCATTTCTGAAAAAGGGAAAGAATCAAAGGCCGTATTGCTGAAGCTTGCAGGGGATCGGAATCAAATTCGTAACCGTACAGCTAAATACGGTTGTCATTTTTTGCTGCGAACTTGTCAGTAATTTGCTGAAAATGATTGACTTTTCTTTTTTATTGCGCTATTCTTTAAACAAGAGCCACACAATTCCATATAGTATAAGAATTGACTCTTATCAAGAGCGGCGGAGGGAATAGGCCCGAAGAAGCCCGGCAACCTTCAAGAATCAATGCTTGAAAAGGTGCTAATTCCTACAGATCAGGAAATGATCTGGAAGATAAGAAGGGAAATGATGAACTCAAGCCCTCTTCTTATTGGAAGAGGGCTTTTGCCGTTCCTCATCCATCAGGATGGGATCTATTCTCAGATAAGTCGCTGAAATTTCAATCTTCGAATTTTTCGGGAGGTTTTATTATGGCAAACGAGCAATGGGAAAAAGACACAAAATTATTGCATGCAGGGCAAATACCTGATCCTGCGACAGGAGCCCGTGCAGTACCGATCTATGAAACTACTTCTTATGTGTTTCCGGATACGGAACACGCGAGCGCTGTATTTGGACTAAAAAAAGAAGGGAATATTTATACCCGGATTACCAATCCAACTGTTGATGTATTTGAAAAAAGAGTGGCGGCGCTTGAAGGAGGTACTGCCGCAGTAGCATTTTCTTCAGGCATGGCAGCTATCGCGCTCTCCGTTTTAAATGTTGCGAGTGCAGGAGATGAAATTGTCGCAGCGTCTGAATTGTACGGCGGTACTTATAATTTGTTTTCTGCTACTTTTCCTAAATATGGGATTCATGTAAAATTTGTCGATGCTCAAGATCCTGAAAATTTTCGAAAAGCGATCACTCCACGAACAAAAGCTCTTTTCGGAGAAATCATCGGAAATCCAAGTCTAAATGTGTTGGATGTTGAAAAAGTTGCGGCCATTGCCCATGAAAATGGGATTCCGTTGATTGTAGACAATACGTTTGCGTCACCATATGGTTCCAATCCAATCAAATGGGGAGCCGATGTTGTCGTTCACTCGGCAACAAAATGGATTGGCGGTCATGGAACAGTTATTGGCGGAGTTGCTGTAGACGGCGGCCACTTTGATTGGAATAATGAAAAATTCCCTGATTTTATCGAACCGGACCCAACTTATCACGGTTTGCGTTATGCTGATTTAGGAGGAACTGCGTTTGCAACAAAACTCCGCGCACAGCTATTGCGTGATTTTGGGGCATCTTTAAGCCCGCATAGTGCGTTTTTGCTATTGCAAGGATTAGAAACGTTGCATCTTCGTTTGCCCAGACATCACGATAACACGAAAGTCATTGTTGACTATTTGCTGAAGCATCCAGCAGTGGAATGGGTGTCTCATCCTAGCTTAAGCGATCATCCTTCCCATGAATTGGCCAAAAAATACTTAAATAATTTCTTCGGCTCTATTGTGGTATTTGGCATTAAAGGCGGTCGAGAAAGCGGGAAAAAGCTCATTGATCACATTCAACTTTGGTCGCATCTCGCCAATGTGGGCGATGCCAAATCGTTAATTATCCATCCGGCCTCCACTACACATCAACAGCTATCAGCTGATGAGTTGAAATTAGCAGGTGTCAGTGAAGAAATGATTCGTCTTTCTGTTGGGCTGGAATCTCCGAAAGATTTAATTGCCGATCTCAATCAAGCTATCGAAAAAGCAACCGGCATTTCGGCTGAAAAGCTGGAAATATAAACAATTTGAAAAGGGGGGCGTATTGCTCTCTTTTTCTTCTTTGTGTGAGTAAAATGTTTGTGGGAGAAATTCTTAGAATTCCCCGATGAGGGGGT
>ERZ1673759.31-NODE-31-length-28279-cov-23.336806_pt1 | contig 28279 bp, 27 predicted proteins | sample MGYA00580179_ERZ1673759 | MGnify/ENA primary metagenome ERZ1673759 (study PRJEB41219, sample SAMN04549624) | soil metagenome | isolation source: soil | place: USA: Oklahoma, Great Salt Plains NWR | collected 2008-10-09 ... | reverse complement strand
CCTGCTTCCGCCCGTAATATACGAGGAAACCTAAGAAATTATTTTCACAGAAAAAGTCCCGCTCTCACGATAAAAGTGAGGCGGGGCTTTTTTGGTGATATAAATCCGTACTTGAAAAGATCCTTTTGGAAACTCTTCTCACCTAAGTTTTTTAAGCAGCCCAATGAAGAACTAGTACGAATGGATTTAATGGACGTCCCTCATCACAGGGTTAGGGATCACATAGTCCGGGGGTAGAGAAGCTTTTATTGATTCCCAAACTTCGTGATCCACAAAGACTTCAGGAGTCGACAACGGAGTCGAAAACAATGAATTATAAAAATCCCCGCTCATCGGTTTAAACATTTCTTTTATCACTGGATTAGGCAGTACATAGTTTTCCGGCAATGAATTTTTAATGTGCTTCCAAACACGATCATCCACAAACATGTTCGGTGTGGAAAACAAAGTCGAAAACAATGAGTTATAAGAATCTGCTCTCATCGGTTCAAACATTTCTTTTGTCACCGGGTTGGGAAGCACATAGTTTTCCGGCAATGAATATTTAATGTGCTTCCAAACTCGATCGTCCACAAACACATCTGGAGTGGACAACGGAGTCGAAAACAATGAATTGTAAAAATCTCCGCTCATTGTTCCAAAAATTTCTTTTGTCACTGGGTTAGGGAGTATATAGTTTTCCGGCAATGAATGTTTAATGTGCTTCCAAATACGATCATCCACAAACACTTCCGGAGTGGACAACGAAGTCGAAAACAATGAATTGTAAAAATCTCCGCTCATCGGCTCAAAAATTTTTTTTGTCACTGGGTTAGGAAGCACATAGTTCTCCGGCAAAGAATGTTTAATGAGTTCCCAAATCCGATGATCCACAAATATTTTCGGAGTTGGAAGCGGAGTTGAAAATAAAGAGTTATAAGATTCTCCGCTCATTTTTGGGATGGCATCCTTTGCGACGGGGCTAGGCGATGCAGACTCTTGCGGCAAAGAACCTACCATTGATTTCTCTTCCGTACTGTCCTCAGTCCTTTGAAGCCATGCCTGAAATTCCTTTGGAAGAAACGACTGAAGTTCCTTAGGAAGCAAGGTGAGCAAAGAACGTTTAATGAAGTCTATTAGCCGAGACATTCTCTTCGTCCTTTCTCAATTTAGATATAGCGCTATGGTAAACATCCAGTACGTTGCTAACCCCTTTATCTAAAGCCCAATGGTTCCTTCCCCATTTGCTGGCATTATTCCCTAAAGTTTTCCTTAACTTTTCGTCGTCTAGTAATAAATTTAAATTTTGGTATAAAGCTTCACTGTCTCCCGCAGGTGATATCAATCCTGTCACTTGATGCTCCACTATTTCCGGCAATCCCCCTGCATCACTAACAATCACAGGCATTCCGGCAATTTGAGCTTCGACTACTGATAAAGGTTGGTTTTCCAAGAGGCTTGGAAGAACATAAATATCTGAATTAGCCAATAAAGCAGGAATATCATCTCGACTTCCAAAAAACAATACGTCTTCTTCTAAACCTAAGGCTTTAGTTTGGACTCGTAACTCTGCTTTCTTGTCTCCGTCTCCCACAATCCAACAAACCCAATCATTTCGACTTTCTTTCAATTGGCCAAGAGCGGATATGAGATGGTGAACCCCTTTCAGTTCCACAAGCCGCCCTGTAAAAATGATCACTTTTTTGTCATCCGGACGTTTTACAGGAGATTTCTCCTTCATTCGTTTTATAAAATTCTCTACATCGTATCCATAGTGGTATACTTTGATTTGTTCATCAGGAACAAGAAACTCATTCGTTAAAATACTCTTTAACCAATTATTGGCTACGATCGTAAATTCAGCAGATGACGCTCCAGTACGTTCGAGCTCATCAAAATATGCCCGAGCCATGTGAGAAGTCGGTGATTTATGAATGGTGGTTAATTGGTGTCTAATCTCATGAGCCACACAACCATGCAGGGTAGCGACTAATGCAGGTCCTTTAGGTCTCACCCTCTGAATACTTGCAGTGGAAATGACATCTTGTGTATGGATCACATCATATTTGTCCAAACCTAAATAGGCAGCAGCTAATTCAAAAAAGTAACGTTGAAATTCCGTATATTTTATCAATGGATTGATATGAATAGCCGGATAAACTTGTTCGTTTAGTTTTGCGTTAAGCAAAGGAAGCACCTTATCCTTTTCTAACCTTCGATCTTCATTCACAATGTAAACATACTCATTATTCTCACTGTAACCTAGCAAATCCACTTCATGTCCTAAAGACACAAGCTTTTCTTTAAGCTGCTTCATATAGCCCCATACTCCCCCTACGTGCGGAACGGCCCAGTACGTAGCAAGCAATATTTTCATAAATACATCTCCTTCTGTTTTGGTCTATACGTATCATATTGAGAAAATAAATCTATGGTATAGACAGTTATCTTTCTATTTGCACAATATTTTCTGACAACCTCTTTGGAGGGAGTAGCAGCGATTTAAAAAAGCCGGGCTTTTGTACATTTGAAAACCCTTTTTCCTAAAGAAAGACAGCTCTTTACTCCCTTCATTAAAAAAGCCGGACCTTCCAAATCTTTGAAAGGTCCGGCCAGATCTTTTATTCTTTTTCAAAAAATATTGAGGCTCATAACCAATTTAACCGCAAATGTTTAACGGTTTAGCAAGCTGCCTACATAGCGCAGAAGTTCATTGGCTGAAGTTGAATTATAACCGTAGTCGTCAATCAGCCTTGCAACCACTTCGTTAATTTTCTTGAGCTGCTGCTCATCCGGCGTCTTGGTGGAAGTTGTAATTTTCACAACATCCTTTAAATCAGAAAATAATTTCTTTTGAATGGCTTCACGCAAGCGATCATGCGAATTGTAATCAAACCGTTTACCTTTTCTTGCATAAGCCGAAATGCGGATCAGAATTTCTTCTCGAAATGCTTTTTTCGCATTTTCAGAAATGCCGATCTGTTCTTCAATAGAGCGCATTAATTTTTCATCCGGATTAATTTCTTCTCCTGTAAGCGGATCACGGAGTTTCGTTTTATTGCAATACGCTTCTACATTATCCAAATAATTATCCATCAAGGTTTTAGCGGATTCTTCATATGAGTAAACAAAAGCTTTTTGCACTTCTTTCTTGGCGATTTCATCATATTCTTTACGGGCTAAAGAGATAAAATTCAAATATTTTTCCCGTAGTTCGTTCGTGATGGAAGGATGCTGATCTAATCCTTCCTTTAAAGACCGCAGCACGTCAAGCGCATTAATAGATGGCACTTCTTTCCGAATGATGGTGGATGAAATCCGGTTAATGACATAACGCGGGTCAATTCCGCTCATTCCTTCATCTTGATATTCTTTCTTTAATTCGTCTACATCTGCCGCATTAAAGCCTTCTACATTCTCTCCATCATATAGACGCATTTTTTTGATTAAATCAATATCTCCCCTTTTCGGTTCTTTCAATCGAGTTAAAATCGTAAACATCGCTGCGACTTTTAACGTATGCGGGGCTATATGGACATCGGCGACATCGCTTTCGCGGATCATTTTTTCATAGATCTTTTCTTCTTCGGACACTTTTAGATTGTATGGAATCGGCATGACGATAATCCGTGAATGCAGCGCCTCATTTTTCTTATTGGAAATAAAAGAACGATATTCGGTTTCATTCGTATGTGCCACTATTAATTCATCTGCCGAAATCAAAGCGAAACGTCCTGCTTTAAAGTTGCCTTCTTGCGTCAAAGAAAGCAAATGCCATAAAAACTTTTCATCGCATTTCAACATTTCTTGAAATTCCATCAGACCACGGTTTGCTTTATTCAGTTCGCCGTCAAACCGATAAGCTCGGGGATCAGACTCTGAGCCATATTCGGCTATCGTCGAGAAATCAATACTTCCTGTCAAATCGGCGATATCTTGAGATTTCGGATCTGACGGGCTGAATGTGCCGATTCCGACGCGTTTGTCTTCTGAAAAAAAGATTCTTTCTACCAACACATCTTCTATTCTTCCACCGTATTCTTCTTCCAATCTCATCATATTCAGAGGAGATAGGTTCCCCTCAATCCGAATTCCGTATTCCTTATAAAAATCTTCTCTAAGATGTTGAGGAATAAGGTGTAGAGGATCTTCATGCATGGGGCATCCTTTAATCGCGTAAATCGCGCCTCTTTCAGTACGGGAATAGGCTTCCAAACCCCTTTTCAACATTGTGACAAGCGTCGATTTCCCCCCGCTGACCGGCCCCATCAACAACAATATCCGTTTCCGGACATCAAGCCTTTTCGCCGCCGGATGAAAATATTCTTCCACTAATCTTTCCAGCGCTTCCTCCAGTCCAAATAATTCATTGCTGAAAAATTTATATCTCTTTCTTCCCCCAACCTCTTCAAACCCCGCATCTTTTATCATGTTATACACTCTTGAATGGGCTGACTGAGCGACCCACGGCTTTTCCTTCACAATCTCTAAATACTCAGCAAATGTGCCTTCCCATCTTAGCTTTTCTTCTTTCTCCCGAAACTGCTCAACCTTTTTTAAAATATCCAATATAAACATCCCCCTGTCCTTATTGAGAGAACGATTAATATAATCTATGCCGTCGGATATTTAAACATGCCCAAAACACAAAATCGTTGTCGTTTCAAATGATGTTTCCCGTCTCTCTGCCGAATTTCTCTCTCTTATTTTTTAAGCGCATTCACTTTTCCAATTCTTTACGATATAATATCGATAAATCGTCAGAACGTTAATAAAGGAGGAGTTATAATTTTATGAAATTTCTGCTTATTATGGTGGTTATCCTCTCGTTTCTTACCGCTATTTTTACTGCCGGCTACAATGACAAGCCAGGGGTAAACAAAAAGTAATCATGGAGTTTTGATCTCTTACATACAACTAGAAACGTGGCAGAACAAGTGGCTGGGCGGTTTGTACGCTCAGCTTTTTTCACCAATAATTATTCAGAATATTTTTTTAATAAAGGAGGGAATATGATGACTGAAGAACAAAAAAACCTTGAGCAAATCATCAATGATTTGAACCATACTGTTCAAAAGCTCTCAGAACAAGTGGAGCAACTTCAAAAAGAGGTTGCTGTATTGAGGGAAAATCAAGACAAACCCGTTCTTAATCCTGCTATCATCGGTCAAATCGGCGGTTTTGTTCTAGGGGCTATCGTATTAATCGGTATTTTTTGGTGATCATTGAACTAAGGGTGCCGTTTCACAATCAATACGGCACCCTGATATAAGTTGCGCCGAAAGGCAAGATGATCATCCAACAGAATGGGGAACTTTCCTAGCGCAAATCCATTTTTTGTTTTTCCACAAATTCTTTCATATACATTCTGACTCTTCTGGAAAGCATATTGGACATTTGGCCCGTCCAAGTATCTTCTCGAACCCCTCCCGTTCTTTCTTTATAATAGTCGGCAACTACTCTGTTATATTCTTCTAAATCTTTTTGGATCTTTTCTTTATCGCTGTTGTAAAGATTTTCTTGGTAAACGTGATGAAGCGGAAGACGCGGCTTTTTATCCGTTTCCTGATCCGGATAGCCAACGGCCAATCCAAATAACGGTATCACCCTTTCAGGAATTTGCAAAAGCGCTTTCACTTCTTCGAGACGGTTGCGGAGTCCGCCGATATAACAAATGCCTAAGCCCATTGATTCTGCGGCAATCACAGCGTTTTGCGCCGCTAATGCCGTGTCTATTAAACTGACCATAAATTTCTCAGTGCTTTCAAGCGAAGGAATGACGTCTCCTCCTTCGATTTCACCAATAACCTCATGGCGATAAAGATCGGCGCAAAATACAAAAAAATGGCCATTTTCCGCTACATAAGACTGATTCCCAGACAGTTCCGCCAACTTTTGTTTTTTCTCCGAGTCCGTAACGCCAATAATCGTATACGCCTGAATGAAACTGGAAGTAGAAGCTGACTGAGCGCAACGGACAATCGTTTCGATCTGTTCCGTAGTGAGCGGCTGCTTCTTAAACTTTCTTACAGACCGATGAGCCAAGATCGTTTCAATAGTGGTATTCAACGCTGCTACATCCCCTCTCTAAAGATAAAATAGAAACTTTTTCCTAAATGATTCTCTCCTGCAGTCATGAAAAGCTACATCACTTTCAGACTTCGTTTTTGAAAAAACGACGCAATCAAGAAAATCCTTCCGATCAAAGAGGACATATTCTTTCAATCTGTTGTTGAATCTCGTGATTACCGGACGATCAAAATGTCACGAGACAAAGGGAGAATGAATGAAATCTTTGCCATTCTCATTTGGTTGTGATAACGAACCAAAAAAAGCCAAATCCCCCATTCTCCTCCCGAAATCAAATGAAGCATACCTTATCCAGCTTTATGTATTACTATAACCCTTATCGGAAAAATTTCAAATGATTTAAAACAGAAAAAAGAAACAGGGACATGCCCGGTTTCTTATGTTAAATGAGGAAATTGCTGTTGTCTTAACGCTTCATATACTAAAATAGCCGCCGTATTCGATAAATTAAGAGCTCTTACTTTATCGTTCATAGGAATCCTCAAGCAACGCTCTTTGTTGGCTGCCAGCAATTCTTTCGGTAAACCGGTCGTTTCTTTTCCAAAGATAAAATAATGATTTTTGCTCGTATCGCTAAAATCAAACGAATTATAATATTGCTCGCCGAATTTCGTTATATAATAATATTCTCCATCCGGATTTTTCTCAAAAAATTCATCGAGTGAATCATAATAAATGATATTGACATATTTCCAATAATCAAGTCCGGCCCTTTTTAACATTTTGTCTTCCGTTGAAAATCCAAGCGGGCGGATTAAATGGAGTGTTGTATCCGTAGCCGCGCAAGTTCTAGAAATATTTCCTGTATTCGCAGGAATCTCTGGTTGATACAATACTACATGATTTGCCACAATGCTTTCACCTCTAAAATAAAGTCTGCCATTATTATAGCATATACGATTCCCCGTCAACTTTGATCGTTTATGGCAAAAAACTTATATTGAATGTTGGGAGTGTAAGCCGTTGAATCTTCATAGCTCCAATATCTCATGCGGCTATTGGAAGTATGAGCATTGACTAAAGGCATTCCATAGTCGTCTTTAGCGGTGACAATGGTCGTATGATCAAACCGTCCATCTCCTTGAAAATCGTAGCAAATCACGTCTCCCAGCTGCAATTCAGCGGCATTGCGGACTTCATTCGCTTTTAGCCCCGTCTTGGATCGGCCTAAATACATTCGAAACGAATGGGCGACCGACCAACTGTAACTCCACGAACCATTTTGCATCCACCAGCCTTGGCCCCGATTCGGATATCCTCTCATCGGTGCGCCGCCGGCTTTTAAACATTGCGAAATAAAATTAGTACAATTGACATGAAACTTTTTGTAAGCGGGATTATAGCTATTCCACCATCTTTCCGCATATTGAACCGCTTTTAGCCGATTATATTCAAATCCCGCCCGCTCTGCTGTGTCTTCCCATTCTTCCATCGGCTCAATCGAATATCTTTCGCTTTCCCAGGAGGGAATGATTTCTTCGTCCTTGATCACCGTTTGTTCCAAAAAAATAGCTTTTCGATGTTCTATTTCTTCTTCCATATAAAAAAAACGATTTTGTTTAATCAAATATTGTAAATGAAGAGTATAAAACACTTCACGATCTGTTTTATGGATAATCTTTCCTTTTCCTTTCACTTTTAAGATTTTCGCCTTTCGTCGTTCCAAAAGCTTTCTCTTTCTTTCCCATTTTTCATCGGAAACATTCCTCTGTTCATTTTCAACAACTTGTTCCAATCGATTTTGCAAAAGTTTTTGAAGCTGTGATTCCATAAAAAAATCCCTCCCCGTTAAAGCCTATGTGGCGATATCAGGGAAGAATCCACTAAAATCTCTATTTAGGAAGAAAAATATTGCAGCCCTTTCTCGATTTCTTTCAAAACATCGGGATCCGTTTCCGTTTGTTTCGCTTCCAAAAGCGCTGACTTTGCTTGATCGCCGCCTATTTTTCCAATCGCCCAAGCTGCGGTCCCCCGTATCACAGGACGAACGTCTTTTTGCAAAACTTCCACTAAAGAAGGAATGGCAGTTTCTTCTTTAAAATGGGCAAGGGCAATGATGGCATTCCGCTGGATTGGCTTTTTCCCTCTCCACGAGCCGGAAACCATGCCAAATTTCTCTTTAAATTCTTTATTGCTGATGTCAAGCAACGGTTCAAGCAATGGTTTTGCTGTTTCAGGATCCGGCTCCATTTCTTCGTGCAAATGAAAATCAATCCCTTTATTTTCAGGGCAGACGGTTTGACATGTATCACAGCCGTATAAGCGGTTGCCGATTTTATCTCGAAATTCATCCGGAAGGAAATCCTTTGTTTGTGTAAGAAAAGCGATGCACTTTTTAGCGTTTAACTGTCCTCCTTGAACCAACGCCCCTGTCGGACAAGCGTCCAAACATTTTGTACATGTACCGCAGCGGCTTTCCAACGGCAGATCCGGCTCAAAAGGCAAATTGGTAATCATCTCTCCCAAATAAACGTAAGAACCGAATTCCGGGGTGATAATCGAACAATTTTTCCCGCTCCAACCGATGCCCGCTCTTTCCGCTACAGCACGATCGGATAATTCGCCCGTATCGACCATCGATTTCATCCTGGCTTCTGGAACTTTGGAACGGATAAATTCCTCCAATTGTTCGAGGCGATTTCTTAAAATCACATGATAGTCCAATCCCCAAGAGGCTTTACAAAAAGTTCCACGTCGAAGCCCCTTTTTTCCTTTTGGCGTTTCTTTCATTTTTGATGGATAAGCCAACGCAATCGCGATAATGGATCGTGGCTGGTCAAATATCAAGGCGGGATTAGTGCGTTTATCGATATCAGGCTCCTCAAATCCCGATTGGAATTGAAGCTCCTGCTGACGGATCAGACGATTTTTCAATTCGGTAAAAGGCTCTGCAGAAGCAAAACCTATTTTATCGATGCCTATCTGTTTGCTATAGGCAATAATGTCCTGTTTTAATTGATTATAATCCATCACGGATCACCTTTCAGTCGAAAAAGAGAGTCGGCTATATTTTAACCATATAACAAAAAAACGCAATACTTTGTTTCTTACAAACAAAATACTGCGTTGATCACAATATGTATATGGAGCGGGTGATGGGAATCGAACCCACGACAACAGCTTGGAAGGCTGTGGTTTTACCACTAAACTACACCCGCAATTGCTATCGAACAATAATTATTGTACATGATCCGACAAGATTTTGCAAATATTTTTTTCGTTTTTTTTCTTTTTTGTTGATTTTCTTTTTCACCCCCATTACGGACAAAGTATAATGAGATGCAATAATCAATCCAAAGGAGGATAAAAATAGAAAACAAATCCGCTTTAAAAAAGCATTTATGTCAATTAGAACAAATGTTGTTAAAACCGGAAATTCGTTCAACTGACGATTTTTTTGAATCCGGAAATCCAGGGAATATTTGGCATAAAAAGGATTGTGTCGATGAGGGCGGACTTAGTATAAGGAAAATGACTCTTTATGATTTTGAGATAAATCCTTTATCAGAAAATGCCGTGTTACCGACATTTCGTGTAAAAGATGATACAAGAATGCAAGATACTTTACGCAGCTCGATTTGGAAATTTCGTGATGGAAGATGGCAAATGTTTTTCCATCAAGGAACGTTAATAAAATCGTAATCATGATTGTGGAGTCGTTGCAGAAATATTAGAGTGAGTTCTTTTGAAATATCAATATGAAAGGTCCTTGTGAATAAAAATATCTGCTTTCAAACTAGAATTTTTCTGAACTCCCGGACTATGTATGAAAGAGTTTATCGTGATTTCATTTGACTCGCTCAAGTTTCATATTGATTTTCTGTATATCATCCTCTAGCATAAAATACAAGTGACTAAGATTGTCCTAATAAATCAATTTGTCCGTAATGTGGGAGTGTTGTTCATGTTATCAGATATTACCGTGAGAGATGCCGAATTCAGCGATTTGCCTGCCATTGTAGAGATATACAACTCTACCATTCCAAGCAGAATGGTAACGGCTGATTTAGAACCTGTTTCTGTTCAAAGCAAAACACAGTGGTTTAAAGAGCACTCTCCTTCTTCCAGACCTTTATGGGTAATAGACCATCAAGGAAAAATAGTCGGATGGTTGAGCTTTCAATCGTTTTATGGAAGACCGGCTTATCACTCGACAGCAGAAATCAGCATTTATCTTCACCCGGATTTCAGAGGAAAAGGACTTGGAAAATATATGCTCCAAAAAGCAATAGATGCTTGCCCAAGACTTCAAATAAAAACCTTGCTTGCGTTTATATTTGGACATAACAAGCCGAGCCTTCAACTTTTTTCACATTTTGAATTTGAAAAATGGGCCCACCTGCCAAACGTCGCAGAATTAGACGGCGTTGAAAAAGATTTAATCATTCTTGGGAAAAGAGTCACTCCATGACGCATCAAGGCTTAGCCGTTTATAGCGCAATAGATTTTCTCAAAATAACCGCTAAACTCAATATGTAAAGCAACCATTTCAGACACTGGTCAAAAGATGATACACTAATATATAAAAGGAATATTGGTCCATTTAGAGAATCATATAAATAAAACGAAACGATTGAAATCTCTGATCTTATCCACGCCACCTTGGCAGAAACACCGAATAAGCGCAAAGAATTGAAAACGGATAAGCCTTGAACTGCCGATGTATTTATTAAAACAAAGGCTATGGAATAACTCTGTTGATTTTTGATAAACCAGCTAACGTTACATGGTATAAGATAAAACATTTATTTGGATGTTTTATAATAGCAAAATTTAAAAATTGAATTCGTCTGAACAACATCGTTAAAAAGGGTTCTTTAACCATTCTCTTATGTCATTTTCAGCAAGTGAACCTGTTTTTCAAAAACGAACTGTATGCAAAAATAAAGATGGCTATACTTGTATGCACAGTGATTCTAAACAAGTTTGTTTTTCGGTAAGTACAAGGTTAAACTTGGACCAAAAGAAACGGAAAAAACAAAAGGAGAATAGGAATAATGAAAAAATTCAAAATATTAATGAAATTAACCCCTTTCCTATATGGTCTTTTTATCTTAGTCGGCTTGATTATGGCAATGTTAAGTGTATTAGACCATAATGTACAAATATTTTGTTTATCTTTATTCCTGATTTTGCAATCCGTACTTGCATTAACATATACTAAGTTATTTAAAAAAATTTGGCAGAAATAACTTTCACTTTTAAGTTATTAAGATATTCACTGTTTAACTCACAAACCATTCATCAGTGAAGCCCTTTTTTAAAGGTTCCATTCAATTTTTAGATCAAAAAACAGAGCGGACCGGCACGCGAGAAACATCGGCTCATTGCACGCCATTTTAACACAAAACCCTCGACAATTCCTACTGAAGTTATCGAGGGCTAAGAAGTTTTTTCAAAAGATATTCATTTCTTGCGTCTGTTAAATACTTAATTATTTTTAATTTTGTTTAATGATTTATTACGCATATAAATTGGAAGACCTAAAGCAGTTAAACCGAGACCACATAACGCTAGGATCGTTTGTGTGAATAAGGTGTTGATCACGATAAATAACCCGCCAATAATCGCTATGATAGGGATGACAGGATATAACGGCACCTTGTAAGGTCGCACAAGATTCGGTTCTTTTTTGCGCAAAATGATGACAGCAAGAAAAGTCATCGTATAGAATATCCAAATCACAAACACTAACATATCCGTTAACGTATTAAATCCACCTAATAGCATCATCATGACCGCAACCAACAAGATGAATATTCCAGAATTATATGGAATTCGCGTTTTATTTGATAACGTAGCAAACCATTTGCTAAAAGGCAATTGATCTTCTAATGCCATTGCATAAGGGATTCTCATTCCGGTCATCGTATATCCATTAATGCTGCCAAATACCGAAATTAAGATACCGATGCTAACCAATTTTCCACCCATCGTACCAAAAAGAACGTTTGCTACATTAGACGCAGGCGTATCAGTCCCTGCTAGAGCTGTTGCCGGCATAACTAAGAGGAATGAAATATTAATTAATAAATAAACGATCGTAACGCTCGACAGCCCTACTATAATTGCTTTAGGCAAATCTTTCTTGGGATTTTTCATTTCTCCAGCGATATTCCCTACATGAATCCATCCATCATAGGCAAACATGGTTGCCAGCAAACCAGAACCAAGGGCCGATATAAAAGCTTTATCTTGTCCTGCTTCAATCGGGAAAAGTTGAAAAGATACATTCCCTTCGTGCAGCAATCCAAAAATAGAAATAAGAGCTAAAGGAAGTAATTTACATATAGTAAAAACAGTCTGAATGCCCCCAGCAGCTTTCGCACCTAAAAAGTTCATAAGGGTGATAAAGGTAGCTGTAAGAATTGCTATTCCCACAATCATCATTCTATGTTCATTCGCATGGAATCCAAACAGACTAACCGTTTGGGTCCCGAAAATAATCGCAAGTGCAGCAATGTTGGCCGGAAAGTAGATAATTGTTTGTGCCCATCCCAATAATTGCCATATGTACGCTTTAAATAGGCCATCATGCCGCCTGTTTCCGGAATGGCTGCCGATAATTCAGCTGCCGTTAATCCTGCACAAATAGTTAACACTCCTCCAATCAGCCATGCAAGCAGCCCTAAACTTGCTGTCCCGGTGGCACCATATACTGCGGTTGGCTTAAAAAAAACACCGGCTCCAATTACAGTGCCAATAACTGTAGTTAGAGCAGCCAAGAAACCAATTTCTTTTTTTAGCTCTTGTTGTGACAAAGTACTCACTCCTGTTTTATTGTGTTTAAGATATATGACTTTTAAGACTCGTACAAACAACAGTCATGATACACATAAAATCTCCAAAAGAAAAGGGCATTTGGTAAATTATCATTTCTACACAAAATGCCCCATTTTACTGAATATTATTTATGGTTTGAAACAAAAAAGATAAGTACTTTTCATAAAATTTCGTTTTTTAAGCAGAAAGTTTTCTTTTTCTATCTCAACTATTGTCATCAATAAAATTCATGAAATGTCCGCTATGTTGGGATAACCTTATTAAAATAATGAAAAGAAGCTGAATAAGGGAATCATCATGATCGTGACGCTTTTGTTTGAAAGAGTTTGATGCCTAACCCTATAAAAACAATCCCCGTTAATTTGTTTAATAAGTCTGCTATCTTTGCATTTTCTCTTAGTTTTTTAGTCGCGAATGAAGCAAAATAAGCAATGATAAAACACCAAATAGTGCCTGTCATGATAAACGAAATTCCTAAAAGAATAAAAGGAACGGGGCCATAAGGATTATCAGGACGAATAAATTGCGGAAGAAAAGAAATAAAGAATAGCGCTACTTTTGGATTTGTAACATTGGTTAAAACTCCCTGCATGTATATCTTTTTTAATTCCATGTTCTGTAATGCTGAAGATTCAAAATTCAGCGGTGATTTTTGACGCAACATTCTTATGCCAAGATAAATCAAGTAAGCAGCACCAATTAATTTTATGGCTGTGAATAGCACAATAGATTTTGCCAAAATAATCGATAGACCAAAAGCGGCTAATAAAGTATGGATGAAAGAACCTGTTGAAATTCCAAGGACAGAGTAATAGCCTGCTTTTCTGCCTTGTGATGCACTTCGGCTGATAATGTACATGGTGTCAGTGCCAGGAGTTACATTCAATAATAAGGACGTAAGCAAATAAATACCGTAACCAGTTATTCCAAGCATTCGCACACCTTCTTTTGCATTTATTGTCATAAAGCGAACATGAATGAAACCTTTTCTTCGTTCGGCCGTTAAAACAAGTTCTCAGGGCAACAAAGTATGTAAAACTTATACAAACGCTTCAATTTGTTGATGTAATTATCTTTGCAGTTTCATATTCTGTTCCATCATTTTTACGATTTCTGCTGACTGATATTGGCCGCTTGTTTTTAAACCATTTATAACGTTTTGTTGCCTTTCTATTGAGTGATTCTGGCTCAACTTCCATTTCCCTTCCATCTTATTAATGGAAATTTCAAATACAACGATACCGTTCATTAAACCATCTATAAATTCATCATCAAATGGAGTGTCCCAAGGGTCGGGGTCGGGCATAGATGATTCATAAAAATGAACCATCTTTTCCATCCGTTCCACCATTTCTTCTTTTTTCTCTATGATTTGAACGGTCCCATATACATGGACTGCTACATAATTCCAAGTAGGCACCGTGTTAGGCTCTTTATACCAAGAAGCGGAGATATAAGCGTGGGGACCTTGAAAGACGACAAGAACCTCTTTGCCGTTTAATTTTTTCCAATGAGGATTCTGTTTCGCCATATGGCTAATCAACACACCGTTATCCCCCGTTTTTTCATCCAGGAAAAAAGGCAAATGCGTTGCTGACGGCCCGCTTTCTTCCTGAGAAAATAAAATTCCAAAACTGTTACCTTTAATAAAATCTACTAATCTTGATTGATCATTGACCCTAAAAGCTGTTGGTATGTACATTCCAATTTTCCTCCAATAGTTTTTAATAATTATACATATAAGTAAATATAAATACAAAAAATATTTCCATTTGATCTGTTTTCGCTATAGCCGCCTATACATCGCTTCGCGTCCCAAAATTCTGTTCTTCTAAAAGGATTTAATTAGCATTTTCAATATAAAAAATTTTGCCAAATAGCTTTCCAATTCTTTTTCGTTATCCGTTCTTCGTAAACCTTTGCTAATTCTTTTAACTCTTTAAAATAGGGAGTCGGCTTTACTTCCAATTTCACCACGTCATTTATTCCCCAAGGAGCATCCAAGAGGCTGTCCTCTTTTTCATCCAATTTTACTCCTAAAGAGGTTGCTGTTTCTGGAAACTTGGATATCGCATCGATGGAAGAATACTATTGACAACGTGCATCCTTGCCTCATTTTTCACTGACCAAGGAATGTCAGGGAGGATATATTTCTTAATCTCATTTCTAACTTCTTTTCTTCTAATTCGTCCGTATTGCCATCATCAAAATAGATGACATCGATATCTGAAATAGGCGTTCTTTCTTTAAAGCCGTGTAACACATCCCATATTTTCGAACGAACAAATCCGGCACAGACCCACCAATCAGGTAAATGCAATGATTTTACTGCCCTTAATATATCCATCATCCACTCATCTTCTTTTATCAGTTGAATGATCTCTTTCTCATTTTGGATCATCATCCATTCATCCCCTCCAATCAAACGTATACTTCTATCATTATAAAACCAAAATACGTCTCCGGCAGTAACACCTTATTATGCAGTCCCATTCAATTTACCTAGCCGTTTATAAAACTTTCGGTTCTCGAGATCATAAATTTTCCTTCCAATTCCATAGACTGTTACTGTACCCATATCAAGCGCATAAAAAAAGACTTCCGCAATCGTAGAAGTCTCTTGAAAAAAGAATGGAAAAGGATTGCCGGTGTTTAGAGTCAACTTGCACACCAAAAAGGGAAGAAGACATTAAATCGTCCTCGTCTGCCATTTTCCTGTAAAAGGAGGGCAGGCTTATGAAAATGGTTCCGGTTGTGCATTTCTTCGATTTTTTACGATTTTGAATCCTTTTATTCCCTCAATCAATTAAAAAGCGTTTAGCAAAATATCGTCAGGAACAATTAAATTTGGTTCAGTAGATTCAATGATTTCCTCCACAGTATATCCTTTTGCAACTTCCACTAGCTTTAATCCTTCTTTTGTGACATCGATTACGGCTCGGTCCGTAATAATCCGGTTGACCACGCCTTGTCCTGTTAATGGCAAGGAGCATTTTTTAAGAATTTTCGGTTCACCATATTTATTCGTATGTTCCATAATCACGACAATCCGCTTGGCACCATGGACCAAATCCATGGCTCCTCCCATCCCTTTAATCATTTTTCCGGGTATCATCCAGTTAGCCAAATCTCCTGTTTCTGAAACTTCCATGCCCCCGAGAATCGCTAAATCAAGATGCCCGCCTCGAATCATGGCAAAAGATTCTGCACTGCTAAAATAAGATGCGCCCTTTATTGCCGTCACGGTTTCTTTTCCCGCATTAATGAGATCGGGATCTACTTCCTCTTTCTTAGGATAGGGGCCTATTCCTAATAAACCGTTCTCCGACTGCAATACGATCTGTTTATGTTCGGAAACATAGTTCGCGACCAACGTCGGCATCCCTATCCCCAAATTAACGTAATACCCGTCCCGGATTTCCTTTTCCGCCCTGCGAGCAATTCTTTCACGTATTTTCGTTTTATCTTCTTTCACCACCATGTTTTGCATCCCTCCTCTTTAGGTAAATCCATCCCTTCTTAACGGCTGACGGTTAATCGTTCTATTCGTTTTTCTTGTTGGCCGACTACAAGATGTTGAACATAAATTCCCGGCGTATGAATTTGATCCGGATCGAGTTCACCGATTTCGTATAATTCTTCTACTTCCGCAATCGTCACTTTTCCGGCTGTTGCCATCATAGGATTGAAGTTTCTAGCCGTCTTGTTGTAAATAAGATTTCCCATTTTGTCTCCTTTTGCTGCTCTAATCAAGCTAAAATCGGCCGTCATCCCGTATTCCAATAAATATCTCTTGTTTTGGAAGGTTCTGACTTCACGTCCTTCCGCAATGGGGGTGCCTACACCAGCAGGAGTATAGAATGCAGGAATTCCGGCTCCTCCTGCCCTAATTCTTTCCGCCAAAGTTCCCTGCGGAATCAGTTCCACTTCCACTTCTCCCGATAAAACTTGTCTTTCAAATTCTTTATTTTCCCCAACATAAGAACCGATGATTTTTTTGATCTGTTTATTTCTTAAAAGCAGCCCCAATCCCCAATCATCTACACCACAGTTATTAGAAATCACTGTTAAATCTTTTACACCCGATTCGGCGAGCGCTTTAATCAAATTTTCAGGAATCCCTACGAGACCGAAACCGCCCACCATAATAGTCATGCCGTCTTGAATATCTTGAATCGCCTCTTCAAAACTATTAAATATCGTTTTCATGTTCTTTCCGGACTCCTCCTTCTGCGATTGTTCTCTTATAGAAACGATGGCGTCATCTTGACTCCCGCCAATACGCGAATACTAAAAAATGGTCTGGCAGTTGTTTCTATCTTACGGTTCATTTAATGAAAAAATGACAACATCTCATTTGAACGACAAACCCCTCTCTTTTTAAGCACAAACTTTTTTGGTCAGCTAGCAGCAATTGGATGACGTGGACGTTGTCACTCTTCATCCGTTTATGTCTTTCATCGACTAGAACAAAGTGGACAGTGGCCTCAACCACCGTCCACTCTCTCCTTATTTCACCTGCGGAAGCGGGCGTTTTAACCATTCATTGTAAAACGCGTCAATATCAGGTTCAAAGTCTTTTAAGATGGGATACCATGGAGTCACGGCTTCTACCTCTAACTGGGTCGCGCATTGAGGGCAGTAATACTCACGAATAACCTGCCACTCCGGATCTGGCGCAAGCATTTTCGGATAAAGCTCCGTCAACTTTTCCTCTGTATCGCGGACATGGATCAGAGCATGCAGCTTCCAGTTATCGCTCGCCTCACAAAATTCATATCCGCAATCACATTTTACGATTCGATCACCGTTTTTCTTTTGCACAATATATAAATGCAGCCCGGCAGGAAGTAAAATGGGATCATCCCACGGAACACGCTCTTGCAGTATGCTTATATATTTTTCGAAACGATCCGCATCCTTAAAATTCGAAAGCATTTGCTTTAATTTGTGAAAATCAATCGTTCCGTCTATTAACTCTTCAATGGTTTTACGATCGTACGTTGTCATGTTTTCACCTCTCTCGAATCAGTTTTTTAGTGTTTAATTTTTGCACCGAAAACCGGAACCCCTAGCTCCTCTTCAGTCAGATTCCAATCTTTCGGCAAGTTCCAAAATTCTTTAAATTCCCCCCTGAACGATTGACTCAGTGCGAAGCTACCGGCATACATATGACGAACTTGAACAGCAGCATCTTTTTTCAAGATTTTCTCTCTTTCTTTCTTCATCCACTCTTTCGTCTTTAACCCCCGTTTGAGTCGTTCTTTGCGTATTTCCTTGCGGCGTTTTTCCGTCTTTTTTTCGTCGACAATATATCGACCTTGTTTATCTTTGGTGAATACAGCACCGTACACTTTTTCCGCATAACGCGGTAAAACGTACCCGTCGTTCAAATCATCTTCAATCATTTTTGGTTTGCGTTCAAGCGGATCACCAAATCCAGGGCCTCCACGAAGGTAGTTTAAATAGAGATCATAATTGTCAAAGATCGTTTCCGTTGTAATCGATTGTTTATCTCGAATAATTTCCTTCGCTTCGATCAGCTTATCGTATTCCGGATTGTCCGGATCCGGATCTCCACCTGTCGGAATAGGAAGCTTTTTATCAATCAATTCCTTTATATTTGTACCATGAGCTTCAAAGCGATAGCCGGATGCTGCCGGATAGCCTCCCATCAATCCGCAATCGCTCGACATATAGCCGTTCCCCATGAAGAACATGGTCCAGTCTTTCGCACCGTACACCAACCTTAATGTTTCATATCCGTTCCCGCCGCGATATTTTCCGTAACCGCCCGTGTTTGGTTTAATGCTTCGTCCTAAGTAAAGAAGCGGTTCCGCCAGTTCCCAAATTTCCATGTCTCCCATATCGCCTTCTGGATTCCAGATGGCTGCTGCGTGGCTAATGCCGTCTTTTACCGCACCGGCCCCGACACCTTCGGCAGCAGATTCAAAGCTGTTGACAGCATGGTTTTCATTAAACTGGTTATATCCACCACCTTGCAGCCAGTTCGAAGTGTTGGCATTCCCGGCATTCACTTCTTCCAAATAACCGCGGGCAAAGTAGTTTCGGCTGAGTGCACGCCATAGTGGGCTCCATGCTGAAACAAGGAAGTGCCATGCATAGCTATGTGCTGTTCGGATATCGTCTGGATTCAGCCATGATCCATATGGCAAATCAAACTGACTAGCATAATAGGCACCGTCGTTAACCCTGTCATTAGGAATCAAAGTTTGCGACATCATGACCCAGATACCGCTTGTAATCGAAACAGGTGTGGCATTATAACTGTGCCATCCCCATCGGTTTACCCCTTCAAAGTTAATCTCAAATTTGCCGTTTTTATGGACGGTCAGTTCAGTCGGTGCATGCATGATCGTATTTACTCGAGCATATGGCGGAACATCAAGATTTTCATATGGAACATCGACAAACGATACTTGACGATATTTTCCAGGTATTAACAATGTTTTGACTTGGTTCACAAATCCACGTCGTCCGTCTTCGATGACTTCACGAATAAATTGTTTATATGTTTCAACTCCTTCCTCTTTTACAATATCTAGAACAAGGTCTCGAATCATATGACAGCCAGCAATGCGCGTACGTTCGTCCAGCAGCCAGTACTTCGTCGTACGAACAGAACGCTGGCTCTCAATTAACCAGTCTTTCAACAAAGTGTCGTTTTTTCCAATTTTGCGACATGCAACCTGATAGCCATCGTCATAGCGCGTCACAGGTCCCACCGTCATACTTCCTGGTGCAGTGGCTCCAACATCAATAACATGTGTTACACCGCCAACCCAACCAATAAGCTCTCCTTCATGGAAAATCGGAACAATCGTATGGACGTCACATGGGTGAACATTTCCAATTTGACAATCGTTATTACAGAAAATATCTCCATCTTCAATGCCGGGGTTCTCCTCATAATCATTTTTGATCATATATTTGATCGCTGCCCCCATCGTCCCTACGTGAATGATAATTCCGGTGGATGTCACGACCGAATCGGCTTCCGGAGTATATAAGGTAAAGCATAATTCCCCTTCTTGCTCCACAATAGGAGAAGCGGCTACTCTTTTCGCTGTTTCCCTTGCATGTACAACGCCCCCGCGCAGTTTGGCAAAAATTTTCTCATAGCGAATGGGGTCAGATTCCTTAAGCGGCAATGTTTTCAGACCTGCATAATGACCTGTTGTCCGACTAATCTCATCTATTTCTTGCCGCATTTCTTTAAGCGTTTTACCGTCCCATCCAATGGTTTTTCGCTGTTTTTTCGCTTTTACAGAAATCGGATCCATATGACAATGCCTCCTTTTAGATTAGAGTTCTTTCAAATGAAAAATGCGGTGTGCATCCAGGTACGTCTCAAATCCAGGCGGAATGACAAATGTTGTCGCTGGAGACTCAATAATCGAAAATGATTGAATTTTGTTTCCTGGCTTAAGTTTTTCCATTTCCCAAATATCAGCGACCATCCATTCGCCCTTCCAATAAACATTGCGTGTACCGAGAAATGCATCTTTCGGCGGTGTCTCGCTGTCTAGCGGTTCTTCAGGAATTCTCGGTTTTGCCACTTCTACAATTCCACGAACGATGGCACCGGTGATGCTGTAGCCAAGTTCCGGGGAACGTGCTGCTTTTGCATATACACGCGTATAAGTATCTTCAAAGGCAGTAACTAGCGCTTCCCAATCCTCCACCTCTTTAAAGGATGCAATGGGCGCTTCAATTTCCAAATCGTTTAGCTGCCCTTGATATTGCATACGGAAATATAACCGGAAATCCACATCTTTTCTCTCAAATTTGTTTTTCTCAAATTCAGCTGCTACTTTTTCCATAAGCTCATCCCAAGCCCTTTGCAGCTCTTTGCCCGCTTTGAACTTCACTTCATCCGATGCACCATCATCCACATTAATATCAAGCGTTTTATCATAACGGTACTCAAAATCTGCCGCCCCGCAGCCAAAAGCCGAGAATCCTGCCGCCCAAGCCGGAACAAGAACATCTTCAAAACCAAGTCCTTTTGTATACCCAGCCGTATGCAACGGTCCTCCGCCTCCGTATGAGAAGCATACATATTGCGAAGGGGAATACCCTTTTCCAAGAATCATGGATTCCAGATAATTGCGCAGCTGCGATTCTAAGAGATCAATGACTCCGTATGCGGCATCTTCTACAGACAATCCAAGAGGTTCAGCAATTTGCTTTTTCACTGCTTCATAAGCGCGTTCCGGATACAATTTCACTTCTCCGCCAAGGAAATTATCCGGATTAATCAACCCTAGGACGACGTGGCAATCCGATACCGTTACCGTGTCGATGCCGCCTTCCGGATAACACACTCCCACTCTAGAACCCGCACTATCCGGTCCCAGTATGAGGGACTTAAAGTTTGGATCAATTCTTACAAAACTTCCGGCACCCGCTCCAACCGTATCCATCGCCACAAGCGGAAGCGAAAGAACGAGACGAGCCATATCAGGGCTAGTGTTAATGCTGAGATCTCCCTGGGTAATCAGAGCCATATCAAAACTCGTTCCGCCGATATCCGAACAAGCGATATTTTTAATCCCTAGATGCTCGCCGAGGTATTTTGCTCCGATAACCCCGCCAATCGGACCAGACACTAGTGTTCTAGCCAGCTCATTTGCACGTGTGCTTATTGTGCCGCCATGGCTTGCCATCACGCGTAAATCAAAATTGGCACCGTGCTCTTTTAACCGAGTATCAATCTTTTCCAGCGTTTCACGTGAAGGATCGGCAGCATAAGCTTCAATTATAGTCGTGTTAGTGCGGTGAGACTCTTTTCTGACAGGATAATAATCAACCGAGGCGAAGACCGGGACTTCTTTTCCGAGCTTTTTCATCGTCTCTTTTGCAATGTCCCGCACTTTCCTCTCATGAGCAGGATATTTATAAGAATGCAACAAGCTGATGACAATCGCTTCCACATCTCGTTCTAACAGTTCCTCTACAGCTGGCGCCACTTCATGTTCGTACAAAGGTATGACAACATTGCCGAATAAATCAACCCGTTCCGTTACCCCCCTCGTTAATTCACGCGGAACTAAAGGCGGATCATAGCGATGCGTATTTAAATGAAGTCGATCAGAATATGAATACCCGAGATAAGCTTGAATCGCTCTTCCCATTCTATGGAAGTCTTCCATTCCTTTGTTGACGATTAAGCCGACTTTCCGTCCTTTTCTTGACACAAGTCTGTTTAACATGGCTGTTCCCGAATAGACTCCGGCAAGCAATTTTGGAAATTCCTCATCAACGGTTGTATTCCAATAAGCAAGAGCATCTTTTGCCGAGTTAAGAAGCCCGACAGACTCGTCTTCCGGAGTGGATTGCGCCTTTCCAACAACAAAATCGCCGGTATCATCAATAATGAACGTGTCTGTCATGGTTCCTCCCGCATCGATTGCGAGAATTTGCGCATTTTTAGTGATCACTGTTTTCATTCCTTCCTCCCCTTTCTTCTCCTCTTCGAAACGGTATTTTGTTGTCATCAACGTCTTCGGCAGTTGTCATGCCATTTTCTGAATCTGTTTCGATTTTCTTCCCCCTTCCGATCTTCGAAGCAATTTTGCATTCGCTTACTTATATTGCAATTGCCGTGCCAATTGACCATGACATTCAAAACATGGATTTTTTCGTTCCTTTTTCATGCTTTTCTTCATACAAATTGTAGCGATTCGCTACACCTGTCGTGCTACACTCTTAAAAGCGGGACAATTTTTTACAGAAACAACAACATAAGAACATAATGATTTCATTTTTAAAAATAAAATGTTAGAATATTATGAAAAGTGAAAATTTAAGGGGTGAGGTCATGATAGCGGTCTTCTCTATACAAAACTTGCCCGACAAAACAAAAGAATTGGAAACGTTATGGGAATGGTTTGTAACGAACTCGAAAGATGAGGTGGTCGTGAATAAAGTCCGGAAAGATGTTCTCGATTCATGGAAGCGTTGTCAAAACAAAGGGGTAAATCCAAGACAATTGCAGACAAAGCCCGCATTATCAAATTATCAACTCAACAACTTGTTAGAAGAATCCGAACTCTACCATGTCGCAAAACCCATTATTGACGATTTATTTCAAAAAATGGATGGAACCGGTTATCTCATCACATTGAACGATGAAAAAGGTCGAATGATTTATTTAAAGGGCGAATCTCATATTAAAAGGCTTGCCGAAAAAATGAATTTTTTCCCCGGAATGGATTGGAGTGAACACGCCGCCGGAACAAACGCCATTGGAACCAGTATTATAACGAAGAGTCCCATTCAAATTTTGTCAGCAGAACATTTTTGTCAAGGATGTCATCCATGGACATGCTCATCAGCGCCCATTTTTCACCCCCTTACAAAGAAAGTAATCGGTGCGATCGATATCACAGGCCCATGGTATAATGCCCAGCCGCACACACTCGGCTTTGCCGTATCGATTGCCCAAATCATCGAAAAGCAGCTTGAATATGTTTATATGCAAGTGAACAACTTGCTATCGGAGCATTTTTTTCAAACTACAAAAAAGTGGAAAGATCACCACGTTCTTGTTCTGACTCATGATTGGAAGGTCTTCAAAAGTGATGGAACATTTGCTGATTCACTTAAACTTTCACCGCTGATGAGTGTAAAAGAAGAACCTCCATTCCGCCATTTAGTTCGTGAACTTACGAAACTAGAGAATCCTTTGAACCAAACAGATCATGACCATCTAATCTTTATTCAAGATTTCGAAGCCGTTCATCTTGAACCGATTTTCTTTAAAAAAGTGATAGCTGGATATATCATCGTTTTGAAAAAACATAAAAAGGCACTATCTACACCGTCTGCTTCGAATGAACCATCTCCTTGGAGCAACATCATCGGAAAGTCACATATGTTTATCCAGTCGCTTCGTAAATGCCGGAAAGCAGCACCAACCAATGTTCCGATCCTATTGATGGGAGAAAGCGGAACAGGCAAAGAAATTATTGCTCGTTCCATACATGAAGCAAGCCAACGAAAGGATCGGCCTTTTATCGCCATTAACTGCGGTGCCATTCAAAAGGAATTAATCGGAAGTGAGCTGTTCGGCTACGAAAAAGGAGCCTTTACAGGTGCTCGAAAAGAAGGCAAAAAAGGAAAATTCGAGGAAGCGAATGGCGGAACTTTGTTTTTAGATGAAATTGGCGAAATGCCTTTGGAATTACAAGTTCATTTATTAAGAGTGCTTCAAGAAAAAGAAGTCACTAGACTTGGATCGTCAAAGTCTATTCCGGTCGATGTTCGTATCATCGCAGCGACGAATAAAGATCTTCATGCACTCATTCAAAACGGTCAATTTCGCGACGATCTTTTCTTTCGATTAAACGTCGTAACAGTGAATTTGCCTCCGCTCCGAGAAAGAAATGAAGATATTTCACTGCTTGCCGATTATTTTTTAAAATGCTTTGCGGAAAAATACGAAAAGCCTCCGTTATCTCTTGCACAAGATACATTGGATTTTCTGCAAAACTATCAGTGGCCGGGAAATATAAGAGAACTCCAAAACGCACTAGAACATGCCGTCATTTTTAGTGATTCTTCCATCATACATCTAGAAAATTTGCCATCTTATTTATTGGAAAAGCACGTGAGGCGAGATCAAAATGAAGGACTTTCATTATTTGAACAGGAAGAGAAAAAAATGCTTCTCAAACTTCTGGACGAAACGGACTGGAATCTGTCCGCCGTTGCCAAACGACTAAACATTGCTCGATCCACCCTTTATCGCAAGCTCAAAAAATATGGATTTTCCAAAAACCGATAGAGCGTTTAAGAAAAAATTCGGAAAACTAAAGATGCGGCTCTTTAACAAAAATATTATTTCCAATGTAGAACCTTGGGAGTTCCATTCTCTGTCAAGGTTCTTTTTTATTGATGTCATTAATAAAAATAAAGCATTTCCAATCACTCTCATACTTTGTGCTGCCACATTAGCCATTTCTCTATATCAGACAAATTAAAAACAGCAGAGTATTTCTACCCTGCTGTTCGTTAGCTAAAAAATATTGAGCTTTAACAGAACCTCAAGCCATTAAAACAATCTTGAAGGCGCCATGAAGATCCAAATGTTCGAATTTCATGCTTCTTCGACCATCTTATCTCTTTCATCTGGCAAAGTAATAACGTTTAATGAGCAAGAAGAACGGGTATTCTACTAGAGTTATGCTATCTACGTATCATCCAAAATTATTCTATAAAACTTTTTTAGAGCTGTACGACAACTTTTTTCGCTTGCAAAATCCACCCGCTCTTTCTGTGATTCATATCCTTATTGCTTCATTTTTCTTTCTCTTTTTCCCCAAGGCTTAAATACTGAAAGGATAAACATCGCAATAAGCGAAACAATCTGCAGTATAATTCCGATGAAAAGAGATGTTCGAACCACCAAAAAATCCGGATTTTGCAGCGACTGCATTCCTTGAGCTGTTGTAATCGTGAAAGCCTTTAACGACCATAAGTAAATTCCCACCATCCCAAGACCGATTGAAAAAATCGTTAACACTTCTTTGGCAATGATCCAATAATATCGGAAAAAACCCCAATGAGTAAGCAACGAAAGCAAAATACCGGTCACGACGGTGCCGATCGTGGAGGCTCTAACGGATGTTTTAGCTAACAGATGTATACTCGTATATGAAGCCTTCAATACACCCTCATCCGTCATGGTCGCTGCAGCAATGCTTAAAATCAAGAAGGTGATTGTAACGCCGAACATGATAGCTGAAAATAAGATATGCAAGGTTAACAGCCATTTTTTGGAGTTATTCCAATTTTCTTCATGCCCGCCTTCCTCCCATCTACAAGTTAAACCGATAACCCACCCCCCAAATAGTCTGAATGTATTGTGGATTAGTTGGATTGAGTTCAATTTTCTCGCGCAGTTTACTGACATGCACAGTAACCGTGGCCATATCACCGAGCGAATCCATCCCCCATATTCGTTCAAAAATCTGTTCCTTGCTAAAAACCTGATTCGGGTGAGTCACAAATAACAGCAGCAAGTCGTATTCTTTCGATGTCAGCAAGACTTCCTTTCCATTGACGAAGACCTTGCGTGACCTTTTATCAATGACAATTCCTCGGATACGAATTTCTTCCGTTTTTCGTTCAACACTACCGACCAGTCTTTCAAAACGGGAAAGATGAGCTTTCACCCTGGCAACCAGTTCACCGAGACTAAAAGGCTTGATAATGTAATCGTCAGCTCCCATCCCTAAACCTCGGATTTTATCTACATCTTCTTTTTTGGCAGAAACGATTAAAATAGGGATATTCAGTACTTTACGAACCTGCCGGCATATTTCAAACCCATCGGTATGCGGAAGCATCAAATCCAGAAGAATAAGATCATACGCCCTGTTCAACGCCATCTGTAAACCTTTGTCCCCGCTTGAAGCGATATCCACCGAAAAACCGTTTGCCTCCAAATAATCCTTTTGCACTTCAGCGATCACGTGATCATCTTCTATGATTAAAATTCGTTTCATACCTGTTCCTCACTTCATTCCGTTTGATTTTTTCAATGTGAAAAAGATTGTAGTACCTTTTTCTAACTGGCTTTCTGCCCAAACTTTTCCACCATGTTCTTCGATGATTTGCTTCACAATGGCCAGTCCAAGACCGCTTCCTCCAGTCTCTGCATTCCTTGATTTTTCTGCCCGATAAAATCGCTCGAAAATATGTTGAAGCGCTTCTTTTTCCATCCCAGGCCCGTTGTCGCGAATAGCAATGGTGACATCCTTTTCTCCAACGATTAGTTCAAATTCGATTTCCAATGTTTTGCCTTGTTTATATTTGAGGCTGTTATCCACTATATTCATTATCACTCGACGCAATTGTTCACGATCTGCTACGACAGTTAATGGTTTCGTCACGTCATTTGCCTCATATAAAAAGTTTATTTTTACACCATTCAGATTCGGATCAAACCGCAGCTCATCCACGCAATCCGTTAAATAATCCACAATGTCGATATTCTCAAAGTGGAAAGGCACCCTTTTTAGATCCAGTTTAGAGAACAAAAATAAATCATCAATTAAATGGTCCATGTCATCAGCTTTTTTGTAAATCATGTTCATATACTTGTCCAATTTTTCTTTTGTATCCGCAATTCCGTCCATAACCGCTTCTACGCAACCTTTTATCCCTGTAATCGGCGTTTTCAAATCATGAGAAATGTTAGCCAACAGCTCTTTTCGGTTCTCTTCATATTGTAGTTGAAGCTGAATCGATTCTTTTAACCTGCATCTCATTTCTTCAAACGCTTCACTCAATTCACCAATTTCGTCTTTACGCTTTACGTCCACTTTTTCATTCAGATTCCCTTCCTTGATCTGTTCTGCAGCGTTTTTGAGTGCATATATCGGTTTAATGATGCTTCGGGAAACAAAGTATGTGAGTAATCCATTGTTTAAACTGATCACTAACACCAAAGATAGTAGGACTAAAGGAAAAAACTTTGGCATAAAGTGGGCAAGCGGACTGGTATCAGTAAACAAATATACAGTTCCGACAGTCCCATCCGAAAAATGAAAATCTTGTGTTTGAATGACATAAAAACGATCCTTTACTCTTATCCATGTCTCCCATCTGTTTCTATCTTTGTCCATTCTTAATCGTTCTTTTGACAAATGTGCATCTTTCAAGAATGCAGATGTAAAAATCGTTTGATTCTGTTTCGTGACAAGAAGACCAGAATGATTCGAACGCAGTTCTTTGTCTACATTTTGCAAAAAAGTTTTATCCATCAGACGTTCAGGGGCATATTTGGACACCATTTTGATCCCCGAAAAAAGCTCATCCCGTTTTTTAAACGTTTCTGCGAAAGAAAACACCCACTTATTCTGATCATCGTGCTGATAATAATGATTGATTCCTTTAATGTCGTCCAAAAAAATTCCTATCAACATCATTACCGACAAAACAAATAAAAACATTGGAATCAGCACCATGCCAATGTACGATAACAGTAATTTTTTGCGAATAGACATCATCAACTCTCCCATATGAATCATGTTCTAGTTTTTATATTAGTACCAAGCCTTAAAAAAACTCTAAACCATTTCTAAAAAAAGTATAAAATCATAAAGTCCATACGCTTCTTCAATCGATCCGATTGCCCTCTTTATAATGCTGGCTCTTTCAACCGAATGTCCCGCTCCCTCGTAATACCGATCTTGTACTGATAAAGTCAGCGGCTGCTTAATATAACTCATAGTTATCATTTCCAGCTAAACTCTTCATACCGTTCTCATCCCAGTTCAAGCAAGTACTTATTGCAATCAGATTTTCCACGGTAAGATGATTCTTATCCATGTTTCATAAAAATCGAGTAGGAGGGAGCGATTAACTCCCGTCCTCTCACACCACCGTACGTACG
>ERZ1673759.30-NODE-30-length-28312-cov-21.168595_pt1 | contig 28312 bp, 27 predicted proteins | sample MGYA00580179_ERZ1673759 | MGnify/ENA primary metagenome ERZ1673759 (study PRJEB41219, sample SAMN04549624) | soil metagenome | isolation source: soil | place: USA: Oklahoma, Great Salt Plains NWR | collected 2008-10-09 ... | reverse complement strand
CCTTGGTCACACTAGGGCTGGTTGAGCGCTGACACTCAACTAGCACCACGGGTTGTAATGAGATAATTCGGAGCAGAAACAAAATATGTTTTTAGGAACCCCCTCTTTATTCGAATCCGGGAATTGACGAGAAATCGCGATTCGTAATGAATGAAAGACGGCTCCTTGTCCTCCCCACGTTGCATATCCGGCACTTGTATTTTCGTCATACCCGACCATTTTGGACAGCATGCTCGTCACCATGACTTCCGCTTTAGCTGCACCTGACCCCTCTACATCCCAAAGGGCATTCCCATTTAACAGAACCATGACTAAGTTTCCTAAAATACTGGCTATATTCGGCAGTGGTGATACATTTGCTACATAATTGCTATTCACAAAACGGTGACCTTTTGCCAGATCAATCAGTTCCGTAATCGTTACTTCCATTGGCAATCCTTTTTTCGGTACATTGGCCTCTTTGATCACACGATTATAATAATCTTTTGTGTAATTGGGCATTTCTCCTAAAGTTAATTTGGAAGGATCTTTTAATTCATCGATTTTAGTAAAAATAGTATTGATATATTCTAAAATTTTTTTTCGTTGTTCCTCATTTCCATCAGCACTAGGAAATAATTGTTGCAGTTGATTCATGTTAGTCATTTGCAAATCCTCCGATTGTCCATTCATAATGTTAGTATCAGCGATCTATGGCGAATAACCTCGATTCAAAAACGCTCTCCCGCTCTTGTTACCAGCTGCTTGCCTGAATATGTCTCAATCTAAGAGCTGACAGCCGGTTTTAATCTCCCCTTTTCTTCATTATCCTTTTGCTTTTAGATAGCCCAATCCTTAATTTTTTAAGAAAGGGTTTGAATGAAAAAGAGGGGAGTTTTAGATTTAAAATTAGATTCGAAGCTGTCCTTTAAACCGTATGGCGCCACATTCTTTTTATCGGCTAGAAAAATAAAGAATTTAGATGGCAAAATAAATGGAATCTTAACTGCTTTAAGAAATGCATATTTCATATAGACATACAAACAGCCCCCATTCAAATGGAGGCTTCCGCACACTTATGATTAAATCAGCGATTTTTTGAGGTTTCGCAAATAACGCGAGCGAATGATTAAGAAATAGATGACTTGGGCGATGAAAAAACAAGCTAATACGATGATCATTTCTCTAGCAATGGATAAGATATAAAAACTTTGCAAAGCCATAAAAGCGAAGGCGCTATGAATACAGGCGACGACAATGGGGACAAAGAACAGCAGCGCCATTTGACGAGTGACGATTTGATTCAATTCTTGGTCGGTCAAACCGACTTTTTTAATGGTTAAATATTGTCGTCTGTCATAGTCCAAATCACTGTACAAACGGAAATATAAAAAGCTTCCTGCCGCGACGAAAAAGACTGTTCCAATCAATAAAGCTACAAATAGCATCGTTTTGTACATACTCATCTGGTTGGCATAAATAGTACCGCTGACCATCATGGAGTAAGGCCCTTTTTCATCAGGAATGGCGAAACCGTTGTTTACTAAACGATCGGCAATTCCTTCCGTTTTTTCAAACCGCTTTGTGTAATAGCCTGTGAAAGTTTCCCACTTAACAGGTTTGATTTTAGGATATAACTCATCGCTGACAACCAAGCCTTCATGAAAAAACTGAAAAGGAAAAACCGCATTTTTCGTGTACGTTAAATCTTTCCATGTTAAATTTTGCTGCGGGATCGCATATGTTTTCGTTTTCGGCTTGATTCGAAAAGAAGTTGATGATGACAAAGAGCGTGCTTTGTTCCCAGCCAGCGGTTTTTCTCGAACATCCAGCCCTGCCAACTTAGACAATTTTTTATATTGTGAAAAAGAAAGAACCGGTAACAGCTGCTCCGTTGAACGTGAAGACGATGTTTGATCAAAAGTCTTCATTTTTACGATTTTGACTGGCAATTGAAATTTTTTGTAGTGTAGATGCTTCTTTTGAAAATCCTTTTCGATCTGCTGTAAATGCTGTTGATGCACTGGTGATCGATCCAATGCAAGATAGCCGACGGCAACGGGGTTATCTTTTTGAAATTGGCGATTCATTACATTCATGGATGCGAGTGTCCCAATTGCGCAAAATGCCACAGTAGAAACGATGGTGACCATAAAAAACATGCGGGCATTGTCTTTTAAACGATAAGCTAAACTTGAAATCGTAATGATATTCGTTTTTTTCCAAAAGAAAGATCGTTTCTTTTGCAATAATTTTGTAATAAAAACAGAAAGTTGTGTGTAGAAAAAATAAGTTCCGACAATAGTCATTCCAATGACCGGCAATATTCGAGACATCATGTTTCCTATCGTTGTCGTTGCGGCCAAGTAATAACTAACCGTTAAAAGAATAGCTGCGAATAGCGATAAAAGTTTGGATACTTTTGGTTCTTTTTTCGGCTTTTCTCCTGCTTGGAATAGATCAATCAGTTTGTTGACTTGAACGAGTATGGTAGTGAATAAGGAAATACAGAAAAATAAAACGAAAAAGGCTCCAATCGTCAAGAACAATGCTTTTGGAGAAACGTAAAACGGCAAAGATTCCATTCCAAACATATTCGATCCAATCATTAAAAACAATTTTCCAGTAATGAGGCCAATAATAATTCCTGTAATGATCGCGCCGATTCCAATCAGCATATTTTCCAGAAAAACCATAGAAACCAATTGTCCCTTTGTCATCCCGTGCATCATCAAAATTCCAAATTCTTTTTTACGGGATTTTAGAAAGGTACTGACAGAATAAAGTACAAATAAGAAAGAAAATACGTACATGATCATTTCCGCTGCTTTCATTAATTCCACCGCCGTTATGGCAGTGACGCCTTTTTTGATTCCAGGATGAAAAATAAACAAAGCATACACAAAGAAGATCAAAACAGAAAAGGCGCTGCTGAAAAAATAAGCGGCATACGTTCTTTTGTTTCGGGTGACATTTCTATAGACGAACTGTGGAAAGTTCACGACTGTCCCCCCCTAATAAAGAAAGCATATCGATAATTTTTTGGAAAAAAGTTTGGCGGTTATCGCCGCGGTAAATTTCATTATAAAGTTGTCCATCTTTAATAAAAATCACGCGATGACAATAGCTGGCGGCCACAGCATCATGCGTCACCATCAAACAAGTAGCGCCATCCTGTTCATTGATCTTTGTCAGCATTTCCATTACATCTTTGGAAGACTTCGAATCTAAGTTTCCTGTCGGTTCATCAGCCAAAATCAAAGAAGGTTTGTGAATGATGGCACGGGCAATCGCTGTTCGCTGCTGTTGACCACCTGATATTTCATACGTTCTCTTCTTTAAAATAGATTGGATTCCTAGCTTCTCACTAACGACCTCAAGTCTTTTTTTCATTTCACGTACACTGACGCCGTCAAGGGTTAGCGGCAGTACTATATTTTCCTCAACAGTTAAAGTATCGAGCAAGTTAAAGTGTTGAAACACAAAACCAAGCTCATGTCTTCGAAACAGCGCCATCTCCTTTCGACTTAAAGTGTGGGGATTTTTCCCATTGATGAAAATTTCACCCGCTGTAGGGCGATCAATAGTGGCGATCACATTTAAAAGAGTGGTTTTCCCGCTTCCAGACGGCCCCATAATGCCAACAAATTCGCCTTTTTCAACAGAAAAATGGATATTATTTAATGCTTTATAGGCCACCTTGCCCTCATAAATTTTTTCCAAATGTTTCACTTCTAAAATCGACATTTCGAATTCACTCCCTGATCATTGGTATCTTCATTTTATCGAGAAACCCGCTTTCTCACCATTTCGTAAGATTACAGTTGACTTACAGTTTTGTAAGGTTTCTGATTGCTAGAAGAGAATTCGAACCGTCGTTCCTTGACCCACTTTCGATTCTATTTCAATACGGTGGCCCAATTTTTCACAAATTTGTTTCGCTAAATGGAGACCCATTCCCGTGGATTCTTGGAAATGACGACCATTTTCGCCAGTGAAATATGGTTCGAAAACACGGGGCAAATCGCTTTCGGGTATTCCCACCCCTTCATCTTGTATTTCCAAAATGATATGACGGCCCTGTTTCAATCCGCGAAAATATACTTTTCGATTTTCATGAATCGTATATTTTACAGCATTTGTGATCAGTTGTGTCAAAACAAAAGACAACCATTTTTCATCAGTGGCTATAGTCAAGTTTTCAGGGATTTCTATCGATGGAAAAACGTGTTTTCGAATAAAAAGACGTTTTTGACTGGATGTAACTGAACGGACCATTTTTTCCAATTGAATCGTTTCTACATAAAAATCGTGTTCAAATAAATCTAAACGAGCCGTATATAAAACCATTTCTAATCCTTTTTTTAAACGATCAAGCTCATCACCAATGGCCCGAAAACGAACATCATCCTCATCTTGAATAATTAAATGAATAACGGATATGGGAGTCTTCATTTGATGTACCCATTGATGAATAAATTGTACATGATCTTCCAGCTTATATTTATAGTTATGTAAATCTCTTTTATAATGATCGAATTGGCATATGAGAAGTTGATGTAAACTTTCAGATAGAGGGGATCGCTGCCATTCGCTCGTAAAATCTTCCATTGAAGTCAACGGCTTTTCTAATCGTTGATAAAAAGAACGATTCGTCCAATATCTGTAGCAAAGATAGGCGATCAAAAGACAAGTACTGAGAAAGATCGCATATAAACTAATCGTCAAATGATGATAACCATCCAGCCAGTAAATGGACGTCACCACGAACAATTGAACGAAGTAAAGAAAAAAGAGCGGCAGTTGATCTCGTATAAAAAGCTTCATTTTTTCGTCTCCCAGTTTGGCATGAATCGATATCCTTGGCCACGAATGGTTTCGATCGCATCATGAATCTGTAATAAAGCTAATTTTTTCCGGACCCGTGTGACATACACATTTAAAGTGTTGTCGTCCACAAACGCTTGATCATCCCAAATTTTTTCTAATAGTCGATCACGGCTCACGACTTTCTCTGCTTTTTTCATCAATTCATCCAATATTTTGGCTTCCGTGAGACTTAGATCAATGGTTTGATCCTCTAAAGAAAGCAACAAACGTTCCAGATCCAGCTTTAAACCCGACACAATCACCATTCGTTCATTGTTAGAATGGGCATACGGCCCATAGGCGCGTCTTAATTGACTATTGATTTTAGCCGTCACAATTTCATAATCAAAGGGCTTTGTAATATAATCGTCTGCTCCATTTTCCAGTGCCATGACTTGGTCCATCTTGCTGTCGCGTGCAGAAATAAATAAGATGGGACAAGTGGAAATGGTCCGAATTTGACGGCACCAATAATACCCGTCAAATTTAGGCAAGTTCACATCTAAAAGAACAAGATGTGGATCATATTGTTCAAATTGAGCTTTGACTGTTTCAAAATTTTCTATTGATTTTGTATCAAAGTTGAATTTATGTAGATGCTTTTCAAGTAGACGAACCAGTTGGATGTCATCTTCTACAATCAATATTTTAAACATGAAAACCCCCCTTTTTCCCTGCTATGATTATATCAAAATGACAAAAACGAATGAAAATGGAAATCGATTGTCTGGTTTTCTTAGTAGCAAATTAAGGTATAATAAATCGTTATCTATAGTAAAAAATTACTTGTCAAATGATTGAATACTACACTTACCTCTTGACTAGCCATCATCCTTCCATGATCAATTTTTTGTGAAAAAAATATGGTTTTATCCATTTAAATAAAGGATTGCTTAAATTGTAAAAAAATATAAAAATAGGTTTGAAGGGAGGGTTTTGTTTTTTAGTAACGGATGGCTGAAATGGAATAAGGATGTTTTTTCACAACAAGTGAGAAGAACGTCTTTAAGAAGGAATTATTTTTGATCAAAAGTTATTACGACACACCAAGCTACTACTTCTGGTGTCATTTTTTCATCAAAAAGGGGAAATCGTTGAGAAGGCAACAAGCAGTATATCGATTCAGGTCATGTCGATGGAATTGGTATGACGAATCTTCGAGAAACGCCTAAAGAACTATTCCTCCATAAAAGTAAAAACACTTCACCATAAAGATTGAAGTGTTTTAAAAAAAACTTAATAAGTTTCTTATGCCCAATTTTCAAAAAGGTCACCGTATTTTGCTTTGCGTTTATACACTACGGCTCCGACTTGTTCCTTACCTTTAACGGGTGCCACTGCCTTTACTCCAACAACAGGCTCGCCAAGTTTATATGAATCCTTGGCAGAAACCTTTCTTTTCACTGCTGGATTAATAAACCTTGTCATTCAGAAGCACCTCCAAAAAGATAATGGATTGTTTTCATCAATTCATAGTTTGCAAGAAATTGGGATCCTATTTCATCATCAGTTAAAAAGGTTGACCCGGAAATAGTTACAGTTATAACCAATTCATTACCTATAGGATAGCATATTAAATAAGTTTTAAACAAGTGATCTTTTGTTAAGAGGACCAATTCTTCCCCTTTTAAAAAGCTATCGATAACCAGAATCCTATCTTCGTCCTCTTCTTTTTTCCCATCGTTTATTGTAAAAGGATAAAAATCGACTCGTCCTACTTTTCCTGCAACATGTCTTAATCCATCATTACCTTCTTTTTTCCACACGCCTACTCCGTCTATACTGAATAGTGGATGAATAGCATATACACTTCGAAGTGCATCAGACAAGTAATCGTAGATTTTGGTCTCATCAGAATGAATAAGTTCTTTGGTTAATTTAAGGGTAAAAAGAGCCACTGCGTCCCGCTCTTTTTGTCTTAATTTTGCTTCTTCTAAAAGTATAGCCGGGTCTTCATAAGGTCCCTGTTCTTGAATTTTTCGTTTTATATGACTGCAAGCTACATTTACTGCAGCAGCAAAATTTTGTTTTTCTCGCACTTCATATTTCAAAGGAGAAATTCCAATTAAATCTGTAGGCAGGCGATAACCTTCGATTTCTGTTTCGTTTAACACTTTAGGTACTGTATTCGGAATCAAGTAAAAAACCCGTCCTCTTCTTAACCTTCCCCAAAAAAGACCCATTTCAAACAATGTATTATCTCGTGTCATGACAGACGTTGTACCCCGTATATTTACGATATCGTCTGGGGAGAATATGAAAACAGCAAAGTCATTTTGATCTAATTGCGCTTCGAGATCTTCCATTGTGTAATTTAAAGGATTGAAAGCTCCAGCAGACCAAGGAGTAACTTCTGCAACATAACTAAGTGCTTCATGTACAGCATTTACATAATCAATTGACTCTCTTGCAGATCCAATAAAAACTCTAGGTTTATTTTGTGCCATAATGCCTCCAAACCATTTAGTTAGTTTAGATTTTCGCTAAATTGATAAGTATGGGTTTAATTCTTATCGGTCTGTAAGATATTTCCTCCTATATCATATTATATTTCTTCTTATTTCATAAATTATTTTGTTTTGACAGGAAAAAGCCGCAATTAGCAAGCTTGGCTTTTTCATCCAATCCTCTTCACTTTTTACATAGAGCATAAGGAATAACAACACAATGAGCAAGATACGTGGGATTTAATCAGCTTTGTGTTACTATATGGTGGAATCCAATAATATGAGGTGTTCCATATGAAAATTGAAGTATGGTCTGATTACGTTTGTCCTTTTTGCTATATAGGGAAGCATCGATTAGAAAAGGCCTTATCGCAATTTCCGCATAAAGATCAAGTCGAAATTGAATTCAAAAGCTTCGAGTTGGATCCGAATGCACCAAAAAACAGTGGAAAAAGCATACATGAAGCCATTGCAGAAAAATATGGAATGAGTATTGAACAAGCGAAACAAACCAATCAAGGTATAGGCCAACAAGCCGCCAGCGTTGGACTTTCTTTCGATTTTGATCGAATGAAGCCGACGAATACTTTCGACGCTCATCGTTTAGTTAAATTTGCAAAAACTCAAGGGAAAGAAGCGGACATTTCCGAAAAACTCTTTCGGGCTTACTTTACGGAAGGCAAGCATATTGGGGATCACGAAACATTAGCCGATATCGCCGAAACAGCCGGGCTGGATCGCAAGCAAGCTTTAGACGTTCTTCACGATCAAAATGCTTATGCCAATGATGTCCGCATAGACGAAGCCATAGCGCAGCAATATGGCATTAGAGGTGTTCCATTCTTTCTCATCAACCAAAAATATGCCATTTCTGGTGCTCAACCATTGGAAACCTTTGTTGGTGCTCTGCAAAAAGTATGGCAAGAAGAATCCGCTTCCCCTGCCTTTGAAGACCTTTCAACGGAAGATAATGTAAGCTGTGCTGATGGAAGCTGCGCCATTCCTGAAACAAAATAGAACGAACCAAAGTATCAAATAGAATCTATACAAAGCCAGATTCTTTACTTAAAGTTCCACTTGTCCATTAAATAAAGATCATTTATTTCAGCAACCTTATTCCGGTACTTTTATCGGGGTAAGGTTGTTCATTATTCTTAGGTTATTCCATAATATGAATGGTAGAGAATGAAACAGGAGGAAAGAAATGAATCATAAACCGCTGAATTTTTTGAAATACTTTTTGCAATGGGATCCTTCTATTCCTGTCCCGAAATTGCAAATTCTTTCAAGTGCTTTAGGAATGGCTTTGCCGATTATTGTCGGTGCGTTAATCGGCCATGTAGAAACGGGATTCATTGTTGCTCTAGGCAGTCTTTTTATGAACCCTCCAAATGTGGATCATTCGTTAAAGGAAGAAGTTTTAAACTATGTGCAGACCATCGTCGCAGGATTTATTGCCATTAGTTTAGGAGTATTTATTGGAAATCATCATTCGCTATCAGCTAGTATCTTTTTGGTGTTTGTGAACGGATTAGTTTCTCTAGTAGGCGGCCTGAATCGTACGTTCGCTGTGAACAGCATGCGTTTTACTATTTTATCTATGATCGGTGCAGGTATATCCCCGCCCACACAGATCAGCCCATTGCTGATAGGTTTGTTTTTTTCTTTAGGTTCAATATGGGCTGTATTTCTATTTCTCTGTTTTTCTGTTTCTTATCGGTTTTTTATAAAAAAGAAACCGTTTAGCAAATCCTTATCCAACAATCCCTCCAATGTTGATTTTTTTACGCAATGTAAATACTGGCTAATCAGATTGAAAACACTTCGGGCTTGGTTCTATTCGATCCGTGTCGTTTTGTGTTTGAGCGTAGCACAAGTGATTCAATTATATTTAAAGAATCCACATGCCTATTGGATCAGTCTGACTGTTGTTTTGGTGCTCCAAAGAAAAACATCTATCGGTCCTTCTAGAATTTATCAACGCGCTCTTGGAACTTTTTTCGGCGTTCTGATTGGTGGCGCCATATTAATATTTCCGTTGTCCATTCTGTGGATCGTCGTCATAGTGGCGTTCATCGGTGGAATTCGCAGTTATTTAAAGACCCAAAATTATGTATATTATTCAATGGCAATGGTACCTTTGCTTTTTATTTTGCTTGGCAAAGGAAAACACATTTCTTTTGATTTAATGATCGATCGGCTGGTGTACACTTTTGTCGGCTGTATTATTGCTCTTGTTTTCGGCTACTTCCTTTGGACCGCTCCGGAAAAACCAAAATACATTTAAGAAGATCATTTACGATGAATTTTGAATTTCAGCCCGTTCACAACAATATGCTTTTAGGGCACAAATAAAAAGGCTGTTTAGGCAACGACCCCAAAACACACTTTCTGTGTACCTACCATCCGAAAGAGTAACCCCCTCATTATTGATCAACGCTTCATGAAGAGATGTTTAACCGTTATCTTTCTTTACTAGTCCTACATTTTATTAGGATTGTAAATACACTATCCCCTTACGATCTGCTGTGACGAGTGAATAGGTCAAGTTCGCTTTTTTTAAAAGGAAAACGAAATTTTTTATAGTAAATACCTTAAGATCGATTGAGCGTTTTTCCTCCATCCATTTTTATGACTTAAATCACCTTCCTATACTATTTTACGATAATAGAAACCTTCTGTTCAGATAATGATAGATATGACATTCTTTTATAAGTCCCCATTTGTTTTTTCAATTTGGATTATACCTACATCTTCGAAAATCAGTTTATTCGTAATTTTTCGATCTTTGAAGCTTACATTGACACAGTGCTTCATTATGATATAGTAATATCAAAAACTTTAGTGCTTAAAAGCATTTAAACATCAAAACGTTATATGATTAAAATGCTTTAGTGCAAAAGTAAAATATTAAGAGTAATAGGAATGAGAAAACATGGAAGAAAAAAATCAAGGTTTACGTAAGGGTCTGTTGCCAAGACATGTTCAATTTATTGCTTTGGCAGGCATGATTGGAACAGGGATATTTAAAGGAAGCTCGGACACTGTCAATATGGCCGGTCCCAGTGTCGTGCTTGCTTATCTAATCGGAGGACTATTGCTTTTTATTGTCATGGTCGCATTAGGAGAAATGGCGATTGTTTATCCTAAACTCAATGTGCAGCATCTGATCAATAAAGCTTTTGGCAATCGGATATCCTTTATCGTCGGATGGCTCTATTGGATTAATTGGATTATTGTAACTGTCGTTGAATTGCTGGCAGCCGGAAGTTTTTTGCAATACTGGTTTCCTTCTATGCCATTATGGTTGTTAAGTTTCATCTGTGCTGCCTTTATCGTGGGAATCAATTTATTTCAAGTAAAATACTACGGCGAACTTGAATATTGGATTGCCGGCATTAAAATTATTACGTTAATGGCTTTTATTCTTTTAGGTTCTTTAATCTTGCTAGGGATTTTTCCCGGTACCACGTCCTCCTTATCAAATTACACAGCCCATGGCGGTTTCTTCCCCCATGGTTTAGGTGGAACGTTCAGTGCCTTTTTAGTGGTGATGTTTTCATACGGCGGAGCTGAGTTAATTGGAGTCAGTGTCACGGAGACAAAAGACAGCCAGCGTGTTTTGCCGAAAATTATTAAAGGAACCGTTTGGAGAGTCATTATATTTTACGTCCTGCCCATTCTCATCATTTGCGGAATCGTTCCTTGGGATCAAGTATCCTCTAAAGAAAGTCCTTTCGTGCAAGTTTTCGGCTTCTCAGGACTTCCAGGCGCTGCTCATGTAATGAATTTTGTGCTTTTAACGGCTGTTCTGTCAGCTGCTAATTCAGGAATATACGCTACATCCAGAACATTGTTTACGATGTCTCAAACAGGTGAAGCTCCTAAGGCCTTTTTGAAAACGTCCAAACAAGGCGTTCCGTTAAATGGAATATTATTAACAACCATTTGTATATTAGTGGGTGTATTTTTAGCTTATATGACCCCTGATCAAGTCATCAGCTATCTTATGACTATTCCAGGATTTACCGTTTTATTAATTTGGATCGGGATATGTTTAGCCCAATTAAAGCTCCGGCCTCAATACTCGGAAAAACCTGTTTTTCAGGTAAAAGGGTTTCCTTATACGACGATTATCGCTGCCATTTGTTTATCTTTCATCTTTTTAGCTTTTATTTTTAATAAACAAAATATCATTGGAACGATTGTCTGTCTGGTCATTGTCGCTGTACTTATTCTTCTTTCTTTTACTGTCAAATCAAAAAGATAAAAGACTTGTTAAAAAGGCCAAGAACCTGGATTCGTTAGGTTTTTGGCCTTTTTTCATATGCTCTAAACAACCTATCGACAACAGACGAATCAGCCCCATTCGATCCATGATATTTTGGCTTCATTCCATCTATCATACTTCGATATGGTGTAAGATAAAAATTTTGGATCAAATAAAAAACTTCCAATCTGCAAGACTATCTTGCAAATTGGAAGCTTGTTTTTATTTTATTTTCAATGGTTTGAGTTGATCTATAATTTCTTCGAAGGGTGCATCGGCTTGTATCAATGCGGCTGCTGTATAAGCGCTCTCAACTAACGCGGTATCCATAAGATGAACTTGCTTTTCGGTTATTTCCATCGCCATTTCTAAGTTCATTTTCGCACTGCCTAGATCATAAAAGGCCAACAGTTTATCAGCACTATTCTCGGAGATCGCGGAGCTGATCTTCTCAAAACTTGTCCCTACACCCCCTTCATCTGTTCCTCCTGCACAAGTGATCGAAACGTCTCGGGCTGCCTCTTTTAATAATCGCGCCGCACCTTCCGCCAGTTCTTCGACGTGGGAGACAATGACAATCCCATATTCTTTTTTATTCATTCAGAATGCCTCCCTCTAACATCGCTTCAAAAAAGTATCCGCTTGAAACGGCGCCGGGATCCAGATGCCCGATGGAACGTTCTCCAAGATAAGAGGCGCGTCCCTTCGTTGCTTTCATATCTTTTGTTTGATTCACAGCTTCCTGTATCGTTTCTTTTGTTAAATTTCCGGATTCCAGCGCTTCGATCACAGGGACCCAAACATCCACCATGGTTTTTTCGCCCGGTACTGCCTTTCCCCTCTTTTGAATCCCTTCAAGCCCTGCTTTTAGAATCGCCGCTATATCTTTTTCATCCTTGCCGGCTTGTTTGGCCATCGCCATAAGGGCAGATCCATAAAGAGGTCCGGAGGCGCCTCCGATTTTACTCAGAAGCGACATGGAAGCTTTTTTAAAAACATCTTGTACCGTCGCATATTCCTCCTCTTTTAATTTTTCTTCCATGTCCTTTGTTCCGCGCGCCATATTCGTGCCATGATCGCCGTCGCCTATAGCGCTGTCTAATTCACTTAAATAAACCTTTTGTTCATTCACTTTGCCAGCAAATAAAATGAGCCATTTGACAGTATTTTCAGTCGTTAACATCCATCATTCCTCCTTCTATACCCATGCAGGTGTCTTAACTGGAAGTTTCAAATAGTGGGTCCAAGTATCATCTGCCAGTTTGACAAGAGTTAAAGAGACCCCTGCCATATCAATAGAAGTCATAAAGGAACCAACTTTTTTATAATCAATCACCAACTCTTCTTCCTTTAATAAAGCATGGACATCATTCATGAACACATATTGTTCCATTAACGGCGTAGCACCTAGTCCATTTACTAATACGGCATAATGATACCCTTTTTTCCAATTGAATGCTTTTTTCAATTGGGTGACTAGTTCTTTTGCGATTTCTTTTGAAGTTTTTATTTTTTCACGACGGTATCCCGGTTCCCCATGAATTCCAACACCGTACTCCATTTCATCCTCTGCTAGTTGAAATCCCGGTTTGCCTACTTCCGGAACGGTCGCCGGAGAAATAGATACCCCTATTGTTTTGATATTCGGTACTAACTGATCCCCCAATTCTTTTATTTCTTTAAGGGATAAACCAGACGCTGCCGCAGCACCTAAAATTTTATGTACCAGAACAGTTCCCGCTATTCCCCTTCTTCCGGCCGTGAAAGTGCTATCTTCAACGGCGATGTCATCATCAACAATTAATTTTTCGACTTGTATATTTTCCATTTCAGCCATCTCTTGAGCCATCTCAAAATTCATCACATCTCCAGTGTAGTTTTTCACAATCAATAAAACACCCGCACCTTGATCCGCTATCTTAATGGCTTCAACTATTTGGTCAGGTGTTGGAGAAGTAAAGACTTCGCCACAGACGGCAGCCGACAGCATGCCTTGTCCGACAAAACCTGCATGGCTAGGTTCATGACCGCTCCCTCCTCCGCTGACTAGTCCCACTTTGCCCTCGTCTTTGAAAGTTCGATAAATGACACCTGTTCCTTCCAACCGTTTCACTAGTCCTTCATTTGTATAAACAAAACCGTTCAGCATTTCGTCCAAAACATTTTTAGGATCATTTAATATCTTTTTCATCGTTTAGCCCCCTATTGTATTTTCAAGGTTTTATAGTTATGAATATCCTATAAAATAAAATGATATTCCGCTCAACAAATGACTAACAGCATGAAAGATTGGGGGTATGCTATGGTTCACGTCTAAAAAGGTATTTTTCTTCGGATAATATGTAACCCCTTACATTTCGCTTTGCAAATTTTGGTATTCAAGTCAATCTTATTTTCCCATATTTATATGATTCCAGCAAGCTTCATAGTGACGATGAATCCTAAAAAATTATGAAGAAATAAAGTTCGTTGTTAAATCAAAAATAAACATAAAAAATTAGCTTATGGACTGGATGAAAGGGTGTTTTTAACTTTGTATGATGTACTTTTTTCGCAAATGAATGATCCAAATCATGACGAACTTCACTTTGCTCGAACTAAAAAATACCTTTTGGAAACTTCTTCCTTGATTAATCATTTTTCAGTATCGGTCCCCTCTCTCCCAGCTTTCGCTGCTATTTCTTCAGACGATTACTGGCAGCCTATTGATCATCATTTATAGAAAAATTCAATAGCTGACTGATAGATGAACGCATTACGAATATGCTTTCTTTCGTCGTATACATAGTTGGATGAAATAAGTCTGTCATTTGCATCCCAATCAATTGTTTGCCTATTTCAATAGCAAAAAGTATGAGAGATAATCTGACAATAAATTTGATATTTCTGAAAATTCGTGTTATTTTATAAGAAACCATTAATTAGAAAGGAATGATGCAATGAAGACTGCACCTAAAATGACTGAGGAGAAAATATATCATGTTCTCCGTGACGCCATTGTAAATGCAGATTTTCCTCCCGGGCAACAATTAAAAGAAAATGTATTAGCAGAAGCCTTCGGGGTCAGCCGTACACCTATTCGAACGGTTTTTCAGCGATTGAAATACGATTCATTAATCGAATTAAAGCCAAAAAGAGGTGCCTTTGTGTACTGCCCCACTCCAGCTGAAGCGGAGCAAATATTCAGCGTCCGGAAAATGTTGGAACCCCAAGCGACTGAACTGGCGGCCCACTATGCAACATCGGCAGAAATCGATCGTATGCATCATTTTTTAGAAGAAGAACGAAAATTAATGAAAGATCATTTGTTTCACCAGTCATTAGTGGCAACAAAGAATTTGCATTTGAGTATCATTGAAGCATCCAGAAATTCGTATTTAATCGAATTTCTTAAAAAAATTATTACTTTATCCCATATCATATTAAGCTTCTACGATGTATCTGAACATAAAGAAGCAAACGCCATCTGTGAGCATGATGAATTATTGGAGGCGATTAAAAATCACCAGCCTAAAGCAGCAAAAGAACTAGCTTTTAAACATATCGAATCGATTCAAAACGATATTGATTTTTCAAAAGAATTTACGGATCCTGTCTCGATTACACAAATCATTCATCGTTACGTATAAAGCCACGGCATAAATTGTATACAATTTTTGTATACATAAGATAAATCCTCAGTACTGGGAGGTAAACCAAATGGTTCGAGTGACCATGGCTCAATTTTCACCAAAACAAGGCGATAAAAAAGAGAATATTCATAAAATGATCGAAATGATGAAAACAGCAAAAAAGCAGCAATCACAGCTCATTCTGTTTCCGGAATTATGTTTAACTGGATATTTTGTTTGGGAATCTTTAAGTGAGTTGGCCGAGCCGCTTTCAGGCAATTGCATTCAAATTTTCCAAAGTGCTTGTAGAAAACATGAAATCTTTGCTGTTATCTCTTTTCCGGAAAAAAATAAGGACTCCACCTTCTCTATCACTGCCATGCTGATTGACGACAAAGGTACGATAAGAGGCATCTATCGAAAATCCCATCTCTTTGCTAACGAAAGAAATGTATTTAAAGAAGGAACAGAGCTGCCTGTTTTTGATACCGAGCTTGGAAAAATAGCATTAATGATTTGCTATGATCTGGAATTTCCAAAAGTCGCAAGAATACTCCGGCTTAAGGGAGCAGAGCTTCTACTCGTACCGCTGGCAAACATGAAGCCTTATGAAAAGCATCAATTCATTTATTTACAAAGCCGGGCTATGGAAAATCAAATTCCAATCGTATTGTGCAATCGTACCGGAACAGAATGTGATACTACTTTCTTTGGTGAAAGCGCTGCCGTCGACGCAAACGGCACTGTAATCGTCAAACTAAATGATGAAGAACAGCTAATCACCATTCATGTTCCGCTAAATAAACCATTTGATGAACATTTAAATTATTTGGCGGATCGGAGAACCGACTTATACGTCGAGCTATCCGATGAATTGACTGATAAATCAGAAAACAAAACCAAACAAAGGAGATGATATGGATATGAAGAAACAGCTTCATCTGAAACGAACATTAAAGCTGCCGCAAGTGATTATTTTTGGCCTTGCTTATATGGCACCTATGATTGTTTTCGGAACCTATGGCATTTTAGCCGAGACCACCCACGGTTCTGTTCCAACCGCCTATGTCGTTGCGTTGATCGCCATGCTATTTACCGCCTACAGCTATGGAAAAATGGTAAAAGCCTTCCCCACCTCAGGTTCAGCCTATACTTATACTCGAAAGTCGATCAGTTCACATTTGGGGTTCATTATTGGCTGGGCTATATTATTAGATTATTTATTCCTTCCCATGGTCATCTGGCTGATCGGATCCGTATATCTTCATTCTGCCTTTCCGTCCGTTCCTCTATGGATATGGATTATCGCCTTTATTGTCATCACATCCATCATTAATGTCATTAGCGTTAAAATGACGACAAATGTCAATTTTTTCATGATGGTTTTTCAACTGCTAGTGATTGCTTTTTTTCTCATATTATCCATCATGAACATAACTTCGAATACCGGAAGCAACTCATTCGATCACAACCCGTTTTTCAACAGTCACTCCTCTCTTTCATCTATACTTGCAGGAGCTTCCATCGCATGTTATTCATTTTTAGGATTTGACGCTGTCACAACCATGTCTGAAGAAACGCTGCAGCCGGAAAAAACGCTGCCGCGAGCTATTTTGCTTGTTACTTTCATCGGTGGAATCATCTTTGTCATTTCCTCTTGTTTTCTATACCTTGTTCATCCAAACTACACTAATTTTCAACATCTTGATTCAGCTGCATTTGAAATTGCTAAACAAATTGGCGGAACATTGTTAAGCTCCATTTTCCTTGCCGGTATGATCATTGCCCAATTTGCATCGGGAATCGCTGCCCAGGCAAGCGGTGCGCGCCTTTTATATGCAATGGGCAGAGACAACGTATTGCCGACAAAATTATTTGGCTATTTAAATGCAAAAACCAAAACACCCATTCTCAATATTGTGATAATTGGAGCCATTTCTTTGCTAGCGGTGAATATGGACGTTACGACATCCACATCCTTTATTAATTTCGGAGCGTTTTTGACATTTATATTTGTCAATGTGGATGTGATTTTTCACTACTATATAAAACAAAAAAATCGTTCAAGCAAGGATACTTTTTTCTATTTTCTCATTCCTTTAGTAGGAGCCGTTTTAGACTTTGGACTATTTTTGAATTTGGATAAAAATGCAAAAATTCTCGGTTCGATATGGACCTTCATCGGAATCGTTTATCTAGCCTTTTTAACAAAAGGCTTTAAAATAGCACCACCCGAAATGGATTTTCAAAGCGTTGAAAGTCCGACAGAATTGCCTCTTGATCAAAAATCTATTTAAAATGGAAAGGATGGATACAAATGAAATACGCAAATGTTAAAAGCAGTTTACCAGGAAGCATCTCTAAAAGCTTGTTGGAAAGAAGAGAAAAAGCGATCCCCCGTGGAGTTAGCTATGGAATACCTACTTTCGCCAAAGAAGCAGCTGGTGCACTCGTAACAGACGTGGATGGCAATACGTTTATAGATTTTGCAGGAGCCATAGGTACGATCAATGTAGGACACCGCCATCCAAAAGTGGTAGATGCTTTAAAAGCTCAAATCGATCAATATATTCATACAGGATTTAATGTCGTGATGTATGAACCATATATTGAATTAGCTGAAAAACTAGCGGCCATCGCCCCGGGAAATGATGATAAAAAAGTGATTCTCCTCAACAGCGGAGCAGAGGCAGTAGAAAACGCCGTGAAAATTGCTAGAAAATATACAAAAAGACCAGGCATCATTAGCTTTACACGAGGTTTCCATGGAAGGACATTAATGACGATGTCGATGACAAGCAAAGTGAAGCCTTATAAATTTGAATTCGGCCCCTTTGCTTCAGAGGTTTATAAAGCGCCTTATCCATATTTTTATAGAAAACCAGGAAACATTTCGGACGAAGAATATGAAAATTTCATCATCGAAGAATTTAAAAACTTTTTCAAAAATGACGTTGCTCCAGAAATGGTAGCGGCTGTTGTTATGGAACCTGTACAAGGCGAAGGTGGTTTCATCGTTCCCAGTAAAAAATTTGTTCAAGCGGTTTATGACATTTGTCATGAATACGGCATTTTATTCGTGGCGGATGAAATCCAAACAGGTTTTTGCCGGACTGGCCGTTATTTTGCCATTGAGCATTTCGACATTGTTCCTGATTTGATCACCGTTTCTAAATCACTTGCTGCAGGAGTACCGTTAAGCGGCGTGATTGGTAGAAGCGACATTATGGATGCTGCTTTGCCAGGTGAATTAGGCGGAACTTATTGCGGAAGCCCACTCGGTTGTGCGGCTGCATTAGCCGTATTGGACATCATTGAATCCGAGAATTTAAACGCTCGCGGCGAACAAATCGGTAAAAACGTCATGAACAAGTTTAAAAATTGGTACAATCGATTCGAGTTTATCGGCGATATTCGGGGGCTGGGAGCAATGTGTGCAATAGAGCTTATAAAAGACAGAGAAACAAAAGAGCCTAATAAAGATTTAACCAATCGAATCATCGCTGAAGCCAATAAGCGTGGTTTACTTCTTTTAAGCGCAGGCATATTCGGCAATGTTATACGTTTGCTGATGCCGATTACCATTACTGATGAACAATTGCAAGAAGGGCTGGAAATTCTTGAACAATCTATTTTGGCAGCAGCCTCCATTGAGAAAGTTTCTTTTTAACGAGGGAAAATCAAGAGACAACGCTAAGTTTTGCCATGAACAAAGCCATCCCTTGAGCGGGGATGGCTTTAATAACAAAAGAGGATTAATTTTTTTCTGTGTTATTATTAAACTTACCTTACAAATAAAGTAGTGAATTTAATTTAGAAGAGCAAATCACAGTTGTTTTCATCTGGCTTGAAATATTTGTTGTGGTGCTGACATTATTGCCAAGAAATCAATTTGTTTCTAAATGATGATACATCCAAAATTTAAACCAGTAATTTATAATTTTTAAAATTTATCAAAAACTTTTAACATAATAATTAAGCACAAACAACAAAACGATTATTGTAACCACAACCATTGCTTCTTTATGATAATTTTTTTCTTCTTTTTTCTCTCGTAATTGCTCCCTGTATTTCCTCTGTATTTCTTTCTTTTTTTCATCTAAAGTCATACTCTCTCCCTCATCTTCTTTATAAAAATTGGGACTAAAGATAAAGGTAAAATAAGATTTTGCTTTTCTTCTCTCCTTCCTCTCATCTAAAAATCCATGGTTTATTTTTCACGTACATCAGAAAGTTAACCTTCATTTTTATCTTCACATAAACTGACCTCAGTTATACATTAAAGCATAAATAATTCAACATTCTCTTTTTTATTGAATTATTCACATGCCCAAACCATTCGTTTTGATCTTGAGGATTAACGGACATCCATCCATTTTCTAGATGAGAAACAAAAGATTAAAAATCAAACCCTTTCTAAACATGAATTTTAAGCTTAACGGACAATGAATATGTTTCCGTGATGTTGTACCAATGTATCTTTATGTATAGAGTTATGCCTATTGTTTATTCCATCAAACGGAAAGCGCCGGTCTCTTTTCCGGTTTCTCTTTTTACACAATGAAACGTATTTTACTTAATCCCTTAGTAAGCAACTTACCGACAAGAAAGTAAATGGAATACATAATCCACGCACTCATGTAGAGTGCGACTGTTCTGACATTTCAGCTCTCAATAAATTAATGCGAATTTCAATCCACGCACTCGTATAGAGGTGCGACAGCGGTTTTTGACCAAAAAAAACTGAAAATTCCCGTCCTTTTGATCAAAAACACGCTATTTTCTTAATAAAATAAAGAATTTTCGTTAATCATTACATAATTTGCAACAAAAAGGAAGGAATTCAGGTGCGAATGTATCGGTGATTTTATGTGTGCTTTACATTCGCACCAAAAATTGATGGTTCTTCTTTAAGCATTAATTTATTATAACTAATGTGTTCCGCTTTTGCTTGTTGTCGCGTCCTAACTGGCAGAATCTAAAGCAGTCCTTTTCTTTATCAATCATATGGCAAATCTATTTTAAAATTGTAAATTGTATAAATCTATTATACATTCAAATTCAAAAATTTTAAGCGCACTAGTTGCATATGAGTAAAATTCAAAATAACTCCCCATTTAGATATGGATATAACCGTTTTTGGGATGTGAATGCCGCCAAGTAATTAATCAAAAGTTTTAACATCCTGAAAAAGAGAGTGAAATGTGCACATAACCCTGTCAAATAGACAATGAAAAAAAGAGTATATTAAGCTGAGGCCTTTTCTCGGTATTCAGTCGGGCAAAGGCCGTTAAGTTTTTCTTGAAAACGACTGTGATTATAAAAATCAATATACTCTTGAATGGCTTGAAAAGCCTCACCCATCGTTTTAGGACGTACTAAATACAACTTCTCTGTCTTGAAATGGGAGAAGAAACTTTCAATACAGGCATTATCATGACAATTTCCTCTTCTGGAATGGCTTCCTTTCATCTTGAGTTCTTGAAGTTGTTTCTCATAAGATTTTGTCGTGTATTGAAATCCTTGATCTGAATGAAGAAGAGGATTCTTGTCAAACCGTTTCCCATCGAGTAGTCTTAGTGTATTTAAGACCAACTCAAGATCATTTCTTTCGGATCATTCCCACGCTACAATTTCATTGTTATATAAATCTAGAACGGCAGACAAGTAAGCAAAAGTGTCTCCAACACGAATATAAGTAATATCTGTTACGAGTTTTTGGAATGGATTCTCGGCATAGAATTCGTGGTTTAATACGTTAGGGAATACAACGGAGCCTCTTCGTCCGTAGAAAGGTCGTTTCTTGCGAATGACCGATTTTATGCCTAATCCCCTCATTAAGCGTCTTACGCGCTTATGGTTCACCACGATTCCTTCTCTGGATAATGCCCTCGTCATGCGTTTATACCCAAAATACGGATGTAACTTATGAATGGCCAATATGTGTTCTTGTAACAAAAGGTCTTTTTCCAGACGTAAGGCTGTTTTTGATCGATTTTTACGCCACTTGTAGTATCCGGCTTTTGAAACCTCGCCCATTTTGAGTAACCATGCAAGAGGATGCTTTTTCCGCAGCTCATCAATAATAAGAAATCTTTCCGTTTTTAGGACCACGCCTTCCCGTGTAGATTTGGATTGCGCTTTTTTAGGTATTCCACCTGCGCTTTCAAATAGGCATTTTCCTCTTCTAAACTAGAAAAACATTTACGATTCCATACTCCACGCTGGTCCTCAAATGACTCGTTATTTTGTACTTTCTTTACCCATTCGGCAATTTGAGCATCACTTTTAATTCCAAAACGTTCACGGAGCTGACGGTAAGACCAGCTTTCCTCCAACTTCAATCGTACGACTTCAAGCTTTAACTCTTCTGTATATGTTTTATAGGTTTGTCCTTTTTTCGCCATAAAAAAATCCCCTCCCAGGTAGACTCTTAAGAACATCATAACAAATGTCCTCTTTTTTTACTGTCTACCTGTAGGGGATAATACCAATGGCCACTCTCTTTTTTATGTTCCTATATCCTGTTTCTTAATAGAGTAAAGCTTGTCTAATTGCTGAATTTACCGGTTAAAATTAAAGAAGTCTTTTTAAATTCATGATATGTATTATTGATATTACTCTTTGTTCCTTTTAATTGTGCAACTAATTCAGAGTTTACTCCGAAATCGTCTGAAACATCTACTACAAGTTCAAAAGATGTTAAACCATTATTCATTCGTTCATTTGCGATGTATTTCCATTGAGGTTCATGATCTATCCAATAAACATCTTCTGGTATAAATGGAGGTTTATCATTTGGCGCATAAGAAGCACTAAATTTTAATTTTGAATTATGGTTACCAGAAAAATTATTGTTACCTGAAAACATTTTAAACGAAAAATTCAAATCAAAATTCTGATTTGCTTCTTCATCGACTAAGACATCTATCTTAATAGCCCCTAATGATCTTAATAAATATATGGCCTCATAAACTTTATGATTAATCATTTCTTTATGAAAATCATCAACTGTATAATACCTTCTAGTATCAATAGGATTACAAACATAAATTGTATGATTTAAAGGTATTCCATCTTTTGGAAATAATACACCGTATACTTGATTTCTAAGGGCATAATATACAGTTTGCCTTTGTTCTTGTTTTTTCCTTTTCCTTAATAATTTAAAAATTGGCGTACTTATTGGTAAAAAGTCTAATAACATAGCCTTTCTTTCCATTTCATCTTTTACTATATAAATATATTTTCGTTTCTCATAAGGTATTTCAAGTAAATCTTGGATATACATATATTTCCTCCTATTTTACAACCTTGACACTATTTTTTTAATCTCTTTTTCTTTGATACAGAACTCACTGAACGGGACACTTTTCTACAGTTTAAAGAAATCAAAGAAATTCCTTGATTTTTTGTACCCTATCTTTTTTGTACCCTATCTATAACAGGCAGCCAGTCACTCCCTTCATTGCTGGATTGACTGTCATGTCTATTCAGATAGAAAATTTGAGGTTACTTTTTACCTTTTGTATTTTCTCTCTTTTTCCATTTGTTCATTACCGGATTAGATTTAAAGATTGAGATCTTAAATATACAAAATCTTTCTTTTTAATAGCCTCTAATGTTCTTTCAATGGAGACGGACTTTACACATAGACATCCCCCGTGTGGAGTTTGAGGCAACAGGTCTATTATTACTTCATTCGATTCCTCGTCGAAATATTTTGGATAAATAATAAAAGCTTTAAATCCCTTTTCTGATTTTGTTAGAAACTGGGCATAAAAGGCCAATTGATATATATCGCTGTTTAAAACCTTATACTTTCCGTACGGTTTATATTTTGTGTCTAATACGATTGGATCATAATCCGATGATTCAATTACGATATCCGGCTTGATGTCATGGTAGCTTCTACCGTCCTTCATTATCGCTTTTTTAAATACCCGTTGCTCCGTCACTTTTAATGAATCTGGCAAATATCTCGCCAACAACTTAGCGATAAATTTTTCGAATAGTTCATTCATATCGATCAAGAAGGAAAAATGGCTCTCCTGTCTGAATTCGTATAAGTTATGGACATATATCTGCCTCCAAATATAGTATGCTAATTTATGCACAGCAAGATAATGATGGTTCAACCGGTTGTATGTGAAAGAAGGCCAATGTTCTCCTTGATAGCGTTCCGCTATGGCTGTGAATTCAGTTAGTAAACGATTGACTTGTCTCCTCGTTTGTTTGGTTAATGAGAAATTTCGAGTCATTTCAAGGACTGTGCGAATGATCTGATTTTCAGTTATATTGGTTGCCAATTCGTCATAACGGCAGTAAATTCTTGCCGGTTTATAAAGGTTTTCTTTTAAATGCTGGCGGATATCAACTTGACCTCTTAAGACTGAAAGGTTTTCTTCTCTCATCATGTAATCCTTCATAATTCCCTTTTGGAGAAGGGTTTCAACTTCTTTTATTAATAACGTAACAAGCATTTCTATTAGAGAATCTTCATTATAAGCGGATTTGGTGCTATGCTCCTGTACAACTGGCAAATCCTCCGAAAACAGCAGCATATCCACTACATCGTGAAAGCCATGATTGAATTTTGGTTTAATGACGATCCGAACCCCTTCTAACTCAAGAACTCCTATCCAGCTTGAAAATTCGAAACGTACTTCATTCTTCCGTTCATAGCAATTAAACGGGGGAGACTTGGATAGTAACCTCCATCGGGATAAATAATCTCTGTCTCTTTCTGTTAAGGAATATTCCTTTATCGAAAGGGAACTATATTCTGTCACGAAGTATGTTTTCATCATATTAACCTCTTAAAATATTATTAATAGCGTTGATAAAGGCATCATCCTGTCCGATGAACAAATCGGTATTGATGGACATTTCTTCGACATTGACAAACTCATCCCCAAGAATATTAGCCAGTTCCTCATAGTTGTCAAAGCAATATTCCTGCAATAACGGTATGATTTCGAATTCAAACACTTCTTTCAATTCTTCAATCGTCGTGATTTGTTCTCCATTTTGCATGAAATACGATTGACCGATTTGTCTATCGCGGCCACCTTTTTCTACCAGTTTTTGATTAATTTTTGATAAAACATCTGCCGGGCTAAGGGATAATTCGTCAATCACTTCGTCAATTACATCATAATTCGGTAAGCACTCAATAAATGCGAATCTTCTCTTTAAAGCTGCGTCCATCAATTTGATGCTGCGATCTGAAGCATTCATAGTTGCAATAATGTACACATTTTCAGGAATTGAAAAGAATTCCTTGCTTTGCGGCAAAAGGATTTCCACATTGCGTTTGTCTTTTTCCAACATCGTTATCAATTCCCCGAAAATTTTCGGGATGTTCCCTCTATTTAATTCATCTATAATGAAATAATGAGGTACTTGTCTATTCTTCTTGGCTTTTTCGCAAAACCTTTTGAAAATTCCATTTTCTAATTGAAAAGAAACTTGTCCTTGTTTGGTCGAAGTTGGTTTAAAACCTTCTATAAAGTCTTCATAAGTATAAGATGGGTGAAACGTGCAAATTTCATAATACTCGTTTGACTGTTCTAATCCCAGCTGCGAAAAACTCCATTCGATGAAGCGTCTAGCCGAATATGTTTTTCCTGTACCGGGAGGACCATATAAAATACATTGGCCCTTTCGTTCCAATACCTTATTCATCCTCTTAAAGAAAATGTCTTCCTTTTCAGAGAAACTCACACTAGGTACAATGGTTTCTTCTTTTGTCGTTTTCGTTTCAAAGTCTCCCAGCCATTTTTTCACATCTTTTTCAGACAACTCGTACACAGTTTTAAAGGCCCAATATTTTTGTTCCGGGATGGATACAGGTGTAAATCTCTCGTCCCATTTTACATGAACAACATGTTTATATTCAGGAAGGTGCTCAAGATACTCATATCCTTCACTCGTGACAGTTCCAACTGCCAATATTTGTGAAGTTCCTTTGTTGACTACAATCCGGTCACCTGGTTCCAAAGAATAAAACAACCAAATCTCATTAGCTTTTTCACTGGCTTTTTTGGGATTATCTTTATAATATAGCTTTTGAAGTGCGACCTTAAATTCATGGTAATCCGGATATTTTGATAAATCACCAAGTTCATCCCAACCGATTGAGATATAATTGTCGGCTTCGCATTGCGGCCAAAACTCGGCATTTTTTCCGGGAGAGATTTTTACGTAACGGTGCCGCCCTCTTTTCAATGTATGATAGAGGAAGTACATGATTTTTACGGGATGCCAACCAGCAAATTGATCTATCCGGTCAATCGTTTCTTTCAACAATAAATTCAATGCAACACTATCTTCTTTTTGATGGATCCATCGTTCTTTCTCAACGCCCAAAGCCTCTAAAAACAACTTCATGTCTGCCGAGCTGTAAATAGGCAACAGCTTATTAGGATAAAATAAATATAGAGTTTTCGTTTTCAGCATATTTGCCTTGAATAATAAGTTTGTACTGTCAATACTTTCGCCGTTTCCAAAATGTTCAATTAATTCCACAAAATCGTTCCGCAACTTTTCCCATGCTGCATTTTCATTTTCAAATTGAGAGGGGTAAATCCACGCTTCATTATTTTTACTATAATAAATAATGTGTTTACTGGCGTTGCCGCCTCGAATACTGCCTAGAACATCCGAATGATATTCAATCCACCAGCTGTACGTTTCTCCCCCTCTTCCAAGTGCGTACTCACCTAGTGCCATTTGCTTGAAGCGTTCTAAAGAGTATTTATTTTTAAATTCTTCGAGCAGCTCTTCGGCTCTACTCACTCGCTCACTCACATTCACTTCAGACTGAAATTTTTCTATGTAATAATCTAGTTCCTTCAAAAGGTTCTCCATGATCATTCCCCTTTTTTATTTATGTTCTATCATATTATTTCACTAAAATTTAGCAATTTCATTATACTGAATTTTGTCGAATTTATAGTACATAAGTTATGGATGAATGTTAAGTTTTAACATAATGAATGGGTTAGTGACATAATACCTACTTAGTCTATTGAATTCAAAATCACGTTCAGTTCCAAATAACGGATGAATGAATTAATCCTTCATTTCGTGCAGACTTCCATGATGAGTGAAGATGAACTTTTGTTTGATTTTTCGAAAAAGGAAAAAAGGCTTGCTCCAAAGATCATTTTTTTCATGTTCTTATGGTCAAGCCTCTTTTGTTCAAATCTTTATTCTTTTCCGCTTAACAAGGATAAATCTTTACTCATCGTCCCCAAAGAAATCATCAAAACCAAATCCATCATGATCATGATCGTAGTCGTGATCATGGTCTTCATGGATCAAATCTTCCATCACTTCGTCTAAGAGCATGCCTCCTAGTGCTCCTGCCACAAATCCTCCAATCATTCCTGCCGCAGAGTTTCCATGATGACGGAATGGGTGTTCGTCATAATCATATGGTTCACAAGAATAGGTATGATAGGAATGCGGTTGGTGATAAAAACCCGGCTGCTGAATGGCTTCCACAATATATCTTTCCAACACGTTTTCTAATGCCGACATATCATTCAAAACTTCTTGTGTCAAAAAGAATTCTCTTTTGACTTCAACTTCATGATAACCTTGCCGAACCTCTACTTCCATCCAAACGCGAATTCCTTGTTCTTCCAATGCAAGACGCATTTCTATTTCATGAATATCTTGAGCAAAATGACTCATTGGGAAAAATGAAAATTCTTGACCAAAGCGATCCAATTTTCCTGATGTTGATGTTTGACGAAATCCCAGCCGTTCCAACGCGGCAAAAACATTCATGATTGGCGGAATAGGTCGAATTTCTACATAATCCACATCTTTTTTATCCGCTCCACCTTCAATGTCTAAGTATGTATCAAAGTAAAACGCAACGGCCGGACTTGAAACAGGCAATGTAAAGGGGAGCTGATACGTAAATGGAATGGTTTTTTCCTCATAGGTGTGAATTATAAACGGCCCGCTGGCAGGGACAGTGGCAATATGATGTTTGGCCATACCATGTTCATTTCGAATTTCCATAAACAACCCAACATCAATGGAACGGATTTTTTGATCTACTTCTCCTCCAAATATGACGACGTCACCCTGCACATTTTCGCCAACTTGATAGGAATTCGTATATAAACGCAAGTCAACGGTAGCTGAACCTTTTCCAAAACTCGCAAGTATCTTTTTAAACATGGTCATGCTCTCCTCTATATTGTATTTCAGTATTGTATTATAACATTTTTATTTTTTACTCTCATTTGTTCAATCTTCAAAATTGGGACATTTTTCATCCCCTTTCGTTTCATATCCCCCCCTGCTCATAATTATTTCACAATTACCAAATCAATTTTTTACCGATGCCAAAAAAGCCTATCTAAAAGAAAAGGAAATCTCCTTGCTTTTAGATAGACTATTCATCTTGAATTTAAAAGAAAACGGTAATCTCATCATTAAGGATATGATACTTTCCCATATCGTTTATGTTGCAAAAACGCATGACATTTTTTCGTGCCATGCGTTTTTGATAAGACATGATGTATTATTTCCGCCAAAAATTCGTATATTCTGCTTTATCCTGGATATTAAATTCGATGATCTTCTCTAGCAATTCGTAATTTACCGGCTCATTCCACGGAATTCGAAACAAGCCTTTGGTAGCACTGTAGCCAGCTTGGGCAATTTCATTGGCAAAATGCACCATTGTCTTTTCTTCGGGTAAAACGCTCAAATGATTCTTTGCTGTGGCCAACATAATGATGTATGTGCCGTGATCAGTAAACGTGGTTTGATCCACTTGATTTGCGGCTCCTGGTTTGGAAATTTCTAAAGTTTATGAGACACTCTTAACTGTGATTTTATCAGTCTAATCCACTTGTTTCAATAGAGTACTCTCTTGTAATAATGAACTAATTAACTGAATAATTGCAGAAATGAGATGATACTGTATGAAAATTGCGAGAGGTAGAGAATTGCTACACCGGAACAGCGACAGGCCTTTATGCAAATTCCTGAAGATGAGTGGGTGCTAGGAACCTACTACACTTTTTTCCAAACCAGATTTAGAAATTATAAATAACTCAACTTTCGCAGTGAAAAATTTATGAATAATCCTTGATTTGATAGGTTTC
>ERZ1673759.26-NODE-26-length-29394-cov-19.546610_pt1 | contig 29394 bp, 27 predicted proteins | sample MGYA00580179_ERZ1673759 | MGnify/ENA primary metagenome ERZ1673759 (study PRJEB41219, sample SAMN04549624) | soil metagenome | isolation source: soil | place: USA: Oklahoma, Great Salt Plains NWR | collected 2008-10-09 ... | reverse complement strand
AGAAGCCCCCACTTCAATCAAACCGTAAGGTTGATAAGTGGAGGGTAGTTCACAAGCGGGCAAACTGTCTGCCAAATTGAAAGAATTGATTGCTGTAGCGGTTGCTCATATTACGGAGTGCCCTTATTGCATCGATGTGCATTCCAAAAATGCTGAAAAAGCAGGCGCAACGAAAGAACAGCTTTCCGAAGCCATCCTTGTTGCGGCTGCTGTAGCGGCAGGCGGGGCTTATACTCATATCGCCAATATGATCGAAAGCTATGGTGCTGAAGAATAAAATCTTAAAAAGCAGAAAAAGGCTGTCCCCAAAGCCGATGAACGGATGGGACAGCCTTCTTTCTTAGGGCGGAAGTTCTATGTGGCAAGCAGTTCGATGCCGATTTCCGCCAGCTACGACCGCATTTTTCTCTTCACGATGCCCATGAGCTGGTGATAGCCTTCACGGTAGAATACATACAACCCGACTATGTAAAGAACGGCTCCAAGTATGCCAAGGATGGCCAGCTGCCAAAGCGAGTAGAGATGATCGATCGGTACATAGAGCTTGAACAAGTACAGCGGCACGATCATGACGACTGTTGGCAGCAATACTTTTCCGAACAGGACAAAGAGCCTGCGCTTTTCGCCGGGTTCAAAATCTTTGTACATGAAAGCGGCGGTAGCAACCAAGTAATAAACGGACACAATCGAATTGGTCAACGCTAAGCCCGGATAGCCGAATGGCTTAATAAACAGCCAGTTTAAAATCGCATTTAATGCGATAGTCGTCACGCTGATTCGGAATACGATTGCAGTTTTTCCCCGAGCGTACATTGACTTCGATACAATATATTGCAGACCTTGCGTCACGATGGTTGGCAAATAGTACACGAGCGCCAGATAGGTTTGATACGTGTCCGCAGCCGTAAATTTGCCGCGTTCAAAAATAAACGCAATCGTTTCCCGTCCTGCTACGATCAGCCATGCAGTGATGGGCATTAAAGTTAAAAGCGACAGCTGTATTCCTAAGAAAAACGTGTCTTGGAATTTTTTTTGATTATCCAGCTGTTCAGATAACAGCGTAAAAATAATCACCGCAATCGATGTCGCATAGACGGTTTGGGGGATGGAGGTAATGAGTGAAGCGTCGTTTAAATAGGTGACGGCTCCCTTAATGTCAGACGCAAACGCCTTATTGACGAACACGTTAATTTGCCCCACAACCGAATTCAACAAGGAGGGAACGAGCAGCACGAGAAAAGTCTTGCGAAATTCGTGTTCGATTTTCCAAACCGGCCTCCAGCGGTACCCTGTCCGGAACAAATAGACCAGCTGAAGAATCGTTCCTAAAATCGTTCCGAAAATAAACCCGTAGGCAAGACTGTTAATTCCCCATTTTTCTGAAAACAAAAAGGCAAAGGCGACGCCCATGATCGTTTGCAGCAGTTTGGCGATTTGCGACGGAACGAACACCCTTCGGCCCTGCAAATAGGAATCCAATATTCCGCTCAGCGCAATAAAGCTCATAAACAGGAAGAAAAATTGGGTAACGGCAATCGCCGTTTCTTTCGTTTGCGGCTTCATGTCCCCGTAAATCCAAGGGACAAAGTCGGGAACGAAGAAATAGCCGGTCACGGTGATCACAAGGAAAATGAGCACCGTCCAGTTCATCACTCCGTTCGCGTTTCGTTCCGCCTGCTTTGGCTGTTCTTTCAGCTGCTGGACGTACATAGGAAGGAACACATTATTGAATCCGCCCGAAATCATGGCGAGCGCCAACGTAATAAACGAAAACGCAAGCAAATACCCGTCTGTATATTGGCTGACCCCAAACTGATGGGCGATGATGCTCTCCCGGACAAAACCGGACAGCTTCACCACCACAGCCAAGATCGTCAGCCAAATGGCTGTTTTTTTCAATGACATCAATGACACCTCTTAAGTAAGGAAACGTGCAGAAGAGCTTGCATCTGCACGTTTCGGAGTGGACTGGTAAACTAAAACTTCAGTCAGTGGCGATCTTTCTCATCCACAATGATCGCTTGTTGGACCAACCGGACATCAGGGACGGTGATCCCGCAGGACTTTTTTCTGTCCGATACGGTCTTGAAAAAGAGACTGCTACTGGCCAAAACGTTCCTTCAGCAAATCGATATTTTTCATTGCTTCTCTGCGCATTTCTGCAGCATTCTCACGGATCATCTCTTTCAGTTCTTCCTGGCGCTGCAATACTTCCCGGGCATTATCCGCCAGTTTTTCCGGATCCAAGTTTTCAAGTGTGAAGGAATAGTCCCACATCCCGGAACGCTTCAGTAAACTTTCGACCTTTTTGTCATAGCTGATCCCGATATGGGGAACACCTGCCAAACAGGAAAAAATCAAGCAATGCAGACGCAGTCCGATCGTCATTTCGCAAGCTGAGATAAAATTCAAATACTGATTAGGGGTAAAATCGGGTCCAAGCAGAAGGCTTTGATTACGATGTTTCATCTGCTGCCGGACTTTTTCAGAGGCTCGGACATCATAATGCCCTTCCATCGGGACGAAGACAGGAGTGACGCCTTCGGATTCGATCAGGCTATCCAGCGCTTGGGCGATATGCCCGTAATAAGACGTATCTCCGAACCAAGGGCGGACACTGACCGCGACCAATCGCTCCCCGCCTTTTAACGGCAAGCTGTCCAAACAGGCGCTGTCCTCCTTTTGGTGAAAGGCAAAGACGATATCTGCCGTAACCACCGATTCCGGTCTGTTAACACCGAGTTTGTGGAGAAGCTCCTTTGAGAATGGATCTCTTACTGTGATGAAATCGGCCATATTGGCAAAGACTTTCATGAGAATTTTTCCCCATGTCGTATTGACGGGACCAATGCCCTGGGAGAAAAACATGACTTTTGCTCCGCACAACTTGGCTAAAAACACGATCAATAAATAATAAGGAAGCGGTCCGAACAAAAATTTCGTCGGATATGTGTCCTGAAGGAGACCGCCGCCTCCGGAAATCAATAAATCCGCCTTCTTTAAAGCTTGTACTTTTTGTTTATTTTCACGGCGCCACCCGCGGTACACGGACCGGACATTGTGGCGTTTTGCCGTTTTCTCCGGGGAAAAGGAAAAAACGGTGATATCCACCTCGTCAATCTCGTTGCGCAAGTTATCGAGAATCGCTTCCAAGATCGCTTCGTCCCCGGTATTGCCAAGGCCGTAAAAGCCGGAAATAACTACCTTCAATTGGTTTCCTCCTTCTCATTTCCTCCTTTATGCAAGGCTTGATTTTCTCGAACCTTTTTTGTTGTGGAGAATGAGACGTCTTGTCTATTATCCATCATCTGTGAAGAGGAATAAGTAGAAAAAAATAAAAGAGAGAATGACGTGAAATCGCCCTTCTCCACCCTTCCCACACTGTCCTTCATTGTATCATTTGCCATAAACACATTCAATGGATACATAAGGACTAGTATAAAATGGAACGAAAATGTGGGAGTGAGATAGATAGAGATATTGGATCGTTTATAAAGAATACTTGTAAAGGAAATATACCAATAGTGCTATACATCTTCTCAGGCGCCATCATTACCTAAAAAAACTTTCTTTTTCAACCAAAAAAGACTATCATTTAGTAATGACATGACAATTCTATCTATCCAATAGTCTATACGATAGTGTTTAAGAGTGATATTAAGAACTATTTACAAATAAGTAAAAAATCATAAAAATCATAAAAAAATCATCGAGTTCATAAAAAACACTTGAAAAAAAGACTTGGTTTGATAGAATAAAAGAAGAGTTTAAAACTGCCAATTTGCCCATATTGTTCATTTTTATGGAACAATTGGCTTATGGAAGGTTTAGATGGATTTGGTAAAAACGATTGTGTTTTTTTCAGTCGTTTTCATATGTACTATTACAAAACGGGGAGGAAATAGTGAATGGCTTACCAACCAAAGTCTTATCGCAAATTTGTGGCTACGGCTGCAACAGCAACATTGGTAGCAACGGCTGTTACGCCGGCATTTGCTGCTGAAAATCTGCCGTTTGGCGATGTAAACAAAAACTATGCAGAAGCAGTAGGTGCGTTGTACAGCAAAGGCATCGTCAAGGGAGTCAGCAAAACTGAATTCGGTACGTACAAACCTTTAAAACGCGGCGATGCAGCTGTGATCATCGCTAAAGCGTTAGAGCTTGACACGAAAAATGCTCCCAATGCCGGCTTCAAAGATGTGAACAGCAACATTAAAGGTGCTGTAAACGCACTTGTGGCTAAAGGAATCATCAGTGGGGTTTCTAAAGATAAATTCGATCCGAATTCTCCACTTACACGCGGTCAAATGGCAAAAATCTTAGTTAACGCTTATCCTACTTTGAAAGATGAAGCGAAAGAAACACCTTTCAAAGACTTAACAGCTGACTTCAAACCTTACATTGAAGCTCTTTACGGTGCTGGAATCACTGGTGGTACTTCGACTACTACATACGGAACAACTCAAAAGATCACTCGTGGTGACTTTGCAAAATTGCTTTATAAAGCAATGAACTATAAAAAAGTTGATAGCATCAAAGCTATTGACGACATCACAGTAGACGAAGGAACAAAATTAGAAGACGTTAAACTTCCAGAAAAAGTAACGGTTGTTTACACTGACAAATCTGAAAAAGAAGCATCCGTAAAATGGGATACTTCTAAAGTGGATACTTCTAAACCAGGTACTTACAAAGTTGAAGGAACAGTTGAAGGCACAGATCTGACAGCTTCTGTTAATGTGGTTGTAAAAGCAGCAGCTCCTAAGGTTGTAAGTGTAAAAGCTATTAACTCTACACAAGCTGTTGTGACTTTCTCAAATGAAGTTGGTCAAGCTGATGCTACTAACTTCACTGTAGATAACGGGTTAGCAGTTGTAAAAGCAGAAGTTAATGAAAATAATAAAAAGGAAGTTACATTAACATTTAACCAATCCTTAGATGATAAAACTACTTATAAAGTAACAGCTAATGGCGTAAAATCTGTTTCTGGTGCTGAATTAAAAGAAGATTCATCAGCAGAATTCACTTATGAAGTCGGAGAAGTTAGCAACATTCAATTAACAAAGACTAAATTTGTTGGTGGCGATGAAATCGCTGACTTTGTAAAAGTAACCAATGCCAACGGTGTTGATGTAACTGATAAATACACCATAGAAATTTCTTCCACTTCACAAAAGGTTAGTGGTACTGATGGAACAGTTGATTCTGTTTCTTCCAGTGAAACTGCTTATGTACAAGTTAAAGTTAAATCTGGTGATAAAGTAGTTAAAGAAAGCGACGCAATTAAAGTTACATTGGCTCCGTCTGCTGTATCATCTCTTGTTGGTTTTGGATTAGTTCAACCTAGCGATGATGTGGATAAAGTAACTGCTTATAAACAAGCGGTAAAAGATGGGAAATTAACTACTGAAATGAAAAAATCCGATACTCCAAACTTGGAGTTGCTTGTAAACAATAACGGTACTGAGCAAGTATTATCTGCAAATAATGTAACAAAAATTGAAAACTTAACTCCGACAGTAGCTACTGTTTCTAAAGTGGATGGCGAGTTAGTAGTTCATGCTTATTCTACTGGAACTGCTCAAGTTAAGTTAACAATTGGTGATTTCGTTACTACGGTAAGTTTCACCGTTAATGCAGACTCTAAAATTGCCAATGCAACTTTAGATAAATCAAACGTTTACTTCAATACAGCGGATAATAACCCAGCTCAAGATACAGTTAATGTCAAACTAGCTGATCAGTATGGAAAAGATTTTAATGCAACAGTAGATAGCAATGGAAATGTTAAAGTTGGAGATACTACTGTTGGAACTTTAACGGTAAAATCTAGCAATACAAACGTTGCAACGGTTGCAGTAGATGTAGATGCTGTTGGTAACTCACCATCTTCCACTATTCCGGTAACAGTAACTAAAGTAGGAAAAGGTACTGCAACAGTTACAGTTGAGTTTAAAGATACTAAAGGTAACGTTGTCTTCACCAAAACATTTACTGTAACAGGCAAAGATGCTGGTGCCTTTGCTGGTTATGTCATTGAAACAGATAGTAATGCCATTGACTTAGACAAAGACGTTGCTCCTGAAAAAAATGACGATACAGTACACTTCTCAGTATACGAAGTTGATGCACAAGGCAATAAAATCAAACCAGCAGATAATGTTACCCTTGAAATTCAAGGATACGACAAGCAACCTGAAGTTTCAAACTACATTAATGTTAGCAGCACTGATCCTACTGCGATAACTGTTGTAAAACCTAATGCATACAATACTTTTGCTGGTTCTGGCACTTTAAATGTTGACGTGAAAGTAAATGGTACTAAGATTGGTACAAAAACTATCTCTTATCAAAATACGGATCCAGTAGCAACAAAAGCCGCTATCGATACAGTGAATGTTGTAATTGACAATGATAAAATCGATGGCAATTCCAATTCATCATTAAATCTTAAAGATTTGTTCTATGGACACTATGATGCTACTACAGGTAAATATACTATAGCACCAAAATTATCTGTACTAGACCAATCTTCTAAAGTAATAGATTGGGATACAACTACTCAAGGTAATTTATCTAATTCAGATTCAATAAAAGACATTAAATTTACTATTACAAATGAATCTGATGTGACTGTTTCGGGTTCTACACTAAATGATGAAACAGTTTCATTGAATTCTGGTAAGTCTACTGGTTCGTTTACAGTTGTTGTTTCTGATGTAGATACTCAAGCTGTAAATGATATCTTGCCTGCTCCTGTAGCGTTTAAAGTAACAATCGTTGACTAATGGGATACGTGCTTGTTACGACCAAAGTTGACAAAAAGCTCTGTAGAGAGAAATCTCTGCAGGGCTTTTTTTGCGATAGTTTGCCTGTCAGGTAAAAGCATATTTTTGTTTCGCTTATATATTTAGGTTCTATACTAAATGTTGGGGTTAAGAGACTTTTTAGGCAAAATAAAAGCACTTACGAAGATCTCCCTTTAAAATGATAGTTGGCCGACTACATCGAAAGGGAGATTTCGTAAATGCGTTCTCATCTTACCACAAACTGCTTTGTTGAAATCATTATCACTTTCGTTGAAATCCATATTCAAACGCCTGTAAAAGTTCAAAAATGCCCCTGCTGCCAGAATGAAACTTTCTCAGGTCCATAATGATCGGGTTCGAAAAATTTGTATAGTATTAACTTCTCTTGTATTCCTTCTGTACCGTTTTCCGTCCCCTCTCCTGTCCGTAATGATATAAACAGATCTTTAATTAGAGAGAATTGATATTACGTGACAGTTGAAAGTCTGCCTGAAAGAGAGTCTTTAGATGGCTTACCTGAAATCATCTGTATCAACTTCTACCAGGACTAAACTTGCCTCGTCAGGCAGCTCTATATCCTCTGCTTTGCTTGTAACAGGGATATCGTATCCTTCATCCTCTAATACAGATAACAGACTGCCTAGAGCATCCTGAGCCATCTCTACAGCCTGATGCAAAGTCTCTCCATCTGTAAAACAATTTTCAATATCAGGAAATGTTACAGTAAAGACTCCGTCGACTTTCTCAATAATAGAATAAAATTTATAAATAGCCATAGTCTCTCATCTCCTTCTTTTTGAGCAGGGCGCCTCAGTCCTCTCAATATTTGTCGAACAGATGTTTTGACAAAGGAAGGAAGACTCTGAGGTCTTTTTTTACAAGGTTTTGATTTTGTTAAACATGAAACGTAAAATGAAAGAAGCTCAGCTGCAATTTAATCATTGATTAGCCAAGCTCCTTCCTTTTTGTTATAATACGCTTACAAGGGAATCGATAAAGTCGTTGTCATCGATTAGTTCTATTCTTTGAGTTTGTGACCATTTTTCTATATCAATGGGTTCATCAAAAACTTTCATGATCTCTACTTTGCGAATGTGTCTGTATAAGGGATGATTCGGATCAAAATTATAATCACCGGTTATACGAGCGATTAATTTCATTTTAAAGGTAGTTGTTGGACCTACTCCCACAACCACATAGTCACCTTGTTGCGCCCATTTGCAAAACTGATTAAACCTGCGTAATATACGTACATTGTCAAGCGGTGGCTGGTTGTGCGGATATTGATTATAATTTTGGTCCACTCCTTTCTCATCTACACCAATCTCACTGTTTTCGATAAATGAGTCAGCCCATTCCTTAAATGTTTTCATAACCCAATAGTTGGCCATTTGTATTCCTTCCCTTCTTCTTATTTTATATAGTTTAATAATATGGCAGCTGCTTTGAGTCGTAATTCTTCATTCTCGGATTCCATTGCTTTATACACAATGTCTAATGCTTTTGAAAGTTTTTCTTTTGGAATGGAAACGCTGCTTTGAATTTTATTCTTTTTGTTGAGCAGCTTATCAAGTTCTGCTTTAGCAATAGGATGTTTGAACTGAGTAACTGTTCCGCGATTTCTCAACAGTTCTTGAACCTCTGCGTTTAACTCGCTCTTTTGGACCGTCACCAACCAATTTACATCTCTTTGGTGGCATTTACCGTCAGTGTCATTGTCAAATTCCTTTACATACTTGTAAGGTCCGATGATTCCCAGATGAACGTATTCGTTTTCAGAAATTAGGACATAATCGCCTTTCTGCATAGTTCGAACAAAAGTGTTTACGAATCCCAAATAAGTGGACAGTTGTTGACCTTCGTACTTATACACTTTTGCCAGTCGTTCACGAATAGTGTCTTTCGTAGCGTGTGTTAAGTCTCCTATGCCCGGCCAGCCAATACAGATGTAGTTTTCCCGTAAGAATTCACCGCCTCTTTCAATTCCGTGGGATGCGTGCCTGTCACCACCCGAAGATTATCAAAATATGTCGAAAAGCTCTGCGGAGAGAAATGGTGGAACAAACAGGAATCATTTTCGTTTCACCCATTAATCCACGAAATAGTGAGGAACGATATGCATAATTTTGATTTTTTACTCTAGTTTTGCAACACTATCTATTAATGCTTGGATCATTTGGATATTTTATCAAAAAATGAAACAACTATTTTTTAACACTGTTCGGATTTCTGAATGGTACTATGCGTATTTAGAGCTTTAAAATTAAAACAACTTTATTGTAATTCTGAAATATGGTAAAATTCTGTTTATTAAAATTTTTTAAATTTAAAGGGGGATTAAGTATGAAAGAAAGAATCAGAAAGTGGCTTTCAGTCATACTCAGTCTAGCAGTTATCGTTTCTATGTTTTTCGGAATGGCTGATGAAACGTTAGCGAAAAGGACGTATGTGAAAGGCTACTATCGGAAAGATGGAACATATGTTAAAGGACATTATCGGAATTATAAGGATACAAAAAGTGGTTCTTCTTCATCGTCTACATATTCACCGTCAACTAGCAGCCCCTCAACAGGAACATTTTATTATTACGGTAATACAAAGGTTATTAACCTCTATAAGGGAAATAATTATTGGGGAACTGCAAATGTAGATGAATTAGTGTTTGTACGGGGATATTACAGAAAAGACGGGACATATGTAAGACCACACTTTAGAACGCACAAAAATAATTATTTAACGGATAATTTCAGTTATTATGGAATATCTACGCTAAAACCTTTAGAAAAATATCCATCCTATTCCTTTGATACAAACGAAGATATTCGGAGTATTGAATCGTATTTACTCTATAATGTTCAAGATTCGTCGCTCAATACGATTCAGTTGAACAACTTAAAGCAATACGCATTACTTCTTGGTGCTAATAAAGACAATTCAGAGAAAGTGAAAGAAAAAGGTATACAATTTTATACAAGTCTTGGTTACAGCCATGATTTAGCGGAAGCGCAAGCTGCTTTCGATGTGAATCCTGTCATTAACACGGATTCGTATTTATATCAGGTCATCCTAGCTTATACCAAAGTGTTAAACGAAGAGCAAAAAGCTCTCTTAAATCGTTATAAAGAGAAATTGCAATTATATCAACAGGGGGCTATTCACAAATTATTAGTTGAAGAAGCGGGAAACAATTTCTATAAAACGTTAGGGCTATATGGTTCCGACGTTAAGGAACAAGTAGAAATGGATATGCTCCAATTTCGAGCAACTTCTACCGATAATCTAGATGACGATTTTAATTATTACTCTTTATCTTATGAAAAACAGCGAGAAATGGATGAAAAAATAGAACAATACCTCATGAATGTAACGCAATCGTACGGAAAAAACTATAATTTCGTTACTGCTCTTGACTATTTAGTCAACTTGCAACTTTTATATAAGTATAGAGAATCATATTGGTTGGAATATAGCAGGAAGTCTGGATGCGAATACTATGAAACCCTTGGGATAGATAGTGTGAAAGTTGAAGACCAAATTCAAAAAGACTTAGAATTTGTTTTAAATTTAAAATAGGAGTGCGTGCCTGTCACTCCCCGAGATTTGTCGAAAGATTGATAGTTGAAATGAGGGAGGGAATAGATTAAAACGAAAAACAAGAACAAATGTTCTTATTGGCGGTGATGACAATCTGATAGATTTACTTTTAATTAAAGAAAGATGCTTGTGTTACAAGATAGTCCATCAATTAAGCGGGAAGGGGGAATAAGATGGGACGTCCAAAGCGAGTATGGGTTCCACAACGGTTTTATCATATCGTATGTCGCGGAAACCGGCGTGATCCATTCTTTAAAGAAGCCCGTGATTTTTTAGCATTTTTCCATATTATCCACCAATGTCATGAAAAAATCCCCTTTGAAATAGCCTCCTATTGTCTTATGACCAATCACTTTCATTTACAGCTGCGTTCCCGACATGAGTCTATATCCAAAGTGATGGCAGTTATCAATAAAAGATACGCCAACTAATATAATACTCGTTATCAGTTGACAGGCCATGTATTCGAAAAACGTTACTTTAGCAAATTAATCGACGATGATAAAGGAATGTTGGAAGTAAGTCGTTATATTCATTTAAATCCTGTAGAAGCGCACATGGTTCATGCACCGGAACATTATCGGTGGAGCAGCTTTTATTTATACATGTATCCGCACTCAATATGCCCGCGGTTTATGAATAAAGAGACATTATTGCAATATTTTTCAGGAAATCAAGAAGAACAGCAGAAAAAGTATGTTGAATTTGTACGCGAAGTCTACTATACCTCAGTGTAGCTCCGTTTTTGCTGCAAAAAACCATTCAATTCTTAGTTCCAGATACCACTAATCTTTATTTTTCTTTTTTGAAAAATATTTCAATGAAGGAGGGTATTCCTTTGACTCTAAAAGTATTTAGTATTGGTTTAAAAGGTCTTGAAGGATACAAAGTACAAGTGGAAGTCCAGATACTAAAGGGACGGAATCGATGGTCATTGTCGGATTGCCGGATGCATCTGTAAAAGAATCGAAAGAACGGGTGTTATCCACCTTACGATCGTTAGAATGTGATGTAACTGACCAGAAAATTGTGGTGAATTTGTCGCCATCTGAACAAAAGAAAAACGGACCGCTTTTTGACTTGGCTATGGCCGTTGGGTTGTTGAAAGAATCCGGTCATGTAAATGTAGTCATTCCAAATACGGTCGCATTTATCGGGGCATTATCGCTAGATGGAGCCATCGAAAAGGTCGAAGGAATGCTGCCTGCTTTAATCGCTGCCAACACGCTTATATTATCGAAACTACTCCTTGGAGAGAACATTCTCCAAGGAATTTGTTTTTAGAGGAATGGATCAATGTATGCAAAAATTTCGTATCTGTCGATCGTTGATTTCTCCTTATGTGCTTTGACGTTTAGATAATTATGAAAAGCATAAAATAAAAAGGCCTTGAAAAGTACAAAAAGGTCTATAAAGGTCTTTTTTTATATTATTAGGTTTAAAATTAGTGATGATTAGGTTAAAATATTAGTATTAAGATATATAAGATATATTAAGATATATAAAGGTGTGAAAAGGAGGGATGTGGTTTGAGAAAGCTTCGTTCTAATGAAGTGTTCAAACCGGGATCATTTCCGAAATACACATACGTTTCTAGAAAGTCTTCGGGTTTCGGTTTTACGTATGAAACACGTTTGAAGCAAGCTCTTAATACACCGGGATATTTAACGTCCATTATTGGTCCATCTAAAACAGGGAAGACTGTCTTATGTGAGAAAGTGATCGAACCGCAAAATATGGTTTCTTTAACAGGTAGTGATTTTAAAAATGCAAAAGACTTTTGGAAAGTTGTTGCAAATAAAGTCGGTTTGCCTCTTGAAGGAGAATACTCAGAAATGACTGTGCTAAAAGGCACTGATAATAATCCAGAAGATAAATCAATTTCTACTCGAGAAAAGTATGGATCAAACAAGGATAAAGTGATTGAATTTTTTAATGAAAATAACCTTGTGTTAGTTCTAGATGATTTCCATTATGCTCCTGAAGAGGTGCAGTTAGATATCGCTTATCAATTAAAAGATGCCATTAGAAGAGAATTTAAAGCTGTGGTTATATCACTACCTCATAGAGCGGATGACGCCATAAGGAAAAATCCAGATTTGAGCGGCAGATTAAATTTAATTAATATCGAACCATGGCAAGAAGATGAGTTAAAGGAAATTGCGATTACTGGTTTTGAGCAGCTTGGCATCAAAATAAGTGATGAATTGGCTTCAAAAATGGCTTTAGAAAGCCTTACATCTCCACAGTTAATGCAGTCAATTTGTTTGAATCTGTCGCTTATTTTAAATATTGATGAAGATGAAAGTATAAAGGAAATAAATGACGAAAAAAAATTGGAAGAAAGTTATCGGTTCACTACTATTAACTTACCGTATCAAGAAGTGGTTAAAAAGTTAATGGCCGGTCCATCCACAAGGGGGCAAGAAAGAAAAAAATATCAATTAAAAAATGGAGAAAAAGCGGATATTTATCATATTTTATTAAAAGCAATTGCTCAAAATCCACCTGTTGTTAGCCTGTCAGTGGACGAAATGAAAGAGAGAATCGATCAGCTGCTAGTAATTAATTCAAAGGAAAAAATCGAGAAGAACAAGATTAGAGATTCTCTTCAGAAATTGCATGATATCATGTTTTCTAGTGAGCCTATTTATCAAGTCTTTGAATGGAAAGATAATCAAATATTCATTCTAGATCCCCTGTTCCTGTTCTTTTTAAGATGGGGTACTTATTGATTATGAAGGGGGATTTATATGTCGATGATTCGAAAAGAGCCGGATATAGTTATAAAAGAAATAAATGAAAGAATAGATGATCTCGAAAAACTTATAAGCCTCTATGAGCAAAAGCAAGATGTTTATGACTCTTTTAACACTTGGAGAAACGATGTAAAGAGAACGTTGAGTGAAAATTTTTCTGAACCATCGATAAGCAAAGATTTTCTGATTGAAACGAAAGTGGTTCCAAATAAATTCTCGAGAGCGGACACTATTGGTAAAGTCGGAGAAGCTCTTCAAAAAAGTAGAGATATTTTGAGTAAATTAAAATCTGACGTTGAGTCCGGTAAATACTTACAAGAGAAAAGTGCTGAGGATCATATAGACAAAACAATAGCTGTAACAATTATCCGAAAGATTTTAAAGAATTTTCATAAACACATGGAGGCGATGTATCAAGATGAAGTTCATGGTAATGGTACGATCAAAAAGGAAGATTTAGATAAGATTAAAATCGGAAATGAGTACGATGTTCAGCGGATACTATATTCGCTAATCAGACCAATATTTCCAGATGCTAGATTAGAGGTTGTAGATGATGCTGGTTATGCTTCCGTCAGATATGATATCGTACTCGATGAATATGGAATTGTAATAGAGGTGAAATGTACAAGGGAAAACATGACGGAGCGTAAATTAAGGGAAGAGTTAGGCTCAGATTCATTTCATTATGAAGCCGATCATCTTTTCCTGTTTATATTTGATAAAGTGAAATTAATAAAAAACCCTGATGCTTTTGAGAAGGCTTTTCGAAGAGAAAAACAAGGTTTTGATAAAGAACTTGAAACAATTATTATTCGAGAAATCACTTTCTGATTTCTAAAATGCAAAGAGTTTTGCTAAGGTGAATGGCATGAATGCTCACAGATGTTTATTGCAAAATAAAAGCGGCTCTGACGCAATCTTGGTGATCGGAAGAGGTTCATTGAGGAAAATGAATGTGCAAATAAGTCTTTTTATTTGCATTCTCAATTACCTCAATTTTTCACCAAAAGACGTAAGAGCCATTTTCTTTTTTCAGAAAGGAATAAGTATATGGTGTAGTTTGTGAAATCAAATAACCGGCCGGTGGAATCATGCTGATTATGTCCAGTAGAGGACGAAAATATAGCTAAAAATAGTTGTTTTAAGAATAAAAATGGAAGATTCTAAACTTACTTGACGGTTGCACTACTCAAACTATTCCTCAGCTATAGATGCTTTAGATTCTCATTGAAGGTCTTATCTTTTTTTGTTATGGCAAAGCTTTATACATCATTTCGCAGTTCAACGTTTGTAACTATACTTCTTGATATATGCTTTTGAGTCTGAAAAAAGCATTTTTGATGAATCGATTCAAATGATCGCTTTTGCGACGAGAATATTTGTTTATCGAAAAATCAGGGGTATCATTTTTTGGGAGAATGTATATACGTTTTTGGTTGGGGGTGATATAGTGAACTCAAAGGAGCATTTAGAAAACAAAATAAACCAAAATAAAGGGGGGACTACATGCCTACAGTTGTTGCTCAAAAATGGGGAAACAGTTTGGGCATTCGTATCCCAAAAGATGCTGCTGATAAAATAGGTATCGAACAAGGTTCCGAAATGGAATTAAACGTGATTGAAAATGAAGGTATCATCGCATTAAAGCCAAAAAGAACACGGAAGAAATACACATTGAAAGAACTAATCTCACAGATTACACCCGAAAATCGACACGAGGAAATTGATTTCGGGATAGAAGGGCGTGAACGGATTTAATGCTTGCAGACGTACCAGAGAGAGGCGATTTCGTTGTTTTAAACTTCAATCCACAAGCTGGTCATGAGCAGGCTGGGAGAAGGAATGCTATTGTTTTATCGCCTAAAGAATTCAATCAAGCAACAGGAATTATAGCTGTTTGTCCGATTACCAATCAAAAGAAGGGTTATCCCTTCGAAGTGGATTTACCAAAAGAAGGAATATCCCTTGATGGCGATGGCTATCCAATAACAGGGGTAGTTTTAACGGATCAAATTAAATCATTGGATTGGAAAGTTCATAATCTAAAAATTTTAAAGAAGTATAATCTAGAAGATGCACAAATTGAAGAAATCGATGAAATAATCGATGAATGTCTAGCGAAAATAGAAACATATCTGACTTGACATCATCTTTTTCTTTCAGAAAGGGTTATTTTTGTGATTTAAAGTTTCTCGAAAATTTTTGTTAAGTTGCTAAGGGGAATTTACATAATAATTTGGACTTGACTTTCATTAACAGAGCTTAATAAAAAAGAGACAGCCGGCATTGGCTATCTCTGAACATTATTATTTAACCATTGTTTTCCTTGCCATATCATTTTCCAATAATTCTCGATTCGTTTAAATGTGTCATCGGCACGCTCTGCAACAAAATCTCTTGCCAATTGATAATCTGTATCGGTAACCAAAATTTCACCCAAAAGGTAAGAATGTCCTTTTTTATTTTCAGAAACGACAAAAGTTCTGTAAATAATCCAGTTTTAGACGATTTCCGATATGACATATTTTTTGCAAGGGTCTAGCAATTAATATTTTCTTAATACAAATATACAAAAATATAAAAATAAAGAACAAAAACATTAGAAAAATATTAGATTTTCTATTTAACTTAAATATCGAAAAGAAGTTTTCAGATCCGGCATCAACTTCCTTTATTTACCAACAACAGAAGAGATGAAGAGCATCGGTTAAGTTTAAATGATATTTTGATTGGCATCGAAAACGATCTTTTTTATGCGAAAAGCAAAACGCTCAATAAACAATTGCTGATTACGATCAATAATATGCTGAATACAAGAACAGCCCCTAATCCGATACGTTTCTTGTACGATTTAAGCTTGGACGGCAAAAAATTTGGTATAATTTTCTTTAGGATACAATATTTTCTGAATGTTCTTGCATACCAGAAAATTGGCCGTCCGGTTTCATTAACATCGGGCTCTCTCACGGCATACCTGCTTTATTAATTGTTTGGTGCAATAGCAGGAATTTTGTTGACGTTGTTAGCGATCCAAAACGGTAAAAAAACGCCTTGGGACAGCGCGTTTTTATTATCCAAAGTTTAAAATATGGATAAAAGAAAAAGGCAGGGTATTCTCTGATATTTTAAGAGGGTACCCTATCTGCATGAATACGGAATTACTTGAAAAAGTTGTTCAAATTTCAATGAACGATAAGGTGGGATCTGGAAGCATGCATTTGAAGAAAATTTTAGTTGTAGATGATAATGAAGATATTTGTCTTACAATCAAGCAATATTTGGAACTTTATAATTACACGGTGGAATATGTACATAACGGCACCGAAGCATTGCAAATCATTAACAATGATTTTGATTTGATTATCTTGGACATTATGATGGAAGGCCTTGATGGAATGGAATTGTGTGGGATTATCCGTGACAAAGTGAATTGTCCGATTATTTTTGTCAGCGCAAAAACGTTGGAGGAAGACAAAGTTCAAGCTCTATCCATCGGCGGGGACGACTACATGACCAAACCTTTCAGTTTAAAAGAGTTGAAAGCAAGAATTGATTCCCATTTAAGACGGGAAGAGCGGATCCGTTCGAATGACAGGCATTTGTTAAGTTCTAAAAATATTACCATCGATCTTTTGGCCAATGAAGTCTTTTGTAAAGGGGTTCAATTGCATTTAACAAAAAAAGAATATGAGATTATTAAATTGTTAATGTTGAATAAAAATATGGTCTTTTCTAAGGAAAGAATTTTTGAACGGGTATGGGGATTGGATTCGGAAAGTCAATTAGAAACGGTGACTGAAAGCATTAAAAACATTCGGAAGAAAATCCGGTCTTTGGATAAGGAAAACTCCTATATTAAAACATTATACGGATTAGGCTATAAATGGGATGTTACAAATGAAAAAGGATAAAACAATAAAAAGAGATTTTTATTTATTGGTTGTAAAAGTCTTTTTATCAACGATTTTGTCTTCGGCAGTTACTTATTTATGTTTAATCTATTTTATCTTTATGTTTACCGAAAATAATACGATTAAACCGACGGATTATTTTGTGAAATATTTGGATGTTATTGAAAAAAAGATTGAAGAAAGCGCTCCGGACATTTTAAACGGGGAGCTAATTAATCTAAATCAGTACAGTGAAAAAATTGAAGGGGAAGTATTGGATATCAATGGCAATCATCTTTACGGCGATCAGGATGTTGCGGGATTTAAAGTGAAAGTCGGTGAAGTAATTAATCGTGAGATTGTAAAAGGAAGCTATGTTTACAGATTTATCCCCATTAAACATGATAATGCCATTCAAGCGGTGTATGTACTGAAAGCTCCTTTCGGGTTTATCATTAATAATCAGGATCGCCTCGGAATCGTGTTGATTTATGTTGTGTTGTTGATTTCTCCGTTAATATTTTTTGTGATTTATTTAATTTTTTATACGTCCAAGCTGTATAAATCCTTGTTTAATAATATTAAAGTGTTGCTTCAGGCTGCTGATAAAATTTCCAACGGAGATTTTGATTTTAAGATCTCGGGATTGAAAAGAAAAGAGTTTATGAGGATCCAAGATTCGTTTAATACGATGATCGACGCTTTGAAAGAGATGATTGAAAGTATATCCAAGATCGATGATGAACGAAAAATCATGGTGTCGTCGATTGCCCACGACATACGAACGCCGTTAACTGTTATTCAAGGGCAAATGGATTTAATTAACGATTTGAAAGACATAGAAAAATTTGATATTACCCCGCATTTAGATATTATGCGGAAAAATTGCAGCAAAATGAGCATGCTTACGGACAATTTGTCGCTTCTTTATAAAGTGGAAAACGTCGACTTTTTGTTGAGTATTAAAAGAGTTGATTTGGGTAAAATGCTTCATGAGAAAAAACAAGAAATATCAACCATGGCTCATTATAAAAAAAACGTTCAAATTCATTTTGATGTCCACTTAAGCAAACGATATTATTTTCTTGATGAAGCCATGTTAATGAGGGTTTTGGATAATATTTTGTATAACAGTCTGAGATTTACAACCAGCGGGGAAATTAAACTTGAAGTACATGATGAATCCGACGGTCATTCAAGCAAAATTTATTTTAAATGTTCGGATACGGGGACCGGATTCAAGGAAAAAGATACGTCTCGGTTATTCAAGGCATTTTACCAAGATGAGCAATATAAAAACCATGTCGGGTTAGGCCTTTATATTTCGAAAAAAATTGTCAATAATTATGATGGACAGATTCAGGCGTACAATAATGAAAACGGTGGGGCAACCGTTGAGTTTTATATCAAGGAGCTATCCAATTATTTGTTGTAAATCGAGTGGAACTGTATCATCTTTTAAAAGAAAGGTTTCGACATATAAGGATTTTAAAAAATTTTCGCATTTCACAAGAAGAGGCGTCTCATCATTCGTTTTCGGATGGGAGATTCCCCTATTTTTATACCTTCAAAAAAGTGACGAAAAAATATAGGTAGCCAAAATAATATATTCGTAAAGAAAAAAGGTCTGGATTTTGTAATGCTCCGGGCCTTTTATGTGTCGGGAACTTTTAAGCTTTGAACAAATTGCTCAGAAAGTTTTTTATAATAGCGAATGCAGGTAAGGTAAAACCCACACCAGTTTTCCTCACTCACCATTCCACGGTCGCCAACGAGAAGCACTTTGTCGATCGGGTAACGCTTTTTCATATCCTCAATAACTTCCCGAACGTTTTTGTATCGTGCATATTGCCAGGGAAGACTTGGCGACCAATCGGAATGCCTTGTTTGGTCATGAGGAGTTCAATCAACACTTATTTCCGATCGGAACGGTGGTCTTTGGAGAAACCTCGTTTGGCAATCTCTTCATCAGCCTCTTCCCCTTCGAAGCAGGTGCTTGTCGTATCATAAAACACGATATCCACGTCTCAAGAGAAATCAAATCCGTTAAATTCCCATATAATTGCATTTCTTTTCTTTCCTCCAAGAAGTCCAAGGCACGATAGTAGTGTTGAAGCTGGATTTCGGAAAGCCCTTCTGCGTAAATGGTGTTAACTCACCGCTTGAAAATCCGATATTTACTTCCCGGATCCATCAGGCGATTTAATACCATGGCAAAAATAGCTTCATCATATTGTGAAGCTATTTCCGCGTCATCCATCAACTTCTTCAGAAGACGACCTAAACCGAGCTTGTCCCAAATTTTACGGAACAGATAGACCGGACCGAATTCCTTCGTCCATTTGACTGTAACAGAAGTTTTAGTTTGGTTATGGATTCGCTCAAAATAGCGCTCTGAAAATTTGGCCAGCCCTTCAATCAGCGTATCAAGAGAGCCGCTTTCCAATAAAATTTCCAACCTCCCCAAGTTATAGAGCGTCTCTTGGCGAACCTTATTTCACAATTAAGTTTTTGTGTTGTAGTGGGGTGGTGTCAAACTTAAGTCAAAATAATTATAAAAACTTTATATTGAAAAGGTAGTATGAAGTTGGAAATGATTGATGGAAGTATCGAAAAAAATTGGTGAATCCGTAAATGGTAAAATTGCAGTAATTTTCCGGATTCCCCTTAATACAAAAGGAACAGAACATATGGCTTTTAAGACAGATCTGAGCTTTTTTAAATATGACTGTAAAAATATCGGGTCGGCAACATTGATCAAAGATGATGCTGATCAAGGAAACGGGGCGTTTTCCGGGATAACTTATCAAGCCGCCGAGTCGTTAAAATTTAATTTTTTTAACGTTGAAAGGAGAATAAAAATGTCAGAGTATTTTTTGGAAACGAAACAATTAACCAAAGCTTTCGGCAAACAGCTTGCCGTTGACAATGTATCAATCAGGGTCAAGGAAAACACGATTTACGGATTGCTTGGACCGAACGGAGCCGGGAAATCAACCATTTTAAAAATGTTAACGGGGCTTTTGCGGCCGACAAAAGGCGAAATTCTCTTTAATGGGCATCCGTGGAGCAGAAAAGATCTTAAGGAGATCGGCGCGCTTATTGAGTCACCGGCCCTTTACGGCAATTTAACGGCTTATGAAAATTTGCTGGTTCATGCAAAATTATTAAATCTTCCGGATTCAAGAATTAAAGAAGTGCTGAAAATCGTGGATTTGGAAAATACAGGGAAAAAGAAAGCCTCGCAGTTTTCCTTCGGGATGAAGCAACGATTGGGGATTGCCAAAGCACTTTTAAATGATCCGAAGCTTCTGATTCTCGATGAACCGACCAATGGACTGGACCCGCTTGGTATTCAAGAATTACGAAAACTTATCAGATCTTTCCCGAAACAAGGAATGACGGTCATTTTATCAAGTCATATTTTGCCGGAAGTAAAACAATTGGCCGATCACATTGGCATCATCCAAAACGGAAAACTTAAATATCAAGGAGAAATCGAGGAAGATCAAGATCTGGAAAAATTCTTTATCGATGTAGTCAGCGGATTATGAGGGAGGCTGTGAATCATGCTGAATATGATACAATCTGAACGTTTAAAATATAAGCGGACTTTTGCGAAAAAGCTTGTATATATTGCACCGTTTTTCTTTGTACTATACGCCATTATTACCATGCCTACGATCCATTCCAAATATAATTATTTCGAATACACGGTATTTAATTGGTGGCCGTTAATATTTCTTCCTTTGGGGACGGCATTGATCGCGTCACTGGCCGCCATGCGAGAAAAAAAGTCAGGAAATTACAGAGCTTTACGTTGTCACGATATCAGCATTCCGCGAATGTGGTTCAGTAAAATCATTGTGATTGCCTATTATACATTGCTTTCATCCATTGAACTGATCATTTTGTTGATCCTGTTAAAATTATTTTTACCCAACAGCATTTCATCAGCTGCTGTCGTTGTAATGGCCAGTCTTACCATATGGATCACATCGTTGGCATACATCCCAATCGGGTTGTTTTTTGCTGAACGATTCGGAACCGTTATTTCCATAATTGTCAGTTTGATAGGGATTGTATTGGGCGTAGTCATGGCTCCGGAATCATACTGGATGTTTATTCCTTGGAGTTGGGGAATGAGATTGATGTCACCGATCGTCGGTGTTCATCCGAACGGTGTACCGTTGAAAGAAGGGAATCCTTTGTTGGATCCTTCCGTTATTCCAATAGGCATTCTTGCCTCCATTGTTATTTTTGTTTTATTATCTCTTGTTACCGCGTTTTGGTTTTCGAGAAAAGAGGTGAACTGAATTGTCTTTTTTGCATGTTTTGTCATCCGAATGGCTAAAGACAAGGCGTACAACCATTAGGCTGATCGTGTTTGTGACGCCGATTATTTATCCAATCTTTATGTTATGGTATTTTTCCAGATACAATGATCCATCTTTTTGGCAAGTGAAAATATATGGAGGATTTTTTGAGGTATTGAGCGTTTCGTTACCGATTATTATTTCATTGCTTACCGGTTTGATCGCCTATCAAGAAGAAAAATCGGGAAGTTTCATGAATGTGTTGACTGGTCCTGTTTCAAGAGTGAAATTTTACTTTGGAAAACTTTCTTTGCTTATTTTTGCCGCCATTGCGGATATATTCTTGGCAACTTTCCTTATGTTGTTAGGGATGAGATATATTTTGAACATAGAAAATGTGCATTACGATTTATTTTTGCAAGGAGCGCTTTTGTCCTTGGTCGGATCACTTATTCTTTTTTCCTTGCATTTGCTGATCAGTTTTGCATTCGGGATGGGTGCGTCTATTGCGATCGGTGGCGGAGGATTCCTTGTTTCAGCAATTATTGGGGCAACGGTTGTGGGCGATAAAATTTGGCAATATATTCCGTGGGCTTGGACCGTTCGCCTTTCGCAAGTTCCTATGTTATTGATGCTTAATGTCAAACATGCATTCGGAATGGAGTTGTCGGACTTGTATTTTCAAGAGTTGATGAAAGGGATCATACCCGCAAGTATATGTTTTATTCTCGTAACATTACTAGGTTTAGTTTGGTTTAATCGTTGGGAAGGGGGCAAGTCCTATGAATAAAGGAAAAAATACAGGGGAAGGAGGAGAAAAGAAAAGTGAAAAATTCCATCCTGCTTATGGCTGTTGCCGGGGTAATTCTTTTGGGAGGCTGTTCCCTATTAAAAGATTTGAAACAAACCGCCTCCGAGAATATGGAGATTGATAAAAAGTTGCCGAAATATAAGTTGAATATGGAAAATTTTAAGGAAATCAGCTATGAGGGTAAAACCTATGTGATTCAAGAAGCGGAAGTTACGAAAGAAGATTTGGATGAACCGATTGGAAAGGTTACGGAAACGATCACGATTAATGAAAATAATGAGATACTAAGCAAAAAAGAGCTTAAAAAAGTTGAAGTGGTTCCAAAGGAAGAAGACGAGAAACGAACGTATTTAAACTATGGTTGGGTATACAGCATAAAAGATGTAAGTCCGGATGAAGAAGTTGCGGTAGTGATTAACAATAAATTTCATGTAGCCAAAATGAAATAAAGTTCATAGATGGTATGTATTTGAAAAGTACTTTCCTCTTTGGAGGGAGTGCTTTTTTTCGAGAGCTTAAAATATTTTGTGTAAACATAAACAATTGTTGCATTGAATATTGAATAGTGGAGCATCGGAGGATTCTAGCGTTGCCAAAACTGTTACTGCGGTAAATGCCGCTGCGGCCTTTTGGGTCAGGTGAACTTAGGTAAAAGTCATCGGGATAGGATGTTCGGCATTAAAGCCGTCATTCTATTCCGATTTTTTTATTTATCCAGAAAACGGAGATTTATTAAAGATGAAATTAAATTTGACACGCAACGCACTTTTATTAAAAAAAAATTTCAAAAATTATCGAAAACAGTCGATAAAATAGATGTCGATATTTATTTATATAAAGAAAAATATTGGAAGGGGAAACACCTTAGATGAAAAAACAGTCATTATTGTTCTTTGTGCTTATTTTTTTCCTTACGACCGTCATAAGCGGGTGTGGCGTAAAAGAGGAAGATCCTTTAAAACACAAAACGAAGATTGGCATCATGTTATCGGATGATGGCTTGGGGGACCAGTCCTTTTCGGATGCGGCTTTTCGAGGATTAATGAAAGCAAGAGATGATTTGGGCATTGTATTTGATTATCGTGAGTTGAAAGATACGAAAACATATGAACAAGGATTGAAAGAACTGGTAAAAGAGAAGAACGATATCGTGATTGGTTTAGGATATATGGTGCAAGAGGATTTGGAAAAAGTGGCCAAACAATATCCGAACCAAAAGTTTGTGCTGATCGATGCCGTATCGGATTTGCCCAACGTCACTTCCATTACGTTTAAAGAAGATGAAGGAAGCTATTTAGCAGGTGTCATTGCCGCGATGACGACCAAAACGAAAACAGTCGGTTTTATAGGCGGTGATAAAGTTCCTCTTATTCAAAAGTTTGCGAGAGGTTTTGAAGAAGGAGTAAAGTCAGTGGATCCAAGCATTAAAATATTGACGAAATATGCCGGCGGCAACTTTGGCGATGATAAGCTAGGTGCCCGCATGGCTAAAGAAATGATTGCGAATCACAGTGACGTACTCTATGCGGCTGCCGGATTTACGGGGGTCGGAGTTTTGAAAGAAGCAGAAAAAAACCACGTATATGCCATCGGTGTGGACAGCGACCAATATTTTTATGCAGAAAAAGCCGTTGTCACTTCGATGATGAAAAACGTGGATGTCGCTATATTTAATATCATCAAAGATTACAAGAAAAACAAAGAACTGCCTTCTCATCCGATCGAATTAGGGTTGAAAGAAAACGGTGTGGGTCTTGCTCCTATTCGGGTCATTCCTTTCACGGATAAAGATAAAAAAGTGCTGGAGTCAGCGAAAGAAAAGCTTATTAACGGAGAAATTACTCTTCATCAAAACTAGATACTGGAGGATATCATGACGATTAAAAAGAAAATTTTACTGAATTCATTGCTCATGTTAGCTCTCTCAATATTCATGATCGCATTCATCATTATTCGTATGTTATCCATACAAAGTTCGAACCAAGATTACATGAAAGTTTTACTGACTGTCCAAGAGTTAAGGGCCGAAACGAAAGCGACGATGCAAAGTTTAAATACTTTTGCCTACAACATGACAGATGGAAACAAACAAGATGCAGAACAACAATTAGAACTGACGGATCAACTGTTTAAACAAGCGGATGGACTGTTGAAGGAAAAAGAATCAAAACAAATTCTGAGTAAAGCGCAAGCGAAGTTTACGGACTTAAAATCTCAATCATTGGATGCTCTTAAAGATGAAAATGCTCCTGAAGTAAAACGACAGTCGCTGAGAACCCTGGGTATCACAAACGATTTATACATGTTGGATCTCTATACATCCAACCACTATGAATTTTTGCAAGCATCATTGAAGTCTAAAATCAGTTTTGTCATCACGTTTGCTCTTATCGGAAGTATAATCCTGCTCGTTGTGACAGCTGTTGTCGTTATGAGAATGGCAAACGGTATTACGAATCCTTTAAAGAAGCTGGCGAAAAACGCACAAGAAATTGCTTCAGGGAATCTTATAGTCGACCATGTTGAATACAAACATCATGATGAACTCGGTTTATTAAACGATGCTTTTTCTAAAATGGTCGATCACCTATCCAATTTGTTGACTTCCATCGAACATGCCAGTGAAAAGGTAGACTTGTTCGCCAAAGAATTAGAAACGGAGAACCAAACGTTAACGGAGTCAAGCAACCAAATTGCCGTTTCCACCGATGAATTATCAAAGGGAGCACAAAGCATTTCAGAGGATTTGCAAAGCTCCGTAGAATTAATCGAACAAATGGACCGGCAATTTGCTGACAACGTTGAAAAAGCAGGGAAATCCGTTGAATTTGCGAATGATGCCAATACGGTGATCATGGACGGCAGAAATGCCATCAATGAACAAAAATCATTCATCGAGAACAATGTGAAAGCGACACGTACGATCGAACAAGCTACCAATAACTTTATCCAATATGCTGTCAAAATCGAAGATATGGCCAAAATCGTTTCGGATATTGCCGACCAAACGAACTTGCTTGCTTTAAATGCGGCAATAGAAGCTGCACGAGCAGGGGAAGCAGGAAAAGGATTTGCCGTGGTTGCCGAAGAGGTCAAAAAGTTGGCGGAAGATTCCACACAGGCTACGAAACAAATCTTTGAGATGGTCAATTTCATTAAAAATGGCTTAACATCGATTACTTCTTCCGTTGAAGAAGGGGTTAAAATTGCAGATCAGCAAAATAGAAACATGAACCGCACCTTGGAAGTCTTCGAACAAATCGAAGAAAAAGTAAAAGGAATCACTTCGGTGCTGGAAGAGTTGGTCAGTGGGGTTGATCGTTCTAAAAAATCCAACGAATATGTTCTGCAAAATGTAGAGAGCATCAGTGCAGTTGTGGAAGAAACAGCGGCAGGAAGCGAAGAAATCTCTGCCTCCACTCAGGAACAGAAACATTCTATTAGTAAAATGGTGGGAAAAGTGTCTTCGCTAAGAGAACTGACCGAATCCTTAAATGCAACGATGTCTCAATTTAAACTGAAAGAATAGCAGATTGGGTGTGGGGCGTCTGCACCCGATCGTGGTTGAACAAAACATGTCGAAGAAAAGCTCTGCGGAAAGGTCTCTCACGAGGCTTTTCTTTTTTTATTTTCTTAGCGGAATGGATCATTCTTTGTTTTTTGTTTGAAGCGTCGTTCTGGCTGCCGCTTGGCTAATCGGCAAGAAAGATGATAAAACTTCATTCATTTTGATAGAAGTGATTTATAATATGTATGAAAGATTACGTATTTTAAGAAAAATTTACAAAATCCGACATCCTCAAGGAAATGCAAAAGTGGATAAATGGACATCTTTTACTGTTTGCGGCAAGGATTGAACCGGTGGTGATTTCGGAGTTGGATACATAAGCAGGGCATATTAATTCATTTCTTACAGCGCGAAGCCAAGAGAATCAGTCCGCTGCAACACTTTTTCTCGCTAAGCTGTTTGTAATGAAAAAGAGGAGATGCAACGAAGAAGAGCTGAGAAATGAAGCAATAAAAGACGTGATTTTTACGATAGGAGGAAAAATGAATATTCGCAAGCTGATTATTCCTGTTTCTTGTCTTGCACTTACGCTTATTATTGGTACATTCGGCTATATGTGGACAGAGCACCTGTCTTTTTTTGATGCGGTATGGCTGACGGTCGTTTCTGTGCTGACGATCGGCTACGGGGATATGACACCGGCGACGATTCAAGGGAAGATTTTTACCCTGATTATTATTCCAGTTGCGATTGGGATTGTGACGTATATTTTGGCCCGATTTGCCAGTGCGGTGATTGACGGGAAATGGGCGGATGAGGTGAAACGTAGAAAAATGAACCATAAGATTGATCAACTGGAACAACATATTATTGTATGCGGTTTGGGAAGAGTCGGCAAACAAGTGGTTGCTCAATTAAAACGGGAACATCAGCCGATTGTAGCAGTGGAAAAAAACGAGCAAATATTAGAAAAAACAGAAAATCTTCTTTATGTGAACGGAGATGCCACCGATGATGATGTTCTCATCGCGGCCGGCATTGAACGGGCTTCTTGTATTGTCATCACGCTGCCAAGCGATACCGATAACGTGTTTATTACGCTCACGGCACGAGGAATCAATCCGAATATCCTCATTGTAACGAGGGCGGAGAAAGAAGAGGCGGAAAAAAAGCTATACAGTGCCGGTGCGGATAAAGTGATTAACACCTCCAGTATCGGCGGAAAACGAATGGCGATGTCCGTATTGAAACCAGTCAGCATGGAATTAGTGGATACCCTTTTGCAAGATTCGGAAGGAGCCTATAATGTGGAAGAAATCGTGCTGAGAGAAGATTCCAAGCTGGTCAATCAAACGTTAAAGCAGTCGAAACTCCGTCAAGTGTGCGGGGTCACCATTGTGGCCATCAAGCGGGGAAATACGATCATCAGCAACCCGAAACCAGATGAACAACTGTTGGCCAATGATTTATTGATTGTCTTTGGCAGAGAGGATCAGCTGCGAAAATTCGAACAATTGTGATGCGACCTTATCACCCGCCGGAATTTTTCTGCGTATGTGCTCTTAATATTTGAGACCATCTATTGATGGATGCTGCTTCCGCTAACTTTATTGCATTTGACTCTCGCTCGACGGTTCGCCATTCATGGTACTGACCGCTGAAAAGAATGGAGTAGTTTCTTGAACAATGGCAGACAATAAAGAGGAAGAGTTGGATAAGGAGAGAATTGTTTTTGAAAAAAATCATTTTATTCGGTGCTTTATTTCTCGTTTTTTCTGGGTGGACAGATCAAACGAATGCGAAAACCATTTTAAATGCGCCCTATATTCAGCAAATGCCCCAATTGCCCCGCGGCTGTGAGGTCACATCTCTGGCGATGCTTTTGCAGCATGCAGGAGTGAAAGTGGACAAAATGACATTGGCCAAGCAAGTGAAAAAAGTTCCTTTTCGTCAAAACGGCCTCTACGGCAATCCGTACGAAGGATTTGTCGGAAATATGTACACGTTCACACAAAGCGGCTACGGGGTCTATTATCCCCCCATTTATGAATTAGCTCAGAAATATATATACGATCGGGCTGTCAATTTATCGAATAAAGATCTAAAGACGATTTATCAATTTATCGATCGCGGTGCCCCGGTTTGGGTCATTGTCAATTCCAAATTTAAAAAGCTGCCTTCTTCTGAGTTTCGTACTTGGAATACTAGAAAAGGCAAAGTTGCCATTACTTATCGGGAACATTCCGTTCTTATAACGGGGTATGATGATCGTTATATCTATATCAATGATCCTCTGTACCATCGGAAAAATCGTGCGGTCAACAGGAAAGGCTTCGAAGCGGCCTGGATACAAATGGGCAGACAAGCGATCAGTTATCTGCCAAAACCGAATTGGAAGAAAGAGTTGAAAAATGGACAGATAGGGAAAGTGACGATTTTAAAACCGATACAGCTCCAAAGCAAGAATGAAGCAGGTCAACTTGAGTTCGTCCGAATGCTTTACCCATATGAGACCTATCGAGTGTACAGCTACAGCAAAGACAACGGAGGAATGTATCAGGTAGGAAGTAATCTTTATGTCAAAGCGTTGCAAGGATATTTTCTATATGAAACGCCTTAGTGTGTGTGCCTGTCCGTCTCTAAAAAATAGGTTGAAAAAACTCTGTGGAGAAAAGCCTCTGCAGGGTTTCTGTCTTTCGATTTTAAGAAAAAGAAAACTATTAAGGCATGGGCGGGAGAAATGAAAGAAAGAAACGGTTACTGTAAAGTTAAACGAATAAATAGTATAAAGAAGCAAGAGCGGGCTGCCGAATGAACTTTTATACGATCCGGAAAAAGCCGTCCTCTTTAAATAAAAGATTGATGCAGTGAAATTTAACTTTTATACAAAGAATGGAAATAATATAGGAACAAAAGTATAATATAAGAAAGGAGGGATGTTTGATGATAGATGTTGTTCAAGTAAACCGAAGATCGATGTTTCAAAAAGTTCTTTTGACGTTTGTGATTTCTTTATTATTCGCAACGGTCGGTATGTATGCAGGGAAATTTGTTCCTCCGGTATTGATGTTTCCGTTGGCCATAGCGGAATTTGTCATGATTTTCGCAGCGTTTTTGTTAAGAAGAAGCAAAAGTGTCGGCTATACGTTTGTTTATGTTTTTACCTTCCTTTCCGGAATCACCACTTATCCGATCGTGAGCCATTATATTTCCGCAGCTGGTGCGCAAGTGGTTTTGATGGCTTTTGGTTCGACATTCGGGATATTTGCCGTCATGGGCTTGATCGGGGCCGTCACTAAAAAAGATTTATCGTTCTTGAGCACCATTTTGTTTGTCGCCTTATTAGCGTTAGTGTTCATTAGTATCTTTAATATTTTTAGCCCGTTAACTTCCAGTGGAATGCTCGCATACTCGGTCATCGGGTCCATCGTTTTCTCTCTTTATATACTTTTTGATTTCAACCAAATGAAACACCATCACATTACGGAAGAAATGGTTCCGATATTAACATTATCTCTGTATTTGGATTTCATTAACTTATTTATCAATATTCTTCAAATCCTCGGTATTTGGCAAAGCAAAGATTAGGCTGCTGTCGCGGTCTGCAATATGTCAAAAGCTCTACAGAGAAATCTCTGTGGGGCTTTTCCTTTATGTGCGCCCGGCATGTACATGAACTATAGGGTGTAAGTCCCGAACCCCGA
>ERZ1673759.24-NODE-24-length-33785-cov-23.948355_pt1 | contig 33785 bp, 30 predicted proteins | sample MGYA00580179_ERZ1673759 | MGnify/ENA primary metagenome ERZ1673759 (study PRJEB41219, sample SAMN04549624) | soil metagenome | isolation source: soil | place: USA: Oklahoma, Great Salt Plains NWR | collected 2008-10-09 ... | reverse complement strand
ACGCCCTGCACATTCCTTGAGGATGGGAGACTTCTTTCGGAAATCCGTTAAAAAACTGGATAATCTGTTGGATGCAATAAAATAGTCGATTCGCCAGCCAATATTGCGCTCTCTCGCTTTATTGATGTAGGACCACCATGTATAAGCCCCTTCTTTTTCGGGATAAAAATATCGAAACGTATCGATAAAGCCCGTATTCAGCAATTCCGACATTTTCGCCCTTTCTTCTTTTGTAAAACCTGAATTTCCTTGATTGGATTTCGGATTCCTTAAATCGATCTCTTGATGAGCGACATTGAGATCCCCGCATAAAAGAACAGGCTTGTCCTTATCCAAATCGATGAGATAATTTCGGATTCGATCTTCCCATTCCAAACGATAAGGAAGCCTTGCCAGATCCCTTTGTGAATTAGGGGTGTACACATTCACCAAATAAAACTTTGGAAACTCCAATGTTATTATTCTTCCTTCCGGCTCGTTTTCAACGTCGCCCAGTCCGTAATGAACGGATAAGGGCTCTTCTTTCGTGAATACAGCGGTACCGGAATACCCCTTCTTCTCTGCATAATTCCAATATTGATGGTAGCCTTTTAAATCCAATTCAATTTGTCCGGATTGCAATTTCGTCTCTTGAACACAAAAGATATCCGCATCCACTTCTTGAAAATAATCGAGAAATCCCTTGCGGACACAAGCCCGAAGGCCGTTTACATTCCACGATACAAGTTTCATCAGCTGATCCTCTTCTCCTCACTTGTGAATGTTTCGATTAAATCATCACTTTCTCTACTATACTACTACGAAAATAAGCAATTCACACCCATTTAGCCTTTAACAAGTGGAATCATCTTAAAGTAAAAATGGTTCAAAAAACCGTTATTCGTGAATATAGGAATTTTCTTGATTGCTGAAGGTTGTAAGGTTTCATTCAAAGAATAAGTAATTTTTCCGAATCCTAACAAAAACCGTCCAAAGAGAGGACGGCTTTTTGTCATTCTAATCGTTAAGATTTTTTCGATTGGCGCTACGGTGTGTGGGGTTATTTCTCTTTCCACCCGCGTATTAAAATGTTAAATAAACATTTAAGCATTCTTCTGCTGTTGGCTGATAGAAACAGTGCAATTTGTAGCGGCCTGCCAACGGCTGATTGTACCAACGCGGAGGACAATCGCCCTCTGGCCGAAAATACCATAAACTGAATTTTGCCGGCCAGTGCCTTTCTCCATTTATCACCCTTCTTGCTAAACGCTTTTCTTTTTCTCTCGCTCTTTGATAAAAGTATCCATATAAAACGGCTTCGAAAGCATGTGGTTGAAATATCATTTGCGGAATGGTTCGGATCCCTACGAAATCTGAACAATTGGCCCTAATGCGATTGATGCCTACATTCCCCACACACAACATTCCGTAATCGCCTTCTCCCTCAGCCTCAGCTCTCATCAATCTTGCTAAAAGGGCGATGTCTGATTCTCTCGCTTTCACTACGGCCATATTGCCACCTCCCAATTCGTCTCCTTTATCATATTGCGTGATTCCATGAAAGATGACGATGCAATTAGAAAAACCTTTAAAATGGCCTTGTTGGAGCTGAAACAATATTTGGTGATCGGCTAGTTTAGAAGATGGATACAGTGAACGAAATACGCACCAACACTAATCAAAAAATTCATTTCAAAAATGGTTCTTTTTCATGCGCCATCTTTGTCTTGTTTCCGTAAGAACAAAGAGTTTTCATTCCGCTTAAAAATAAACAATGAGACATGATTGGACCTTGATTATTAGGAAACCGTCCTTTCTACTCGTCAAAGGCAAGAAAGGGCTATGATCGGCTCATGAAGCCAATGCCGGCATCAGAAACATTGGAATATTCTGTTTGATAGTGAGATGACATATAGTGTATAGGAAGAAAAAAGGTTCATTCTAGTCAGAAACATTTACATTAGCCTCAAAGAGAAGAAAGATAAAAAAGGCAGGACATAAAACGTCCTGCCTTTTTTAACCATTATTCTTATTCCCCCGCAGCTTTGTTTTGTTTTTGATAAGCAAGGAAATAAGCAAGTCCAACAAAGATAGCTCCACCTATGATGTTGCCAATCAAGGTTGGAATAATATTTCTAATAAAATCAGCCCATGAAAAATGTCCCGCAAAAATGGCAGCCGGAATCACAAACATATTGGCGACCACGTGTTGAAATCCAATAGCCACAAAAGCCATAATTGGAAACCAAATTCCGAGTATTTTTCCAGCAAAATCATCAGCTCCGTAAGAAAGCCAAACGGCCAGGCAAACCAGCCAGTTACAGCCAATTCCAGAGACAAGAGTTTGCCAAAAAGTTTGATCTAATTTTCCTTGCGCAATAGACACTGTTTTATCCAAAAACGTTCCCGTTTCCGTTAGACCCACAACATGTCCAAAGAAATAAGCAACAAAAATGGCTCCTATAAAATTCATAATGGTAATGACAATCCAGTTAGCGATTAATTTCGGAACGGTCACTTTGCCCGCATAGACAGCCATAGCAACAGACATAATATTACCCGTTAACAATTCAGATCCAGCCAATAATACTAAAATAAGTCCCAACGGAAACACCGCGGCGCCTAAAAAATTGCCAAAACTTCCCCACTCTGGCGGCAGATCCCCGGTGACCCGAATATCAAGCAAATAACCAAGTGCGATAAAAGCACCGCCGAAAAATCCCAAAATCAATAGTGCCGGCAAGGATTCTTTTGTTTTTTTCACCCCCGCGTCGATCGCTATACTTGCAATTTTGTCCGGCTTGTAAAACGCCATCCCCATCATCCCTTTCTTCAAAAAATATCAACAACCACACAACCCTTCACCCCATGCAAAGGGCAAGATGGCTGCTTCCTTTACCATACCAAGACAAGATATTTTCTATGAATTTGATAATCTACAAAACATGTACACCATATCCATATTTACCTATATTTTTATGGTTCATGAAAACGATGGTAATTATAACAAAACAGATGGCAGCATGCAAACTCTTTTGAAAATGAGAGTCAAAAGCCGACCTCCCCGTTCTGTCTCTCGAAACTTACACGGAATGAAATCGATATGCCTATTTTTCCAGATCGATGATGCGTTCTGGATGGGTATAAACATTAAGCGAACGATTGCGAATAAAACCGACTGCCGTAATTCCCAAATCCTCCGCTAGCTGAAGCGCTAATTCCGTAGGTGCTGATTTGGATAAAATGACTTCGCAGCCAATTTTCGCTACTTTAAGCAAGATTTCCGAAGAAATCCGTCCGCTAAATACGATGATTTTATCTCCTATTGGAATACTATGTTTTAGGCAATAGCCATATATTTTATCCAACGCATTGTGGCGCCCGATGTCCATTCGACTTAATATTATTTGATGAACATCACATAGAGCCGCATTATGAACGCCGCCGGTTTCGCGAAACGTTTCAGCTGATTCCTGCATGGTATTCATCAATCGAAAACAATCGTCTATGGACACTTTGACTCGAATATCCTTCATTTTTTTGGCCGTTAAAGCATCGTTGACGAATACGAAACCTTGTCTGCTCACTCCGCAGCACGAAGTGATATATCGCTTGTTTTGAAAATTCCGGTAATAAGGGTTGATATTCTCCGTCTTGACATGGACAAATCCTTCTTTCTCCTGTACCCATATATCTTGGATATCCTCATATCGACGTATCACCCCTTCTGAAGCTAAAAATCCTATAACCATATCTTCTATAAATTCCGGAGTGCATACCATCGTCACAAATTCTTGTCCGTTTACTTTCACTGTCACCGGGAATTCTGTTACGACTTTGTCTTCTTTTTCTTCTACACAACCGTTCTCAAAACGAAAAATGTTTCGGCTCACTTCGATCGGTTTCATGATCCGAGCCTCCTTTTTCAAGTAATGTTTTGATCAAAAATAAAGACCGAAACCGCTATATCCTCTTCCACTTTGATATCAGAAAATAAGTACAAAAGCTTAGCTCCTATCACTTCTTCCATACCATCAGGAGGATGAATCGAATATAATTCCTGAATCATTCTTGTCCTAGCCGTATGGACCATTTCTTTTCCTTCCGGCGTGTTGGCGATAAATTTTTCCGTTGGCGTCAAATTTCCGTACAATGTGGAGACCGCCATATTCTCCACAAACACCGTATGAATTCTCTCCGGCCCTTTCCCAAACAGCTCTTTACGAAGTTTGCGGATAATATCATTGAATTCGTGTATCTTTTTAGACATCCCTTCCCCTTCTTTCATGAAATTCCATAAATTTTACATGTCCTATCATAAAACATCCCTTTCAAAAAGAAAAGCTAGCTCGGAAAAAGAATTAGAAAATGGAAGTTTCATTGTAAAGTATTGTCTATTTTTCAAATTAGCACTATAATAACAGTTGAATTTAAAGATGGAATCATAACAAGGTCTGTTATGATTCTATCGACTCACATATCAATGGATGGTCTGTTAGCAAGTTCTGCTAATAAACTAATCCACCATGAAAGCGGCTTGTCAGTAGGCGTTGCTTTTCATGGTGGATTTTTTTGTGTTTGAAAAAAGGAGGTAACAAGATGGATAATCAAATGATCCACGTCACGATTAACGGTCAGATATTTGAGGCCGATCCGGGATCAACCATATTAGAAATCATCAATGCCAACGGGATTGAACATCCTCAAATATGCTATGTGCCGGAAGTGGATCCTATTCAAACGTGCGACACCTGTATCGTCGAAGCGGATGGAAAGCTTGTACGTTCTTGCTCGACACCTGCTGTGGACGGCATGAATATTGAACTATCATCCAATCGTGCCAAAGAGGCGCAAACTGAAGCAATGGACCGTCTTTTAGAAAATCACTTGTTATACTGCACAGTTTGTGATAACAATAACGGAAACTGCAAACTGCATAATACGGCCGAACTAATGGGAATTGAGCATCAAAAATATCCGTACCGACCAAAAGTGGATAAATCCGAAGTAGATATGTCCCACCCGTTTTATCGCTATGACCCTAATCAATGTATTGCTTGCGGTCAATGCGTAGAGGTCTGTCAAAACCTTCAAGTGAATGAAACGCTCTCCATCGACTGGGAAGCTGAACGTCCACGAGTCATTTGGGATGACGGCGTACCGATCAATGAATCATCGTGCGTCAGCTGCGGCCAATGTGTTACCATCTGCCCTTGCAACGCCTTAATGGAAAAATCCATGCTGGGCGAAGCCGGATTTATGACAGGGTTGAAAGAAGACATGTTGGAGCCCATGATCGATCTTGTGAAAGAAGTGGAACCTGGATACAGCGGTATTTTCGCTGTTTCAGAAGTAGAAGCCGCTATGCGGGAAACCCGAACGAAAAAAACGAAAACGGTTTGTACTTTCTGCGGTGTCGGTTGTACGTTTGAAGTCTGGACGAAAGGACGCAAAATTTTAAAAGTACAGCCTAGTCACAATGCTCCTGTCAACGCCATTTCTACATGTGTAAAAGGAAAATTCGGCTGGGATTTTGTCAACTCCGAAGATCGGTTGACCAAACCATTAATCCGTAAAAACGGTGAATTTGTGGAATCCACTTGGGAAGAAGCTCTTGATTTAGTAGCAAGCCGACTGGGATCGATCAAACAACAATATGGTTCAGGAGCTTTAGGTTTCATCTCATCTTCCAAAACCACTAATGAAGAAAACTATCTCATGCAAAAATTGGCCCGGCAAGTATTTGAAACAAACAATGTGGATAACTGTTCCCGCTACTGTCAATCCCCTGCAACAGACGGTTTGTTCAGAACTGTTGGGATGGGAGGCGACTCCGGAACGATTAAAGACATCGCAAAAGCAGGACTTGTTATTATTGTCGGAGCCAACCCAGCAGAAGGGCATCCGGTGCTTGCGACTCGCGTAAAACGTGCTCATAAGCTCCACGGACAAAAGCTGATTGTAGCTGATCTCCGTAAAAATGAAATGGCAGAACGCGCAGACATTTTTATCAGTCCAAAACAAGGCACAGACCAAGTATGGTTGATGGCCGTTACGAAATATATCATTGATCAAGGTTGGCATGACCAAGCGTTTATTGATGAAAACGTTAAATATTTTGATGAATTTAAAGAACTGCTTGAAAAATATACGCTTGAATACGCAGAAGAAATCACAGGCATTTCAAAAGAAACGCTCATTCAAGTGGCACAAATGATTCATGAAGCGGACGGTACTTGTATTTTATGGGGTATGGGAGTTACCCAAAACGTAGGAGGTTCTGAAACGTCTGCAGCCATCTCCAATTTGTTGCTCGCCACCGGAAACTACCGCCGTCCTGGTGCCGGCGCCTATCCTCTCCGCGGTCATAACAATGTTCAAGGAGCTTGCGATATGGGAAGCCTTCCTGGCTGGCTGCCTGGATATCAACATATTACCGATGATGTGGCTCGTGCAAAGTTTGAAAAAGCGTACGGCGTTAAAATTGATGGTAAACCAGGACTTGACAATATCCAAATGCTTCATGCAATCGAAGAAGGCAAATTGAAAGGCATGTACATTGTTGGCGAAGACATGGCTCTTGTCGACTCCAACGCCAATTATGTTCATGAAATGCTTTCAAAGCTTGATTTCTTAGTTGTTCAAGATATCTTTCTTTCAAGAACGGCTCAATATGCGGACGTTGTTTTGCCGGGAGCTCCTTCTCTTGAAAAAGATGGAACGTTTACCAATACTGAACGTCGTGTTCAAAGATTATATCAAGCACTTCCTACACTGGGAGACTCAAAACCGGATTGGTGGATTATTCAAGAAATTGCCAATCGTTTAGGAGCCGGTTGGAATTACAGTCACCCAAGCGAAATTTTTGCAGAAATGGCTAGTTTGTCTCCGCTCTTCTCTGGTGCAAGCTATGAAATTCTGGAAGGCTGGAACAGCTTTTTATGGGGAAGCCTTGACGGCAAAAATACTCCGCTTCTTTACGTTGACGGTTTTAACTTTCCTGATAAAAAAGCGCGTTTTGCCTTGTCTGACTGGGTTCCTCCCGTTGAGTTTCCTGAAGAATACGATCTTCACATCAACAACGGTCGGCTTTTAGAACATTTCCATGAAGGAAACTTGACCAATCGATCCAAAGGTATCCGTTCTAAAGTGCCGGATGTCTTCGTGGAAGTATCGCCTGAATTAGCAAAAGAGCGAGGAATTAAGGACGGATCAATAGTTCGTTTAGTTTCTCCATTTGGAGCGTTGAAATTGCCTGCACTGGTTACCGACCGAGTAAAAGGCAATGAGCTCTTCTTGCCTATGAACTCAACGTCAAAAGAGTCAGCCATTAACTTTTTAACAGGGACAGCGGTCGACGGTCGTACCCATACACCAGCATATAAACAAGCGAAAGTACGGTTGGAAGTATTGGATGTAGATGGGAAGAGTCCGCTGCCGAAAACCAATCCACGCAACAAAAAGCGCCATCCACAAAATGGTGTAGAGGTATACCGCAAGTGGAAGCGGCGTGATTTCGTTCAATTAACAGATTAATAGAAAGGAGGAATTCTAAAAATGGCGGAACCCATTACCTTTATTCGCAAAAAGGAAATGACGAAAGAAGAGCAAATCCAGCAAAAGTTGGATGAACTGAAATCCCTTCTGGCAGATCATGATGATGATTTGACGAATTTGCTTAAGATAATCGGCGAATTGAATCAAGCAGGATTGCTGGAAGCCGCAAATGCTATGCTTCAAGCGCGGGAAAAAATCGCCAAAATTGCTCTTGGTCAGGTGTCACGTGAACCGGTAACCAATTTGATCAACAACTTAATGGGAGTAGCAGGTGCCGTTTCCAATATAGATCCCGACTTCACCGCAAAACTAATGAATAGCATCACGAACGGTATAAAGGAAGGAAATCATCATCTGCAAAACGGCGATAAAGTAAAATTCCGAGATTTATTGAAAGTCCTGAACGATCCAGATATTAATCGTGCGATTGGCTTTGGGCTCCACTTTCTAAAAGGAATGGGCCAAGGATTAAAAGAAAATGGATGACATCCACCCCTCTTATTTATAAAAAGAGGCTGAGCGGAATAGCCCCTATTTTCTGCTCAGCCTTTTTTCGATTTGGTGCGGAGAAGGGACGTTCCATTCACCTTTGTGTATTCTTTTTCAGTTTTGCCTGAATTTTTGAACTGATTTTTTCGATCGCTTTCATCACTGTGAACGTCCCCTCCCATCCTTACATACATGCAGCCATTATTCAGTAGAAATACCAAAACGTTAAATATAATCAAAAGAATCAAAAGATAACATTAATGTGAAGGTGAAGAATGTTGAAGTTAAATGCAAAAATTAATGTACTAGTCATCAGCATTATTCTTTTTATTTCGTTTACCGTTTGTATTGCAGCTATGGAAAAAGTTTCTACCAGCATTAAAGATTTTGCGATTCATAAAGCCAAAAGTGATTTACGTTTAAGCTATCACTATATTGATTCTAAATACGAAGGCGATTGGGCCATTAAAAATGGAAAATTGTACAAAGGGTCCACTTTAATGAATAATAATGAAAAAATCGTGGATCAAATAGGAAAGGACACAAATGATACCATTACCATTTTCCAGGGAGATACCCGGGTTGCCACAAATGTTTGGAAACAAGGACAACGAGTCATCGGAACAAAAGTTTCGCCCGTTGTAGAACGGACCGTTCTTAAAGAAGGACGAAATTACTACGGGGAAGCAAACGTTGCAGGGAAAATGCACCAAACCGCCTATATGCCGCTGCATGATAAAAATGGAAAGATTATCGGTATTTTATATGTAGGAGCTGATCAAAGCATTATCGATCGCACCATTCATTCATTTCTTATCGTCTTTTCCGTTGTTTTAATCGTTGCCGTTCTCCTATCTCTAACGGCTGCGTTCTGGTTTACAAACTCACTGAAAAAACGTTTGCATGTTTTAGCGGAAGCACTGGAGCATTCAGGAAAAGGAGACTTTACGGTTTCAGTCCACGATTCTTCCCGTGATGAATTAGGGCAATTGTCCAAGAGCTATAATGATATGAAAGAAAATTTACGTATCATGATCCAACATGTACTGGAAACGTCTGAACAAGTAGCTGCCTCCTCTCAACAGTTAACCGCCAGTGCAGAACAAACCAGCAGCACCGCTGAACAAATCACGGAAACCATACAGGAAGTATCCCAGGCAGTCGAAAATCAAACCATGAGTGTGGAAAAAAGCGAAAAAGCCATTGAGACAATGTCGAAAGCCATCCAAAACGTATCAATGAACTCGGAAAAAATGGCGGAAAAAGGAATAGACGCAAAAGAAAAAGCAAGACAAGGCGGGTTATACGTACAGCAGACTTCTAAACAAATGAATGAAATCCATAAATCCGTTCAAGAAAGTGGCGAAGCAATTAAAATGCTTGGTCATAAATCACGGGAAATCGGCATGATCACAAAGGTTATTTCGGATATAGCGGATCAAACCAATTTGTTGGCGCTAAATGCCGCAATTGAAGCAGCCAGAGCGGGAGAACACGGGAAAGGTTTTGCGGTTGTAGCAGAGGAAGTAAGAAAACTCGCAGTACAATCTCAAGAATCTTCTAAGCAAATTGCGGATCTCATAAAAGAAATCCAAGAGGAAATGGCTCGTTCCACTGATTCCATTGAACGAGTCAAGGACGATGTTCAAAACGGATTAGGCATCGTAAAAAATACGAAGGAAAACTTTGAAGAAATTGTCCATTCGGTTACGGATATCGAATCCGAACTTCAATCGCTGTCTGCAAATATCCAAGAAATGTCTGGAAAAATCCAAATGATTTCAGACGCGATGTTTGAACTAGCTTCCGCCTCTAAACAGACATCCAGCCATTCACAAACAGTCGTGGCTTCAACGGAAGAACAACTGGCCTCAATGGAAGAAATTTCAGCAGCAGCCGCTTCTCTATCCGAACTAGCGCTCAGTCTGCAAGAGCGTATGGCAACTTTTAAAATCACTCAGGAACAATAACGATAATATAAAACTTCATACTGCAATGGAGTGTTTTTGTCTTACGGATCTGCTGTTCAGACGGTATGATATCATGAATCGATTATCCATATTGTATTTGAGTATATTTATATGATTTTCCCCTGCCTGATCACAAAGGCAGGGGTTTTAAAATCCTGATTACAAAAAATATTGATAACGAAATAATCGTGATGATAAAATGAAAAGCTTTCCTGAAATAAGAACCCTTAAGTTTCCGCTTCTTTCATCTGTAATATCCAATAGTAATGTAAGGAGCAACAAACGAATTGTTCCCCTTTTCTTGATTGGCGACTATTCTGTAAAACGATCTTGTTTTTTGGCTGATTTCGCAGTCAAATCCAAAAAATGTTTCAATATACTGGCTGTCAATCCCCAAATCACATAGTCTTTGTAGTAGTAAAAGTACTCATCCATTTGTTTGATTTGCCAATTATAATTTTTTCCGCCGGGGATCAAATGTAATGGGAAATTTTTTTCAGGAGCTATTTTAAAATTGATTTTATAACACTCAGGCTCCACAGATTGAAGATATGAGAGCGGTACTGTAAATACAGTTTCAACTTCTTGAGGATTTGGCCGGATTTCCGTGCCCTGTTCAATAAGACCCACATACGGATATATGATCCTTTTCCCAAAACCGGGTATAACGTAATCCAAGGGATAAACGTCCGATAAAGAAGTGATGGGTATTCCCAACTCTTCTGACGTTTCTCTCATAGCCGTCTCTTTCGCCGTTCGATCATCAGGCTCCATTCTTCCTCCGGGAAAACAAATTTCGCCCGGCTGATGCCTCAGCTGCATGGAGCGCACTTCAAATAAAAGATGATATTCATTATTCATTTTAAGCAGCGGTAAAAAAACAGCAAATTTTGAAAAATGTTCGCTACCCATTATGTCAGGTTTCCGATCGCCCAATCCTTTTAAAAATCGTTTCACGTCCATACGTTTCACCTTCCACTAAATCCTGTTAAACAAAACAAGAGGTTAAGCTTATTTATGTTCCCCCTCCCCTCTATTTCGAAACAACACGTACCCGGAAACACCAAGCTTTTGGTCCTTTATTATCACTCATGCTTTCGACCACAACGTACCAGTGACAAACTTGCAATATATATCGGGTTAACAAACTCCCTTTTTCTTAGAAGCGAAAAGCCTCTAAATCAACAGTCTCAGAACGCTGAATCCCAAAATCAAAATGCCGCTTTTCATCATTTTCTTTCGACGTTTTATTACGTTGAACGATTTCATATCATTCGAACATCCATTTGCCGGCACAAAAAACCCTCCTGATCCAATGATGGATAGGAGGCAGCGCTTCTCAAGCAATGAAACCGAGAATCTCCTCAATAAGCCTATTCCACACAAAATGACGTTATCAAATGATATTGTTTTTCATGAAATAGGTTTTCCGATCACTTCAAAGTATGGCGTTTTTCCGAATGATTTTCATTACTTCCATCATAACGTGTTTCAAGCAATCGTTCAAGATATTGATTCAAAATCACTCAGGAATCGTGTTCTGCTTCTGTATCACTCCATTTTATTCTCTTTCCGTAAATAATTGTTTTTTCCTCCATGTTCCATAACGATAATAAAGGAAAGCGATGATGCTGCTTATAACAAAACTGGCTCCCATTCCAAAAGCAATTCCCTTTTCGCCTAAGTAAGAAGCCGACAATTCTGTTAAAGGATATCGGAGAATCCATAAAGATACGATATTGAGAACCAGCACTTGAAACATCGCACCTGAAGCCCGCACAATTCCGTTTAAAATAAAATTAATTCCCAAAAACGGATAGAAAAATGCGATAATTCCCAAATATTCAGCTCCAAACGAGACGGATGATTCAGGCTGCTGAATGAATAGCTTGACGATTCTGTCTGCAAGCAAAGCAACGAAAAACGCGATGACCAACATAATGGAAATATTATAAAGGACTCCGTTTACAGCGATTTGACGAACGCGAGTCCATTGATTGGCTCCAATGTTTTGTCCGGCCATGCTGTTGACAGCCGTTCCCAGCGCCTGTGCCGGCAGCATCAAAAGACTGTCAATCCGTTGAGCAGCGCCGAAACCAGCGACAACATGTCCCCCAAAGGAAGTGACGACACTCATAATAGCAGCCGTTCCCGCTGAAATCACCATCATTTGCAGCCCTGCCGGTATCCCGAGTTTTAAAATCATGGAAACTTCTTGTCTATGAGGCCATCTCGGAACTGAAAAGGGAATCAGACGTTTCCGTAAACTGTAGTACAATCCGTATAGAAATGAAACTCCTTGGGAAAGAATCGTTGCATAAGCCGCTCCATTTAAACCAAGTCCCCACACTTCAATAAAAAGTGGATCTAACACAGCGTTCAGCACTACGGCAAAGAAAACAAATCGAATCGGCGTCCGGCTGTCGCCTAGAGCACGAAACACTGTTCCGATAAAATTATAACCAAATAAAAACAAGATTCCGGCAAAATTGATTTCTAAATAGCTTTTTGCTTCTGGCACCATCGTCGACGGAGTTCCAAGAAACTTCAAAATGGGAACGGCTAACATCATTCCCATCGCCCCGAGTGTAAGAGAGATAAACGTTAATATCACAACAAAAGCATTCACATATCGTTTTAGGCCGATCTCGTCATTTTTCCCTTTCAGCTGGGATAAAATGGTTAATGTAGCATTATTAATACCGATAATAAATGACAAGACGGTAAAAATCACCGTTCCAGAAACGGCTACAGCTCCAAGAGCGTTAGAACCGAGCAAATTGCCAACCCATAAGCTATCGATTAATTGAAAAGAGGTTTGCAGAAAATTAGTCAGCAGAATCGGTGTCGAAAACACCACCAGCTGCTTCATAATATTTCCACTTGTAAAATCATACTGCTTCATATACTAACTCCTTTTTTCGGATCGAGTCTTTGTTAATCCCATTAGATAAGAAGGAACGACATTTTTGGAAGTGGAGTATTTTGGAATATTAAAACTAGTCGATTCTTATTTTACCGAAATGATGAAAAATTGCCTATTCCCGTCTCTTAAAGTATAGCAAGCATCCTCTATGTTGGGATAATCAAACTTCCCTGTATTGGGTATAGGAATGAGCTTGCCGTTTGCAATCTTCATCTTTCATGCCCTCCCGGACACCCTTGCGTTAATCGAGCCGTTACTACTGTCTTCATACATGACGATTGGGATCCATATCAAGTCCACATAAAAAGGCAGGCCGTTTAACGACCTGTCCTTTCCCATGTTCGCTTTGCTCATTTTGTTGTACAACAGGCATCATCATATCGATGTCTGTTCTTTCCATTATCGTTCTATAATCATCAAGCAATCTGTAAAGGCTCCAGCAAATCGTTTAGACCGTGACAGCTAACCCACAGCTTGTCGCTTACCTTATTTCAGAGTACCAGACGACGATAATCTAGCTTGCATCCTGTTCGGCTTCAATGCGAGAAGACTTCGAAGACTCACCCATACGCCAATAGACGATCAAACTCACCGCAATGCAGAGAGCTACGTAGAAGAAAAAGAGCGGCTCTTCTCCAATGCTCTTCAGCCATAATGCAACGAATTCCGCTGTTCCTCCGAACACCGCAACGGTAAGGCCGTAGGGAAATCCTACTCCTAGGGCGCGGATTTCGGTCGGGAATAGTTCCGCTTTCACGATGGCATTAATGGAAGTGTAACCGGTGACAATAATGAGTCCAACCATCATAAGAAAGAAGGCAGCGAAAGGGTTCTTCGTCTGCTCCATCAAAAGGAACAGCGGCACTGTCAGCAATGTTCCCAGAATACCGAAACCCATCAATAGCGGGCGACGACCGATCCGGTCAGATAGCATCCCGGCGAGCGGTTGAAGTATGACAAATATTAACAAAGCAATAAAATTAATCCAACTGACGATCTCCTTTTGAATGCCCACCGTGTTCACCATAAACTTTTGTAAGTACGTCGTGTAAGTATAAAAGGCGACGGTTCCGCCGAGTGTTAGCCCGACCACTGTCAGCACTGCCTTGGGATATTTCATCAGCGCTCGAATGGTTCCGGCACTTGCCCTGCTTTCAGAATCCAATTTTGAAAACTGTTCCGATTCGTCCATCGTTCGTCGCAGCCACAACACGGCCAAAGCTCCCAATGCACCGATGACGAAAGGAATACGCCAGCCCCAGGACTTCATTTCGGGTTCGCTGATGATTTGTTGAAGAATAATCTGAACACCCAGTGCCACTAACTGTCCGGAAACGAGTGTGACATACTGGAAGCTCGAGTAGAACCCGCGTCGACCGCTTTTTGCCATCTCGGACAAGTACGTGGCCGATGTTCCATACTCCCCGCCTACCGATATCCCTTGGAGCAGACGTGCGAGAACTAGAATAATAGGCGCTAGCACACCGATCGTGCTGTAGCTCGGGGTAACGGCAATGATCAGGGAACCACCGGCCATGAGGCTGATGGAAAGCGTCAGCGCCGCACGTCGGCCGTGACGATCAGCGTATCGACCCATCAATAGGCTTCCGATTGGGCGCATCAGAAAGCCGACGGCGAAGATAGCAGCCGTATTGAGCAGTTGGCTCGTGGAATCTCCCTCAGGAAAGAACTCCGCGGAGAAATACACAGCGAAAGCAGAATAGACGTACCAGTCGTACCATTCAATCAGATTGCCGACGGATCCTTTAAAGATATTGCTTGTGATGCGTCGCGTCTTTGCCGAATCAAACGATTGAGCCATTGTCATAACCTCCTTGTCCATATTCCCATTTTGCATACCAATTATAAATATTTTTAGAATAGTATATCGATATGTACAAGTTTTATATTTTCTTCAAACAAATTCATACATCACACTTTTGAAAGCGCTATTAAAATTTATTATTCGAACTTATAAGAAGGATCATATAATGAAATTATACAATTACAATAAATATAATTCAATATATTAAAAAAATTAATAATATTATATCAATAAACAATATAATGATAAAAATATTTCCCGGACGTTAAGCAGAACGGAACTGATCGGTCTTTTCCGCGCGAAAAAACGGCATATAAAAAATGAAGATAATATCTGTTCACGGTTTTAGCCAAGTTGCCATATTTCCTGCTTCATACTTTACGATGTCACACTCCTCATAAAATAAAACCTTTGTTCAATCATTTCTTTTGCAGTCACATAGAACAATAAAAAAGCAAGATTTAGCATTTTTCAACACCAGCCAGAATATGTTTAAAATGGACAGAAAAAGAGCTGATCCTTTTGCCTTTTGAACAAAAGACAAGCGCTAAAGGATGGCTTGTCTTTTGTGAATGATTATTAATGATGATGGTGATGCTGGTGAGCTTCTTTCTCTTTCCATGGGTTTGTAATGACGAATTCTTCCTGAGGTACGTAGAAATATTGGACCCAAACTCCGTCTAAAAACTCTTCGCGTCGATCTAATAAGATATCGATATCTTTATCCGTTTTCACGATTTCATCATGTTCTGTTGGAGTATCAAGCTTAATTCCATAATGAGCATGATCACCGTGAATTTCCGTAATATATACTCGAATCATTTTTCCTTCCGCTTCCGGGCTTTCCAGCATTTTTTTTAATACTTTCGCTGCATTACGATTTAGTTTGCATTTCATCAAAATCACTCCTCTTTCAAACAAATACCTTACCATTATCCCCTTTTTTTGATAAAAATGAAACTAATGTGCTTAATGTTTGAAAAAGAAATTGATTGGAATCCTCGAAGAAAGAAAAAACAAGGCGGATCAGTTGATTGTTCGTTTAGGGAAAACGCCAAAAAGCTGGCAAACGCAGAGGAAAAAACCGCTTTGTAAAAAGCGGCCTCAAACATTGTCTTCGACTTTTTCTGATTGTTGCTGATAATAACGAGATAGTTCTATAATCATCGCTCCCATACGTTCGTTTTCCGGAACGAGATAACGGTCAATCCCTTCCTCTTGCAATGCTTCTGCCGTTACTTTCCCCACGGCGACAGGCAAAACTGTATTACGAAATGCCATGACCAGTTCTTCATCCAAGCTTTGTGATTTAGCAAACGAAAATAAAGAGTGAACTTGTATCGCGGTCGTGAAACAAACGGCATCCACGTCATGCTGCAAAATTTCCCGACATAATGTATCCACTGTTTCCCGTTTCGGCGGAATATGCTGATAAGGAAGAATCTCTAAAATATTCGAAACGCCTTGATCTTGAAAAAATTGCTTCAATCGAGGAGCTTTTTCTCCATGCAGCTGAATCGTGACCTTCTTTCCTGAAAAATCGGTTCCTTGTAGCGCTCGAATCAGTCCTCTTGTCGTACCATCTTCATCAACGACGACCGGTTGAATTCCAATCTTTTTAAGAGCAACGATCGTCTTATAGCCTCTTGCAGCAACATTAGTGGTTCGGATCCTTTGTAAAAATTTTTCTTGTATTCCGATCTTTTCTGCCAAATCCAAAAGCGTTTGTACTCCCGCTCCGGTTGTAAACACGGTCCAGTCCGATCCTTCATCGATAAATTTCCGCAAATCCGGCTCCACTTCCTTTTCTGCTTTGAAAACGGTTCCTTGAAGCGGACGGACGATCGGTATTCCACCCTGTTTTTCGATTAATGTGCTCATCTCTTCTGTTTTTCGGGAACCCCCGATCACAATTCGCTTTCCTGATAGACCTTTACTCAATCTGACCCCTCCTTGTTGAAAGCCGCTCGAACGATTATTTCTCAGATTTAGCCATTCTTTTTTCAAAATAATCAACAATTCCCATCGAGCAGATTGTTAAATCTAAATCGAGTATTTCATAAACGTTTGAAGTGCGTGGCACCTTTCGTTCATCCAAATATCGGGTAACTTTTTTCTTTAATGTTTGATAAACGGCCTCCGTCTTTTTTTCAAAAGAAAGGCTGCTGTCGGCCACTTGCTGTCCTGCTTCTACAAACATAGGAAGCCAAAATCGTAATTGCCGGAAAGCAGCGGATGGATCTTCACTCATTCCAAAATGGCCAAAATAAATCCGGCTAATCCCTAGTTTCTCAATTCGATCAGCGGATTGGAGCATCGATTCTGGATTAAAATGATTCGGAGATGTTGTAGGCAAATAAAAATCCAGTCCATTTTCCAAAAGCAGGGTATAGATAATCCCAACTGTATCCCCCGTAAAGATACCGTTGCTTTTCGGGTCATAAATAGAAAAATGATGATAAGCATGGCCTGGTGTATCCAAAAACGTAAGTATACGGTCATGACCAATTTCCAGCGTTTCCCCATCCCGTTTCACGATTAAACGATCTTCCGGAACAGGCACAACAGGTTCAAAAAACTCTTCGAATTTTTCGCCATATACAGCCTTTGCCCCTTGGATCAATCTCGATGGATCGATAAGATGTCGTTTCCCCTTTGGATGTACAATCACTTTTGCTTTCGGGCATTTTTCCAAAAGCAGTCCTGCTCCTCCAGCGTGATCGAGATGAATATGTGTCACAATGATGTATTGAATGTCAGCAGCCTTTAGCCCCAACTGTTCCAATCCCTGCAGAATATAAGGGATAGATGGACTTCCACTTGTTTCAATAATTGTCAATTTTTCTTCTTGAATTACATATGTTCCCGTTCTTTTTTCACGTCCTAAATCCCGTACGTCCAATAACGAAATCCCATGGCCCAAATATTGCGCACTTGGCATTGTATCCCCTCTTTCCAAAATGATTCTCCCTCCCCTAATACTACTAGTTTAACAGTTTGCGGAACTAATGGAAAGTTCGGAAAAATGTTTCATTTTATTTGCATGAAAAAAATCCGTTTTGAATATATAAGTCGCAAAGGCTGACACTCCAGCATACATTTAGGCTTGCAGCAACCTTTTCAAACGTATTTGCTCTAAAATACTTTGCATTTCCTTTTTTTACAAGCGAAAAAACTGACGATCCTTTCATCGTCAGCTAAAACTTACTGGCTCTCTTTTTGAACTTCTACAAAAGTAGAAAAAAAGCAAGCTCCTCCTCCCATGTCTGCCAATTGCTGCGACGTTAAAACATTGACGGATTGGAATCCGGATTGTTCGTCATCCCACCAAAGTCCTTGAATTACGGCGGTTCCTTTTAAACAATCTTCTGTGACGTTTGCGAACAAACGGCAGCGCCCCCTCTGATTGTAAACAATGACCATATCGTCTGTTTTGATTCCGCGTTGTATAGCATCTTTTGGATGGATTTGCAGCCGAGGTTTTCCTTCAAATTTTTTTAATGCAGCTATATTTCCAAAAGTAGAATTTAAGAATTGATGATTGGGTCCAGAAATCAACATGAGAGGGAATTTTTTCTCCATTGGTTGAATAGGAGTAAATACAGGGACAGGCGGCAACCCCTCTTTTTTCATCCTTTCCGAGTAAAATTCCACTTTTTTGGATGGAGTGGGAATGTACTGCGGAAAAGTATTGTTTGCAGCGCCTATTTTGACATAGCCCTTTTTCTTTAATTCGTCATAATCGATGCCGATATCCTCTACAATTTCTTTTATCATCTCTTCTTCAGTAACACGAAATGCCACATCATCAAATCCCATACGCTCCGCTAGTTCCTTAAACAAGGTAAAATTCGATTTTGCTTCTCCTTGAGAAGGAATGACCGGCTCGTGAAGCTGCAAATACAGATGCCAGTATGATTTATACAGGTCCCAATTTTCGAAATGAGTGGTTGCAGGAAGAACGATATCTGCATAACGGCAAGTATCCGTAAGAAAATGATCATGAACAACGGTAAATAAATCGTCCCGCAACAATCCGGCTCTTACCTTTTGTTGATCAGGTGCTACTTGCGCCGGATTACTGTTATACACAAACAACACTTTAATCGGGCGAGACTGATCATGCAGAGCATTTCCAAGCTGATTCATGTTAATGGTGTAGGCGCGAGGATTTTGATGGAGATCAGGACGTTGGATTTTATAATGATGAAAAGGAAAAAAACCACTGTTTCCTTTTAAAGCACCTCCACCGCGAATTCCCCACTGTCCGGTTAAAGCCGGCAAACATGCGATGGCACGGACGGCCATCCCGCCATTTTCATGGTGCTGTAATCCATTTCCAATTCTAATAAAAGAAGGAGTTGTTTGACCGTATAATCTAGCCAATGAAAGAATCTCTTCCTCAGAAAGGCCTGTCCATTTTGCCGTGATGGAAGGAGTATAAGCTAAAGCCTCCTTTTTTAATTCTTCAAAGCCGACTGTATATTTTTGAATAAAATCTGTATCAATCAAGTTTTCTTGAATCAGTACATGCATCAAGCCAAGCGCTAACGCTGCATCCGTTCCGGGTCGAATCTGCAAAAACCAATCAGCCCATTTTGCAGTACGGTTGCGATGCGTATCGATGACAACAATTTTCGCTCCACGTTTTCTGGCTTCATTAGCATAGAGTACTTGATGCAAATTAGTGCTCACGGCATTGCAGCCCCAAATCAAAATAAGCTTAGAATAAATCGTTTCTTCTGGATCAATGCCTTTGTTTGCCCCCATCGTGTATCGAAATCCTTGCGCTCCGGCCGAATTGCAAATCGTCCGATCCAAAAAACTGGCGCCTAATTTATGAAAAAATCTCCGATCCATCCCTTCGCTGTTTAAAATCCCCATATTTCCATAAAAGCTGTAAGGCAAAATGGCTTCACTGCCATAAGTTTGGATCACCCGCTGAAATCGTGTAACGATTTCATCATAAGCTTCCTCCCAAGATATCCTTTGGAAAGCCATCGTCCCCTTTTTTCCTGTTCTTTTTAACGGATAAAGAACACGCTCTTTGTGATAGGTTCTTTCCGGGAATTTTCTAACTTTATGGCAAATGACCCCTTTTGTCACCGGATGATCTTTGTTCCCTTCCACTTTTACAATTCTTCCATTTCGTTTTTCCACCATTAAACTGCAAGCATCCGGACAATCCAGCGGACAAACAGATCGGACCATTGTCACCTTGTCTTCCAACAGTATCTCCCTCCCATGATGAAAGCTTACTAGTGATTATAACAAATGTGGCATTTATGTTCACTTTCATTATATAAAAGTTTACTTATCAAATATCATGATGAAAAATCACCTTACACAAAAAAACAAACATGATTTAAAGAATTTTCACTGATCGCTTTTCAATCAAAAAACTGCTCGTCCCAAATTTCAAAAACAATTGCTTCCTTGAACTCTAATGAACGAATCCATTCTTTTTTAGTACATACTTTTTAAAATTCTCCATTAAAAAAGACCCTTGGATTCATCCAAGGGCCAGCGACTTCTAAAAATTGACGGGTCGTTTTTTTCTCTTCCGAACAGAGAGTTTGTATTTTTCCATCTGTTCATTCCATTTGTCCCATTTCTCTTGCTCTTCCAATTGCTTAAAATATTTAGCCAAATAAAACGGGACTATCAAAAACACGATGTAAACGCTTCCAATAAAAAATTTAATAATGGATAGCATATGCTCACCCAAAAATGCCCACATCCTTTACGCCTCCCTTTCTATTGGTATCTTATGAAATTTTTGTCTATTTTATGAATTTTATTTGTCTATTTCGTGGCAAAATAAAAAAATCCTGCATAAGCACCATATTTTTATTGAAAATTCAGAATATTTTTTATAATATTCCTTCCAGCCTTATTGCTTCGATATGGATCGTCTCCAATAATTTTTTTACACAAAAGAGACTTTTCGTTTTCATGCTTATGGTCATTATCTGTCCGCATCCGCCTTTTTCTATTTTGGGTTGATCTTTTATTTTGTCAAACTCCCTCCATGCATTTACATCACGAAAATTCAAATTTACATTTCATCATTTTTCTATTAACTGGATATTATCTTTTTTCCAAAAGCTTGAGTTATACAAGTCTTTCTTTTGGAATAGAATCTTACGAGCAAAGAACGTGGAGGGTAGACTCAATGAGCGTCAGTTTATTTGTCAGTTATCTTCTTTTAGGATTATCGTTGGCGGCACCGATCGGACCGATTAATGCCGCTCAATTGGACAAAGGAATCAAAAACGGTTTTATGCACGCCTGGCTTGTCGGCGTCGGCGCTCTCATTGCAGACGCGTTTTATATGATGCTTGTTTATCTTGGTTTTGTCCGTTTTCTTGACGCTCCTTTCATCCAAGCCTTTCTTTGGCTGTTCGGATTTTTTGTACTTGTTTACACTGGTGTTGAAAGTCTTTTAACGGGCGGAAAAATTTCTGCAAATGTTCACCGATCCAGCCAACCGCTTTTTAAAACGTTTATTTCCGGTTTTTTTATGTCTTTATCCAATCCGTTAACCATTTTATTTTGGTTGGGGATTTACGGTTCGGTGCTGGCTAAAACAGCCACTACTTACGGAAAAGAGCAATTGTTCTTTTTGAGCGGAACCATCTTCGCGGGTATTTTTTTATGGGATCTAACGATGGCATTTATCGCTAGCAGTTTTCGCAAACTTTTGTCCACCAACTTTTTGTATTTGACTTCTTTTCTATCCGGTCTGTCGCTCGTCGGTTTTGGCTTTTATTTCGGTTTTCAAGGTATTATGACTCTCATCGCCCATTAAATAGGAGCCGGTTTTTGTCCCTTTTTCCAATTGGATCGCATTTTCAGCACTACAATGGCAACGATTCCGACAAACAATAAGCTGCCGAAAAAACCAAATCGACTTGTTTCTTCCAGTAAGGTACCGCTAACCGCCAAAATGATGAGCACCATCCCTGACCATCTCTTTGTTTTGCCCCATGCGTTTAATTCGATCAGCCTTCTTGAAGAGAGAAGAATAAAAAACCAATTATACAAAAGCATTAAACCAGCGGCAGTTGTAATATATTCGTACACTTTATCCGGCATCGCGAGTGCCAATATAACGGAAGCCGCCATTCCTGCCGCTGTCAAGCCCAGAGCTTTTACAGGAACTTTTAATTTCCATTTCCCCTTTTTCGCTAACGCGGCGGGAGCATCTCCATCTTGCGCTAACGTCACAAGCATTGATGTAACCGAAAACAAAGAAGCGCACATGGTGGAAAAACCGGCGATAATGAACGCTCCGTTAAAAATATGCGGGAAAAACGGCAGGTGATAGTCTTTTAAAGCTATGACGAAAGGACTTTCTTTCGAATAAAAGGCCTTCCAAGAATCCATTATCACCGCCAAACCGAGCGAGAGGCAGTAAATGAGTGCCAGCAAAAAAAGCATGAAGCTTCCGGATTTTGGGGCATCTTCTTTTTTCCGCAAGCGAATCGCCAGTATTCCCATAATTTCAATCCCGCCAAATGAATAAAAGGCGTAGATGAGTGAAGCCCAAACTCCGATGACTCCATTCGGAAATAGTTGTTGGATAGTAGTTGGTACTCGAAAGCCATTTCCTCCGTCTAAAACCCCACATAATGCAAGTGAAGCGATCACAATAAACATCAAAATGGCGGAAACTTTCATAACGGCAAAAACATTTTCTAGTCTGTCAAAGCCTTTCGTACCCGTTAATACAACCATAATCCCCAAAATGGCATAACCAGCTGCAAAGACCCATAATGGGACATTTGGAAACCAGAAACGCGAAAATATCGATAACGCAGTCATTTGGCTTCCCATAATTAACATTTCCGAACACCAATAAACCCACCCTGTGGAAAATCCAGCCCATCGTCCATAAGCTTTTTTGGCATAAGATCTAAAAGAGCCTTTTTGCGGGTCATTTTTTGTCATTTTTGCTAACGCATCAAAAACGATGTAAGTGGAAATTGCCGCCAGAATATAAGAAAGGATGACCGATGGCCCGGCATTACGGATGGCAAGACCAGATCCAAGAAAATAGCCGGTGCCGATTATGCATCCAACCCCGATTAAGGATAACTGCCACCATTCAAGCTGCCCCTCCTTAGAAGAACATTTGTTGCTTTCCATGTCCATGCACTCCCTTTACTTCTTTTCCTACTATATTGTTCGTTAACAAAGGCGATTTATTCTGTCATTTCCAGTCTTGATACATTTTCAGCCCCATGCTTCTCAAATTGGTCGGAATCCACAAAATGTGGTATAAAAAGAGTGGATTTGCCTTTACGGACTGGCAACTTAAAGATGATTCCAATATCCTTTTCAATGAAAAAGAGGTGCATAATGAATGAAAGCTGCTTTTATCTCTGATATTCATGGAAATGCATTCGCACTCGAAGCCGTTTTGGAAGATATCGCCAAAAAACAGATTGATCAAATTTATGTACTGGGTGATCTTTGCTTTCGAGGGCCGAATCCAAAACAAGCTTTAGACCTGATTCGTTCATTGAATGCCAATGTGATCAAAGGAAATGCCGACGAATGGGTGGTACGCGGCATTCAAAAAGGAGAAGTACCGGATGAGGCGCTGAATGTAATGAAAAAGGAACGAGAATGGACAGTCGCTCATCTAGATTCGGCGGATATCGATTATTTACAAAACCTTCCGCAAACTCTCCAACTCAACTTGAACGGTACGGCAATCCTAGCATTTCACGCAACTCCAAACAGCTTATTTGACATCATCCGTCCCGACACCGATGATGTTCATTTGGAAAAAAGGCTAATGGCCGAAAACATGGCTGATTTTTATATTTATGGTCATATTCATTTACCTTATATCCGTTTCTTGAACGGCAAAACAGTATTGAATATTGGCAGCGTCGGGTTACCGTTCGACGGCCAAGCGAAGGCTTCTTATGGTATCGTGGAAGCAGAAGATGGAAATGTACGCGTTTCTATTGAACGAGTAAACTATGATATTGAAAAAACAGTACAGCAATATATGGAAAACGATTATCCTAATAAAGCCATGGTTGATGTTGTGCGAAACGGTCGGCTGTAATATCCATAATGGTTCAAACGTGTCCTTCCTAAGAATGAAGGTTAGACATATGCGGAGTATGTGTTTCATCATAAGGAATGCCAAAGAAAAGGGCTGATCTTTAGATCAAGCCCTTTTTCAATCAGTTTTGCCATTTCACATGACTCTAATTTGAAGATGGCGTAATCCGATTGTTTTTACAATATTGTTCTACTAACTCCTCAATTTGATCAACATCCGGATATTTTCCCGAAAAATCAAATGTAATTTCATCCAGATATTTTCCATTTCGATACACATGGACAGCACCTTTTTGATAAGTCACACTGAACTCCGGCACAAACCGATATCCGTTCCGTTCAATCGCTCCCATTCGATCCCCCCTTTTTATTTTGCTCTTTTAGAAATCCAACGCTCCCTGCACTAAGCAAAAGGACAAATGGATCAATTCTCCCATTGTTCTTTATTGCTTCCTTATAGTCATGTCTTTTGCTCTTTGCTATCGAATTCTCACTATCCAATATTTGGTGAGAAGGATCATGGAGCGATAAGAAGTAGTCAAAACGATAACCACGGACTCTTCCTGTTTTTGTTACTGTTTTCAATTGATTTTCTTTTTCTCTTCCCTTTTTGATGCGCTTTTGATTAACTTTCCATCGAAACGATCGGGGGCTTTTCCCGCTCCAAGGGCTATGTTGGAAATTGGCAACTGTTCTAATTCTTTTCCGCTCGGCAAATGATTCACCTCCTTACTACATTGCAAGTTTTTTTAGTATACCCTTTGCCGTTTTAATTTACTGGTCGAGTGACCCCCATTTTGCGTCCATTCAAAATCTACATTTGTTTCTTTATGAACTCATTTTCTAATCGATTTTCTTTTTACAATACACAAGCTACATCCAACCATAAATATCAACCATCATACGGAAATAAAGTTCCACTGAACCGCCTTCACTTGTCGGAATAAACGCTGTGTTTTCTAGAAACAATAAAAAACGTTGGCTGCCCACTGTATCTTAAATTCGATACGTTGTTTCAAAACATCTTCTTTCCAAAATCTTTATTTCCAAAACATTCATCATCTAAGTCATTCATCTGGTTTCCAACATTCCATCATAAAAGAGCAACAGGACGACGGGGGATCGCTTTGATAAACAAGTCTTGGTTTATAGCCATCATAGGATTCATCATTTTTATCGCAGCCATTGTTTATTTTATAGATCTTGATTATGCCTATGTCCCTGATAAAGAGGACATCATCAGTTCTTATCGAAATGTAAACAGCTATGATTGGTACGGACAAACACTCAGTCTCTCTGAAGGAAATGCAAAAAAACTTTCAGAAAAGAATGGTGCGGTGAAAGTGGACCATGATTTGTTTGAAAAAGGAAGAGACGCTTTCTATAAAGAAACATTTGGAAACGAAGTATTCCTTACAGATATAATCGGCATTTTGGATGGACCGTTAACGGCACCTAATTTGATGAAAGCCATCCTTGCTCTAAAAGGGGAAGGTACAACCAATTTAAAAGTAGAACTGGCAAAAGACGTTAAGATCGGCGGGCAATCATTCAAAAAAGGTCAGATGATTTCAACAGGACTTGATGTTCCAAAAGGTTCTTTTGCTCCTTTAGGTATGCCTGTTTCATTTTCTAAAGGAGAGTTAAAAGCTGGCATTAGCTGCGCGGCTTGCCACGCGACGGTCGATCAAGAAACGAAGCGTGTAGTGGAAGGCGCCCCCAACTCAGATTTAAATGCAGGTCTGCTCCTTGCTTTAGCACCCAATACAGCCGCCTATTTCACTCACGCGAATATTTCTAATTTTTCTCAATTCCTTCAAAAACAGGGGAATCTTAAACTTCCCAATAAAGAAAAATTAGAAGAGTCGGTAGACAAGACATTGCTCCTGTGGCCACCAGGGAATTTTGACTCCACGATTGATTTAAAAGGAAATCCAGCTCAAATCCCTTCCTCTTTTACCTTTCAAAATTTCCCTTATAGTTGGAGTGGATTTGGCATGGCTGGTTCATTCCACGGATTAACCGTTTTTAACAATAATGTTCATGCTCAAAATTCCGATTCCCTTTCACAAGCAGATATTGCCAAACCGCTCTTTGACATTGAGAAAGAAACCTATATTGGAACCATTTTGCAAAATGCGGCTAATCCAAAATTTCGGTTCGATCCAAGCAAAGGAAAAAGCCCTTCCGCTTTTTTCGCTGAAGTGGATCCGACGCCTGCAGCCCCAGGAATAAACGAAATGGTCAAACCTCCGACATTTCCAAACGTATCTCCGGTTGCCCCGGATGGTTTAATCGTCAGCAGCCCTGGGTTTCATTTTAATGAACAAAACAATGCAATGTCTGCTTTTCAAAATGCGCTCGTTCCACCTAAACCGAACATAACCATTAGCAAATCGGAAACCGATGATGGGTATAACGTTTTTTCGAAAGCAGGATGCATTAAATGTCATGCCGGCTCTTATTTTACTAACCATCAAATCGTTTCAGCGGACGAAATTGGGACAGAACCGTCAAGAGCAAAAGCTCTGGCCAAAACGGCTAAAATTTTTGCAGAGCCTCTTCTCTATTCACCGACTGAGAATGTGCCGATCAGAAAAAATGCACGTGTGCTGAAAATCCCGATGGACAACATTGACGAACAACAGCTGCGATTAGGTTTTGCACACGATGGAAAAGGCGGTTATAAAACGCCCAGCTTGATCGGCCTTTATTGGCAAGCACCTTATCTTCATGACGGTGGCGTTGCAGTAGGGTATGAACATAACTACGGCCTTACCGGCACACTTCTCAAAGGAAAACCGGTCGATCCATACAGAAGCATCATCGCGCTTGTGGATCGAAAAGAACGCCAAAAAGTCATAAAAGCGAATGCCCCTCTCCATTCCGTCCATATAACAGGTGATGGCCATTCTTTCTGGGTCGATCAAGAGAGCGGCTTTACGAAGAAAGAACAGATAGCTTTAGCGAAATATTTGCTATCGTTAAACAAAGGCCGGACGGAACAAAAATAAACGTGCTAAAAAGGATCTAATGATTTTATTCATCAGATCCTTTTAAATTGGTTTTGTGAATCATTATCCAAAATTTACCATTAATGTATTTGATTAAATTTTTCTCTAAGCTGAGAAACGCAAAAAAACTGATTTAAATTGATCCCAATTCTAATTTGAATCATTTTCAAAACTAGAAACATTTCCATCTGCTATTGACTATGAAAGATTACAAGCATATGAATTTAGGTTATAATGGGTTCCAGAGGTGATCATATTGAGCCAATCAACCTTATGTCCCAAATTTGAAAAAGCAATGAACATTATCAGCAAACGTTGGACAGGTTTTATCATACATCAACTGCTTTCAGGTCCACAGCGTTTCTGCACCATTGAATCTTCTATTCCGATCAGTGGTCGACTGTTATCCGAAAGACTAAAGGAATTGGAGCAAGAAGGAATTGTCAATCGAAAAGTATATCCAGAAACACCGGTAAGAATCGAGTACTCTTTGACGGAAAAAGGGAAAGCATTAGAACCCTTCATACGGGAGCTGGAAAATTGGGCAAACGAATGGGTGGTCATTGAAGATCACTGTGAACACGAGTAAGGCAAAGCTTCATTCATGGCTTTGCCGCCGCAACGAATCCCCTGCTTCCTGTGATATGAAGATGATCTGTTCCTGAAAAATGTAAGTCATTATGATCTGTTTATCGATGAAAGAACGACTCCTATTCGTTGTATTGTGAACCATCAAAACTTTGTTGTATTCTTCATTTTAAAAAATCTTTGAAATGAGTTTGTTTTCGCTTTTATTCAAGGTCATCACCGAAAGATAATTGGCCTCACACGAATCATCCCGACACCACTATTTCCCTTTTCAATTTATTCTGGATGCCGATGCGATTCTCGATCTCCTGCTCCTTCCTTTCAACTTTTTTCTACATACACAAGAATGGCTGTTTCATCTCTTTTATTGCCGTCTTATTTCTTTTAGTGATAAAATGAGCATTGTATCGTGAAACCAACGTTTTGAGGTGTTTAAAAATGAAAAAGCAATTAGAAAAAGCAACGTTTGCCGGTGGATGTTTTTGGTGCATGGTAAAACCTTTTGATCAATGGGATGGCATTCATAAGGTAACTTCCGGTTATACAGGAGGACATGTAGAAAATCCAACCTATGAACAAGTCAAATCCGGCAAAACAGGTCATTATGAAGCAGTGGAAATTCTTTATGATCCAACTGTTTTTCCTTACAGCAAAATTTTAGAAATTTATTGGCAGCAAATTGATCCGACAGATGATGGCGGACAATTCCATGACCGAGGAGACAACTACCGAACGGCCATTTTTTATCATACAGAAGAGCAACGAAAATTGGCAGAGGAATCAAAAGAACGCCTCGAAAAAAGCGGTAAATTCAAAAAACCGATTGTAACTAAAATTTTGCCTGCTTCTACTTTCTACCCTGCAGAGGACTATCACCAAGATTTTTATAAAAAAAATCCAGAAGAATACAAGAAAGACAGAGAAAAATCTGGACGGGATCTTTTTATCAAGGAACATTGGGGCAAATAGACAGTTTAACTTTCTATTTGGTCGTTTTTCCTTTAAACGATCATTTTGCTAGTGGCGTAAAATCATGAAATCAACATAAACAAGCAGACGGAAATATGTATCTGCTTGTTTATTTTTTGGGTTGGAATTGGTCATTCAGTATACCAGTTTCTTTCTTAGCCTTATATGCATACAATGCCAATGATCAATCGATGTCGAAACGACATTTTTAGGGAGCGAAATGACCACTCATTGATTTCATAACTCTTTTCCTTACTTCTATAGCGACTTTGATTGATACAGCTTGTTCGTCATTCGAGCGACTGCCGGTTATGCTCTAGTCAGTTCGGATTCCTTTTATTTTTCAATTTATAAGTTCATTTAAGTTGTCCATTTTTAAAGCTTCAGCGTGTCCATTATTCTTCAAAACAAATGAGTCGTTATTCATTGGTTTTTTAAGGGAGATGAAACATTTTCAAATGAGAGAGCTTCCAAAAAACCGTTCGACTATCTGCCGCGGCAAGTTTGACCATATTGTTCTCTACGTTTTTCAACAGTCCGATTTTGTCTGCTTCCTCTCCCAAATCAAAAACCACTAACGTTTCTTTGTATTTTTTTAATTGTTCTTCAAACGATCTAGCCAACGGGATGTTCAAAGGAACGACAGGAAGTTCTTTGCTGCTTAGCGTATATGGGGTGGATGGAACAGAGTATGGTGTAAACCACTTTAAATGGTGCATGGAAATAAAAATAGTTTTATAAACGGGAGAGTAAAATACGATGTAATCATTTAATACACTCGTAATATAACCATGGAGGGATTTGTTTTTGGCAGCGAATAATTCAAGAAAATGTCCTTTTGCTTTTAACAGTGTTTTTCGGTAAGAAAGTTCATGATCGTCATCTTTAAAGCCGACGGTCACAGGCGGTTGAACGCCTGTCAATTCGTTTTTGCTCCGTTCTTTAATGTTATGGACATGCAAAAAAGGAATATAAAAATCTTTGCGTCCATCAAACAGGACTAATATATCAGAGCCAATATCCATTAAAATTCCATAAAGCTTAGTCTTATCGGATATCTCCAATTCAATTTCCGTGCCGATATATTTTTTTAATTGTTCCATCTTATTCTCCTTCCTATCCTATAATAATACCAGGTGCACCAGCGTCGCATATACTCATGCACCCAGCACGATGGCAATGATTGTGGATATCGGTTTTCCGTTCTCAATAATCGTTTTCTTTCTCTACCTCATCCTTTTGTTCCGCTATGATGGATCACTATTTTTAATTCTGGCTGTGGAGCGAGAGGTGCTATATCTTATTTTGGATTCTATCCGATCTTATGGAAGTTCTTCTTAACTATGCAGATCTAGAATGGAATCGTTTTTCAGATCGTCTTCCGGATCGTCTTCCGGATTGTCTTTCGAGGGATGGTTTTTTTTCTTTGTGGAGTGATCTTAGTGGAGGATCTTCCTCTGCTTCAATTTGGTCGTTTTCTTCTTTTTTATCCGTTTTTGGACCTATACTTATGCATTTAATATGAAACGGATTGATTCGTATAATTTCATGGTTGTTCGTAATGGTGAAATATCCTCCAGCATTTTCCACTAAAATGCCTTCCAAAGCATCGGGACCTCGGCGATTGATCAATACCCATTTATGCATCAATTGATCAAAAAGATCGGCAAAATATTCGGCTTTTAATATCTCGTGGCTTATAGAAGTCGAAGGTTTGGATGACACTGAAACCATTGTTTGATCAGATTCTTTCGTTTCGGTTAAATGATTAGATTTTATTCCCTTAGATAGTTTCAATGCACTTTTCACATGATCAAGATTAAAATACACGATCTCGTTGTTTTCCAATGCCAAGATAATATAATCGTTGCTTGTTTCCAGTAATGTCCCGACAACCAAATCAGGCCCGCCTTGATTGATTTGAATATATTCGTTTTTTAAGTGGCGGAATAGATCACTAAAGCTCTCCTCTTTAATAAAATCCAACTCCTCGTCCAGTTCCTTTACTGGTTGATTGGCTTTGGAATCTTCACTTACGCTTTTGACATGATGAATTTGATAATAAACGATCGTATTATGTTCAAGCTCTAAAACAATATAATCTGACTGAACGTCCAACAAACGTCCCGTTTTTGCTTCGGGATCGTTGCGATATATAGTAACCATCCGTCCTTTTAAGGATTCTAAAAAGGATTGAAATCGCTCCTTGTTGCACTGATGGTTCAAATTCGATTTCTTATTCATTCATATCCTCCTTGTTCGTGATCCATATGGTATAACTACAGTGCATGTATACTCATCACAAGGAAGAGATGAACCTTGTAGTTGCCTATTCACAAAAATTTCCACCTTACTAATCCAATACTTGTAAATGATTTCGAATATAATTTCCTCTTTTTTCAATAAAACGCAAGATGAGTTCAGGTTCATTTTCAAATAGCATCTGACGGTCTCTTATATAGGGATCTTTTTGTACATACGGTTTAATTTGTTTGTAGAGCTGTTCCACTTTCGGCTGCAAGTTTGCAACGGTATATTTTTCTTCCAATATTTCTTGCAAAATCAATTGATACTTTTTTCGAAACGAGGGAACGTCCAGAAGTCGAGCTGTAAGAGTATTATATCCTTGAATTCTTACATAATCTTCCGACATTTCCTTTCCATTGATGTCCCTTCCCCATGTTGCATCATAATCCCAAGGGATAATTTCAAATAAACCCGTTTCCCTGTTCAGATATAACGCGTAATTATGAACAAATCCATCGTAATTTTGAGTGCAGACGATTCCTGAAAGCCAGTATAGATATTGCTCGACATGAAAATATTTTTGAATCTCTTTTTCAAATTCCGCCCGCGGAGTAGTATTCAATTTAAGAATCATCTCTTGCAAGTAAAATATGTCTTGTTCATTCCCCCATTTCATTTCATATCCTAAATCCAACGAACGTTTCACTTCCTTGTCTAGATCACTCATTAATGAAAAATTGGCATCCCCATCCACCGCATAAAAAATGGCCCCTTCTGGCAAGCTCCTTTTCTTAAGAAAACATTCATCTACAGATTCCAATTCTAAATAGATCCCTTCGTTTCGGCCATTTATGGACAAAAAAATATGCTGGGAACGCGGCGACAATACGCCTATTTCGTTGAAGAAATCAAATGATAATTTATTTCGGATGACGGCCGGATCTTTAAACTCTGCATTCAGATGAATTTCTTTCGCTCCCCTGTATATTTGGGGTTTATAAAAAGCGATATGATAAGATTTTTTTTTAAATTTTCTGATATGCGAACCACGATAAGCTATATCAATTTCAAGCTTCTTGTTGCCTATTTTTAATTTTGCCGGCAGTGGTTCATCGTTCCAAATATCTCTTCTCAGCTCTTGGTAATCTTTAGGATGGATATAAAGTTCATATTGAGTCAAGTTGTTTTTATCCATCTCTCTCCTCCTCGCTCCATATAAAGAAATCTCGCATGATTACTATAATCATATGAAAAAAATAAGAGGGTGACACCTGAAGACACCTTCATAATTTTTTTACAAAAACTACATATTTGTCTCAGGCAATTCCTCATTGTCCTCATACTATGAATCGTGAAAAGAAATTTACATTTTTTATATAATTTTTAAAGGAGGTTTTCACATGGGACAGATCACCCATGATGATATTAAAGAGGCCGTTGAAAAAGCAACTGATGCTGGGTTAGAGGATTTTATGTATCAAGATCCAAGCGTCGTTAAGGAAGTAAAAGGCGGTCCATCAACGTCCCGCAGGTCGAGCACCTCTTCTAGGCGTTCTTCCAGACGTTCTTCTAGACGTTCTTCCAGACGCTCTTCTAGACGGACTTCTAGACGCTCTTCCAGACGGACTTCTAGGCGCTCTTCCAGACGCTCTTCCAGACGCTCTTCCAGACGCTCTTCCAGACAGACTTCCAGACGCTCTTCCAGACAGACTTCTAGGCGTTCTTCCAGACAGACTTCTAGGCGTTCTTCCAGACGGACTTCTAGGCGTTCTTCCAGACGGACTTCTAGGCGCTCTTCCAGACGGACTTCTAGGCGCTCTTCCAGACGCAGTACTTCTAGAAGTTTTTTCCAATATTCAAGTGAGACGGCCAGAAACCGCTTTGTAACAAAAAAAAGATTCTGGAAAAACGGAAATATGTGGGAACTAAGATTGGCTAAATAATTACGCAAAAGGATGAAAGGTTTTTCCCTTCATCCTTTGTTTCATTTCCATTGGAAAATTTCCACTAAGAAAATTCCCGCAGTGACAACCTTTTATTATTTTTTAAAACCCCGTTTTCCCTCATGTTGAAACTTTTATGATCCTGCTATCATTTCATCAATCTAAAAAATGCGTAATGTTTTTTCATGGTAAAAAAATCTCCTCGGGTTTTACCCAAGGAGACTTCAAACGCCACAATATTAAAATTTTGGATGTCTTTATTCGTTTATCATAGCGATAATTCCTTCATGATCATCTAATTTCAGCTGAATTCCAGCCGCATACGGATCGATTTGATACTCGCTCTTAATCCAACCTCTGATCGCCTCAATAAGTTGTGGTTCTGTCAATGGATGCAATACGCCTGCAATTTCTCCTTCTGCTCCAAATCCAGTGTCATCATCGTACAGTAATTCAGTAATGACATCTTCCGGGCGAACATTTGCTTTCGCCGCTACATAAACACAGACGGCATTTATGATTTCTTGTTCAGAAAGTTTTAACGTCTCCATGAGTCATACTCCCTTTGATGTCTGCGATTAAAGATCAATTTTATAGCGCTCAACACCAGCATGACAACGGCAAATAGAAGAAATAAATTGATGACAAATCCCAGCATGGAGCTGATTGGTCCGAGACCATGAAACAAACTTCCTGCTAAAAATCCGCCTAGACCACCCAATAAAAGCCCTTTGGCAAAACTGCCTTTGCTGCTTTTTGGCGGAACCGTATGAGTGTATGGAGTAGTGTTTGATTTTGACGAATTGAAGATGCTAGAATTTTGATTTTTGTTCGGAACAACTTGCTGGCTATGACTCGGCTGATAAAATCCTTTTCCAGATCTGTATCCTTTTGCCGCAGCGCTGTCTACCATACCTAGTCCAACAAGAGAAAAAACAAGAGCTAATGAAGAAAGCCATTTAACCCATTTTTTGAACATCGATGAATTCGACTCCTTTTCCATATTTTTTATTTTAGTTTAAAGAACTGTCATGTTCAGGTTCTTATGAACTTATTATATGATCTTATTCAAAAATATTCAAGTAGAATTTCTTTCATTTTGAAAAGAAAATGTAACGACATGAAGTTCATTTAGTAACAGTGTGAGTAAAATGTTTGTGGGAGAAATTCTTAGAATTCCCCGATGAGGGGGTT
>ERZ1673759.22-NODE-22-length-34328-cov-20.990692_pt1 | contig 34328 bp, 31 predicted proteins | sample MGYA00580179_ERZ1673759 | MGnify/ENA primary metagenome ERZ1673759 (study PRJEB41219, sample SAMN04549624) | soil metagenome | isolation source: soil | place: USA: Oklahoma, Great Salt Plains NWR | collected 2008-10-09 ... | reverse complement strand
TTTTATTACAGCAGACTTTGTACCTTCACCAAACGTACCTGTGAAACCGGTTGGATTGTATCCTTTACAATACATAGCACCTTGCAGAATTCTAACAATATTTTGTCCTTTTTCATCTGTAGGAACACTCCCCTTTTCCATTTCTCCCCAAGCTTTATAAGCAGCTTCTGTTCCTGGGCCAAAGTTATTAGATGGAGTTGTAATTCCTAATTCAATTTGTAAAGCTCTTGTCAAGGAATACATCGTGGACCAACTAGTCTGTCCAGTTTCAGGTGCTAGAACGTAACCGGGTTTTCCTCCGTAAACAAGGTTTACCCACTGCTGAACTTTTAACACCATTTCATCCATCAAACATTTCTCCTTTCTTTTGTCTTATATACTTATCCTAATGGATAATAAAAAGATAAAACTCCCAAAAAAAGCTATGAAAAGTTTGATAAAATTCCCTTTTGAATGATTTTGTATCCAAAAAGGATTTCTCGTGAAATAAACCAGAAATAGATAACAAAAAAGGAAGAATAAATATGTGGACAGATGATGATTTAGAATACGACGTAAAATGCACTAAGTTTCTATCAGGTGCAGGATGTTTAATTTGAGGATCTATTCTTCTTGTGATTATTATTGTTTCGGCTGTTTCATTATCTACAAAGGTATTAGATAAACTTGAAACAGGGGATAAGGAACTTGTTATTAGCAAACCTCCTAATCAAAAACATATCATTAAAGTGATAGAAAAAGGACGTGGCTTTCATTTCGTTGACCCAACTGTTGTGATTTCGTATAAAAAATATAAAATCCAATGTGAAATCAATAATGATATAAAAGATCTAACCCCTTCTGATATTTCAATAAGTTGGAAAAATAACGAAGAAGCAACGATTCTGCTATTTGGTGAGAAACAATCCCCAGAGGTTTTTGAATTTAAAGTTCCAAACAAAGTGTCAAAGTCTAATCCATTTCAAGTTGTTCAAAGAAAATTAGGGTTTATCCCTTTTCAAAAAAGCGAATCTCCCAACCATGTCAATGTCGTAGAATTAAGAAGGAACACCTACTCAAAAGGAATGATGCATTCCTGTAATGAGGAAATTTGAGGTTTGATAAAAAAAGTCCCCTTGGTATAGTACAGGGTGTCAATGCGCGTTGACCCCGAATTTCAATAAACCAAGGAGGACTCAAAATGAATTATACACAAAATCAAAAAATCTCTCAAATCACACCATCAACTTGAAAGTTATATAGCCATTTTTTTATCATAAATTTTTTCATCCATATTGTATAATATATAATTAATTACAATAATATAGCTTCTAGTCTATTAATAAGGCGGTGTATAGCAGATGGAATTGCTGCAACTGAAGTATTTTCAAACCGTTGCACGTCTCGAACACATGTCGAAAGCAGCAGAGGAACTGAACATTGCCCAACCTTCCCTTAGCAAGACGATTGCCCGACTGGAAGAAGATCTCGGCGTTCCGCTGTTCGATCGGCAAAATCGTCAAATTAAACTAAATCGATATGGAAAAATATTTTTGGGACGGGTTGAAAGAGCCTTTATGGAATTAAAGGAAGGGAAAAGAGAAATTTTAGAGTTGGCAGAGCGAAATCAACATAAGATCAGCTTGGCTGTATCCATTCCAAGAGTCCTTCCTGATTTATTAGGTTCTTTTTTAAAAAAATATCCTCAAGTCCATTTTCAACAATTTGTCCATTCGACATCGTCCATGAAACGTCATTTGAAAAACGGGGAAATCGATTTTTGTATTTCTTCGGTTCCCATTGAAGACCCTGAAATCATTTGGCAGCCCCTTTTCACAGAAGAAATTTTTTTGATTGTCCCGCCTGGACATCGGCTGGAAGGACGAGAAACGATTTATCTTGATGAAGTCAAGGACGAATCTTTTATCAGTATGCATACGGGATATGAAATCCGTAACTTAACCGATGAATTTTGCAGAAAAGCAGGTTTTATGCCACATATTGCTTTTGAAGGGGACGAGCCGGGAGTCATAGGGGATTTAGTGAAACAAGGATTGGGGGTTGCTTTTATTCCGGCCATCTATTGGATTCATCAAAAGAAACCTACTTTGAATCGATTACGAATCTTAGAACCAACATGCCAACGAACGATTGGTTTAGGCTGGTCCAAAAGACGCTATTTTTCGGAAACAGCTCGTCAGTTTCATCAATTTATCTTCGAGTATTTCTCGAACATCTCTTCACGACTGAAAGAGATGCCATAGTGTCAAAATGAATGTTCAAGGACCGTTACTGCCAAAAACATATTTGAGAGTAAAAATCAACGGATTTGCTGGTGATGGCTAGTCGATCTCAATGGAAGAAAGAATCAAAAGACTAAATCAGTACCTAATGGGTTGGTGCGGATACTTTTCATTAGCTGACACTCCTACTGTCTTTAAGAATCTTGATAAATGGATAAGAAGAAGGCTCCGAATGATGATCTGGAAACAGTGGAAGAAGCCGAAAACGAAAATAAAGAAACTTATACAACTCGGAGTTCAACCATATAAAGCATATGAATGGGGAAATTCGAGGAAATCATATTGGAGAATCTCTAAAAGTCCCATATTACACCAAACCCTTGGCAACTCTTATTGGAGTAGCCAAGGGCTGAAAAGCCTGTACAGTAAATATGGCGAAAAGCGTCATTAATTTGATTGAACCGCCGTATACCGAACGGTACGTACGGTGATGTGAGAGGACGGAGATTCACCACCTCCTACTACTTGATTTATGAACGCCTCCCATTTTCTTCAAATCCTCTGAAGGTGAAGCTGTCAAACGATTTTCCATATGAGGATCTACTCACCCGATATGACTCTATTGCAAGAAAACATGGAAATCATCATGAATGCTTCATGTCCGACTTAGCTTATATCAAAGTGTTCAAGGGATTTAAATGAGTTAAATACTTTATACATCGTATTGTTACGTTGGATATTAAAGCCTTTTAAATACGTTAGTAAGTTCCAGGTGTAAGGTTCTCCTAATTTATAGATAAAAATGAAAACCAACATAACAAAGATATATGACTAAAACAGTGAAAAATCCTTGTTCAATTGCACCGCCGGTACGAATGCCAAAAGGTATACCAATTTCGATTTTTAACATTATTTCCGAAAGAAGTCTCCCACTTCAAGCGTGTGAAGGGCGATAGCCCAACGATAAGTGGGGAGATGAATTTCGGTTGGCGTTAGCCAAAGATTTTGGTATAATCAAAATGTTCCCGTTGTGGGAACGAAAAAGAAATGCCATTATCTGAACGTGTATATAAATGTACTTGCGGCATTGTATTAGATCGTGATCACAATTCAGCAATCAATATCAAAAATGAAGGATTGCGCTTGTTAGAATTAGCATGAAAATACAAACTCCCGGAACAGGAGGGTTAGCTCGGTCAATTTCCTGTCATGAGACAGGATTACCCGAGAAGCCCCCACTTCAAGCAACCCGAAAGGGTGGTAAGTGGAGGGTAGTTCACAGGCCATAAAAACTTAACTCCTTGTTTTGTGAGCATATCCAAGACCATATGACTGAACATTCCCATCAAGATACCCAATTCAATATCTTTAGGCCAGGAAGTTTGTTGTAATAAGAAGAATGCTAAAACTAAAAACAAAAGACTATGAGTAAAGGAGCGATGACCGAATACCGTGCTGATGATGTTGTCAATCAACGGCACCTTTCGGCCAATTAATGAACCGGTGTGATCAATATCCGGTATTAAAGCACCAAGAGCTAAGCTACCAAAAAAAAGCGCTTCATGGCCAACGGCTCCTCCCAAGTTTAAATATAGAGCGCCTGCTGCTAAGCTCCCAACAATATGTGTTTTACCTTCCATTTTTCTCCCCTATTCTTTTAAACTATTTCCATAACTTAGTATGAATTAGCTTTTAAATGAAATCAACCAGGCTGATGTCTTCCTTCATCAAGGAGTCAACATGCCAACAAACCATTGGTTTAGGTTGGTCCAAAAACAAAAGACGATACTTTTCGGAAACAGCTCGTCAGTTTCATCAATTTATCTTCGAGTATTTCTCGAACATTTCTTCACGACTGAAAGAGATGCCGTAGTGCCAAAAGAAATGGCCGAGATCCCGTTTTGTCGAATAAAAAAACAGACTTGCCAAGTGTGGCGGGTCTGTTTTTCGTTCGTTGATCATGATGAATGATGATTCCATTGATCGAACAACAGAGCGTGATCTTGAACTCCTATTCAACTTGTTCAATTGGAGACAAAAAGAGACACCGGTCTCGTTTTGTCTCTTTTTGTGTTTGCGAGAATTGCTCGATGCTTCATGTTGACGCTGATGATTTTTGGCACGCTTTTTGCAGTAAGAAAGGGTGAAGAAACAAGAATGAAGGAGGTTCAAAAAGATGAATGTGATTCAAGGCAAAGGAGTTGCTTTAACTCGGGAAAAAGCCAAATGGATGTATCAAAAAATGCTGGAAATTCGTGTATTTGAAGATAAGGTTCATGAAATCTTTGCACAAGGGAAATTACCTGGTTTTGTTCATTTGTATGCAGGCGAAGAAGCGATAGCGGTTGGGGTGTGTGCGCACTTAAGTGATAAAGATACGATTACAAGTACGCATCGCGGGCACGGTCACTGTATTGCCAAAGGCTGCGACTTGGATGGAATGATGGCGGAGCTTTTTGGAAAGATCACTGGGTTGTGCAAAGGGAAAGGCGGTTCCATGCACATTGCCGACTTAGATAAAGGAATGCTGGGGGCGAATGGAATTGTAGGGGGAGGTTATCCTCTTGCTTGCGGGGCTGCGTTGACAGCGAAGTATAAAAAGACGGAAGATGTAAGCGTTTGCTTCTTTGGCGACGGGGCCAATAATCAAGGAACTTTTCACGAAGGACTTAATTTAGCGTCTATTTGGAAGCTGCCGGTTGTTTTTGTAGCGGAAAATAACGGGTATGGAGAAGCGACGCCATTTGAATATGCATCAAGCTGTAAACAAATTGTCGATCGCGCCATCGGCTACAACATGCCTGCCGTTCGCGTCGATGGGAAAGATGTGTTGGCTGTTTATCAAGCAGCGGAGGAAGCCATTCAAAGAGCACGCAACGGAGAAGGTCCAACGCTAATCGAATGTGTGACTTATCGAAATTACGGCCACTTTGAAGGAGATGCCCAAAAATACAAGACAGAAGAAGAGAAGAGAGAACACCTTCAAGAGCGGGATGCCATCGTTCTATTCAGAAAACATTTACTTAGTCAACAATTATTGTCAGAAAAAGAATTGGTGGAAATGGAAGAATCCGTAGAACAGGCGATAGAAAAGGCGGTTGAATTTGCAGAAAACAGCCCGTATCCGGAAGCATCAGAGCTGTTAAAAGATGTGTATGTATCTTACTAAAAAATGATAGGAGGCGGTATAGATGGTGAGAAAGATCAGCATGTCGAGTGCGATTAATGAAGCATTGAAGCTAGCGATGCGAAAAGATGAAAATGTCATTCTGTTAGGAGAAGACGTGGCAGGCGGAGCTGCTGTGGACCACTTGCAAGATGATGAAGCATGGGGCGGTGTATTAGGGGTAACGAAAGGATTGGTTCAAGAATTTGGCCGGGAGCGGATTTTGGATACTCCGATATCCGAAGCGGGATACGTAGGGGCAGCCATGGCCGCAGCGGCTACAGGATTAAGACCGATCGCTGAATTAATGTTTAACGACTTTATCGGAAGTTGTTTGGATCAAGTGCTGAATCAAGGGGCCAAATTCCGGTATATGTTTGGAGGAAAGGCGAAGGTGCCGGTTACGATTCGAACTACGCATGGAGCAGGCTTTCGGGCGGCGGCTCAGCATTCTCAAAGCTTATATGCCTTGTTTACCAGCATTCCCGGCATTAAAGTCGTGGTTCCGTCCACGCCATATGATGCGAAAGGCTTGCTGCTTGCTTCTATTGAAGACGATGATCCGGTGATCTATTTTGAGGACAAGACATTGTATAACACGACCGGGGATGTTCCGGAAGGGTATTATACCATTCCATTAGGAAAGGCAGACATTAAACGGACAGGAAGCGACCTCACGATTGTCGCGATTGGAAAACAAGTTCATACAGCGTTAGCGGCAGCGGAAGAATTGGCGAAAAAAGGATTGGAAGTGGAAGTGGTCGATCCGCGAAGCTTATCTCCGCTGGATGAAGACACGATTCTTTCTTCCGTGGCGAAAACCAATCGTCTTGTGATCATTGATGAAGCGAATCCAAGATGCAACGTGGCCACCGATATCGCTGCATTAATTGCCGATAAAGGGTTCGATACGTTGGATGCACCGATTAAACGGATTACGGCACCGCATACACCTGTGCCATTCTCTCCTCCGTTGGAAGACCTTTATCTTCCGACACCGGAAAAAGTAATAGAAGTGGTATCAGAATTAATAGGGGATCCGTCGCTTCTAAACGTGTAATCAAGCATAAGAGAAAGGAGAGATAGAAAATGGCCGTAGAAGTGGTTATGCCGAAATTAGGAATGTCCATGAAAGAAGGGACCGTTTCCGTTTGGAACAAGCAAGCAGGCGATCCCGTCAAAAAGGGAGAGCTGATTGCCAGCATCAATTCAGAGAAAATTGAAATGGAACTCGAGTCTCCCGCAGATGGCACCATTTTAGATATTGTCGTACCGGAAGGAGAAGGAGTTCCTCCCGGAACCGTGATCTGCTATATCGGCGATGCGAATGAAAGCATCTCCAAAATCGAAAGAAACATAGAAACAGCACAGACAGAAGTCGCTGCCACGGCAACGGCAACAAAAGTAAAAGAATCACAGCCTTCCGTTCAAACAGCAGCAAAAGAGAAAATCAAAATTTCTCCTGTCGCCAGAAAAATGGCTGAAGCCGCCAACTTAGATATTCGGACCATTCAAGGGACCGGACCAGGGGGAAGAATCACGAAAGAGGATGTTCAAAAAGCGATTGCAAACTCTTCTTCCGTGGAATCTCCGTCTACAAAGGAGCAAAAACCGGCTGAAACCATTACTCATAACATCGAGCCGACTAAGAAAGTTCCGGTTGCCGGCATGCGAAAAATCATCGCAGAGCGGATGCAAGGCAGCTTGCAAAACAGCGCCCAATTAACGTTAAACATGAAAGTGGATGTCACCGATTTGATCGCTTTGCAAAAACAATTAACCGAAACGGCACAAACCCATTATGAAACAAAGCTTACCGTGACGGACTTTGTGGCCCGTGCAGTTGTTCTTTCTCTTCAACAGCATAAAGAGATGAACAGCGCTTATATCAACGACCAAATTCATTTATTTGATTCAATTCATCTTGGAATGGCCGTCGCTTTGGATAAGGGATTGGTTGTCCCTGTGATTCGCAATGCAGAAAACCAATCGTTGATTCAATTAGCCCAAAATATCAAATCGCTGGCTAAGCGAGCACGCCAAGGACAGCTGAGCCATGAAGAGATGAAAGGATCCACGTTTACCATCAGCAATTTGGGTGCTTACGGAATTGAACATTTCACGCCGATTTTAAACCCGCCTGAAGCAGGAATTCTTGGGGTAGGAGCGACTTATGACACACCTGTCTATATAGGAGATAAACTGGAGAGAAGAACGATCTTGCCGCTTAGCCTTACATTCGATCATCGTGTGTTGGACGGAGCACCGGCCGCAGCCTTTCTCCGGACGCTGAAACAATATTTAGAAGAGCCATTTACCGTGCTTTTATAGAAAGAAGGTGGAGTCCATGACCACATTAGCCATTATTGGAGGTGGACCTGCGGGATATGTGGCGGCGATTACGGCCGCCCAGCAGGGACAACAAGTCATTTTGATTGAGCAAGGACCTCTAGGAGGAACTTGCTTAAACGAAGGCTGCATGCCGACGAAATCTTTGTTGGAAAGTGCTGAAGTCTATGAGAAAGTCCGACATGCCGAAAACTTTGGAATCAGCCTTTCATCCGCTCAAGTAGGAGTGAATTGGAACCAAGTTCAGCAGCGGAAAAACCGAATTGTTCAAACGCTTGTTCAAGGGATTGGCTATTTAATGAAGAAAAATAGAATCCAAGTCAAAAACGGCACCGCTTCTTTTCTCACGGCCAATCGTTTACGCGTGGAGAATGAAAGCGGACAAGAAATCGTGGAAGCGGATCGCTTCATTATTGCTTCAGGATCGGAGCCGATCAGTCTGCCGTTCGCCCCTTTTGATGGGGAGTGGGTCATTCACAGCGGGCAAGCCATGTCTCTTCCGTCGATTCCTTCTTCGCTTTTGATTATTGGCGGAGGAGTGATCGGATGCGAGTTTGCCAGTATTTATAGCCGCCTGGGAACGAAAGTCACCATCGTCGAGATGGCCGAGCAGCTTCTGCCGGGGGAAGATGAAGATATCGCTTCTATTTTGCAGGAGCAATTGGAAAAGGACGGAGTGACCATCTATACTTCTACTTCTTTAAAAGATTTGAATGCGGATAAAAAGAAAGCGATCATTGAAAACCAGGAAGGAATTCGTGAACTAAGCGCGGATTATGTTTTAGTCTCCATTGGCAGAAAGCCAAGAACCGCGAATTTAGGGCTGGAGGATATCGGAATCGAATTTTCCAAACGAGGCATCGCAGTTAATGAACAGATGCAGACAAATATTCCTCATATTTATGCTTGCGGCGACGTCATTGGCGGAATTCAGCTCGCTCATGTAGCGTTTCACGAAGGGACCATCGCGGCTCTGCATTCCGGAGGACAAGAGGTGAAAGTAAACTATCGAGCGATTCCTCGCTGTATTTATACATCACCTGAAATTGCCGGAGTCGGACTGACAGAAAAACAAGCAAGAGAGCAATATGGAGATATCCGAGTTGGAGAGTTTCCGTTCACGGCCAATGGCAAAGCGCTCATACTCAACGAGCCGATCGGAAAAGTAAAAGTGATCGTGGAACCGCAATATCACGAAATAGTGGGAGTTTCGATTGTAGGTCCACGTGCGACAGAATTGATAGGACAAGGAACCGTCATGCTGCACGCTGAGATGACGGTGGACATTATGGAGGATTTAGTAGAGGCCCATCCTACTTTGTCTGAAGCCATTCATGAAGCTTTGCTCAGTGCCGTGGGCCATGCGGTGCATGTATAGAGGGATTTCTCAAAACTTGCAAATATATCTGTTTATTCAAGGTTCAGCGAAAATGTCTATGAACTGGAGATCATGTGGTACCGTGCCATGACGAAAATGGAGTTCTCTTATCCTACTATTTGGGGGGAAAGAAAAATGGATAAACCCATTTTTACGGAAGTATTGCAGATTGGCATCGTTGTGGATGATTTGGATGCTTATATGAAAAGGTATCACGATGATTACGGTATAGGGCCTTGGTTAGTCTATGATTTTAACAAAGAGACTGTAAGGAATATGACGATCCGGGGTGAAAAAGTCGATTACTCTATGAAAATCGCATTATGTGATGCGCATAATGTCCAATGGGAGCTCATTGAGCCCACCGATGACCGCAGCGTGTATGCGGAATTTTTGAAACAGCATGGCCCCGGTTTGCACCATGTTGCATTAGGAACGGAAAATCATGATGATGTAGTGAAAACGATGGCGGCAAGGGGAAATGAGGTGATTCAAAGCGGGATCTTCCATAAAATCGGGTACACATACTTAAATACAACGAAAGACCTTGGCTTTATCGCAGAAATTTACCATATACCGGAAGGGTTTGAGCTGCCCGCTCCATTGCGAACTTATCCTCCGCAATCGTAAGGTGGCTTATGACGGTTTTGTCTAAATGGTCATTCTCTGTTTAGAAGAGAACAAGATGAGAAAGTTGCGGTCGGGCTGCCCATTCTCTTATGTTTTGCAGGATGGGCGGCATTTTGAGAACTTCTCAATCAATAAGGAGGGAACAATATTGAGCAGCTCTCCCAAAATCGCGCTTGTCACTGGAGCGGGCCGAGGCATAGGTCGAGCGATTGCTTTACGTCTTGCCCGTGATGGATTCCACGTCGTCATCAACGATATTCATTTGGAAAACGCCCAATCGGTGGTAGATGAAATAAAGAAACTGGGCAGAGAAAGTTTTGCCGTTCAAGCGGATGTAAGCAAAAGAGACGAAGTGTTTCAAATGGTGGACCAAGCGGTCAAACATTTCGGACAACTGGACGTCATGGTTTCCAATGCCGGCATTGCCCAAGTTAAGCCGTTGCTGGAATTAACAGAAGAGGATATGAATAAAATCGTTCAAATCAATGTGTTTGGCGTTCTCTATTGCCTGCAAGCGGCAGCAGAACAAATGAAAAAGCAAAAAAGAGGGAAAATCATTCATGCGGCCAGCATTGCGAGCTATAAAGGATTCAGCCTTCTTGGCGCCTATTCGGCCACAAAATTTGCCGTTCGAGGCTTGACACAAGCCGCGGCCCAGGAATTGGCGCCATTTGGGATCACCGTGAATGCCTACTGTCCCGGAATTGTCGACACTCAAATGTGGGACTTGATTGATGAAAAAATGGCGCATTATATGAATCTTAAAAAAGGAGAAGCTTTTCGGCAGTTTTCGGATGGCATCACCCTTGGACGGCCTGAAACACCGGAGGATGTCGCAAAGTTTGTTTCTTATCTTGCATCGGAGGATTCTGATTATATGACCGGCCAATCCGTCATGATCGATGGGGGTGTGATTTTTTCCTGAATGATTGGAATAAAAGCGTTTTCCGAAAAAGCAGTTCAAAAAGGGGGCATGAAGATGTTGGTTCATGTCTTCTTTCTGCATGGAGATTTTTATATTGAAAGCGCTTAAGTTTTCCTCTATAATAATTGCGAATACTCCGAATAAACAAAAATTTCTCTTCGAAACCTTTCCTTTTTCTGTTTCCTCATGTCGGTCTTTGCCAAAAGTATGGATTCTGTATATGATCAATATTTCCAAATTAAGGAGGATATTATGTTTACAACAACCTGTAACTGGATTACATGGAAGCGTTTTGTAAACGAAGGAGTGCTGGATTCGTCTCGCTTAAACAAAAGAGTCATCGAATCTTGGTATCGTTGCAAGAACAATGACGTCAATCCATATTTGAGTAAAGGCCAACATGTTTTATCCAATGATTTGCTTGCCGCTCAAAAAGAAAAAAACTCCTTGCTCCTCGATATTGCTTTGCCTCATTTGAATCGAATGAAACAAGCTATGAAAGAATTGGAAATGATCGCTTTAATCATTGATCCGGATGGATATGTATTGTCGGTGGCGGGAAATCAAAGAATCCTTCACGATGCGCGCAAAATTAATTTTATGGAAGGCGCCCGCTGGACAGAGAAAGAAGTCGGAACGAATGCGATCGGAACAGCGTTAGAAATTGAAGAAGCGGTGATGATAAACGGCACCGAACATTATTCCGTCGCTTCCCATAATTGGACTTGTTCGGCTGCTCCGATTCGAAACGATGACGGCGCATTAATCGGCATCATCGATGTTTCTTGTCCGGTTGATCGTGCCCATCCTTTTATGTTGGGGATGGTAGCGTCTGTTTCTCATGCGATCGAACGGGAAATCAGCATACGTACTCATAAAAATGAGATCGAACTGGTCCATAGGAGCGTGGATTTCATGGATTCTCATCAACCCGTCATCGTTTGCAACGAGAAAAAAATCGTCGTGGCCGCAAGTAAACCGGTTCGTCAAAAAATACCTCACTGGGCCGGCAAGAAGGTCAATGAAATATTAAAATACGGATTTCGGATTCAAAAAGAAACCCCTGTCTTTTCCAATCAGCATAAAGGCTTCATCGGAACATGCGTTTATTTATCAGAACGAGCTGTCCAAAAATCCGATTCCGTTCCCATTGCTGCTTTTTCCACTCAACCGTTTGTGTTTCAAGGAGAGACTGGTACAAGCAAAGCGTTTCAAAACACATTAGAGGAAGTGAAGCGTGTCGCACCGACGGACGCAAGTGTTTATATATTAGGGGAAACGGGGACCGGAAAAGAATTGGTGGCTCGAGCGATTCATGAAAATAGCCCGCGGAAAAACGGTCCTTTTGTTGCGATCAATTGCGGGGCGATTCCAAGAGAGCTGATGGAAAGTGAACTGTTCGGTTATGTGGAAGGAGCTTTTACAGGAGCAAAGCGCCAAGGATATAAAGGGAAATTCGAGCAAGCCAATAACGGCACGATATTTCTGGATGAGATCGGAGAAATTCCGCCGGCCATGCAAGTGGCGCTCTTACGGGTTTTGCAAGAACGCAAAGTAACCCCCGTTGGAGGAACGAAAGAAATTCCTTTAAATATTCGCATCATTACTGCCACACACCGAGATCTTCTCCAACTGGTCGAAGAAGGATCCTTTCGCAAAGATTTATATTACCGCCTTCATGTGTTTCCGATTCATGTTCCGCCGCTGCGAGAACGAAAAGAAGACATTCCTCACTTAATTCGATACTATTGCGAAAAACACAACTGGAATACCGAATGGCCGGATGAAGTATTGGGGCGAATGATGGACTACCATTGGCCGGGAAACATACGGGAACTGTTCAACGTATTGGAACGATTGCAAATTTTATTCCCATATGGAATAACGGATTCATCCCAAGTTTTGAACCTGTTAGACTCATTCGACATCCATCAGAGATTCACCACTTCACCTTCGAAAGAACCCGACCAAGAAAGAATTGAAGAATCCACTTCCTTGACATTCCGCGAAAAAATTCAAAAAGACTTAATGATCGAAGCGTTACGAAAAACGAAAGGAAACGTATCTTTAGCCGCCAAATTGCTCGACATCCCAAGAAGTACATTTTACAAACGAATTCGGAAATTTGGTTTATAAGTCCTTTATCAAGGAACATGTAAAAAGGTTCCTTTTTTCTTTGGATAAAAAAGCAGAAATAAGGCGAGAAATACCGTCTTACTTAATTTCTAAAAAGCATAGAAAAATAGAGAAGGTGCTCTATTCAAAAGGTAGCTTTTCAAAACGAAAGCAAAGAAAAAAGACTTACTAGCAGTCTAGTATGAAATTCATTCTATGTACCTCGGAAACAACACACGGATTGTTATAAGAGTTTGGCCATATAATATTCGTCAACATACTCCCCATTCACAAGAAGGGAATCCCTCTTTATTCCTTCTTTTTCAAACCCCATTTTGCTGTACAAGGCGATCGCTGCCCGGTTGTTCGTCATCACGGTTAACTCTAAACGGTGAATGTGATGTTCTCTAGCCCACTTTTCTAATGCCAAAAATAATCGGGTGCCGACGCCTTTCCCCCAGTATGATTTCAATATTCCGGCCACAAGATAAACCGAATGTCGATTTCGTCTTGCCCCTCCGCCAATGGCGATCAAGTAGCCGATGAGGTCGCCTTCCGCTTCCGCAACGAATATGGTCGAATTTTCTTCTTCCTCCATCGCCACTATTCGGTTTCGCTGCTGTTCAGGCGTCAGCTTCCTTTCTCCGGCCTCAAAAAGCATAAAATCGGATTCACTTTCCACTTGTAAAATCAAATTCACCAACTTTTCAGCATCATCAAGATCGATTTGTCGAATATGCAACTCATTCTCCCTCCAAACGATGAACTTCAACGAACTGATTTAGCCATTCAGACCTATTCTCCGATAACAATCGCCTATTATCCTACTTTTGGCATTATTAACTTTATCTGTTATAACAGCTTAAATTTTAAATATTACCACAAAAAATGACAATATTACTATAAAAATCTGCAAAATATGATATAATTTTAGCATTGTTAAAACCATTCTGTTTTATGGAAGGTTATGGAATGGACCAGCGAGCAAAAATTGGAACGTTTACATTCCCGTAATAGAGGGATAAATGGACAATTCATCATTTTCTACGTACAAACATAATCGGACCGTCATTCCGTATGTTCATGTCATAAATAATTTCGTTGTACTATATTTGTGCCTTTTCATTAGGTCTTAAAACTCGGTTCATTAGAAATAAAATGATCATAAATCCATGAACGAGTCATTCTGTTGTTGATAGAATCTCCTGAAATGACTGGGACAACCATGAGCTTATGGGTAATGTCTCCTGCACCTTTATCACCGGAGGCACTCGGCCATGCTGTGGGAAGGGACGATAACGGTCCCTAGCCTTAGACGCCCGTCGTCGATGGCATGGTGTGAGGACGGGTTAGATGCCCGGTATGATTGTTCAAAACATAACTGATCACTCAAATAGTTCATGAAAAGTCATTTCTAGGAAGGTGATTTTTCATGAACTATTTAGGATTGTCTATAACAAAAGAAGGCTCGCGGCACAAAAGAGACGCAGAAGTGTGAATCAACGTATTGATACATAATGGGAAAGTAATTGAATTAAAGAATCCGTCTTGACATTTTTGAACTTCATTCTCAGCTGAGGAGCGGATATTAGATGAACGAATAGTAGAAACAAAGTAAAGGGGTGGGAATTTTTGGCGAAATCAGATAGTGCGGCTAGTTTTGATTTAGATCAAAGCCGCCAGAGGGTGATGATCAATAACAGAAAAGGATATTTAATCTCGAAAAGAATCATAGATATATGCGGAGCGATCATAGGTTTAGTCTTCCTTTCTTGGCTATTTCTAATAGTAGCGATTTTGATCAAATTAGAGGATCCTAAAGGACCTGTCATCTTTAAACAAATACGCATCGGCAAAGACGGAAAAGAATTTTATATGTACAAATTTCGATCCATGGTAACAGATGCAGAGGAATTATTAGATTCATTACTTCATTTTAACGAAATATCCGGTGCTATGTTTAAAATGAAAGAAGACCCAAGAGTGACGAAAATCGGAAAGTTTATCAGAAAAACGAGCATTGATGAACTGCCACAACTATGGAATGTATTAAAAGGTGAAATGAGTTTAGTAGGACCAAGACCGCCCCTTCCAAGAGAGGTTAAACAATACTCTAAGTATGATATGCAGCGTTTGCTGGTTATTCCGGGATGCACAGGACTATGGCAAGTGAGCGGGAGAAACGAATTAGGATTTAATGAAATGGTCGAGTTAGATTTGAAATACATTCGTGAGAGATCATTATTGTACGACGTAAGGATAATATTGAAAACCATTAAAATAATGATTAAGCCTAATAGTGCTTATTGAAAAGAGGATGTACACAATGGAAAAAGTTTGTGTTATCGGTTTAGGGTATATTGGTTTACCGACAGCAACCTATTAGCAAATAAAGGGTTTGAAGTTCATGGTGTTGACATTAATAAAAAAGCAGTTGAACTGATAAACAACGGAAAAGTTCATATTTATGAGCCCGATTTAGATAAAATGGTGAAAAATGCAGTTGACAGCGGCATACTAAAATCATCTGTTTTACCCGAAAAAGCAGATGTTTTTATTATTACCGTTCCAACACCTTTAAAAAAAATCATAAGCCTGATTTAACTTATGTTAAACAGGCAACGAAATCAATCGCTCTTTACTTAGAACCTGGGAATATTGTCATTTTAGAATCCACAAGTACTGTTGGAACAACGGAGAAAGTTGCAGAATGGATTTTAGAAGAACGTTCAAGTTTAAGTATTGATGAAAATAGCGAAAACAGAATTTTTGTAGCTCATTGTCCTGAACGTGTTCTCCCGGGGAAAATTTTAAAAGAGTTAATTGAAAATGATCGCATAATTGGTGGTATCGATGAAAAATCAACTAAAAAAACAGTTCAGTTCTATGAGAAATTTGTAGAAGGAAAAATTTTAGAAACAAATGCAAGAACAGCAGAGTTAACAAAATTAACGGAAAATGCATTTCGTGACGTAAATATTGCGTTTGCGAATGAGCTTTCGATGATTTGTGATAAACTAAACATTAATGTATGGGAATTAATAAACTTGGCAAACCATCATCCACGTGTGAACATTTTGCAGCCTGGTCCGGGAGTAGGCGGCCATTGTATAGCAATAGACCCTTGGTTTATTGTAGATTCGGCTCCTGAAACAGCGAAATTAACTCGAACAGCTCGTTTGGTTAATAATTCAAAGCCATATTTTGTGATTGAAAAGATTAAAGAAGCAACGAAAGATCTCCAAAATCCAACGATTGCTTGTTTGGGGTTATCATTTAAAGCAAACATTGATGATTTACGAGAAAGCCCAGCTGTAAAAATTGTAAAAGAATTATCTACTATTTATGATCAAACTATATATGTAGCTGAGCCGCACATAGAGGAGCTTCCAAAAGATTTACTTGAATTAAATGTCAAACTTGCAAAAACAGAGGATGCGATTGGGAAAGCTGATGTTGTCGTGTTATTAGTGGATCATGATTATTTTAAGATTGTCGACAAAGAAACACTGTTAAATAAAATTATTGTTGATACTCGAGGATTGTTTTCTGAAAGTAATAATAAGATTCTAATTAGAAATTATTGAAGTGAAATATAATTAAATTGTAGAAAGCTTAGGTTGATTCATTATGTATTTAAAAAAATATAAATATGGGATATCAAATTTTAAAGTCATTTTTAGTAATATCATAAATAAGGGAATTAAAGCGGGATTTTTTCATTTATTGTTTGCCAATATTCTTTTGCAAATTGCAGGATTTGGCAGTCAAATTTTCTTAACTAGGATTCTTCCAGTAGAGGATATAGGTAGAATTAGAGTACTACAATCTTTTTTGTCAATATTTCTCATGTTAGCGACATTGGGTATTAATACGACTATCCTGAAATTATGTTCTACAGATAATGATGAATCTGAAAAACTAAAAATATTTAAAAATGGTATTGTAATTTCTTTATTTACATCTTTTGGAGTAGTATTAGTAGTTTGGATTTTGTCCTATAATAATCTTTAGTCTAAAGATCAAGTTATAAACCAACAGATGATTCTTTTCATTCTACAAGTACCAATTATGGTTTTTAATAGTATTGCTCTCTCTTACTTGCAGGCTCAGCAAAAAATTAAAGAGATCTCTAATATACAAAGTATTTCTAAAATATTTATCATAGTAATTAGTATTATAAGTGCTCTTATTTATAGTTTAAATGGCTATATTTTAGGTCTTTTAATTGCTACATTTTTATCTGCTTTCATTTATTTACTACCATTAAAGAAGACATTAAAGAAATTAAAATATGTCAAAATTCATGTGAATCATACTAAAGATATTTTAAGATTTAGCAGTTACGCATTTGGTATAGCATTATTATGGCAAATAATCATTTCTTCTGGTCCTATTATTAGTAGTTTTTTTAATGAAGATAATGTTCAGTTAGCGTATTATGGAAATGCACAACTAATTATAAATACTTTGATGATGATTCCTATGACGTTGAATCAAATAATGATTCCGCGTCTTTCACGACAAGAGAAAGACATGTTTATATTAAGAAAAACATTTGAAAATTATCAAAAAAGAATGATTGTACTTATCACAATGGTCACGATTGCTTCTTATATTACTGTTCCTTACTTAATTCCTATAGTTTTTGGTCAGAGTTACAATGGAGCAATAGGATATTTTAAAATTCTACTTATAGGTTTTCTTTGTTGGGGAATTTATTCGGCTAAGAATAATTTTCTTTTTAGTATAGGTAAGGTGAAATATGTATTTTACGCTAATTTATTAGCATGTGTTATTAATTTTTTTCTAAATATAATATTAATAAATCAATATGGAGTACCTGGAATTGGATATAGCAGTTGCGTAACATTTTTTTTATCTATCCTAATTAATAATTATTATTTTAAAAAGTTTATATGATAAATTCACAGGGTAGGTGTAAACTTGGGTATTATAATAGTTTTTCTTGGTTTATATTTCTTATGGAGAAATGAGAAGTTAAATTTATTTATACTTTATTTGAGTAGCAATTTAATAGTGCCATCTAATCAGTACATTGAAAGTATTTTGGGCATTACTAAATTTGGTATAGATATTAGGGATCTATTAATTGTTATGTTGCTGATGTTAATAATTCCCAAAAAATATACTATTAAGGTAAAGCTATCATTTAATTATGTACTCGTAGTAATATCAATAATAATTATTTATTATTTAATAGGGTATGCTAATGAAAATGAATTTTTGTTTTCAGATGTTAAAACTTATATAAAATTAGTAATTCTATACATTGTTATTAATCAAGTAATCAAAGACAAGGAAGACATAAAAAAAGTAATAAAAAGTCTAATATTTTCTGGGCTATTGTATTCATTTGTAGTAATTTACATTTATATATTTCAGCAGGATAGTTTACCAACTATATATGGGAGTTTATTATACTCTTGGTGGGGGAATAGGATTTATTTTACTAATAACTCTTTTCTAATTATAAGTATTTTTCTGGCTTCTTATTTAATGTTTAAAGGAGAAAATATATTTTACCATATTTTAGTAATTATCAGTGGTTTGACTGCAATTTTGATGTCACAAACAAAAACTTTGATAATAGTAATATTAATTAATTATATATTGATGCTTATAATTTCTTTTATTATTCAAATTAGGAAATCACAAGTAAAAATAAAATTGCTATTTTTATCTCCTTTCATGTTTATACTAATATCATTAATAATTATAGGAATATATTTTCAAGTAAAAGATAATACAAATGGAATATTATTTAATGTAATTGAACGGTTTTCTGATGGAAATAAGTCTTTATCCGTAAGAGAAATTACTAATATCTATTATTTTTCTTCTATTTTAAATAATCCTCTAGGTCAAGGTTTAGGTAAAGAGTTAATTTTATTCAATGCTAATGGTTCTATTGCAACGACCGGTCCACTTATAGATAATGCTTTTATTACTGTAGGTGTAAAAGCTGGGGTTGTAGGAATACTTTTATTATTGATATTAGTATGTAAGATGGAATTGAATATATTAAAAACTTATTTGATTAGTGGGCAAACAATTGATTTATTGTTGTTATTTATACACATCACATTTTTAATTATTATTGCTGTGATGAATGCTCAGATTTTTTATTCAACAAGTATATCGTTATTATATATAACTATTTATGTGTTAATTAATAGGCGTAAACAATTGTATTTAGCAAAGATAAATCAAAATACAATGAATCATGAATAAGAATGAAACTAGTGATTTTCCGTTAGCTCTTTAATCAATTGGGACAATCGATAATGTTGTTTTTTTATAACAATAGTGACCAAATATTTGGAAGTAAAAATAAGACATTTCTTTTCTTAATATATGGTCATAGGTAGGGCTTTACATGGGGGAGTACGTGGTAGGTCAGATATCTCTGCGAACTCCTTGTGATTGCGGTTTCTTCAGGGAATCCGTGCACACAGAGGCTCCTCCATACCAAGTCTACGAGGGATAAAAAATTATAAGGATATAAGAAATTTATTAATTTTTATGGGATATAGGGTGCTAAATTTTTGTTGCACTTTTTTTTATTTGCGGCAAACAGCTTATCAAGCTGTGATGAAATTAAATGATGAATTACATGAGGTTTTATAACGAATGGAGGATTCATTCGAGTATTCTCGATCTTCCACCGTATGACCTTTTACAAAAGAGCGAAAACGGAAGCGTTCATGATGGATGAAAGAAATTCCAGGTATAAGGCAAGTGGATTTGATCTTTCTTGCCAAGAAAAAACGAGAAATTTAAGAATAACTTAAAATAAGTAAGATGTATCTATATAAATCCAGTTTGAAATTCCGACAAGTTTAATCACCTACATCCAAGTCTATACTGCTCTTAAATGAGTAAATAAAGGAGCAGAGGAAAGATGAAGAAAAAAGGATTACAAATTACGAATGATCATAGTTGGATATCGAACGTCTTCAAGAACAGGAGTGCAACATAAGGCGAACATGGCAAAACGGATTGCAGTCATACGATCTGATTATGCAAGGCTATTTGGGTATTCAAGTCGCTAGACTCTTGTCTCCATCGTGAAACAGTTTCGATTTATGTTAAAAAGTTTAATCAGGGTGGTATAGAAGTTTTGTTAGAACGGCATTATGCTCCTGGTAGAAAGTCGTATCTGTCTCCAGAAGAAGAACATGAATTAAAAAAGATGCTGAAAGAAAGCACTCCTGCCGATGAAGGATACGGCATTGAAACATGCTGGAATACACGGATTATTCAACAGTCTTGGAAGAGAATTTTTCTGTTACCATGCCCGTGGCGGAATTTGTGATATGCTCCATCGATGAGAATTTCGTTATACACGCCCTACAGTATACCCTCAAACGGGCCAATCCTCAAAAACAAAAAGAACTATAACAGGAGATGGAACTCATAAAAAAGTCCGACAACAGGTCATAATCTATGAAGATGAAAGTCATATTCGGTATTAACCAAGTTCTTCGGACCACATGTAAAGGGCGTCAAAAACAAATCCCAGCGTATGGAGATCACGCAACCGTTAACTTATTAGGCGGTGTAAATATCGAAACGGGCTTTGTATGGAAACGAATCAATGCATAGCTTCAATTCTGCAATACACATTGGACCAGTATCCGGACAAACATGTCGTGATGGTCTTGGATAACGCAAAAATTCATCGTGCTAAAGTTCTTCAGACTTTTTACATGAGCACGAAGAACGGTTGACTTTGATATTCTTATCCCCGTATTCGCCGAATTTAAATTTGGTCGAACGGATTTGGGGCTGGCTGAAAGAAAGCGTGATTGCCAATCGGTTTCATTCCAATCGAAAAGAGTTGCGAAAATCGATTGGTTCGTTCTTAGAGCACCTCGCTCAATTTTCAGAAAAAATTGCTTCAACGCATTGGGCAGATAGTTATGTTGGAAATTAATCTGAATCTATATAGGGAAGCTGAATAGTTAAAAAATACTAAGTGTGGTGATATAAAATTGGGTAGAGTTCTTTATGTAATATTGAGTAATATTGATAATAACAACTCTGGTCCATCAGTCAGATCGTTGTCAATTTTGAATGCTTTTAAACGTATAAATGGAAATGAATTAGATGTAATAAAGGGGAAAAATTCAAGAGAACGGTATGAACAATTAAAGAGATTAATAAAAAAGGGGCAAATATATGATTTTTGTTATATAGAATCTAGAGTTGGAGTTACTAGATATCTCGATACTAAATTATTGCTTGCTTTGAAACAAAAATTAAAGATTAATAAAATAGGAATATATTATAGAGATATGTATTGGAACTATAATATTTTTTTTAGTGAAAATAAATTAAGAAATATGCTAATACCTATTGCTAATAAATTATATTTAAAATTTTTAGCCTCAATATGTGATGTGTTTTTTGTTCAAAGTGAAAGTTTTAAGAGAGCTTTACGTAATTTTTTGCCTACAACTACTCAAATTGAATTGCTTCCTCCTGGATGTGAGAATATTAAAGTATCTCATTCAGAGGCACCGGAAACAATGGAAGCTATTTATGTAGGTGAAATTGACCCGATTTTTAGTGGAGTAGATCTTTTAATTGAAACTTTTAAAATTATAAATCAGAGACAAAAGCTGTGTCTTAATTTGGTCTGCAGGGAAAATGAATACAAAATTAATCTTGATCTCCAAAAAGCAAATAATATGTATGATTGGCTAAAAATATCTCATCATACTAAAAGTAATATAGGGGAAGTTTATAACAGAGCGGATGTTGCAATTATTCCTAGGAGTGGAAATGAATACACGAAGCTTTGTTTACCAGTTAAATTGTTTGAGTATATTTCTTATGAAAGGCCAGTTATTGCGGTAAATCATGGAGAAGTTTCACAATTCATTTCTAAAACAGGAATTGGTGTTGTGACAAATGATAACCCTGTAGATTTTGCTAACAGTATATTAAATATTATTAATAGCAAAAAAAAATATATGGAGGTAGTAACAAATATAAAAAAATTAAAACAAAAATCAACTTGGGAACAAAGAGTAATTGATATCAAAAAAATATTATCTTGAATTGAATATTATATAAATATTAAGCAGGGGAATTAATTTATGAAAATATTATTAATTAATAAGTTTTTTTATATAAAAGGTGGTAGTGAAACCTATTTTTTTGGTTTGAAGAAAATGTTACAGGATAATGGTCATGAAGTTATAGAATTTAGCATGAAAGATGAAAAAAATTTTAAATCAGATTATGAGAAATATTTTGTAGAGAATATTAATTATGAAGATAGTAGCAAGGTAAGAAAAATAAAAAATGCGCTAAAACTAATTTACTCTCGTGAAGCGTATAAAAAATTGTGTAGGCTAATTGAGGATACAAAACCTGATATTGCACACGTGAATTTAATATATCACCAATTAACCCCCTCAGTCTTTCATGCTCTAAAAAAATATAATATTCCTATTGTTTTTACCGCTCATGATTATAAAGCTATTTGTCCTAATTATAAATTGTTTAGTAATAATCAAATTTGTACTAAATGTATAAAGGGAGCATTTTATAATTGTGCAATAAATAAATGTCAAAAAAACTCTGTCTTGTTTAGTACTTTGCTAACAATTGAAGCTTATTATCATAAATTAATAAGATCTTATGACTTAGCTGATTGTATTATTTGTCCAAGTAATTTTATGTTTGAGCAGTTAGCTGCAGGAGGCTTTGATAAAAAAAAATTAATATATTTACCAAATTTTATAACTAATGATTTTCAATCGGAAATTAATATAGAAACAAAATTATTAGAGGCAGATAATAATACAATTTTATACTATGGACGTTTGTCTCGTGAAAAGGGGATTGATCTACTATTAGACGTTAAAAAAGTTATAAACCGAGCATTTATTCTCAAGATTATTGGAGTAGGTCCTGAAGAAGCAAGGCTAAAGCAAAGAGTTGAAAGAGAAAATATTAAAAATGTTAGATTTTTAGGGTTTAAAAAAGGTATGGAACTTGCACATGAGATAAGATCTAGTAAAGCAACGGTTATTCCATCGGTTTGGCATGAAGTATTTGGATTAACTATTATTGAATCGTATAGTACTGGTACACCAGTTATTGGAAGCAACCTTGGAGGAATTCCGGAAAATATAAAAGAAAATCAAACGGGTGTTATCTTTGAATATGACAATATAGAAAGTCTTAAAAATTCTATAAGCAAAATGCTCAGTATAGATGTTAAGTCTCAAGACTATTTAAATATGGTGAGAAATTGTTTATCATTTAAAGAGAAATTTTCACAGAAAAATTATTATGAAAAATTAGTTAACATATATGAGCAGTTGGTACAAAATAACAGAGAGAGTTGATTTTGTTATGAGAAATATTTTTATTATTGGCTCAAAGGGTATTCCTGCTAAGTACGGTGGCTTTGAAACATTTGTAGAATATTTGACGAAAAGGAAGGTAAGTGAGGATATCACTTACCATGTTTCATGTTTAGGGGAAAATAATGACGAGTTTTATTACAACAATGCAAGATGTTTTCATGTGAAAGTCCCTAATGTGGGGAGTGCGAAAGCTGTTTTATATGACTTAATGAGTTTACGAGAATGTATCCGATATATAAAAGAAAACAATCTAGATAACAGTATCGTTTACATATTAGCTTGCCGAATTGGTCCATTTTTTTCTTTTTATAAGAAAAAGCTGGAGAAAATGGGCGTTACAGTGATTGTGAATCCAGATGGTCATGAATGGAAGAGAAGCAAGTGGAACTACTGGATAAAACGTTATTGGAAATTTTCAGAGCGTTTAATGGTAAAACATGCAGACTTATTAGTATGTGATTCACGGGGGATTGAGTCGTATATTCAAAAAGAATATAGTCAATATCACCCTAAAACTACATTTATTGCTTATGGAGCGGATGTGAAAGAATCTTTACTTGAGGACAATGATCCGAAACTGGTTGAATGGTATCGTCAACATCAAGTAAAGCCGTTTGAGTATTATTTAATTGTTGGACGTTTTGTTCCTGAAAACAATTATGAATTAATGATTCGAGAGTTTATGGCATCCCATTCTAAAAAAGATTTAGTGATTATTTCAAATGTTGAACAAAACGCTTTCTATCAAAAATTGCTTGAGAGAACTAAATTTGACCGCGATCCTCGCATTAAATTTGTTGGGACTGTATATGACCAAGAGCTTTTAAAGAAAATTCGTGAGCAAGCTTATGGATATTTACATGGCCATGAAGTTGGCGGAACGAATCCTTCTCTTTTGGAAGCGTTAGCGTCAACCAAAATTAATTTGTTATTGGATGTTGTATTTAATAAAGAAGTTGGTGCTGATGGAGCAATATATTTTACAAAAGAAAAAGGTTCGCTAAGTCGGTTAATTAATAAGACAGATCAATTCGACAAAGAACAAATTGAATTATTAGGGATAAAAGCAAAAAATCGTATTATTAGCGAGTATTCATGGGAGAGAATTGTTAGCGACTATGAACAATTATTCCTAAATAGCTAATGAAGGGGGAGGAATAGTGAAAGGAATTGTTTTAGCAGGCGGAAGCGGTACCCGCCTCTATCCTTTAACGAAAGCAGTGTCGAAACAATTATTACCGGTGTATGATAAACCAATGATTTACTATCCCTTATCCGTGCTTATGTTAGCGGGGATAAGGGATATTTTAATTATCTCTACTCCAAGTGATACTCCTCGTTTTCAAGAATTGCTGGGAGATGGTTCGAATTTAGGCATTTCTCTATCTTATGCGGTTCAGCCGTCGCCAGGTGGTCTTGCAGAGGCTTTTATTATTGGGGAAGATTTTATTGGCGATGATCATGTGGCGCTTATTTTAGGGGACAATATTTTCTATGGTCATGGTTTAACTCGGTTGTTGCAAAACGCCGTTGAGCGGAAGACGGGAGCGACCATTTTCGGCTATTATGTTAAAGATCCAGAACGTTTTGGCGTTGTGGAATTCGATGAAAATGGAAGTGTCATTTCGATCGAAGAAAAACCGAAGAATCCTAAGTCCAATTATGCCGTGACGGGATTGTATTTTTATGACAATCGTGTCGTTGAAATCGCCAAAAATATTATGCCATCTGCTCGCGGGGAACTAGAAATCACAGATGTGAATAAAACGTATTTAGAGCTTGGTGAATTGCACGTAGAAATATTAGGGCGTGGTTTTTCTTGGTTAGATTCTGGTACTCATGAATCATTAATTGATGCTTCCCAATTTATCGAAACCATAGAGAAACGTCAAAGCTTAAAGGTGGCATGCCTTGAGGAAATTGCGTATGTGAAAGGATATATTACGAGAGAACAATTATTAAAGTTAGCTGAACCGTTAAAGAAAAATCAGTATGGCCAATATTTAATAGAAATCGCTAATCAGAAAAAGAAACCAATTTATTTATAAAAAGGGTGAGGTATTCGTTATGAAAACGATGGAGACTTCATTACCCGGTGTGTTGCTTATTGAACCAAAAGTGTTCGGCGACCACCGGGGTTTTTTTATGGAGAGCTATAATAAGAAGCTTTTCTCAGAATATGGACTTGATTTCGACTTTATTCAAGATAATCATTCGTTGTCGCAACAGGCTGGGACGATTCGTGGGCTTCATTATCAGTTAAATCCGAAGGCGCAAACGAAATTAGTTCGTGTTACCCATGGAGCGATTTACGATGTGATTGTAGATATTCGCAAAGGTTCACCGACATATGGCAAATGGCAAGGTTTTATTTTGAGCGCGGATAATAAAAGACAATTGCTTGTACCGAAGGGATTTGCCCATGGGTTTTGTACACTGGTGGAAAATACAGAAGTGCAATACAAGGTGGATGAATATTATTCTCCGGAACATGATCGCGGCATCCTTTGGAATGACCCGGCTCTAGGAATTGATTGGCCGACGACGGACCCAATTCTGTCTGAAAAAGACACCAAACATCCGCTATTGAAAGACGCTGAAATCAACTTTGAATGGGAGAGACAGTCATGAATCTATTAGTTACAGGTGGAGCAGGTTTTATTGGCAGCAACTTTGTTCGTTACATACTTGAGAAATATCCAAATTATAAAGTCGTGAATTATGATTTGCTTACTTATGCCGGAAATCTTGAAAACTTAAAAGAGGTTGAGAATCATCCTAACTATATATTTGTGAAAGGAAGTATCAATAATCGCGAGTTAGTCGATTATCTTGTGAAAACTCATAAGATAGATGTGATAGTCAACTTTGCGGCTGAATCTCATGTTGATCGTAGCATTACAGACCCGAGTATTTTTTTGAAAACAAATGTGCTGGGAACTCAAGCGTTATTAGATGTAGCAAAAGCCAATAACATAAAGAAATATATTCAAATTTCAACGGATGAAGTGTACGGGACGCTTGGAGAAACAGGATATTTTACGGAGGAAACACCGCTGGCTCCCAATAGCCCTTATTCAGCAAGTAAGGCAAGTGCAGATTTAATGGTGCGAGCCTATCATGAAACTTATGGTCTGAACGTCAACATTACAAGATGTTCCAATAACTATGGACCGTATCACTTCCCGGAAAAGCTCATTCCTTTAATGATCACCAATGCGTTGGAAGGGAAAGAACTTCCGATTTACGGGGATGGGAAAAATATTCGCGATTGGCTGCATGTAAAAGATCATTGTGCAGCAATTGATTTAGTCATTCATAAAGGGAAGCCTGGTGAAGTTTACAATATCGGTGGACACAATGAACGTACTAATAATGAAATCGTCCATTTCATTGTGGAGAAACTTGGAGTTTCTAAAGATTTAATTAAATATGTTAGCGACCGTCCGGGGCATGACCGTCGTTATGCAATCGACCCAACAAAAATTATGAACGAGCTTGGTTGGAAGCCGCAATATACATTTGAAACAGGAATTGTTGAGACGATCCAATGGTATATCGACCATCAAGATTGGTGGAAAAACATTAAATCAGGTGAATATATGGACTACTATCAAAAACAGTATGGTGACAGATCATGAAAGTAGTGGTAACGGGTGCAAAAGGGCAGCTTGGTACAGATTTAGTCGATTTGTTGTCAGATAAAGGTCATAAAGTTTACGGATACGGACGAGAGGAACTAGATATCACGAATTTCGATCAGGTACACCAGGTCATAAGCAATGTAACACCGGATGTAGTCATTCATGCCGCTGCGTATACAAAAGTGGATTTAGCAGAATCAGAACAGGATCAAGCCTTTTTAGTAAATGCTTATGGGACAAGAAATGTCGCTGTTGCATCTGAAGCAGTAGGAGCAAAGCTTGTCTATGTCAGTACGGATTATGTCTTTGATGGAACAGCTACTACACCTTACAATGAATTTTCACCAACAAACCCAATGAGTGTATACGGAAAAAGCAAGCTAGCAGGGGAGCAATTTGTTCGTGATTTGCACTCTAAATTTTTTATTGTTCGCACTTCTTGGGTGTTTGGAAAGCATGGAAATAACTTTGTCAAAACCATGTTGAAATTGGCACAGGAACGGGATGAGTTAAAAGTAGTGGATGATCAAGTCGGCAGCCCGACGTATACAGTCGATTTAGCCCGTTGTATTTTAGATTTGATTCAAACTGAAAAATACGGCATTTATCATGTATCCAACTCAGGACACTGCTCTTGGTATGAGTTCGCAAAAGCCATTTTTGAAGAAGCTGGAATCGAAGTGAAAGTCAATCCTTGTACGACCAAAGATTTCCCAAGACCAGCGCCAAGACCAGCATATTCGGTGTTGGAACATATGGCTCTGAGATTGAATGGATTTACAGAAATGCCGAATTGGAGAGATTCGCTAAAACGTTATTTTGAAAACTGACTCTATTATCTATAGTGAAAATAGAATTTTAAGGAAAATGCAAAAAAATTTGGTCCTTCTTTCATCTTACAAACTTTGATATTTAAAGAATTAGAGATTTTATTTATTGCTTTAACTATAACGAGAAAATTAGATTAGATATGGGTTGACTGCGATAGTGGTCAACCTTTTTCAGTTCTTAAAGGTTTTTTATTTAAAGTAAGATTTCTGAATAATATTTATATTTTATAAGTTATAAAAAGTGGTTTTGGTGGGAGCTCTTGCTTCTATGGTGTGGTATCCTTATTGATTTAATCCTTATGTTCACAGTTGAAAGTACGGTAAAAGTAATAAATTATATTTGTTTTAAGATCTAATGCCTCAAGGTAGCCATCACAATGGGATGATCCTTACACATTTCTCCGTTTTTTTACATTCTTGCTTTTCTCATATGGAAAGCAATTTATTCTTTCATCTTTCCTCTTGAATTAGTGTATGAAGCTTTACAGATTTGTATGTCGTTACAGATGAATGGCATCCATAATCATTTTGGTCCGGGTGAACAGCTTTATTTAAACGAGCGTGTAGTCTGTAAATATCTCTCTTTTTTGATGAAATATTCTTTCTAATGAAAATTTTATTTAGTTGGAGTTTCTTCTAGATACTAAATTTTGTTTCAAATGTTCCTAACTATTTTGACGAAACAATGAAATAATTAAGCGAAAATAATAACTTATTAGACGAAAGGAGAAATTTTATGAATATTAATCCACTCTCGCTTTTAAATGATCAGCATGCATTGTTTTTTACGCTTTTCGCAGTAAAACAAGATACAGAATATGAATATCGAAATCTATTTACTGTTATTCGTAATCGAATAGATATTCCTTGTTCTAACTGGCGACGCATGTCTCACAAAAGAGGGGTTGTTTGTTTTAACGCTTGTTTGCCTAGAGAAAAAGGTGAAAAAGTAATTGAGCAAATAACAAAAAATCAGTCTTTTGTAATAAAAGAAGGTGGAAATGATCATATTTTACATTTCGGAAAATTAATGCACAGACAACCGGTATTTATACCGAATAAATTTCAAAGTTCAATTGACAATGGTTGGTGGCCTGGTACGTTACAGCACGGTTTTTGGTTAAATCAATGGTATGAGATAAATACTACTTACACTTCATATTATACAGCTCCTACTAAAAAATTAATTCGAAGGGTAACGGGATTCGACCTAGATGCTTTGCCAGATTTATGGAATACTATTTTGCATATTACTTCATTTGAAGAGGAATATTCTCCAAGATTGAGTTTTAATTCAGATACAAAAAAAGTATCTTTTCTATTGCATGGTGATGTACCCGAAAAAGACCATCGAGTGATGATTCATTTATGGGAGACAGATGAAACGTTTTATGGCGAGTTACTAGATTTGCCTGCGGGAACAGAGTATACACACATTAACGCTCCTTTTTCTCCTAAAAAACTTGGCTATACATTATACAGAAAAGAGCAGGAAAAATGGATGATGATTGCTTCAGAGGATCGTGTACTCATTAAAGAAATTCATATGAACATGGGGATTATTCAGGGCAAATTAGAGGTGAAAAAAGGGGGTGATGAGGATACTACTGAAACACATGATATTGTATCTTATTCACCAATAACGGCTAGAAAAAACGAAAAAGACAATCCATGGGTCATCGCTGAAGAAGAAAGAAAACGGAAAAATGAAGCATTTGAACTTTATCGACTTGGTAGTATTTTTATAAGGAACAAAGGAAACGAATCAAGAAATGAGATTAACAGCATAATTGAATATATATATGACAACGCTTATCAATTTATTTATATTTGGGATCCTTATATTAAAGAGTCTGTGCTTCCAGATTTAATAGTAAAAGCATTGAGTATGCCTTCAATCAATATTCGATTACTGATGAGCGAACACGGTGAGGGTCAAATAAATAATCCAAAGAACATTCGAATTGATGATATTCAATATTTTCCAAGATGCCGGGAGATTTATCAATACTTGCAACAACATAATGATAAAACGTTAAGAAATTTAAAAATTAGAAATTGGTTTCGCAAAAGTGCTCAGGCTTTTCACGACAGGTTTATTTTAACTGAAAAAGGGGTATGGCACCTAGGCAGTTCACTTGCTGATATTGGTAATTATCATTCCACCATATATCGCCTTCCTGGGCAGCTGGCTGCACAGGTAAAACAGGAGTTTGAGAAGGCATGGGAAGGTGATTTTGGTGAGTTAAAACCGAGCGGATTTTCGTTATTTCCCGAACTTAAGTGTGTCTCAAACGAAAAGGGGTGTGACGATTGATGAGCGAGTTATATAACAATATGATTCATTTAATTTTAAAAATTATAGATGAGGAATATATCAAATACTCAGAAAGATTTTTTGATGATTTGGAACACGTTAAATACGAAGTTGGAAATTGGATCGAAAATCAAATTAAGAAAGAAAAAGAAAATCAGCCAGAAATAAAAAGGTATCTTCAACTCATTCCATACGTCAATGAACAACTCCTTAGAGCCGACCTTAATTTTGAAGAGGGAATGAGGATTTTTCAAAATATCATTCGCGAGGGTAATTGGCTGCTTGAAGGAAAATATGGTTTATTTATGAGCAGGCGGCTTTCAAACCTTTTGCAAATTTTTTATGATTTTTATCCTGAGCGTTATATTACGCTTTGCAATCAAGAAAAAAATGCGTTTTGGTTATTCCCGATTCTTGATGAGGTAAGAAAGGAAAATCCATCTAATTCACCTTTTTTACATATAGGTAAATTAAATCCTTCTCTTAAAGGTATATGTGCAGGTTTTGTTTGGAATCATTTTATTCAGAATAACAAAGACAACACTGTTTTCTGTTTAAATAATGTTAAAATAGCCCTTTCTAGAAATGAACTTTGGATTTTTCTTGGAAAAGTAATAGAAAATTTGCTTCTCAAGGTTTTTCCTTCAATGTCGTTTGTCAGAAATAATCGTGATATAAAAATGAAAAAAGAAATATTGTACCAAATTATTAGTTGGATTATCGAAGAACTTGGAAAAGAAAAATGGGGTCGTGAGGAAATTCAAAGCTACTTTTTGCAATCCTTATCGGGTACGGTAAACAGAGAAAGTTGGCTTGGTGCGCTTTTAATTGCAAATAAATTAGAAGAAATTGGGCAAGATCAAATGAAGGAAAATGCACTTCTATTGCGTGAGGAAGTTATTGAACAATATCCACATCTCTGGGATAAAGGTCATTCAAAACAATATTTTTTTTCAGGGGAACAAACACTTGTTTTAGTAGATGAACTAGTAAATGCGTTTTATAAAATATTTCAAGAAACTAGTGTGTCGAACTTGGAGAAAATTGAAAAAGTTAGTTCTCCTCAGAAATTATGGTATTTACGGGATGTTCATCAATATTCTGATTATCTAGCAGAAAGGAAACTGACAACAGTCCACTACTTGCTCTGCGTAAAATTGGCACTGAAGATAAAGAGAAAAGATAGGAATGGTAGTTGGAAACAACTAGAAAATAATATATTGCAACTGTGCAAGCAGTTTGATGCATCCCCTACCGATGGAAGCGAAGAGTTAATTTTTCATGAACTCATTGCTGATTTTGGAGAGTTATGGCAGGAATGTCAAGGGGAGAAACAAATCATTGCACGATTAATTCAAAATTTACCGGATGCTGAATCTGCAGTATTTTTGTTTAAACACTTATCATTGGAAAACAAAGATCAATTTCGCTCTCTCTTGCGGAATAAAATTGTGAAATATTTTGAAGAGCTAAGAGATAAAAGAAAAATGTCTCTTGCAAAGGTGTTGTATTCGATTCAAGAATGGAAGCTATGTATTTGGGTACTTGACCGATTAAATTGCAAGAACAATCACAATGAACTTTCTCTCTATTATCAGCTTTATGTATCTTCTGCTCTTTTATTAATACCAACTTTAAAAGAGGAGCAACGAATTCGTTTATTGCAAAAAGCTCTTTCTGTTCTTGATCGATATCGTACTCAATTTCCATATGTTTATGAGGAGTTATATTTTGTAATGCGAGGTTATGTAGTCGGATTGCTTTTTGACCTTGGCCAGATTGATGAAGCTGTTTTTTGTCATGAATATTATGCAATTAAACAGATAAGAGCAGAAAAGAGAAAAGAATCTCTATCCAAAGTTAAAGCGGAAATGTTTATTCGTGCAGTTGATATGACAGATAAAGAAGAGGATATAGAAGAATTGGAAAAGTATCTTAGTGAAATTGAAAATAGTGAAGAGATGAAAGATATGCATATTTTAATGAAGGCATGGGTTTATGGAAAACGTCGGAATGAAAAAATGAAAAGAGATTGCCTTGAAAAATTGACTCAATTTAAGGAACAGCTTGTGAAAAACAAAGAGGTAATACCGAAACCATTGCATCGACTGTTAAGAGAAGCTTATGGCGCAAATTAGTCAATGGATTATAGATAGCTGCCTGTCATCCCCTTCATTTATGTCGAAAAAATTTTATAAAATATTGTAAAAATTTGTTTTATAATAAAATTACCACCAAGAAATGGCAGGTTGCTCTTACACTTTTTATACGAAGGGAGGGAGATTTTTCATGTCATTTTCTAGTATGGCTTCAGCGAAGTTTCTAATTAAGAAAAATGTATCGGAACAATATTATTTTGTTTTGAAAGCTCCAAACGGAGAAACAATAGCAACGAGTGAATTCTATACTACAAAGCAAGCATGTAAACTTGGAATCGAAGCTGTGAGAAAATATGCTCCAATCGCTCAAGAGGAAGATTTGACGTGATGGTCCCGAGGTCTGTCAGTTGCCAAGATTGTCGAAAAATAAGTAGAAACAGAGAGTACGAGTGACTCTCTGTTTCTACTATATTCCTTCTAAGACTAATAAGAAAGGATCAAATGAAACTTTACATAATATACGTAATAATTTGTCCTAATTTCTTGAATTCGAATGTATCTTGTAAAAGTAGGGAGTTTAATAAATGGGATATAAATATCGATATGTTATTAAATCTATAAATGATTATCTAAACATTATTAAACAGATCCAAACTAATGAAAAAAGCTATACTAGTCAATTATGGTTTAGAGGACAAAGTAGGTCAGAATATCGTTTGAATCCAAAAGGGTTAAGAAATACGGTACCTGCGATGAACTCTTACGGTTATAAAATAGATAGACCAAGTACTGGATATGGAGATTATCATATTGGTCCGAACATTGAAAGAATGTTGAGTAAATTTAAGCAAAAAGCAATACCATTTTTAAATTATATGCCCAGAAATGAATTCGAATGGATGTTTATTGCACAACATTATGGTTTACCTACGAGACTTTTGGATTGGACAGATAACCCATTAGTAGCACTTTATTTCGCAATATATGAAGCAATACCTTCGGATATTGAAACAAATATGGAAGATGATATTCAAACGTTTTTAAATAATAATGAATATATTAATGGAGGAGCAGCTGTTCATGTGATGAACCCATCAAGTTTTAATAATCTTAGTTGTGATATAAATGAACCGATTGACATTTCTGCTCAATTTGAAAGATGGAAAATGTACGTAAATCCAACTTTACATGGAGTCGATGCATTCCTTCCAATAGCTATTTTGGGAAATCATATTGACCAACGTATTAGAGCCCAATCTGGACACTTTACATTACACGGAAGTAATATCTGGCCGCTAGATTACTACATAGTCTTTGAAGATGTAATACATAAAATATTTATTCCATACGATGTTATTGACTCTTTGCTCGAAGAACTTAAGCTCTTAGGAATTACTCATTCATTCATTTATCCAGAAATATCAAGTATTGTAAAAGATATTACGGAAGATGAATATCTGAGATTTTGGCGTGGTTATCAATCAGGTGAAATTTCATTAGGTATTGATGAATAAACATGGGTGCGAATCCGGAAAAAAGGGTAGAGAATTATATGTCCATTTGAAATGTGATGTTCCTTTCTCGCTAAAGAGGGGGCAGTCAAATCCATCTTTACAAACAACAACATTAACTGTTGCTGTTTGGGTTTTTAGATGCTTAATTACCACCCGGATTTTGTCGAGATTTGTAGAGTGAGAAATTGATCAATGCCTGTTCGTAATTATCGAAAAATTGTGTTAATGTGTTAAAATAAGAGGTGGAAAAGAAAGGGAGAATATGGCTAAAAGGCTGTCCGCTCTTTCTTGTGCTTAGGAATGAAAGCAAAAACAACACCATAGGTTCTTTAGGTCTACAAATAAGCTTGAACACTTGTTTACCAATTTTACTCCCAACAGCTATGATAAATGTGATTGAAGGATGGATAAGTGGAAATGTACATGGGAATTTATCAACTCTTGAAACAAGGGATTTAGTAAAGCGTCCGTTGCTAAAAACTGAAAGAGATCTAGAACGACATTATATAATTATTTAAGCATACGAACCTAATTCAAATTCGCCTCCCTTTTGCGGAACAACCCTTGTTCAACGAATTGGTATAACTGATAAGTTTTCGTTTTATTTTATTTATCTTTAGTTGCCCGCCAATTATTTTGATTACAGAGGAGAAAAAGATGAACCAAGCTGCACAAAGATGATGTATAAAATTTTGTGTCAAGCATTTAGTTAGACCAAAAGAAAAAGGTA
>ERZ1673759.20-NODE-20-length-39116-cov-29.322982_pt1 | contig 39116 bp, 36 predicted proteins | sample MGYA00580179_ERZ1673759 | MGnify/ENA primary metagenome ERZ1673759 (study PRJEB41219, sample SAMN04549624) | soil metagenome | isolation source: soil | place: USA: Oklahoma, Great Salt Plains NWR | collected 2008-10-09 ... | reverse complement strand
CATCAAAATTACAACAAAATCAAAGTCGATTTCAATTCATCACGGATTCAGGTATAGTAATCATTTTTTTTCTTAGACGGTGTTCCACCACCAACTACTTCACCAATATCTTTTATTGTTCCAACTTCCCAACCCTTAGGTATCATCCCCAACTCACTTTCAACCATTTCGCCGCCACTTGATTTGTAAGGCTTGCCATTTTCATTTGGAAATTCAAAATCTACAAACCAATGTTTAAACAATGCTTGTGCCATTTCTTCAAGCTTTTCGTTGATTTGATTGTTCGTTTCAATTTTTTCGTCTAAAGTTGAGAGGATACGGGCTATGGCTTTTTGTTCGTTTATATTTGGTAAAGGAAGTTTCAGATTCACTAAATCTCTTTGATATAAATGAGGTATAACAGAACCTTCTATTCTTGAATGAATTAAACTTCTAAAAAAGTGACTTCTAAAATAATAAAATAGGTAGTTTACATCAATACTTGGATCTTCTACTCTAATTAAAAATAATCCAGATGCAATAGTCGTTGGTCCAGGAAGATTTTTTATAATTGCTAGTTTTCCTATTGTACCATCTTTTGTCATAACAATATCATTTTCTTTAAGCATTATTTCAGGTGATTCTAGGTACCTTTCTTCAGAAATAAAACCACAATTTTCCCAATCAATTTTATTATCATTTGTAATATTAGATCCATTTATTATTCTAAAGTTACTTTCTTTTAGATATTCAGACTTTTTTAAACCTTTCCATCCTATCCTTCCTTTAATATAAAGAGAGTTCTTTAATGAATCTACTTTCCATTCTTCCGGTATCAAGCCTAAATCTGTTTCTTTAAAACTCATACCCAATCCCCCCTAGATTTTTTCTAATCTCTTCTTCCAATCGGTGGGATTTTTCAAATAGTTCTCTTAATTCACTGGTGAGAGTTTCCATTTTTTCTTCAAACGGTATACCATCATCCTCGACATCACTTATTCCAACATAGCGTCCGGGCGTTAATACATAGTCATTTTGACGTACATCTTCTAACGTCGCTGATTTACAGAATCCCTTGATGTCTTCATATTTCCCATCTGGTTTACGCCAGTTTCGGTATGTTCCAGCAATTTTTTGAATATCTTCTTCCGTTAATTCACGAAGGCGACGGTCAACCATTTGACCCATGTTTCGTGCATCGATAAATAGAATTTCATGCTCACGGCTTCGGTATTTAGGATGATTTTTCTTATTACGGTTTAAAATCCATAAGCTCACTGGTATTCCTGTTGAATAGAATAATTTGTCAGGCAAAGCAACAATGGCATCGACTAAATCCGCTTCAAGTATGTTTTTACGGATTTCCCCTTCATTCGATGTATTGGAACTTAACGAACCATTGGCTAATACAATACCAGCTGCGCCATTTGGTGAAAGGTGATAAATCATATGCTGTAACCATGCATAGTTGGCATTGCTCGCTGGTGGTGTACCGAATTTCCAACGAACATCATCCACTAATTCATTTCCGCCCCAGTCACTCACATTGAATGGAGGATTGGCAAGGATGAAATCTGCTTTCAGCGTTTTATGCAAATCGTTATGGAATGTATCCGCATGGTGTTCACCGATATTCCCCTCTATTCCACGTATAGCAAGATTCATTTTACAAAGCTTCCAAGTCGTTGAATTGAGTTCCTGACCATAAATAGAGAGATTATCAATTTTTCCTTGATGGCGTTCAACAAACTTTTCACTTTGAACAAACATGCCGCCGCTGCCACAGCATGGGTCATAAATTCGACCTTCGTACGGTTCAATCATTTCAACCAATGTTTTAACAACGCTTTGTGGCGTATAGAATTCGCCACCGCCTTTTCCTTCCGCACTGGCAAACTTACCTAAAAAATATTCATAAACACGACCAAGTAAGTCTTTTTCTTGTTTGCTGTGCAATTTAATGGTTGAAATGAGGTCTATCAGTTCTCCTAATCGGCGTTTATCAATCTCAGGACGGGCATAACGTTTATCTAACACCCCTCGCAGTGACGGGTTTTCTTTTTCAATTTCAATCATCGCTTCGTCAATATATTGACCGATTTTCGGGTCTTTCGCATGATCCTTAATAAATTCCCATCGTGACTTCTTCGGAACCCAGAAAATGTTTTCTGCAATATATTCATCGCGGTCTTCTTCAAAGCCTTCTCCTTCTTCAACTAATTCGTTATACTTCATTTCAAACTTATCAGAAATGTATTTTAAGAAAATCAATCCTAAGACTACGTGTTTATATTCGGATGCATCCATGCTTCCACGTAATTTGTCAGCCGCTTTCCAAAGTGTTTCCTCAAAACCAATCTTTGCTGTTTCCATCATCGCATCTCCTTTTAAATCTAGTAATTATAATCATCGAATACTTCGAATAATTCACTTTCAAATTCATCTTGTTCAGGACCTGTTGACACCCAATCTGGTAACACTTCTAAATAATGGGCTAAAGCTTCTATTGTTTTATGGAAGACCGGTTCATGCTGTGCTTTATCTAAAAGTTCAAGAACCAATTTAAATGTGTCTAAATAAGGTTGATGTTCAGCACGATTAAGCATGTTCCGAAATTTTTCAATTAGCTTGGCTTTTTCAATATCGTGTTCTATTTGATTCAATTCCTCTTTGTCATAAACCGGCACTTCAACAAGATCATTTTCTTCCCCAATGAGGAACTGTTCTTCATATTTCGTGATAATAGGCTGTAAATCCCGCTTTAATTTTTCTTTTTGAATCTCCAGTTTATCCAAATCAGTTAATTCTTTCGAAAAGTATTTAGCGTCTATGCCAAAAATTTGTTCCAACGTAGGTAAATGTTTTTTGGAGATCTTTTGCTTTCTTTTAATCCAAAGATTAATATTTTGCTTTTTAATTCCAAGCTTTTCGGCCAGTTCAATTTGCTGCATACCATAAAGTTCAAGGATGTATTCTAAACCTATCAATTGATCACCTACCAAAATATTGTCCGAGTCAATATAGTTATATTGTAATAGGTAAATAGTTTCCAGTCAATCAAACATTTACTATTATAGAGTTGAGTCTGTAAAATTGTGTAAAAAGGAAATGTAAAAAGAGCCACGTTGCTTTCCCTTTGATAGAATGGACATTGACCAAAACAAAAACAAAAAGGAGGAAAGCAACTATGGCGCAATACAATATTACTTTAAGCGATGAAATTCTGCATGGGTTCCTGTCGCAAGATCAAAGACTGGCCAAACTGTTGGAACAGGTCTTGAATCAAATCCTTGAAGCTCAGTTAATGGATCAACTTGGCGCCGGCCGTTATGAGCGCACAGAGGAGCGAAAAGGCTATCGAAAGGGTATTATCCCCGCCAATTGACGACTCGGGTGGGACGGTTGACCTTGCGCGTGCCGCAGACAAGGGATGGGTAATTTTCCACCGAACTCTTTCAATGCGATCAACGGAGCGAACAAGCTCTGGTACTGGCCCTCATGGAAATGGTCGTAAACGGAGTGTCTACCCGCAAGATCACCCAAATCACAGAAGAATTGTGCGGGACTTCGTTTTCCAAGTCCACGGTCTCCTCGTTGTGCAAAGGACTGGATCCGATGATCCAAAATTGGAATCAACGTTTCCTTCATGAACACGTGTATCCGTTTGTGTTGGTCGATGCAAATTCAAGTTCTGCTAGTTCTCTAAACAAACTGAATAAAGAACTAGAACAAATTGAAAACCGCTTGTTGGAAATCCAGCAATTGCAAGACAAATATATGGAAGCTTTTGAAAAGAATACACTCCCGATAGATATCCTACAAGAAAGATTACAAAAGGTTTCCAATGAAAAAAGAGAATTAGAACTAAAGAAAAATGAGATTACATTACATTTGAGTTCTTCTGACTCAAAAGTTATTCAACCGGAGCTTATTGAATTGTTACTTGAAAAGTTTCTATTCGTTTATAAGCAGACATCAAGAGAAAATCAAAAACAATTACTTCAGTTATTGATCGATAAAATTACAATTAAACAAACAGGAAAATCAAGAACCATTAAAAACATTGAACTTGAATTCGATTTTACAGAAGTCAACATTCTAAAACCTTTATACTTATCCACATGTTGTATCGTGAAGCGGATAATGAAACTGATTATCCACAGCCAATACCCGCTTCCGACAATAAAATTCCACCTTATCTTCAACAATTTTTGCCTCTATTTATGATACGGTTCACCGCAACATCTCCCGAGGCAAACAACACCAAAAACAAAAGAAAGCAAAAAAGTGTTTGCTTCCCTTGTAAGAACCGCTTGCAATTCCCTCACTTTATTAATCATTGTCCTTATAATTACGTAATAAAAAAAGAGCCATATGCTGCTTCCTCTTTGTAAAATAATCCTTTTACAATAATGAGAAGGAGCACATCCATGGCTCAAAACGTATTTCCAAATACATATACAATATAAGATGCAATAATGTTCCGGCAATTTTTATCCATATCTTCAATCATTCAGTATGTAATGATTTCTCAATTAAATTCAATACATATTCTCTATCTTCAAGATTATTTTCAAAATCGATTTGATCCACATTGATTTTTAAAACAGGAGAAAACGAATATTGCTCAAAATAATCACGATAATTTTGATTGAGTCTTTCCCAATATTCTCTTTCTACTACTTGTTCATACTCTCTCCCTCTTTTTTTAATCCTCTTTATGGCTTCATCCGTTGAAATTTCTAAGTATACCAAGAGTTTAGGCGCTTTTAAATGCTCCATCATATTTCCGAATAAATCTAAGTATATTTGAAATTCAACCTCACTCATTTCACCATTGTCGCGCAACATTTTGGCAAAAATGACGTCACCATATATACTTCGGTCTAAAACCGAATTTGGATATTGAGACGCTTTTTTAATTTGTTTAAACCTTTCATTTAAAAAATAAATTTGCAAGGGAAAGCTATATCTTTCTCTGTCATAATAAAATTTATCCAAAATGGGATTATTAGTGACAGGCTCTTTAAAAGCTATGTACCCGTTTTTCTCCAGAATTTCCATCAATGTACTCTTTCCAACACCTACCACTCCATCTATTACGATCATGTCCCCATAATCCCCCTTCTTTTGATTGAGTATTTTCAACTGGTTGTAGTAAAACAAAGAGGTCACCTACTTTTCTTAAGTTTGCACCTTTGAATGAGATAGGTTTCACTTAAATTGAATCGAACGATACCCATTATCTTTTTATAAGCATGAGATATGAATGAAAAACTTTTGCTATTTTTGTTGATATTATTTATTGGAACTCCCTTTTCGGTAAATCCGTCCATGAATGACGAAAAAGGTAGACTTTTCAGCAAGAAGAAAGAGTAGTTGTTTAATCTATATTTAACGAACTTCATTTGCGATTGCTTATGAAAATTTATCTTATTGTTACGCAAGATTTTATTATATTAGCGCTGCTGTTAAATGTACAGAGGAACTTTTTAGAGGGTACTTGTCTTCTCTTTTCTTCTTTTTATTGATGGATGTGGAGGATCAATTTCCAGCTAACTCCATTGGGTAATTGCAAAAGTATGATAAAAATGACGTAAATCATATAGGGTAATGGTACTACCATATTTTTCATAAAAATCTGGTTCTTTCTGCTTTTCGAATAAGGTTTGTCTAGTTCCTTAAAAAAAATGCACATTTTTCTCCATATGCTCTTTCAATTCTCAAACACCTTTACTGCCTATAGACCACTCTTTTTCTGTATTGATTAAATTTGCCAACGAACGAAAAAAACGACTGTTTACTCACTTCACTACCGAATTTTCATTTGTTATTCAAATACATATTACTAACAAAATGTTGTGAACTTATGACGAAAGATTACGGTTTTGATGAAAAATAAGTCTAATACTTTAAAGGAGATTTGATAGAATGCTGAATAATAGTCCTTGTGGATGACGAAGAAAATGTCATTGCATTAATGAAACCTTTTTAGAATGTAGAAGGATTTGAAACGTAACGGCAAAAACGGATAAGAGGGGATATTCGAAGCAAAAGAATAACCGTTCATTATTGACAACAGATTGGATGTTGCCGGAAGCAGATGGAACCGATGCTGACCAGAAGCTCTCAAAGGAGCGACCTTATTTGTACTATGACGTCTGCTGACTTCTGACGGTTCAGCCATCCATCGCTAGATGGGTTACCAACTCAGTTGGCGTGTCCGTCAGACCTCCCTGGGTAAGAGTACAGTCTTTCTCTCCATCTATCTGCTCCATTTACTCTGTAACATCTTCGGCAGTATGGACTTTATCTTGTTTTGCAGACTCATCCAATGTTACCTAGCCTTCTATGAAGTTCGTGTTCCGAGAGACCCTAAGTTTGCCGCTCGCTTCCTTCGGATTCCGTGTCACCACGCACACCCTTGCGTTAAGCTAACCACTACTACTGCCTTCGTGGCTCAGGACTTTCACCCTATAGACTGCACCCATGCCAGGCTCACAAAAGAGCTGGATGATACGAGAATCATCCAGCTCTATTAACCATTCCGCTAGCGAACATTTCTAATCATCTCATTCGCTTATGATACGGTTTTCTGCAACGTATATAAATTTCTCGAATAAATTTTCCTCAAATATTATTCATATAATCGCATATATTTTAATTGGATCAGTGTGAGGCTGTACCAAAAATATCACCTAAACATTCTTTTTTATATCACTATTCCTTGCCAACCTAATTTATTTTTTCTTTCATCATGATGATGTTGCTCTTTTCAAATGTGAAAGATTAGAAAATAAACCAGCTAATGAAACCAATTAAAATCAGTAAAACTAAACTGTACTTTATTGTAAACTTGAACAATTCGTTGTCTTTTCCTACCAGTCCTACAGCCGCAGCAGCCACAGCGATAGACTGCGGAGAAATCATTTTCGCCATTGTTCCCCCCATGACGTTAACAGCAACCATTGTTTCTGGCGGAATTCCGATTTGTGTTGCCGTTACAGATTGAAGAGGAGCAAATAATGATCCACTATTCACGACTGAACCGGTTAAAAATACCCCTAACCAACCAAGAATGGGTGAAAATAGCGGGAAAATCTTTCCGCTAGAAGCAAAAGCAAGACCAAGCGTCGATGACATGCCTGAATACATACAAATATAGGCGAATGCCAGTACGCTGCAAATGGTTAATATAGGTGAAATGAGTTCCTTTCCTGTTTCGACAGCCGTTTCTTTTATCAACTTCCAATCGCAGTGTAATATCAGCAAAGTAAAAATGATCGCTAATACAATAGCTGTCGTTGTGGATGAGAATAAATCAAGTTTAAAAACAGCAGGATACGGGCTCTTTTCAGGCACCACCGGCGCATGCCGAATCACTAGGTTATTTAGCCCAGGAATCGGAAAAAGAAGAACAAGTTTATTCAACGGACCGCCCGCTTCAAACAATTTTTTTATGAAAGATAGATTAAACAACGTTACGAATACAGTTAATAATATGAATGGCAGCCAGGCAAATATAATTTTATTAACAGGATATGCTTCCTTTGCTTCTGTTGCTTCCGTCTCTTCTGTCGCTATTTCCGAGTTGTTTTCAGAGCGTTTCACCTGATAGATTTCTTTTGGTTTCCATACTCTTAACAAAAGAATAAGTGCAAGTAAACTAACAATCGCGGAAAAAATATCTGCCAGTTCAGCTCCCAAGAAATACAATACGAAAGCCTGAGTAAGACTGAATGAGCCACCGCTTACCAGTATAGCAGGGAAAGTTTGGCGTATTCCTTTAAAGCCATCCACAATGAAGATAAGCAAAAAGGCAATCATAAAGCTCACCAAAGGCAGAACCAAAGCAGTGTATCTTGCAACAGAAAGGCCATTTAAACCGGTAAGCAGTGCAGGGATGGTTACCGGTATTCCCATTGCACCGTAAGCCCCGCCTGCAATATTGGCTATCAAGCAAAGTCCTGCGGCATACAAAGGACGAAATCCAAGACCAACAAGAATCGCAGCAGTGATGGCTACCGGCGCTCCAAACCCTGCAGCTCCTTCCAAAAAGGCTCCAAATGAAAAAGCTACAAGCAACACTTGAATTCGCTGGTCTTCCGTTACAGATGAAATACTATTCTTGATAATCGTAAATTGTCCCGTTTTCACCGTTATTTTATATAAAAAGATAGCAGCTAATACAATGGATGCCACCGGCCATATCCCGGCAAGAACACCGTATACGGCAGATGCGGCAACCATAGCAGCCGGCATTTTATAGACGAAAAGAGCCACAGCTCCTGCTGCCAGAACACTTAAGCCACCTGCGACATATCCTTTTAACTTAATAAAGACTAACATAACAATAAAAAGGATAATTGGAATGGCTGCTATAGCAGCTGACAACCAAATGTTGTTCAATGGATTATATAATTGCTCCCATACACTCATGACCTTTCAACTCCTAATCAGTAATTCCTTTTTATTCTTGCCTGTAAAAATAAACTTAGTCTAAATATTATTGTGAAATATTTCACAATAAATTCTACAATGTTAATATACCATTACTTTGTGAAATATTTCACATTTATTTGTGAATTTAATTTGAACTTTTTCTATTTGCAGAGTTATCATCTTCAGACTTAAATGTTGAAAGAGACGGGCCGAAAAAAAAACAAAATTCCCTTTAAATCAAAAACCCTTGCATATAAAGGAACTGACGTTTGACTAATGATATTAGCCATTATGGAAAATCTCAATCTAGTATGACAGGTATACTTGTATAATTTGATAACAATAGCCCTCAAAAAAATGAAAATGAAAAGATTCAATTTAATTGGAATGACCAAACATATTGAAAACTCAAGAATTGAAACTGGTCAACCAGTCCAAATATCAATAAATTGATTATTCTGAATGGAAACGGCATAAAAAAACATTAGAGGAAGCTGATCATCTTCGGCATACACAAGAGAATAAGAGCATTTATGCAAGACGGAAAGAAACCATTGAACGTGTTTTTGCTGATGCAAAGGAAAAGCATGGTATGCGTTGGACAACCTTAAGAGGTCTAAAAAAATTGTCCATGCAGGCGATGCTAACTTTTGCTGCAATGAATTTGAAAAAGATGGCCTGCTGGGCATGGAAAAGTCCAATAATGGCATAAAATAGACCCCTTAGAGGGGTCTAATCCCAACCTTTAAAGTATAAAAATGTCAAAAGGCATCCGAAAGCGCACATTCGGATGCCTTTTGTCTACACTCTGAAACGCCAAAGAATCATTATTTCTTTGGCATTTTTTCAATTCACGCTTTTAAAATTTTCCTGTTTGCAAGAAATGGATGTTCTTAAGATTTTTATTAATGATCTTTCTAATTTTCATTCTTAGTAATAGATTTCTTGACCGATATTGAATAAGCAACCATTATCACGACGAATTCCGAATACTATTTATATATGAATAATTATTGAAGTAACAAGGAGCTTTAGTTGAATAAGCAGAGAACTTTTATTGCTCCGAAGTTCCCAAATAAATATAACCCTATCCAATAACCTTTTCCATTTCTCCTTATTTACAGTTACCTATATACTTTGGATTTACCACTATTTATGGTACGGTTCCCCTCTCATAATCCGAAACGCTCGATACACTTGTTCGAGTAAAATGAGGCGCATGAGCTGATGAGGGAAGGTCATTTTAGAAAAGGAGAGGGTTTCGTCGGCTCTTTTTAGCACTTGGCTGCTTAATCCAAGAGAGCCTCCGATGATAAAAGCGATTTTGCTTTTACCGTATGTAGTGAGCTGATCGATGTGGGCAGAAAATTGTTCCGATGTGTACATTTTCCCCTCGATGGCAAGAGCGATGACATGAGTGTCCGGATGAAGTTTTGCCAAGATGCGTTCGCCTTCTTTTTGTTTGACTTGCTCCATTTCCGATTCACTTAATGTTTCCGGAGCTTTCTCGTCCGCTACTTCGATGATTTCCACTTTTGCATAAGCGGACAGCCGTTTTAAATATTCTTCGATTCCTTGTTTTAAATACTTTTCCTTTAATTTACCGACCGTGACAATTGAGATATTCACACTTTCTCCTCACTTTACAAACAAGTTATTCACAGCACTTATCCACATATCCACATTTTTTATCCACATATTGTAGGGGAATATTAGTTTGCCACAACATATATAGCCCGGTTTTGACAATATTCACAGGTTGTTGACAATTGTTGCTCCTCCGGCAGTTTCTCCATGTTCGGAGCCGTTCCATGCTCGTCAATGGCAATTTCTAATGCCAATTCCACATGTTCTTCACAACAATAAATCATTTGAATCCCCTCCTTTAAAAAATGCTGTTTATCCATAGTTTAAACCATTGCCGGCGTGTCCAAAAACCTTTATCGACAGGCCTTTCACTTCAACTAACGAAAAAAAGAATGAGCGTCCTATCGAATAAAAGCTGTGCGAAACAATAGTATCCCCCTTCTAATAACCCGATCAAAACTCATGAAGTGCCGGAAAGTCCATTATCAGTAAAAAAGAGCGGAAATGGATTCCGCCCCTTTGCTTCAGAATTTAGAAGGAATTCTCACTTGTTAATTTTACAGTTGTCGTTTTCAGTTTTCCTTCCCGATAAAATTTGACTGTGATGGTGTCTCCCGTTTTCTTATTGTTATACAGGTATTTGCGTAGTCCGAGAATGTCATGGATCTTTTGATCATCCAGCTGAACAATGACATCTAATTCCTTTAATCCAGCTTTATCTGCCGGTGAATTAGGCAAGACTTGTTCGATCATGACGCCATCTTTCACATCGCTCGGCAATTTCAACGTTTCTTGTTGATGGTAGGCGGAAATTTCGTTTACATTCCTTAAGGTCACTCCCATTGCCGGACGTTGTATTTTCCCGTACTTTTCAAGGGAGTTTATAATTGGCTCGGCGTAATTGATCGGAATGGAAAATCCGATGCCTTCCACTGCTTCTTGGGAAATTTTCATCGAATTGATTCCCACCACTTGACCGGCAAGATTGATCAAAGCACCGCCGCTGTTTCCTGGGTTGATGGCTGCATCCGTTTGAATAACTTCTGCTTGCCAATCTTCTACGCCGTCTTGATCGATATCGACCGGAACGGTTCGTTCAAGCCCAGACACAATTCCTTCGGTAACAGAACCGGAAAATTCCAGTCCAAGCGGGTTTCCGATAGCGATAACCGGTTCTCCTTGTTTTAAAGCACTGGAATCGCCAAATTCCGCCACTTTCTTCACGTGCGAACCGTCAATTTCAAGAACGGCCAAATCCGTCCATATATCCCCGCCGCGGACTTTGGCTGGAACTTTTGTGCCGTCTGCCAGGGTGACTTCCAATTTTTCAGCCCCTTCAATGACGTGATAGTTGGTGACGATAAAAGCACGGTTTCCCACTTTTTTATAAATCACACCTGAACCAGATCCAGCTTCTTCTGATTTCGTTTCTCCTGTATCCCAAAAGCTGGTTGATTGAATGTTGCTAATTCCAACAACGGCATCCTTTGCCTTGCTGACCGCTTTCGTCACATCCGTTGTCACGTTCACTGATACTTTTTCATGACGGACCGTTTGATTCGTTTCGGTATTGTCTGTACCCGTGCCACTGTTCAAAATAGATTGATCCGTTAATCTCGGAAGCGCTATAAGGACCAAGAGCGCTCCCACAATAAGCCCAGCCAGGCTGGCTAAAAAATAGCCTCCTTTTCCTCGGCCTGTCTTTTTTTGAGCCGGGTCCTCATCGTAAAAGCCCATTGCCTATCATCCTTTCTCTTATCGCTTTCACCTGTTAGTTTATTCTTCCTTTTTTCCTATAAGAATAACCCTTCATAGTGAAAAAAGGATGAAAACACACATCCGCTTTTATTTTAAACAATATCGGAATATTCACAAAGTGATTTGCCTTTCCCATTCCAAAAATATGACGGGTCGTTATGTATTAGGCTCTAGCTGTCGAAAAAGGCAATGGAATCTTTGCAGCTTATGATAAGCTCATAAGCTGATCCAGCCCCATTTCTTGATCAGGAATCTATGAAGAAGCCGTTCATCGCCAGGCAATTAGTTTGCTTATCAAAGCTCCGTTTCAATGAAAAAGTTCTTTGCCAACAGAATCCTATCATCGGTTATAAAGAAAACTGTACAAAACAAGGAAGTGAAATAGAATCTTATACAACTGACGCTATGAAAACTGTTGTTTTATACTGCCGTCAAAGTCGTCGGGATTTTAGGATCGGTATCCATCAGCCTCACTTGCTCTCCAACAACGATCCCGCGCTGTTCCAGTGTTTGAGAAACGCTCATTCTTGCCAGTTCTTTCATGTTATTGTCTTGACTGAGGTGAGCAAGATAGATTTGTTTCGTCCGATCGCCGATAACCTCACTCATAGCCAAAGCAGCGTCTTCGTTGGAAACGTGTCCCACATCGCTCAAAATTCTCCGTTTAATGTTCCAAGGATACTTCCCCATCCGCAGCATTTCCACGTCATGATTACTTTCAAAAACAAACACATCGGCATTCCGGATCGTTCCTTTCATGCGGTCGCTGACATATCCGGTATCGGTAATTAAAGCTAGTTTTTTTCCTTCATGATGGAAAATATAAAACATCGGCTCCGCTGCGTCGTGGGATACCCCAAAAGACTCAATGTCGCAGTCTCCGAATGTCTGAACCGATTCCATTTCAAACACAAATTTTTGGTCAGTAGGGATTTCCCCGACCAGCCCTTCCATCGCTCTCCATGTTTTTTCATTCGCATAAATCGGAAGCTGGTATTTTCGGGCCAGCACTCCCAAGCCTTTAATATGGTCGCTGTGTTCATGCGTGACCAAAATACCGGTCAAATCGCGAATATTGCGGCCTATTTTCGAAAATAATCCTTCCATTTGCTTTCCGCTTAAACCTGCATCGACTAAAAACGAATGCTTATCTGTTTCTACGTAAATGGCATTTCCAGTGCTTCCGCTAGCAAGTACACTAAATTGAATGGCCATGGTATCCTCTCCCAATTCATTCTTTATCTGTTTGCTGAATAGAGCCATCAAAAGCGTTGACAAATAGATGGTTCACTTTTCCTCTATGTTCGATGGCAAAATGCCAAGTAGGGGAAAGAACTTGAGACTTCGTTAGCTGAACCAACGTATAATAGCCGAGTTCGGCTTTTTTAATCGTACTGTTCGGCTTCAGCATTCCATTTTTATATAAATTATTGACTGCTTGCGTTACCGGAAGGACGCTTTCTTTATTATTTTCCTCAATTTCCTCCAGCATGGTCTGTTCATAAGAATCAATTTCATTGTTGTCATTTACTTCAAACAATATCTGCCCGCTGCCGTTTTTAAAAAGCTTATTTCCTTTGAATACTTGAGAAAAAATGATTTGGTTTTGATCCTTGTCGTAACCCCAATATTCATAATGATCTCCATACAACACTTCTTCTTTTACAAACTTCTTTAGATTTTCCTTCCAATCTTTATCTAAAGGAATCGATTTATCCAAATGGGAAACGATCATCGTTTGATCGCTCGTCAACGCTGCTTTTTGTTTATTCAATCCGGCTACTTCTTTTTTGGTAAATGTTTTGGCTTTGGCAGTAATCAGAGGGGTTTTCCCCACCTCGCCCGGCAGCTTATCGTATTTAATATCATCGTTTTTTAGTTTGTCTTGAATAGACGATTCTTCGATAATATCAAATTGGCTGGCCGAATGTTTGTTCAAAAAAACCGTCAGTAAAAAAATATCGAGTATGAAAAAAACAAAAATAAAAATGGTTTTCGTTTTACTCCAATCCACTTTGATTCCCTCCTCCCGAATTTTTATTCGTGAGCGGGAACCATGACTCGCCGTACTTATAGTACCAAGCCGGCTCTAAGATCAATATTTTAGGGGTTTGTGGACTACGGATTAATTGGTAGCCAATTTCCATATCCTCCAGTAAATCCGGATTAAAATCCGGCTGTTTGGAAAGAAAATCCAATGCCTCCTGAGCAGACGGCAACGTGATTTCCACTGTTTCCGATGGCAGCGAAATATTAAGAGTAAAGTAAGGGCGCTCATATTTATAAATTTTCTCTTTTCCCCAATATTGCTGAATTTCCGCCATTCCATTTTCATTAAAAACGGGATACCCATTCACGAAAAGCCGATACACAATCTTTGACTCCTTCAAGTCGCTGTCAAAATAACGATATTTATCTGTCCAGCCGCCATGTTCATTCACAAATTGAATGCTTTTCCCCATTAAATCATTCAGATCGGATATATGGCCCAGTTCCGCTTCCTGGGCAGGGTTGACATAAAACATCATATTATTGGTGTAATTGACCCTCATCAAACTCGAACCATCCGTATATTCTTCCCCTTCGGAATTGACATTCTTTTTCACAAAATGGGGATCGCTAAAGAGGGCATCTTTAAATTTTTCGGTTTCTATAAAATCGGGAATATATTTATAACGAATCATCGTTGTTTTTTCTTTCGGCAAGTAAACGGTGCCGGTTTTAAACTTATAGGCGCTGTATTCCTTCTTGTCATTGACTTTGGTTAGATAAATTTTTTTCCATTCTTTCAGTTGACTGGAAGCGATTGTGGTTTTATAAACAGCTTTGTTATGAACAGATACGAAATAGACCGTTGCCTCACTTCCAGCCGTGTTCATATCGTTCAAAATAATATGATCAAAAGTGCCGTTGGGCAATTTCTTATCTTCAAAGTGCAGTACATTTTGATACATTTTGAGCGGAACTTGTGCCGAATATTCAATATCCACTCGGCCGTTTCCATTGACCAGCCTTTGCAGTTCCTTCTGGTTGAAATAGCGAGATACATTGCGGAAATCATAAAATTTCCACTTCATCAATTCCTTCATCATGGTATCGATATCTCGCTCATTCACAGTGCCGTAATGTGCACCCTCTTTATGGAAGATGATCTTGACAGGTTTAATTAAACTGGAAGCATCGCGATTTTCGCTGATCTCTACTTCATATAAATAGTGATTGTTAATCGTCTCATAATCCGGCTGATACGTCCATATGTTCCACGTTAAAATCGCGCTGGCAACCACCAACACTGCTAAAATGACGGATTTGATTTTTTCGTACTTCTTCATGACCAATCTTCCTCTTCTGATGGTTCATATGGCAACGTCAAATAAATAGTCGTACCTTTTCCTTCCACACTGGTCGCCCAAATTTTTCCGCCATGAGCAGTGATCAACTGTTTAGCGATTGCCAGTCCCAGTCCTGTTCCTCCCATTTTACGAGAACGTGCTTTATCCACCCGGTAAAAACGCTCAAAAATCTTATCCAAGTTCTTTTTCGGTATACCCATTCCTTGGTCTTTAATGCTGACCTCAATATAATGATTCTTTTCTTCCGCCTTGAAAGTAATTTGACCGCCTTCCGGAGAATATTTCAAGGCGTTGGAAATAATGTTGTCCAGAACTTGAGTCAGTTTGTCCGGATCAAACTCGACATATAACGGATAGTTTGGAAGTTTTCTTTCAAAAACGACATGCTGCTCTTTCGTCATTTCAAAACGATCAATAATTCTATGGAAAAACTTCACAAAATCTAATTCTTCTTTTTCCAGTTTGAAATCGGTGTTGTCCATTTTGGAAAGCTGAAGAAGATCATTGACAAGACGAATCATTCGTTCTGTTTCATTTTGCGCGACTTCTAAAAACCGCGGTGCAATTTCCGGATCTTTCCACGCTCCATCTGCCAGCGCTTCTAAATAGCTTCGCATCGTGGTTAATGGAGTCCTCAGTTCATGGGACACATTGGCGACAAACTCTTTACGTTCCATTTCGATTTCTTCTTGTTCTGTAATATCATGCAGAACGACAATCAGTCCGTTTAAAAACCCGGTTTCTTTTTGTAAAATCGAAAAATTGGCTCTTAAAATATAAGGGCGATCTTTCGTGCTGAAATCGAGATTAATGGAATCTTTCATATTCAGCAAGTCCTCGAATTCATATTGGCCCTCTAAATGAAGCAGAGTGACAATCGATTCGGACATTACTGTTTCACGTGAAACATTCAACATTTCAGTAGCCGGCTTGTTGATTAAAATAACGCGCCCTCTTCTGTCGGTCGCAATGACGCCGTCTGTCATATAAGATAATACGGAAGATAATTTTCTTCTCTCGCTTTCAGTGGAAGCTTGGGCTTCTTGCAAACGTTTTGTCATATTATTAAACGTTATCGCTAGCTGACCGATTTCATCATTGCCATATACTTTTACTTTTCTCGAAAAATTCCCTTTTCCCATTGCAAGGGCCTGCCGCCTCATTTCAGTAATCGGTTTTGTAATCGTATTGGCAATCAAAATACCGAGAAAAGCAGTTATCAATAAAGCAATGATGGTTCCTGATATAAAGATTTGATTAATTTCATTCATTTGTTTAAAGACATTTTCAATTTTGGCAACCAGATAGACGGCCCCGATTACCTCTTTATTGGAGACAATGGGGGAAGTATACACCCAAATGCGGTTGTGGGTCTGCTGATCCAAATATATCTTGTCTTCTTCCGAACCGACAGCAAGCGTTCTCTTGACCGCCAGCTCTGTTGTTCTTTGTCCGACAATTCCTTGGTTGTTAGGATCAGAAGTCCCGATAATCCGATTGTGGTTGTCAATCACTCGCACTTCTGACACGTCAGAAGCTGCAAAATCCCCCAAAATTTTGCGAATGTCTTTTTCTAATGTCGCCGAATTTTCATTCCGGTCTTTGAGCATTTCTTCGCGCAAATTATACTCTAGTAAGTTGACTCGTTCTTTCAATGAGTTTTTAAAATTGGTGACAAGTTTTGTTTCCAGTTCACGGACAAAATAAACCCCGATCACCTGCGTGGCAAACAAAATCAAGAGGACATAGATCACAACAAATTTGACCCGGATTGAGCGAAAAAAACCAACTTTTTTCATCGAATTCTACTCCTGATCCGGAGTACGCAAATAATAACCTACTCCACGACGTGTTACAATCCATGTCGGATGGCTTGGATTATCTTCAATTTTTTCACGCAAGCGTCGGATGGTGACGTCTACTGTCCGAACATCCCCGTAATAATCGTATCCCCAAACCGTTTGAAGCAAATGCTCTCGGGTCATAACTTGGCCGATATGTTTTGCCAAATAATGGAGCAGTTCAAACTCGCGATGTGTCAATTCAATGGTTTCTCCACGTTTTGAAACGACATATGCATCAGGATGAATGACTAATGGTCCAATCGTAATCTCACTGTTATTCTCTTCTTCATTTGATTGTGTCGACACATTTTGATGGCGACGCAGATTTGCTTTTACACGAGCTAATAATTCCCGTGTACTGAACGGTTTTGTCACATAGTCATCGGCTCCCAATTCCAAACCGAGAACTTTGTCAATCTCAGAATCCTTTGCCGTCAACATGATTATCGGCATTTCGTATTTTTTCCGCACTTCCCGGCAAACTTCTATGCCGTCTCGTCCCGGAAGCATAATATCAAGCAATATCATATCTGGTTGGATATCCTCCACCATTTGCATGGCTGTTTCCCCATCATAAGCACAATGTACTTCATAACCTTCTTTTTTTAAATTAAACTCCAATATATCTGCAATCGGTTTTTCATCGTCTACAACAAGAATTTTCTTTTGCATACTTACTCTCCTCTTTTATTGAGAATCCTACTATTTATATATTATCAAATCATTTCAATGTAAAATAGAACAGGTCATTTATTACTTTAACACTTTCTTGATGCCTTTTCATCCGACCTGTTGATAGAAAAATCAACGCTATTCGTCATTTCTGAATGTTGTCAAATGGACATCGGCGGTATATGAAAAAAGAAGCACTGCGAGAGCAATATGTCATCGCAATGCTTCTTTGAGTGGCTTGGGACGGAATCGAACCGCCGACACAAGGATTTTCAGTCCTTTGCTCTACCGACTGAGCTACCAAGCCGCAATAAAAAATTCGACCTGCTTATTCATTCGTCCATGCATTCATTCAACGGTTGCCGCACCAAATTTTGACGGAACAAAGCAAAAGTTCAATTTTTGAAAATGGCGGTCCCGACGGGAATCGAACCCGCGATCTCCTGCGTGACAGGCAGGCGTGATAACCGCTACACTACGGGACCAATATTCATCATGAAAGGAAGTTGGCAGCAAGAAGCTTTTTCTTCTGGCAAGTGACCCGTACGGGATTCGAACCCGTGTTACCGCCGTGAAAGGGCGGTGTCTTAACCACTTGACCAACGGGCCGAAATGGTGAGCCATGGAGGATTCGAACCTCCGACCCTCTGATTAAAAGTCAGATGCTCTACCGACTGAGCTAATGGCTCATTATTAAATGTTAACGCTTCTTAATGTATAAAGAAGTTTGGACAAAGGAACTAATCTAATCATTACGGCTAGAACCGCTTGTCCTGTCTTTTCATCAATGAATTGTTCAAGCTGCCAACATCCCTTTGCCGCCGGCTCTCGAATGACTAATTTCAATAGGTGTTTGTACTGTGTATCTGAAATCGCACCGGGAGCATGATCTTTCAAGATATGATTAGCGGCGACGTTGTTAATAATAACACAACATTTGATAATTAGACAACACCTTTTTAAAAGATTTGTCGAAAAAAAGAATGGGATGTAAAAAAAGCTGACCTCATCTAAAGTTTGAACTCCTCCTTCACAATATACTCGATAATCTGCTTTGATCATCTCCATATATCGTAAACTTCGGAGGAGTCCAATCTTTAAGAAGTCAGCCTATTTTTGTTTAATTTTGCGACCAGACGCTGCGCACCACATTTGTTTGCGAACGATCTGGACCGACCGAAAAGAGGGAAAGAGGAATACCGGTCAACTGCGAAATACGTTCCACATAATGGCGAGCATTTTCCGGAAGTTCATCCAACGTTTTACAACCGGTAATATCTTCTGTCCATCCTGGCAATTCTTCATAAACAGGTTCGCATTCTGACAGCACGCGCAAATTGGCAGGATAATGGCTCAATATTTGGTCTTTATACCGGTAAGCAGTGCAAATTTTTACCGTCTTTAACCCTGTCAGCACATCGATCGAATTCAGTGATAAATCCGTTATGCCACTGACACGGCGAGCATGACGTACCACTACACTATCAAACCAGCCGACACGACGCGGACGGCCGGTTGTGGTTCCATACTCGCGGCCAACTTCACGAATATGGTCGCCTATTTCATCATGCAGTTCTGTTGGAAAAGGACCGTCTCCAACACGGGATGTATAGGCTTTGCACACACCGACAACATGATTGATTTTAGTCGGACCTACGCCAGATCCAATAGTCACACCGCCAGCAACCGGGTTAGAAGATGTCACAAACGGATATGTACCTTGGTCGATATCGAGCATGACTCCTTGAGCTCCTTCAAAAAGCACACGGCGCCCTTCATCAATCGCATCGTTTAATACTACGGACGTATCACACACATACTTTTTGATCTGCTGTCCGTATTCGTAATACTCATCTAAAATGTCTTCCAATTTAAAGCCTTCTGTTTCATAAAAACGTTCCAATAGACGATTTTTTTCTTTTAAATTGTGGGCAAGCTTTTCTTCAAATATTTCTCTATCCAGCAAATCCGCAATGCGAATGCCGACTCGCGCCGCCTTATCCATGTAAGCAGGGCCAATTCCTTTTTTCGTCGTACCGATTTTGTTGGCTCCTTTACGCTCTTCTTCCACTTCATCCAGCTTCAAATGATAAGGAAGGATCACATGAGCCCGGTCGCTAATACGCAAATTTTCTGTGGATACACCGTGGTCTCGCAAGTAATTGAGCTCTTCAACAAGCGCTTTGGGATCAATCACCACACCGTTTCCAATCACGCATATTTTTTCTTTATAAAAAATCCCTGAGGGAATTAAATGAAGTTTATATGTCACTCCATTCACACGGACTGTGTGACCGGCATTATTGCCTCCTTGGTAGCGAGCAACCACTTCAGCATGCTCGGACAAAAAGTCCGTTATTTTTCCTTTTCCTTCGTCCCCCCACTGGGTTCCAACCACAACTACTGATGACATTCTCCGCACCTCCGCAAGGTCCTTTAATCGTTTCTATTGTTTAAACCGGCAGAAAACTCAAAAGTCATGTTTGAGATCCCGGTCTGAACAACTTCCATGTTCAAAATACCACCATCACTTGGAAGATGAACTTTTCAGTTTTGGCACCTTTTTTATTTTACCAATATCTTCTCTTGTTAGTCAATTCAAAATCCGAACATTTATTTTTATATAAATTGTTTTCGTTCGTAAAAATCATTTTTCACGAGCAAAAAAATTCCGTGATGACAATAGAGAGCAAGCGAAAAGGCCCCTTTTGGCTAATTTCGTTTTATTCCTTCAATACCTAATGATTCACAAATCCCGACATGGGATTGTTTAACCGCCTAAAAAAGAGAGGCATTTTTTCAGAAGATATGCCTCTCTTATGCTCCCGGCGGAATGGAAGCTTCATCATACCGCCGTTCCAAATTGACAAATTTATTGTATTCTTTTATAAAAGCCAGTTGAACAGTGCCGACAGGACCGTTTCTTTGCTTTGCAATGATGATTTCAATAATGTTCTTATTCTCAGATTCTTTATCATAATAATCATCCCGATACAAAAAAGCTACAATATCGGCATCTTGCTCTATAGCTCCCGATTCACGGATATCCGACATCATCGGCCGTTTATCCTGGCGCTGTTCCACTCCACGAGACAGCTGAGATAAAGCAATGACAGGGACTTCCAATTCTCTTGCCAACGCTTTTAACGATCGGGAGATTTCCGACACTTCTTGCTGGCGGTTTTCTCCAGAGCGTCCGCTGCCTTGAATCAGCTGCAAATAATCAATGACGATCATGCCAAGTCCATGTTCTTGTTTTAAACGGCGACACTTGGCCCTAATTTCGTTGATGCGAATGCCCGGTGTATCGTCTATAAAAATGCCGGCATTGGACAAGCTTCCCATTGCCATCGTTAATTTTCGCCAATCTTCTTCCGTCAATGTCCCTGTCCGCAAGTTTTGGGCATTGATATTCCCTTCCGCACACAACATCCGCATGACGAGCTGCTCAGCCCCCATTTCCAAACTGAAAATGGCTACATTTTCATCGGTCTTTGTAGCGACATTTTGGGCAATATTGAGTGCAAAAGCCGTTTTCCCGACAGATGGACGGGCGGCGACAATAATTAAATCGCTGCGCTGGAATCCCGCGGTCATCCGATCCAATTCAGCGAATCCAGTCGGAATTCCGGTTACATCACCTTTGCGATTATGAAGCATCTCAATATTGTCATACGTCCGGACGAGTACGTCTTTTATATTGTGAAACCCAGAAGTATTTTTTCTCTGGGCAACTTCCATAATTCTTTTTTCCGCATCGTTTAACAGATCGTCAACATCGTCTTCTCGTGTGTAGCCTTCTTGGGCAATCTCTGTCGCTGTTCGAATTAACCTTCTCAATAACGATTTTTCTTCAACAATTTTAGCGTAATATTCAATATTGGCGGCTGTCGGTACGCTTCCGGCAAGTTCCGTCAAATACGCTACCCCGCCGACATCCTCCAAATTGTTGGAAGCAGCCAATTCTTCTGTAACGGTAATCACATCCACCGCTTTTCCTTCATCACTTAACTTCAGCATCACACTGAAAATTTTTTGGTTGGCGCTTCGGTAAAAATCAGTAGGACTTAAAATCTCCGACGCGGTGATCAAAGCAGAAGGTTCTAAAAATATAGCCCCTAAAACGGCTTGTTCCGCTTCTATATTTTGCGGTGGAATTCTATCCATCAATAGATCACTCATCATAACCACTCCCAAATGGTTAGAAGGTATTCAGAGTCCCTCATGAAAAGAAGGCCGACTCACAGAGTTCGCCCTCCAAATTCACAATATATAGACAAGGATGATGGATATAGTTTATCTATATATTGTCAAAGGGATCTTAACCCTCTGAATCAGCCCTTTTCTTTTAACTATTTTATCATGAAAACAAGCCGAACGGTTTGGTAAAATTAGTTGTCTTCTGAAACATGAACTTTTAACACGGCCGTAACGTCGGGATGAAGCTTAACCGGAACGTTCGTATATCCCAATGAACGAATGGCATCGTCCAATTCAATTTTCCGTTTATCCAGTTTAATTTTATGGGTTTTGTTTAATTCTTCCGCGATTTGTTTGCTTGTGACAGAGCCGAACAATCGCCCGCCTTCTCCAGCTTTTGCTTTTAATTCCACCGTCGTGTTTTCAAGAACTTCTTTTAATTTTTTAGCATTTTCCAGTTCTTGCTTTGCCAATTCCGCTTCTTTTTTCTTTTGTGCTTCCAAAGCTTTTAAATTGGCTGGCGTCGCTTCGATCGCCAAATTCTTTTTGAATAAGAAATTGTGGGCGTATCCATCGGCCACATTTTTAATTTCTCCTTTTTTTCCTTTGCCTTTTACATCTTGAAGGAATATTACTTTCATGATTCCATTCCCCCTTCTACATATTTTTGAATAGCTTTCCAAAGTCGAACTTCGACTTCCTCGATGGTCGTATCCTCCAGTTGTGTTGCGGCGTTGGTCAAATGTCCTCCGCCTTCCAATTCCTCCATAATTAGCTGTACATTGACGTCACCAAGAGAACGGGCGCTGACTCCCACTTTGTTATCTTTCCGCTTGGCAATGACAAAGGAGGCTCTCACGCCGTCCATCATAAGCAACGTGTCGGCTGCCTGCGCGATCAAAACGGGATCGTATTCCTCTTCTTCGCTTCCCACGGCAACCGCAATTCCATTTGGCTGGATGGATACAGTTTCAATTAGTTTTGAACGCTGAATATACATATCAATATTTTCTTTTAAAAATTTTTGAACTAGAACGGTATCAGCTCCTTGTGCCCTCAAGTAGGAAGCTGCATCAAATGTCCGTGATCCGGTTCTCAATGAGAAGCTTTTGGTGTCCACCGTAATTCCGGCAAGCAGAGCCGTCGCCTCCAGCATGGAGATTTTTTCTTCTTTTGGCTGGTACTCTAGTAATTCCGTTACCAACTCTGAAGTAGAGGAGGAGTATGGTTCCATATAGACGAGCATCGGATTTTGGACGAAATCCTCCCCTCGGCGATGATGATCGACTACCACTATCTTCTCTATTTTACTCAATAATTTCTCATCAATCACGAGCGAAGGCTTATGAGTATCCACTACTACCAGCAACGTTTTTTCTGTGACCATTTCCAACGCCTCATCCGGAGTAATAAAGCGCGAATAGAGGTCAGGGTCTTTCTTCACTTCCGCCAGCAGCCGTTTCACACCCTTATCCATTTGAGAAAAATTTAATACGACATAGCCTTCCTTCTGATTCATACGAGCCATTTTGCTTATCCCTATGGCCGCGCCGATAGCGTCCATATCCGGATATTTATGGCCCATCACCATTACTTTATCGCTGGCAATCATCAATTCCTTTAACGCGTGAGAAATCACTCGCGCGCGAACTCTAGTCCTTTTTTCCATTGGATTGGTTTTTCCACCGTAAAACTTGACTTTTCCACTCGATTCTTTAATGGCAACTTGGTCGCCTCCACGCCCAAGGGCTAAGTCCAAACTGGATTGTGCCAACGTCCCCAGTTCCGGCAGAGACATTGCGCCCGTTCCAATTCCAAAACTCAAAGTTAGCGGAACATTATGCTTAGAAGTCAATTCCCGTACTTCATCTAATACAGAAAATTTTTCTTTTTCAAGTTTTTTTAAAATCCCCTCATTGAAAACGGCAACAAATCTTTCCGTAGAAGTTCTCTTCAGAAAAATTCCAAACTCTTTTGCCCACTTATTTAATTGAGAAGTCACCATACTATTTAGGCTGCTTCGAGTTTGATCATCCATTCCTTGTGTAAGATCATCATAATTATCCAAATATATAATTGCAATCACCGTTTTAGCGTCTTTAAATTTCCTGACCATTTCTTGATGGTCCGTTTCATCAAACAGATACATAAGCCGTTCTTCCGGCTTAAACACCACCCGAAACTGCCTGTCATGTAAAGTCACAATCTCTTCCCTTGATTCCTGTTTGATCATCGGTACGAGTTCTTCCGCTACTTCATAAAGTGACCGTCCTATTAACGTTTCTTCCTTAAAATAAGAAGCAAAAAAAGGATTTGTCCATTCAATGTAGAGATCCTCGTTAAAAAGCAAGATCCCAATCGGCATTTCCATCAAAGCTTCTTCTCCCACTCGTTTGACACGATAAGAAAGCGTTGAGATATACTCTTCAATTTCGTGGGAAATCAATCGCTCTGAACGGAAAATTTGAAAAAATAGAGCAGCTATAATGATAAACCCAATGAGGCTTAACCACCAGTAAAATAGCGCTAGCACAGATAACAAAGCAATGGACATAATGATTAATCCGATCAACGGATACCTTATGTTCCGCCTGTTATAATAAGAAAGCATAACTTCAGCTCCTAAGTCATGGTTTTTGTTGGAGGCGCTGTTTTAAATCAAAACCTAAATCCATTATACCTAATATCCGGACAAGATAAAGCACCGGAAAAAAGAGAAAAGAAAGAACTGTCAGCGCTGTTGGGACCGCTTTCGGCCAATTTTTTAAGTTCCCGAAAAAGTAAAGAAACGAGATCCCTTGAATGGTGAGACAGATTTGCAGCATAAATAACAAATTTATATAAATCATATACCACATACTCCCATTTTCAGGAACAAAGATAATGGCTGCGATTAAAACGATGATATAATACCATAATACGCTTTTCGGCATTTGCCATTCACGGATAGGCTTCCAAGAGGGAACCTCAACCCCTAATCTTTTCAAAATCGGAAAATGGATGACTGTAAACAGGAAAACCATGACAAACGAAGAAACGACAAATATACTTGGCACAAGAGCACGGAAATAGTCCATGCCAAATTCGAATTGCTCCATTGCTTTGTCAGGAACGGGCTCTCCCAGTTGATCCATCATATGAACGGATCGCTCAAACGATTCTCTCAACATTTTCATGGAATCATCAATTAAATTAAAATGGAAGAAAAGAACAGCGACCACGTATTGAATGATCGTATTGGCCAAAAAGACCAAACTTCCCGCCATATAAACAGAGAACTTCCCTTTTTTTCGATAAAGAAAATAACCCATCGCCGCACCTGTTGTTCCATAGGCAAACCCAATCGAAACAGCGACAATATTTCCCGTTATCATAGATATGATAATGGCTGCAATGATGAGCATGACTGAGTTTTTGGCAGGGTATTTTGCGCTGTATATGAAAAACGGCAATATAAGAAAAAAGCTTGATGCAATCCAAAGTACCGGTATGTAAAGAGTGATGAGTAACAGGACTGCATAGAGAGCGAGCATCATCGCTCCTTCCGTTAATATTCGCGTATTTTTCACAAAAACACCTCTCTATGTCATGGTAAGTTGCTTAAGTTCATCACTTACCATTTTAGCTTTCATATCACGATGATTCAATATTCTTGGCAGACTGTTGAAATCGCTCTGTTTTATGGAATGTGCAGAAGAAACACAGATTTCATCCTATTAAACAGATGGCGCTTATTTTACAAATAAGCAAAAGCAGCAAGGATTCCATTCCCTGCTGCTTACTAAGAAAACCTTATTTATCTTCCGCTACATATGGCAGAAGTGCCATTTGACGTGCTCGTTTGATGGCACGAGTTAATTGGCGTTGATATTTCGCACTTGTTCCAGTTACACGGCGCGGAAGAATTTTTCCACGTTCAGAAATGAACTTTTTCAGAAGATCTACATCTTTATAGTCAATGTGTGTAATGCCGTTAGCTGTAAAATAGCACACTTTCCGGCGTCTGCGTCCGCCTCTGCGTCCAGCCATGTGATTCCCTCCTTTTCTTTATTCGCTTAAAATGGAAGATCATCATCGGAAATATCAATTTGTTGTCCATCGTTGGCAAATGGATCTTCATCTACACGTGTATAATTTTCATTTCTTTGTTGATTCTGATTTGGGCTAAACGGAAAATCCTGAGATTTCTGGCCGCTATAAAATCCGTTTTCACCGCCGCGATTATTGGTAACGCTGCGTGGCTCTAAAAATTGAACGCTTTCGGCTAGAACTTCTGTTACATATACACGTCTTCCATCTTGTGCTTCATAGTTTCGTGTTTGCAAACGGCCGTCAACGCCAGCTAAACTACCTTTTTTTAAGTAGTTTGCCACGTTTTCAGCCGGGCGCCGCCATACTACACAATTAATAAAGTCAGCTTCTCTTTCGCCCTGTTGATTCGTATAATTTCGATTGACAGCAAGAGTAAAGGTAGCAACCGCTACTCCATTCGGTGTATATCGAAGCTCAGGATCCCTTGTTAACCGACCGACCAAAACGACACGGTTCATCATCAGAATCAACCCCTTTTTTACACGTGTTCCACGTGAAACATATATGATTCAAATTTCATTTTCATCAAATTATTCATCTTCTTTTACAACAATGTGGCGAAGAATATCGTCGTTGATTTTTGCCAAACGGTCAAATTCTTGAACAGCTTCCGGATTCGACTTCACATGAACAATGTGGTAAATTCCTTCGCGGAAGTCGTTAATTTCGTAGGCTAAACGACGTTTTCCCCACTCTTTCGAATCGATGATTTCCGCACCTTTGGAAGACAAAATATTGTCAAAACGTTCTACGATTGATTTTTTCGTTTCATCGTCAACGTTTGGGCGGATAATATACATAAGTTCGTACTTTCTCATCTTTCTTTCACCTCCTCATGGTCTATGCGGCTCTTTTTCACATAAAAGAGCAAGGAGTAACAATCTTTCATTACTCACAATTTGATAGTATACCATAGTTTTAACGAAAAAGCAATTTCCCATAAATGTTGTGCAGTATAAAAAAACGATGGTAATGTGTATCTATCATTGTCTTGTTTATTATACCATAAACAGAACGAATGTTCCTGATTATTTTTTAAAATCTGAAAAAAAGATCGCTTTTCAACTGAAGCTTGTATTTTCAACTGTTACAAAATAATTTGTTTCCTTAATATACACTGAAAAGAAAAAATCCGCTAAAAACACAGCGGATTTTCCCATCAACTTCATTATACGTTGAAACGGAAATGAATGACATCTCCATCCTGCACGACATAATCTTTTCCTTCCAGTCGCACTTTGCCGGCTTCGCGGGCCCCAACCATAGAACCTGCTTCGATTAAGTCTTCATAAGAAACCACTTCCGCCCGGATAAATCCTCGTTCAAAATCCGAATGGATAATACCGGCGCATTCCGGTGCTTTCATTCCTTTTTTAAACGTCCAAGCACGCACTTCCGGCTCACCCGCCGTAAAATACGTCGCCAAACCAAGCAAATGATAAGCAGCGCGAATCAATTGATCAAGCCCTGATTCTTCGATGCCTAGTTCTTGAAGGAACATCGCTTTTTCTTCATCCTCCAATTCGGCGATCTCTTCCTCAATCTTTGCACATACCACGATGACTTCAGCATTGTCTTTTTCTGCAAATTCACGTACTTGCTGTACATATTGGTTGTTGGAGGCGTCCGCTGCATCGTCTTCTCCTACATTGGCGACATAAAGAACCGGTTTCATCGTCAACAATTGGAAACCTTTCACAAGTTTTTCTTGTTCTTCGGTGAATTCTACCGTACGAGCCGGTTTTTCCGCTTCAAAGGCTTCTTTTAATTTGCTCAACACTTCAAATTCAGCCATAGCTGCTTTATCTTTTTGCTTCGCGATCTTTTCCACTTTTCCAATTCGCTTTTCTACTGTTTCCAAGTCCGCTAAAATTAATTCTAAATTGATCGTTTCTATATCGGCAATCGGATCTACTTTTCCAGCAACATGGGTAATATTTTCATCGGCAAAACATCTTACGACATGACAAATCGCATCCACTTGGCGAATATGGGAAAGAAATTTATTTCCTAATCCTTCCCCTTTGCTGGCACCTTTTACAATTCCGGCAATATCTGTGAATTCAAAAGTGGTCGGAACGATTTTTTTGGGATGAACGATCTCTGCCAATCGATTAAGACGTTGATCCGGAACTTCCACCATTCCTACATTGGGATCAATCGTACAAAATGGATAGTTCGCTGATTCCGCTCCCGCCTTTGTAATCGCATTAAATAAGGTAGATTTTCCAACGTTCGGCAAGCCGACAATTCCGGCTGTTAAAGCCATAAATAGTCACTCCTCTATTTATATAACTTTCATCCATAACTGTTCTGCTTTCTAAAAACGGCTGCAACAAAGAAAAGGATATTTATAAATGAGCCTCTTTCCTCTTGAAAAAAGAATAAAAAATTGTCAGTCTACAATAAAACCTTTTCCAATTATAGAGATAAGAAAGAAAAATGACAAGAACCGCGTCTTGGCATCTCTTTTAATCCTGTTCCGAATACTTCCAATGAAAAAGAGTGAACGTCTTTGTCATCAAGAGATAGGCTTTTTTGTGATTCAAGAAGCATCTCAAATGACAAACCATTGTCATATCGTGGAAACATTACAAAACAGCTGTGTGGCAAAGGAAAACTTTTTTGACAAAGAAAAAGACTTAGTGGTTCTCATCAAAGATTGTAAGATTTCTCCATTTTTTCAATGGACAAATAAGAGGCCAATTTTGATAGAGGGAACAATCCTCTGAAAATGGCCTCATTTTCGTCTAGTTTTCCTGATCAGCCGATTCCAATACCCTTTTCATTTTTTTCACAAACTCTTTTCTTGGAATCAACACACTATGACCGCAGCCCTGGCATTTTATACGGATGTCCATCCCCATTCGGATGATTTGCCAACGGTTCGTTCCACATGGATGCTGCTTTTTCATTTCTACAATATCATGCAGCTGAAAAGTTTTGGTGTCCATACACGATCACCCTCCTAACTCGTCTCCGTGTCTTTTCTTCCAATCATGTTTTCTTTTTCTTCACGCGAATACATGACAAGACGCGGAAATGGGATTTCGATGCCTTTTTCATCTAGACACAATTTTACTTCTTTTCTTATCATTCGGGCAATATACATATGGTTCATGGGAGTTGTTTCGGCAACAATTCTCAATACTACTTCCGTTGCCCCCATGTTTTGGATGCCAAGCAGCTGTGGTGGAGCAACTAACTCTTCGTATTTATCGGGAAGGGTCTTTAAGAGCTCTTCAATCGTTTGCTCCACTTCCTCAATATTTTCTTCATAAGCAACGGTAACGTCGACAATCGCTAAACTGTTGTGCAAAGAAAAGTTCGTCACTTCTGTTATACTGCCATTAGGCAAAATATGAAGCTCTCCTGTCCAGCTTTTGATTTTTGTCGTCCGCAGCCCGATTTCTTCCACATATCCTTCATATTTGCCAATACGGATATAGTCGCCTACTGAGAATTGATCCTCAAAAATAATGAAAAATCCCGTAATGACATCTTTAACTAAACTTTGCGCTCCAAAACCAACAGCCAGACCAACTACTCCAGCACCCGCGATCAAACCTTTTATATCAAATGTCATAATCGACAGTATATTAACAAAAGCGATAAAATACACCACATAGGTAAGAACATTTTCCAGCAGCCTTAATAAGGTGTTTTCCCTTCTTTCCGAAAAGTTTAAAGGAGATTTCGCACGCAATTTAAAGATATTACGGATCATCACTTTTCCGATTCGAATCACAATAGCTGCCAGCAATATCGTTACGGTGATTTTCAGCGCTCCTTCACCAATGGACAGCCATAAATCTTCATTGGTCAATCTTTCCCATAACCGCTCAATCAATCTATCCCAAGTTTTCAAGTCGGTCCCCCCCCTTTTGGTTATCATTTAACGAAAACATTGATCTATTTTCGAAACGAACATTCCTTTTTTATCCAGTAATGGATATTGCAGATAGATATTTTGGCAAGATTGTGCATTCCCACGTATAGAAAAATTGGTTTATCCGTATACTATAATACATCCGGAAGGGAGCGGTATAAATGAATATAAAAAATTGGCTGGACAAGAAAATAGAGCCTGTAAAAATTCACTATGAAGATGAAAACGCCGTCCAAATCATTTCAAAACAGCTTGTCTCACTTCTGCCTAAACAAAATCGGCCGATCGTATTCATATGTATCGGAACCGATCGGTCTACTGGCGATTCATTAGGGCCTTTAGTTGGGACATTGCTGGAAGAAAAACAGCTTTCTTCTTTTCATGTTTTGGGAACGTTGGACGATCCGGTTCATGCGGTAAATTTACAGGAAAAATTACATAAAGTACACAGCACTTTTGACAATCCGTTTATTATTGGAATCGACGCATGCCTGGGCCGCTTAAAAAGCATTGGATGTATCCAAATCGATCTAGGGCCCGTCAAACCTGGAGCGGGTGTTCAAAAAGATCTGCCCCCTGTAGGCGATGCCCATTTAACTGGCATCGTGAACGTCAGCGGATTCATGGAGTTTTTTGTTCTTCAAAATACCCGTTTAAATTTAGTGATGAAAATGGCCAAAATCATATCGCGAGGCATTTTAGAGGCGTCCTACCTTTATCCCGTCAAAAAATCTTTTTATCCATTGGAACTGAAAGAAAGGCAACAGCTCCCATAAAAATACTGGCTGCCCACTTTACTATGATCATATCATTAGCAGTTATCAAACAAAATAGTAAAAAATTACAAGAATGACCGTCACCACAAGGCTTGGCAAAAAATTGGCCACTTTGATTTTCGTTAACCCAAGAACGTTTAAGCCAATCGCAAAGATCATAATTCCTCCAACCGATGTCATATCGGTAATAAAGGAATCTATCATTTCTTTTGGGACGAAATGGTTAATTTGTGTGGCAAACAAAGCGATCAAACCTTCATATAGAAAAACAGGTATAGCCGAAAATAAAACTCCCATTCCGAGAGTGGAGCTTAAAATAAGCGCCGTAAATCCATCCAGAATGGACTTCGTAAACAGCACTTGATGATTTCCCCTTATACCGCTGTCTAAAGCACCAACAATGCCCATGGCGCCAATAACAAAAATGAGCGTAGCGGTCACAAATCCTTCAGAAATGCTCCCACTACGGTTTGAATGATTGCCTATTTTTCTTTCGATCCATATGCCTAACTGATTTAATTTGTCTTCCAACGCCATCCATTCTCCGATGACAACACCGGCAACTAAACTGATCACAACGGCCAAAAAATTTTCGCTCTTCAATCCCATTTGCAGACCAAGCACTAATACAGCCAATCCGATCGCATGCATTACCGCATTTTTAATGCCTTCCGGTATATTGTGTAAAAATTTCCCTATAATCGAGCCGGCTAAAATGCTCAATCCGTTAACCAACGAGCCCAAAAGCACCATTCCAATTTCCTCCAATACTTCCGAAGTTGTTACAATCTTGAAGCGGCATTGTCATTATCTTGCGTTTTCGATGATATCGATAAGAATTCGCAGGAAATCTCGATTTAAAACAAAGCCCAAAAAATAAACCATCGTTGGATGGTTTTCTTTATCTTTCTTGCTGATCGAGCAGCTGAAGGATTCGATTTAAATCCTCTTTTGAAAAAAATTCAATCTCGATTTTTCCCTTTTCTTTATTTTTTCCTTGGCGAATCACCACATTGGTTCCCAGTCGATCTCGTAAAATGCTTTCTTGCTCTTTCAGAAAGACATCTTTTTCTTCTTTTTTCTTTTTTGTTTCACGTGAAACATTTTCGTTTAATTGCTGAATTAATTTTTCAAGCTGGCGGACATTGAGATGTTCTTTCATCACTTTTTCGACTAAATAAGGCAGCTTTTCTTTTTTCTTTAACCCCAGCAACGCTCTCCCATGTCCCATGGAGATTTTCCCGTCCGAAATATAAGCTTGAATTTCAGGTGGTAGAGAAAGAAGACGAAGATGATTGGCTATATGTGGACGGCTTTTTCCTAATCTATTCGCTAATTCTTCCTGAGTTAAACCAAGTTTATCCATTAGCATTTGATAGGCGGCTGCTTCTTCAATAGGTGTTAAATCCTCCCGCTGCAGGTTTTCAAGAACAGCCAGTTCCATCATTTGCTCATCTTTCATTTCTCGTACAATCACCGGGACTTTTTCCAATCCCGCTTCTTTTGCCGCTCGAAAACGTCTTTCCCCTGCAACAATCTCATATCCCTTTATACTCTTTCTGACAATCAACGGCTGCAGCACTCCATGTTCTGCTATGGATTGCTCTAATTCTTTAATTTTTTCTTTATGGAAAATTTTCCGTGGCTGATAAGGATTAGGGCGCAGTTCTTTTAATTTTACTTCTTTGATGACTTCTTCATTGGCCGGTTCCAAATTTTTAAATAGGGCGTCTATTCCTTTCCCGAGTCCCTTAGCCATTCATGGCCACCTCCTTGGCAAAATCTAAATAAACATCTGCTCCCCTTGATTTGGGATCATAAAGTATAATAGGCTTCCCATGGCTAGGCGCTTCACTCAGCCGGACATTGCGGGGAATGATCGTTCGATAGACTTTATCCTGAAAATATTTTTTGACTTCTTCAATGACTTGAATACCCAGATTCGTCCGAGCATCCAGCATGGTAAGAAGAACGCCGTCAATAGTAAGATCATGGTTTAAATGTTTTTGGACAAGACGAACGGTATTTAAAAGTTGGCTCAGCCCCTCGAGAGCATAATATTCGCATTGAACGGGAATAATTACGGAATCAGCTGCTGCCAATGCATTAATCGTTAACAAACCTAATGAAGGGGGACAATCTATAATAATGAAATCATATTCATGCTTGATTTTATCCAATGCGCTTTTCAATCGCACTTCCCGGGAAATAGTGGGGACGAGTTCAATCTCAGCACCTGCAAGATTGATCGTTGCCGGAACAACATACAAATTTTCAACAGCGGTCGGGTTCACTATTTTGGCTATATCAGCATCATCAACTAAAACATCATAAATGCATTGCTGAATTTCTCCCTTTTCAATACCGGCACCGCTCGTTGCATTTCCTTGAGGATCGATATCTACGAGCAGAACCTTTTTTCCTATGTAAGCAAGACAAGCGCCCAAATTGACGGATGTCGTTGTTTTCCCCACTCCTCCTTTTTGATTTGCAATTGCTATGACCTTGCCCACGGTTTTCACCTACCTTTTTGCTCTACCAATTATGTAATCTATTTTATCAAAGGATGTGTTAAAGTACAGTGCAGATTTAACCACGATAGAATAAAGCGAAACTTACTTTTTATAAAAGATTCTTAAATCTAAATTATTTTTTTAAATCAAAATTTTTTGTTTATTTAAGAGGGAGAAAGATTAGGAGGAGACTGGTTGAATCGATGCAATGAAGACAAATGTGAAAAGTCCATGAAAAAGTGAGAAACATTTATGAAATTGAATGCTTCTCACTCACGTAATCTATGATTTTTTTTTCGGGATTCGAATGGTAATTTGATAAAACTCTCCTAAATCTTTTTCTTCTGAATCCAGCTTGATTCCACTTTTTGCAACCATGGTAAGGGACTGTCTGATCGTATTAACCGCAATTCTCATATCTTTGCTGATTGCTTTTTTTCTCGGTTTCGGTTTTGCCGGTGTTTTGTCTAACATTTTGGCAACTCGTTCTTCGGTTTGTTTGACATTCAAATTTTTCTCGATAATTTCATTCAACAGCTGAATTTGTTTTTCAGGATCTTTGAGAGGAATGAGCGCCCTCGCATGTCTTTCTGTAATGTTTTTTTTCAATAAAGACTCTTGGATTTCTTGAGGCAGTTTTAGGAGACGAAGCTTATTGGCCACAGTGGATTGACCTTTTCCCAGCCTTTGAGCTAAAGCCTCTTGAGTTAAATTATGAAGCTCTAACAGCTTGCCGTAAGCCATTGCCTCTTCTATGGGTGAAAGCTCTTCCCTCTGTAAGTTTTCGATTAAGGCCACAGAAGCTGTTTCCGTATCATTTAAATTCTTTATAATAGCCGGTACCGTTTCCCATCCTAATTTCTGGACAGCCCGCCAACGTCTCTCGCCAGCAATGATTTCATATTTTCCTTGCTCAAATTCCCTGACAACAATCGGCTGAATAATCCCATGCGTATGAATTGTTCTGGATAATTCTATTATTTTTTCATCATCAAAAATCGTTCTCGGCTGAAAACGATTGGGGATAATTTGGGATATGGGGATGTGTTTTACTTCTTCTCTCTCACTCGTTATTTCTTGCGTTTCATCAACTTCTTTTTCACCCAAACCAAAAAAACGAGAGAAAGGATGCTTCATCGTCCTCCACCACCTTTAGGAAACTCCCTTATTACATATTCTTTATCTTGACGACAAGTTCCTGCAAAACCAATGGTCAATTCGTGTTTTTCAATAATCTTCTTTCGACATATTTTTATATATTTCCCGGAAAATATTTTGACGGTCCGGACTTTTCCCTCTCTATAATAACTTTTTTCTCCTTATTATGGAACGTTATTCCAACGGCATTTTATTAGGCACTCCAGGCTTGCGCGGATATTTTTTAGGCGTTTGTTTTACTTTTTCAATCCAGATAATATTTCTTTCGCTTTGTTCGTACGGCAACAGAAACGATCCAATTTCTTTGATTTTGCCTCCCAAAGTGGAGATGGCTTTTTCAGCCGCACGCAGTTCTTCTTGGGCATGGGCAGCTTTCATCGCCAAAAAGGCTCCATTTTCTTTCACAAGCGGCAAACACAGTTCGCTCAACACCGACATTCTGGCAACGGCTCTAGCCGTGACCACATCGTAATGCTCGCGATGCTCTTTCTTTTGTCCAAAACTTTCTGCGCGGTCATGGTAAAAGGACGTATTTTCCAATTTCAATGTTTTGGCTAATTCCTCCAAAAAGGTAATTCGTTTTTTCAAAGAATCGACAATGGTTATTTTTAACGATGGAAATACGATTTTTAAAGGAATGCTTGGAAAACCGGCCCCCGCTCCCACGTCACATACCGACCATTCTTTGCGAAAATCGTAATAAAAAGCAGCGGAAATCGAATCATAAAAATGTTTTAAATAGACTTCTTCCCGATCGGTTATGGCAGTCAAATTCATTCGCTCGTTCCAGTCCACAAGCATTTCGTAATAGCGTTCGAATTGCTCAAGCTGAAAAGAAGTCAATATAATTCCTTTTTCTTTAAGTTTTTCTTGAAATTGATCAATGTTCATGACTTCATCATTCCCTATTTTGATTCTCTCACTTATAGGCAGTCATCCCCCACTTGTTCAAATCGACAAAAAGTGGGGGACATTTTTTGAAAAAAACTATTTGCAGTGTCTTTTATGGAACCTTTCTCCCACATGCTAACGCATTCGTTCAGCTTGACGCTTCCGGGAAAATGATCCGATCCATATTCATTTTAATTAGCGATGCGTGCAATTTTTCCTTGTTCAATATAAACAAGCAAAATGGAAATATCCGCCGGATTGACGCCGGAAATACGTGACGCTTGAGCAATCGACAACGGCCGCACTTTTTTTAATTTTTGTCGAGCTTCTGTGGCAAGACCGTTGATGGCATCATAATCAATATCTTCCGGAATCTTTTTATTTTCCATTTTTTTCAACTTATCAACTTGCTGCAGCGATTTTTGAATATATCCTTCATATTTAATCTGAATTTCAACTTGTTCTTCGACTTCCGGGCTTAACTCTTTTTCGGCCGGAACGATTTTTTTGATATGGTCATATGTCATTTCCGGTCTTTTCAGCAAGTCTGAAGCTCGGATCCCATCCTTAAGCGGGCTTCCTCCTGCTTCTGAAATCAGCTGCTGTACCTCTTCATTCGGCTTGATGATAGTGGATTTCAGCCGTTTCATTTCATTTTCAATGTCTTGCTTTTTATTTAAAAAGGCTTGATAGCGTTCTTCTTTAATTAGTCCAAGCTTGTAGCCAATTTCTGTTAAACGAAGATCGGCATTATCATGACGGAGCAGCAAGCGGTATTCAGCCCGCGATGTCAGCAAACGATACGGTTCGTTCGTTCCTTTTGTCACCAAGTCGTCGATAAGCACTCCAATATAAGCATCGGATCTGCTTAAAATCACTTCTTCTTTTCCAAGAACCCGACATGCTGCATTAATACCTGCCATAATCCCTTGTCCAGCTGCTTCTTCATAGCCGGATGTTCCATTAATTTGACCGGCAGTATACAAATTCTTAATTTTTTTCGTTTCTAGAGTTGGCCACAGTTGTGTTGGCACGATCGCATCATATTCGATGGCATAGCCAGAACGCATTAATTGTGCTTTTTCAAGACCGGGGATAGTTTGCAAAATACGATGTTGCACATCTTCCGGCAGACTCGTAGACAAACCTTGAACATATACTTCCTCAGTATTTCGTCCTTCTGGTTCCAAGAAAATTTGATGACGTGGTTTGTCATGGAAACGAACGACTTTATCTTCAATGGACGGACAATAACGCGGTCCAGTCCCTTTAATCATACCGGAATACATTGGAGACCGGTCCAAGTTGGCATTAATGATTTTGTGTGTTTCCTCATTGGTATATGTCAGCCAGCAAGGGAGCTGGTCGGTGATAAATTTGGTCGTTTCATAACTGAAAGCTCTTGGTTCTTCATCGCCCGGTTGAATTTCCGTTTTGCTGTAATCGATAGTTTTGCTATTGACGCGCGGTGGTGTACCCGTTTTAAATCGAACAATGTCAAATCCAAGTTCTTTTAAATGCTCAGCAAGGCCTATCGAAGGTTGTTGATTATTCGGGCCGCTCGAATATTTCAAGTCTCCGATGATAATTTCCCCGCGCAAATAGGTTCCTGTCGTTAAAACGACTGTTTTTGAACGATACACCGCACCTGTTTTCGTTATAACCCCTTTACATTCATCATTTTCGACAATTAATTTTTCAACCATTCCTTGAACTAATGTTAAATTCGGTTCGTTTTCCAGCGTTTTTTTCATTTCCCGCTGATATAAAACTTTATCCGCTTGCGCTCTTAGCGCACGGACGGCCGGACCTTTACCTGTATTTAACATTCTCATTTGGATATAGGTTTTATCAATATTTTTTCCCATTTCCCCGCCCAATGCGTCAATTTCGCGGACAACAATTCCTTTTGCCGGACCGCCGATTGACGGGTTGCAAGGCATAAATGCGATCATATCCAAGTTGATGGTAATCATTAACGTCTTAGCACCCATTCTGGCAGCAGCCAGGCCTGCTTCGACTCCAGCATGTCCGGCACCGACGACAATGACATCATATTGGCCTGCTTCATATTGCTGCATCGTAATATTCCTCCTCTAAAAAGTACTGATCATTATTTTCCAAGACAGAATTGTGAAAACAGCTGATTGATTAAACTTTCATGGACGCTATCCCCAATGATTTCACCGAGCAATTCCCACGTTCTTGTTAAGTCGATTTGCACCATGTCGACCGGCATAGACGCTTCCACTCCTGCAATCGCATCATTGATCGCATTAAGCGCTTGGTTCAGCAAAGCGATATGGCGACTGTTGGATACATAAGTAGCGTCCTGCGATTCGATCGACCCCTCGAAAAATAGTGAAGCAATCGCCTCCTCCAATTCATCAATTCCTTGTTCTTCCAACAGAGATGTCGTTACGATCTTATGGTTGTTTGCCAGTTTCTGTACCCGTTCCATATCAATTTTTTGGGGAAGATCGGTTTTGTTGACGATGACAATGACGTCCATTCCTTTTGCCGCTTCAAACAATTTTTCATCTTCCGGCGTCAGCTCTTCTGAATAATTTAATACGAGTAGAATTAAATCTGCTTCTTTTAGTACTTGCCGCGACCGTTCTACCCCTATACGTTCGACGATATCTTCCGTTTCCCGGATCCCCGCTGTATCCACTAATCGAAGAGGCACGCCTCTTACATTTACATATTCCTCAATTACATCGCGCGTTGTTCCCGGAATATTGGTGACGATCGCTTTATTTTCATGAACAAGAGCATTCAACAGCGATGATTTTCCTACATTCGGCCGGCCAATAATAACCGTTGACAATCCTTCTCTTAAAATTTTTCCTTGCTGAGACGTCCGTAACAGTTTTTCAATTTCTTGTTTGACGTATAAAGATTTTTTCAAAAGCAGCTCGTGGGTCATTTCTTCCACGTCATCATATTCCGGATAGTCAATATTCACTTCCACGTGAGCGAGCACTTCTAAAATTTCCTGACGAAGTTTACGGATCAACTTGGAAAGGCGTCCTTCTATTTGATTAAGAGCCACATTCATCGCTTTATCGGTTTTGGCGCGGATTAAATCCATCACTGCTTCTGCCTGCGACAAGTCAATACGTCCATTTAAAAAGGCTCTTTTTGTAAATTCACCCGGTTCTGCCATCCGGGCTCCCGAATTTAGTACTAGCTGCAATACACGATTCACCGAAACAAGGCCTCCGTGGCAGTTAATTTCCACCACGTCTTCCCTTGTAAACGTTTTGGGAGCCCTCATGACCGATACCATTACTTCTTCGACAACATTTCCGGTTTGTGGATCATGCAGTTGTCCGTAATGGATCGTATGGGTAGGAACGTCCGCCAATTTTTTTCCATTGGGGCTGTGAAACACTCGATCAGCAATAGAAACAGCATCGGGGCCGCTTAAACGAACGATTGCGATCGCTCCCTCCCCAAGCGGTGTCGAAATAGCCGCAATCGTGTCGATATCCATATCGACTCACCTCTTTTCGTCTCAAACTTTTGATCTATATAAATAAATTGGATTAGTTTTAAATCCTCTAAATTATTAGGTTACCACATAAGGTATTTCAAAAAAAGAACCTTGCTTTTTGTCAAGGCTTGGCTCAGATCTCATTTTATGATTTTCTACCCATAAGTGTATCAAAAAATATCCACAGTATAAACGGATAATGGTATTATTTTAACTTATTCACATGTGAATAACAATAATCAAATCGACCTTCGAACAGGGGCATTATAAACATGTGAATATCTTCGGAAGAAAAGAAAGTTATCAAAGTAAAACGAAGAGAATTAAGTGAGCGGGAAAGAGAAAGGATTGAAATGAGGGATAAGGAGAAAACTTTCACAAAAAACGACACAAGCCTTCTAGCTTGTGTCAGACTGTCGACAAATCCGAAAAAATCGGATTTGCCGACAGTCTTTTTTTGTAT